>Ga0114939_10001996_pt1 | contig 15649 bp, 9 predicted proteins | sample AshMeaCrysSpring_FD_87196 | JGI IMG/M metagenome (GOLD analysis project Ga0114939, IMG submission 87196) | Groundwater microbial communities from Big Spring, Nevada to study Microbial Dark Matter (Phase II) - Ash Meadows Crystal Spring | ecosystem: Environmental > Aquatic > Deep subsurface >... | reverse complement strand
CGGCGGCGTTGCACGCTAGATTGCCGCCGATCGTGCAAAATGCCGCACTCGTCGGGTCCGGCGGCCAAAATAGCCCGTGTGCCGCCGCCGCATCTTGCACCTCTTGATTGGTAATCCCCGGCTCGACCGCCATCAGCCGATTTTCTGGCTCCACAGCAAGAACCCGCCGCATCCTCTCCAGGGACAATACCAGGCCACCCCGCCTCGGGACCGTCGCGCCGACGGTGTTGGTCCCCCGCCCTCGCGCCACCACCGGCACCCGAAAATCATGACAGAGCCGTACACACGCCTGTACCTGAGAGGTGGTCTCGGGTAGCGCCACCGCCCGTGGTACCGCATGGAGCCGGCTGTTATCGTATCCATAAATCCAGCAGTCGCCGGGATCGGTAAAAAGTCCATTCGTGGGTAAAATACGTCGCAGGCGCCTGATAAAACGATAATTTACCGCTAAATCGAAGTACTCAGGTAAAGTAAGATATTTCCGCAAGCAACCCTCCCTTGATTCCCCCGCTCTAGGATGCGGGGATTTTTCGGCGGTAAGACCGGGTTTTCGCTTTGAGCACGCACGCGGCTTTACGCCCGGGACTTTACCGACAACCGCAACTCGACTTGTTAAAGAGCAACAAAATGTTAGCATGATGCAACGTGTGGCAAAACGAGCAGCAAAAAACTATTGACGGCGATTTATCCCCAGATTAGGGCCGTGGGTTTTATCGCTAATTTCTATAATTTTGGAAGATTAAAAAATTGCTAGAGATTTATCCGGCGCCTTTCAGAAATTACAATCAACCGTTTTTGTAATTTTAGAGATAGAGGTTAAAATTCCCGCGAGGAATTATCCGCATCCACTTCGGAGAAATAATTTAATGTTTGACCCGACGAAGATAATTATTGATAGTTATGTCGAAAGATTACAGACGAACTATTTAAGTATTTATACCCGTTTAGAGCCGGACTTTCCGGGAGTATTGGGTTTTTGTGGGCGCATTGCGCTCGAAAGTATTGCAAATACCGATGCGGCTTATCATGGCCTAAGTCATACAATTCAAGTAACCGAGGCCGGACAGGAAATCCTGCGCGCTAAGCATATTTCGCGTGGTGGAGTAACTCCCCGAGATTGGTTGCATGTAATTATCTCGCTACTCTGTCATGATATTGGCTACTTACGCGGCGTCTGTTTAGGTGATCAAGAAACTGCTTATGTAAAAGATTATGCAGGTAATATGATAACCCTCCCCAGTGGCGCCACGGACGCCGCGCTGACCCCGTATCATGTAACGCGCTCACAGATTTTTGTCCGTGAACGTTTCGCTACTTCAATTGCGAAATTAGATGTTGATTTTATCTCTTCCTGCATCGAACGCACCCGATTCCCGGTACCTCAAAATAGCGCCTATGCTAAGACTGATGATTATCCAGGGCTGGTCCGCGCCGCAGATTTAATCGGACAAATGGGCGACCGTGATTATCTCCGTAAATGCGCCGCGCTTTATCGCGAATTTGAAGAGACCGGCGCGGCACGCTTATTAAATTACACCAGTCCCGATGATTTACGCCGCAGTTATCCTAAATTCTTTTGGGCTACAGTTTATCCATTGATTGATGATGCGATCCGTTACCTTCAAGTAACTTATGAAGGGCGACAATTATTAAATAATTTATACGCAAATGTCTTTATTGAAGAGCACCAATATTTGGGACGCTGTAGTAACGTTACCCAGCAGGTCGTCGAAGACGTAATTTTGGCCTAGAGGATTAAATCATGAAAGCTCCCAGCACTGATCAATCTTTTTCCCCCGATAGTAAAAAATATACAATTCTAGTCGTCGATGATATGCCGGAGAATCTCGCGGTCCTCGGCGGATTATTACAGCCGTATTATCGTATAAAAGTTGCCAGTTCTGGAAAACGCGCCCTGGCAATTGCGAATCATGAATCTCCGCCGGACTTAATTCTGCTCGATGTAATGATGCCCGGCCTAGACGGTTATGAGGTAATTGAGCGACTCCGCAAGCAAGGCGCAACCCGCGATATTCCGGTAATTTTTGTTACGGCATTAGACGCGAGTGAAGATGAAGAACGGGGTCTTTCCTTGGGTGCGGTAGATTATATTACCAAGCCAATTAGACCAGCAATTGTCCTGGCGCGGGTTCGCACCCATTTAGAATTAAAACAGGCGCGAGATTGGCTCCACGATCAAAATAGCTTCCTCGAACATGAAATTGTCCGGCGGATGCACTCTAATCAGATCATCCAAGATGTTAGTATTCAGGCGCTGGCAAATTTGGCCGAGACCCGCGCCGCCGAAACGACCAATCATATTCGCCGGATTCAGGCCTATGTTACCGTTCTTGCCCGGCGCTTGCGGAATAATCCCCAATATGCGCATCGTCTAACACAGCAATTTATCAATTTAATTACTAAGAGCAGCGTTTTACACGATATTGGCAAAGTCGGTATCCCCGATCAGATATTACTCAAGCCAGAAAAACTTACCCCAGAAGAATTTGAGATCATGAAACGCCATACTCAAATTGGTGCCGAGGCAATTGATCAGGCAATGCGGGTAGTCTGTACCGATAGTGAATATCAGGTGCTCCAAAATTATTCCCGATTAAGTATTGATGAGGCCACTGCCGAAGGTGAAAATGAAAATCCGCTGGCACTCTTGGAGATTACCAAAGAAATTGCCTATTATCACCACGAGCATTGGGACGGGACCGGCTATCCCAAAGGATTATCCGGCGAGGCAATCCCCTTGCCGGCGCGAATAATGGCGGTTGCGGATGTATTTGATGCCATAATTAGTTATCGTCCTTACCGTCCGAAATTGACTATTAATGAGGCAATTGCGGTAATTGTCGCCGGGCGCGGGACTCATTTCGACCCAAATATCGTAGATGCCTTTTTAGATGTGGTTGATGAATTTCAATCTATTGCCCAATATCACGTCGATAATCTTTAACTACCTATGAACTTTTCTTGGTCTAAATATTGGGATGGTTTATCACTACGCTACAAATTGCGCAGTGTTATATTCTTGACAACTAGCATCGCACTCGGCATCTCCTTTATCGTTACGCTGACCTTCGATACACTCTCGTTTCAAAATAGTGTAATCGACCAATTTTCCACTATCACTAAGATTATGGCGGAGAATACCAGTGATGATGTCGCAACTGGTGATCATATTACTGCGCAAAAACTTCTCCAAGGTTTAGCGGTTAATTCTGAAGTAGAAGAGGCAATCTTATTTACACTAAATGGCGATATCTTTGCGAATTATCAGCATCCTGGTGCTGACTTTGGACATCATGATGTTTATCTCAATCAGTGGGATAATCTTCCGCGGCCAGGACAAAATCCCATCTACCGTAATCACCATGGAAAATATGAATTTCTTACTGCGCTGACTTTTTTAGAAAAAGATGTCGGCTATCTTTATCTCCGAATATATCCGCAGCTATTGTATAAATACAAGTTACGGAGTCTTGGATTGTCCGTGGTAATTATGGTCTTGGTCGGGATAATTACGATCTTTCTCACGCGCCATCTGCAACGCCAAATCTCCGAGCCAATCCTAGACCTAGTCGCGGTGATGCGGCGCATTTCTCGTGAACAGAATTACACGGTGCGGGCGGCCCGCGGCGGAAATGACGAGATCGGACAACTAATTGTCATATTTAATGAAATGCTAACGCAGATCGAGGACCGCGACCGGCATTTAGGGCGTTATCGGTCGTATTTGCGCAATGAAGTTGCGGAGCGCACGGCGGATTTGACACGGAAGAATGAGGAATTACAGGTGGTACTCGCCGAGGCCGAAGCCGCGCGACACGATGCTGAACAGGCTAGCTGCGTCAAGTCCCAATTCCTGGCAATTATGAGTCACGAAATCCGCACCCCAATGAATGGGGTATTGGGAATGACCGAATTATTGCTCGATACGCCGCTGAATTCCGAACAACGGAATTTCGCTGAAACGGCGCTCCGCTCGGGGCGCGCACTCTTAAAGCTCCTCGATGATGTATTGAATTTCTCCAAGCTCGAGGCCGGTAAATTAACGCTCAAACTCGAGAGCTTTGCACTACGCCCGTTTATCGAGGATATCCGGCAATTATTTTCCGAGACCGCCCACAATAAAGGCATTGACCTCACATTCACTGCGGACGAATCGCTCCCGGAGACGGTATTTAGTGATGCGCAGCGTCTCCGGCAGATTTTGATTAATTTACTGTCGAACGGGCTGAAATTTACTAGCCATGGCGCGGTAGCGCTGACTATCGCACGAACGGCAGAGGATATAGCCCGATTTACGGTCAGCGATACCGGCATTGGAATCCCCGCCGACCGACTCGAGGCGATATTCGAGGCGTTTGTCCAAGCCGATAGCTCGACCACGCGCAACTATGGCGGTACTGGCTTGGGTCTGGCGATTACCCGGCAATTGGTCGAACTCATGGGCGGGACAATTCAGGTCCAAAGTTGCGTCGGGAGTGGTTCTACTTTTATCGTGGATATTCCGCTCCCGGCGGGGGGCGCAAGGCCAGAGCCGGTACAACCCGACCCCGCAGTGCTCGGCGACTCTATGACCCATGCGCACGCGCTCAACTTGCAAGTGCTGGTCGCCGAAGATAATCCGGTTAATCAACAACTTCTACAGGCGATGTTGCGCCACCTCGGCTGTAGCGTAACGCTCACCGCCAACGGCTACGCTGTCCACGAGGTCGCTGTCCGCGGCCAATTCGATATTATCCTGATGGATTGTCAGATGCCGGAGATGGATGGCTATGAGGCAGCGCGGCGGATTCGCGTCACCGAGGCCGAGCTGGGCAAAGGACGCTTGCCGATTGTGGCGCTGAGCGCCTACGCGATGAGCGGAGACCGGGAGAAGTGCCTGGACGCTGGGATGGACGATTACTTGGCGAAGCCTTTTACTATGGAGGGATTGACGGATGTCCTCCGGCGCTGGGCGGTGCCCCACCAGCCGCTCTCGGGGCAACTCGCCCCCCTGCTCGTTCTTGACCCGGAGGCGCTCGCGCAGATTCGATCCATTGATAATAACGACGGACAACTCCTGGGCGTGATGATCAAGACTTTTTTAGCGGACGCCGAGCAATGGTTGGCGCAGCTTCACCCCCAATCCGACACCGCGACGCTAATCCACGCGGCGCATACCCTCAAATCCAGTAGCGCGAACATCGGCGCCCAACGCTTGGCGTCGATCTGCGCCGCGATTGAGGAGGGGCTCCGTTCCGGTAAAGAGGTCGATCTCGCCGCGGCGCGTTTAGCGCTTGAGCAGATTTGGCCGGAGACCCGTGCCGCACTCCGCGCCGTTTATGACCAGTGCCCCCCCCCCAAAGCGGTTGAACCGCCATCGACACCCCCACCCACAGATGCGTCGCTAATTTTGGTCGTCGATGACGACGTAAATATCCGACTTTTGGCGCGAGAATTATTAACTCGTAGCGGGTTGCGTGTAATTGACGCTATTGATGGTACGCACGCCTTAGATTTATTCAATACCCACCACCCCGATTTAGTGGTATTGGACGTCTTTATGCCAGGAATGAACGGCCTGGAGGCTTGTTCGGCCTTGCGTCAATTACCCGATGGGAAATATGTCCCGATTTTAATTATGACGGGAATCAATGACGAGGCGAGTATTGAACAGGCGTATCGCGCCGGTGCAACTGACTTTTTACCCAAACAGGATCATTTGCGCTTACTCCCTTATCGGGTCAATTATCTATTGCGCGGGGCGCAAATCCTTAATGCCTTGCGTGAGAGTGACTCCCAATTGCGGATTTTATCTCTAGCAATCGAGCAGAGCCCGAGTTCAATTGTAATTACCGATGATCGGGCAAATATCGAATATGTGAATCCCCAATTCTGCATCACCACTGGTTATGAACTGCACGAGATCCTGGGGAAAAATATCAATATCCTCAAATCTTCCGCAACACCCGTTGAGCGCTATCGGGATTTATGGGTGACAATTTCGACGGGAAAAAACTGGCGCGGTGAAATACAGAACTTAAATAAAGAAGGAAAAAATTATTGGGTAGCGATTATTATTGCCCCAATTTATACCAAACAGCCTGACGGAGATCGACAGATTACCCATTATCTGTCGATTCAAGAGGATATTACTGAACGATATCTCAAAGAAGAGCGCATCCGTTATTTGTCCTATTTTGACCCGCTGACGAGTCTACCGAATCGCCATTTATTCCGGGAACGCCTCGGCGAAATACTTGCCAACCCATTGGGAAATACGATCCTGATTCTTTCTGATCTCGACCATTTTAAGCGTCTCAATGATACGATGGGACATCGGGTGGGAGATCAATTACTGAAAAAATTGACTATTCGCTTGATCGAATTTTCTAAACGTATCGATGGTATTGCTAACCTAGACGAGACCGGCTTTCATACTGTTGCCCGAATTGGAGAAGACGAATTCGCGTTGATTATCAATAGAGTTATAACTACCGAACAAATTAGCCAAATCGCGCAACAACTTCTGGAGCAGATTTCCCGACCGGTGAATTTAGAAGACCGCGAAATGTTTTTCAGCATCAGTATCGGAATTGCTGTCGCACCTTTTGATGCAATCGATGCCGATAATCTATTAAAGAATGCCGATGCGGCGCTATTTAGCGCAAAAAATAGTGGGCGCAATACTTACCGCTTTTATTCCTACGCAATGAACGAGGCGGGAATTCGCTATATCCAATTAGAAAGTCACATGCGGCGTGCCCTCGAGTACAATGAATTAGTCGTCTATTATCAACCACAATTGAGTTTGAAGGAAGAAAATCAGATTATTGGTTGCGAGGCATTGGTGCGTTGGAACAGTACCGAAATGGGGATAGTTTCACCGGTGGAGTTTATACCGATTGCCGAGGAGAGCGATTTAATTATTCCGATAGGCGCCTGGGTTTTGGAGACCGCCTGTCAATACGCCAAGAGCTGGCGCCCCTCTCGGCGGATCGCGGTAAATCTTTCCGCTCGACAACTACGCCATAGTGAATTGTTCAACACTATTATTCAGGCTTTAGAAATTAGCGGACTACCGCCGCATCTGCTCGAATTGGAAATCACGGAAAGCGTAATCATGCAAGATGCGGCTGCTACTGCCCAATTACTAAAAAAATTGAAACAGATCGGCCTGCATATTGCGGTGGATGATTTCGGTACGGGATATTCATCCTTGAGTTACTTAAAGTCTTTCCCGATAGATGTAATTAAAGTCGATCGGTCTTTTGTAATTGACGTTACGACTAGTATTGAAAGCGCGCATATCGTCAGCGCAATTATTGCTATGGCGCATGGTTTAGGCCATAAAGTAGTCGCCGAAGGAGTCGAAACTCAAGCGCAATTAGAATTTCTGCGTTCTCAGGATTGCGATTTCATCCAAGGATATTTGATTAGTCGACCGTTACCCGCACAAGAATTAGAAAAGTTCTTTAGCAAATGGGCAACCTAAAGTAATTTCACTTATCTATGATATCCGTGATAACAAAAAAAGATTGACAAAATTATCCTATTATGTAATATTACTATCCACTAATAGATCCAAAACGAGTTAAATTTATGACGCATACTATTTGGGTAATGAACGGCAAGGGCGGGGTAGGTAAATCTATCTTAATGATGGTTCTTGCCTGGCAATACGAGGTAAATGGGCGTCCATTACGCCTAATTGATGTTGATGATAAGGCCAAATTGGCAGAATTTATGGGCCTCGATAAAGTATTATCGTTGCGTATCGGCGCCAATGCCGAGGCAATTCGCGCTAATCCGTCTTTGGCTTATAGCTATTGGGACCAATTAGCAGTTGAAATGACAGAGCACGACACCGGCGTAGATTTGGGCGCCAATATGGATAGCGTGTTATTGGATTGGGCAAAAAAATCCGACCTCGGACAAGTTTTACAAGAAACCGGGGTCAGTATGGATATTTATGTACCGGTGACGGCGGATCCATTAGCAGTAGCGGGCGGAATCCAGGCATTAGAAGCCGCCGAACAGATATTTCCCAATAGTCGGCGAATTTTGGTCTTGAATAAAGTCGCGGGAAATTTCGAGACTTACGAGTCGACGCCGGAATTTATCAAAATCGCCGTAATGCGTGACCGCGGTCTATTCGTAGTCGTAATGGAAGAGTGTCTCAGCGAGGCGTGGAATGACTTTGAACGCCTAAAATTGCCGCCCTGGTCGGTAATCTCGATGGATGCCAAGACCGTCGCCGAAAAAACCGGACTCGGAATCCTCGCCGCCCGCCGCGCCGTCGGGGATTACGCCGCTTGGTTGATGAAACTCCAACAGGGACTCGGGCCGCTGGTGAGACTGCCGAACACCTAGATGCTCGCCACGGGTCGACCGTTCAGGTTCCGTCGTCAATCATCAATAATCACTCGGGGGGAGTGGATTCCCAGGCGCTCGAGTGGCTCAAACAAGTTATCCGCTGCCGCAACGTTTTCAAACGGCCCCAATCGCAAGCGATAGAGAGTCTGTTGTTCGCCTTGGGTTGTAGTGATCGCGCCCTGCGGCAACCCCGCATCAATCAACTTCTCGCGGAGCCGCGCGGCACTTTCCCAACTCGAAAACGCCCCCACTTGAAGGTAGAGCTGTGGGTGGGGGTCGTTTTCAGCAGGTGGGATGGCCGCTGCGGCGCGCGTTTCCGGGGGAGATTGTTCGGCCTGTGCCGCCGCAACCAAGATCGTCGCGCCGGGCGGCCAACTTTCCGGATTTTCCGGGTCGAGGGCCTGCACCTCGACTAACGCGGTGCCGGGTTTATCTACCCCGAGTTTACGTGCCCCGGCAAAAGATAAATCCAAAAGGCGATTTTTTTCAAACGGGCCGCGGTCATTTACCCGCAAAATAGCCTGGCGGCCATTTTCTAAATTAGTGATATAGAGATAAGTCGGAAGCGGTAAAGTCGGATGCGCCGCAGTCATCGAATACATATCATAAGATTCGCCGCTCGAGGTGCGTTTGCCGTGAAAACCTGGGCCATACCACGAGGCAATTCCGCGCTCGGAATAACCCCGAGCATCGCTCATAACGTAATAACGTCGCCCGCGGACTTCATAAGATTGTGGATTACCATATTTGCTACGCGGCTCAACTTTTGGGATTGCATCGCGAAATTGTTCTCCGGGGTGAGGCTGTGGTTGGGGAATATCCGCTTCCGGGGGTTGAATACTACAGCCGCCCATAATTAGGCTAATTAAAAAAATCGCCTCCAGCAATTTGGGCCAATTCGGTGCTCGCCATTTACGGCTCAATCTAAATAGATTCATATTACGTGCGCATCGATTTAGCCCAAAACATCGGTTCTGTACGTGGCATATTTGTTAATTCACACCGGGTCCCGGCCCAGCCATGACCATAAATAACCTCATAGGTCGCCGGAATACGACCGTTAATCCGCAAAGTCTCGTAATTCTCAATTAAACTCTCAAGGCGCTTACGTCCAGTAAGACCGCGTGGACGGCCGTGTGTAACATTATGCGCCCCAATTGTTTTTAAGTCGTTCATTACACTCATCACGTTTGCATAAGTCAGCGTAAAATGTTCAATGTCAATAATCACCCCGCGAAAACCATTTCGAGTCAAGGCATCACCAATATCATGCAGGTCAAAAAAGGCATTGACATGACTATAATTATCTACTGCACGCCAGGCGCTCCGTAATTCACGAAGCGTATCTGGGCCGAAAGTTGTAAAAATAAATAATCCGTCCGAACGTAATACCCGACGTAATTCAGATAGGGCCTGGTCTAAATCAGGACACCACTGCAAAGTGAGATTAGAATAAATTAGATCGAAATACTCAGCACGCACGGGTAAATGCGCCGCATCGGCACAAATAAAATGCGTTTGGCTATTAGATAATTTTGGGATATTGCCGCGCGCCATCAAAAGCATCGCCGGTGCAATATCCAACGCTATAACTGTAGCATCGGGATAGCGGTGCATTAAAACGTGAGTCGCATTTCCGACTCCGGCGCCTACATCCAGAATATGGTGTGGATGTAAAATAACTTCGTCGAGGCGCGCCAAAAGCCGTAAATTGACCTCGTGTTGGAGTAGCGCTGCTGAGGCATAATTCGGTGCGGCGCGATCAAATGCCGCTCGGACTTTTTTTTGATCCGGTAGAAACATCTGTAGGGGTATCATATCTATTTAATCAACAGAATCTGAGATTCAGCATCCGACTGTACAATACGAATATCTAAATTTGGGAGCGCCATTTTTAAGATGTCCAGCGACGCCGGAAGACAGGTGCGGGTTTTCCAAATCGTTAACCAAGGAATAGGACGCCCTAGTTCTAGGCAATTAACATATCCGATCCACAAAGGCGCATGCGATATTCTCATCGTCGAATCCCATAAACGAATTACCAACCATTGTCCATTAGGAGATGCAAACGTCAGGCGCAGGGCGTCGAATTGGCCATTAATAATCTGCGGAAGTAAAGGCAATTTCTCTGCGTCGGGATTTGGAGCGATCATTTGGAAAAGAGTATTGATTGACAACGCCGGGGGGATATACCATCCGGCAGTAATTAAATGATCACGAATTGTCTCTAGGGAACCGACCCATTGAAGATTCAAAGTTTGTTTCGGACGGTCGCGAGAATCGCTCGGAAGCGTCGATCGATAGCCATTTTCCTGCCAATCTGCTAATGAAAGATCAATATTTAATCCATCCGGGACAAAAAATAATCGTGCGAAAAATAATCCGCCGGCAATTAAACCTACACCTAAAAGAAATACCGCTCGCGCCTTGAAATGCGTAAAATTTAATCTAGCGGTAGATAGAACTGTGCCGTAGGTGTGGAGAAAACGTAATAAATGCTGTACCGTAATAATCGCTAACCATATTACACTGATCCCGACGCTGATAATAATTACCAAGCGAGTAACGACCACGGCAGCTAAATTTAGCGACGCCGCAAAGATCATCCCAGGAAATAGATACGCTGGCGCCCAAGAAAATGCCGCGAGTATATCAACCACAATAAAACGCGGAACTGACATTCCCAGCATTCCGGCAATCAGGGGAATTAATGGGCGCACCGGGCCGACAAAACGTCCGAAAAAAATACTTTTGGCGCCGTGGTAGTGAAAAAAATTCATTCCGTACGCTAGCAACTCGGGGTAACGGCGAAAGGGCCATACCGAACGTAATCGATCGCGAAAACGGTAGCCTAATCCAAAACTCAAAAAGTCTCCTATGATGGCACCGGAAATAGCCCAAAATAGGGTCGTAGTTAAATCCATTGCCCCACTCGCGACTATTGCACCGAATCCAAACATTAAGAACGCGCCAGGAAAAATAATTCCGATAAAGGCCAACGATTCTGCAAATGCCGCCAGGAAAACGATAAATCCCGAATGCGTGGGATGAATCACAATCCAATCGAGGATTGCTTGGATAAATTCTGTGACCATTCGATTATTTATTTCGCGTATAAATCAAACACGGCAGCGCGATTTGAATCTCATCTTCGGTGAGATTAGGATTTCCGGCGCGCTCCGGCATATTCTTAAATCCATTTAACACATGCACCGCCAAGATATCGCGCCCTTGTTGAAGACGCTCGCGCCATGCAGAAAAATCACCGCGTTTCGGCGCACCCGCAGCACCGGTTTCGTGACAGGAAAAACACGCCGTAATGTAAATCTTTCGGTTATTTTCTGAACATTGCTTGGCCGCGGATTTAGATTCCAAAGGCATAGTAGGGGAGGGGGGCTCCGGCGGAATATTCGCCGGTGGTGGTACCACCTCCGCCGCAGTTATCGGGGTAGGATTGGCTAATGGAATTGGGACATTGAGCGCTGGAGTTGCGGGTGGCGAGATTCGCACTTCTCCTAAGGGACGGATTCGTTCGGCAATTGCTTGATTTTCTTCAGGTTTGCGTTCTAATGGGACACGCCCAGTTAGGCGATCCGCAATTATGACTGCAAATACAAACGCCAATATGCCGATAAAAATGGCCGCAAAGTTATTCATCAAGATCTCCCAAAAAATTAGTTGTGGCTAGTCGGTAGAGAATATAAGATAGATTTTAATCCTGAATGCTAACGATTGATCAGGTTATCAGTGAAAGCGCCCATAGCTCAGTTGGATAGAGCGTTGGCCTCCGGAGCCAAAGGTCAGAGGTTCGAATCCCCTTGGGCGCGCCAATTATTTCATTTTATTATCCGAAAAGCCCCCAATTTTCATCGCGGGGCTTTTTTATTTCGTTTGAAGCAAGACAATAGACAAAACCGGATTAACAGCAAGCCTTATTCTTGCTGGAGAAAGATGCGTTGTTTGTATAACTTTTAATTATCTATTACCCACTCCCTGCATCTTGGCAATTATTTTAATCGTTTCGACGCTCACTGTACAAACGCGCTCCAATAATTCGATCACCGCATCCTTATAATCCGCAAATCGATACGTATTAAATTGCTCCGCAAGCGTCGGGTCACGCGGCGTCTTTTCCTTATATTGATCCAAAACCCATTCTATCGCCGACCGATTCCCTAATTGATATTCCCAGGCAATTGGCGGAACTCCCACCAGTGTTGTTTCCTCATCAATTATTATTATCCCGCCAACTTTATCTGCCTTCAATTTTACTTTGGGCGTCATCGCCGCATTTTTTCGCGGATTTTCTTTCCGTATTAATTCATAACGAGGCGTGCTTTCATAATTCAGATGCAATTCGATTAACGCCTTTCCCCATTTTTCCCACTGCCAAAAATCATCATAAAACGGAATACGCGGAAAATCCCGTTTTAAGTTTGGTTCGTACTTTTCCCGATACGTTGGATTATGCAACACCGCATAAACATAATGAAAAATATTTTCCTTTTCGATCTGTTGATCCCCATAATGTCCGCGAAATTGCGCTAATCCCCAATCAGTTATATTTTCTACTTGATTCAAACCCTCATAGCGATATAGTGGCAGGCATTGCGAATCACCGGTATAATGCAAATCAGAAATATATTTTGATCCTAAACAGTGAAATGGTTTGTTTGATCCAAATACCGAGAAACACATAACTTTATTATATTTATTTAGATTCTCTCCAAATATTGCATGATGATTATTCGTAAGTCTATCACTCAAATATTTTTCCGCATAATAATATCTGTATACGAATGGACGATAACCAATTTTAATAATTAAATTTGTATTAATAGATATGTGAATAAATTTAGTGAAGTGGTTTTTGAGCGCCTCGCTCCATTTAATAGCAGTATTCCAAGAAAAATCTCGATTTTGTAACAATTCATTATATTTATCTACAAAATATTTGATTTTAGCTATTAAGTTATTAATATCAAAATCTACAACCCATTCATCACGATTACTAGAAACTCCGAGAGAGTATAATTGAAAAATAGCCTGATCGGTTTTTTCTAGTTTCACATCTTTTGCACAGACGGGCAGAAAAGTATCGAAATCTCTTTGCATCCCTTCATTTAGCCAATTACCATTTTTATCAGGAGAAATCCGATCAAAACCGATATTAACAAAAGTAGATTGTTGGATTAATTCCAATTTAGCGGATTTATTAGGTAATACTGGAAACCGATAATAATAAATTGGAGTTTTACCTGTTTTTGATTTAGCCGAATGTTTTCCAAGCCAAATCATAGCAACTCCCAGCATAATTCCAAAAACATTATCATTTGCCTCAGTACCATCACTGCGTAAATCACCACCTAGATCGATAATATAAATAAAATCAAATTCTTGTGCGGCGATTTTTCTAAAACCATCATCTTGTCGTTTATCAATAAAACTCCGATTACAAATAAAACAAATAATACCATTTTCCGAGATTCTATCGGTTGCCCAACGAATAAAACGCTTATACATATCATATTGTTTAGTCTTTTGTGCGGTGCTGGCCATTACATAAGTATCCTTAATACGACCATCGACCCCGCCAGTTTTTTTCTTTATATCTGCAAAATATTCCCGATTTTTATTATTATCGTTTTCATTTGGTTGATTCGCATTATAAGGTGGATTACCGATAATGACGCTGATAACTCTCTCATTTTGTTTTTTGATCCGCTCGACATTTTCTAATGAAATAGCACCAAACATTTCATTTTGTTTGCCGGAATATTGCAATGCATTGATATTATCAAGCGTATCCATAAAACATAAGTGAGTGAAGGGTTTAAAATCGCCCATTTTGGCCTGATAGACAGCTTCAATATTTAAGTTCGCGACATAATAGGGCAATAGCGCGATTTCATTGGCGTGGATTTCATGTGCGTATTTATAAGGTAACTGATGCGTCGGGATGTAATCAATTAATTGAGTAATAAAAGTTCCGGTGCCGATACAAGGATCGAGGATTTCGACACCTTTACTGCCAAGGGTTTTGCCAAAATATTTTTCGAGTAAAAAATCAGTGCCGGAGATCATAAAATCGACGATTTCATTCGGTGTATAAACTATTCCGAATTTATCGGCAGTTTTGGGATTATAAAATTTATAGAAATTCTCATAAATGATCTTGAGGAATTTCTGTTTTTCGGCGTGGCTGACCAATTCATTAGCACGGGCTTTAATCGTATTATAATAGGGGCGGATAGCATATAACAAATCTTGTTTGGTTTTGCCGAGGAAAAAAGTTCTTTCTACTTCGTATATGCTTTGGGCGATATTATTTTCGCGGTGATAAGCGGCATTATTGAAAATCGAGATAAAAATATCTTCGGTTAGAATATGTTGGATCAGCATTTCGCGGATGTCGTGTAAATTAAGATTAGGATTAATTGAATCTTGACAAATTTTTAGAAATTCGCTGCACTTTTCGATAAATTGAGGATTATTTTGGGCTGCGCTCTCAATCATATTACGCAATGATTCGAGGATTACGGGTAAATCCGTACCGAAGTGGATGATGGCATGATTAAATTTGGTGACTTCCGGGCGCTCATAATTAATAAAAAGATTGAGGATTTTTAAGAGCGCCTCAGGATTATCCATCGATATAGTAATTTTCTGCTGCTGTTGCAGAAGGATTGCGGTACGGGTGTCTTCAAATAAGATATTATTATCGGGATAGCCTTGATTGAGTTTGCGTTCAATTTCCGTCACGAGATTATCTTTGCTGTCTTTGCTTTCCCAATAGCCATAATCGAGTTGCAAAATATTTCTCAAAATACCATCTGGACGAATTTTCGTACCGAGACGACTTTCAATCGTAACTTCACGGACTAATTCGAGATTTTTGGGTCTTGCCAGGGCATTAATTAAATTAACAAAGGCACCTTTGATGGTGTCTTCATTACGCGATCCGCTAAATCTTTGGATACGATGTAATTCGTTGTAGTATTGCGTAATAAATTGGCGGGACATTTTGGCTATTAATCATAACTCTTCAAAATATTTAACTAATAATTGGAGTGAGCGGTTATTCTGATATTGATTCACGTCGAGTTGATAGGCAATGCGTAACATGTTCCCCGGAGTCGGAAAAAGGTTGTGAGATATGCCATTAAAAACTAATGCCGTGAGCGGCGGCGTTGCAGAATTGGAGCGCACCCATAGTTTGATATGTTTTTCACCAAAGACTCGGCTATCTAAACATTGAAACACCCCATCAAAAATT
>Ga0114939_10001995_pt1 | contig 15650 bp, 12 predicted proteins | sample AshMeaCrysSpring_FD_87196 | JGI IMG/M metagenome (GOLD analysis project Ga0114939, IMG submission 87196) | Groundwater microbial communities from Big Spring, Nevada to study Microbial Dark Matter (Phase II) - Ash Meadows Crystal Spring | ecosystem: Environmental > Aquatic > Deep subsurface >... | reverse complement strand
CGGGTCGAGCAGCTGGCACTGTCCGGAGACGTCACCTACCACCTTCCGTCCCCGGACCTGCTCAGCACCGGTTCGCAGCACCGCGCGCGCACCCCGGCCAACGACCGGGTCGTCGAGGCGCTGACGCGGGTGCTCGACCAGTTCGAGATCGACGCCCAGGTGACCGGCTACACCCGCGGCCCCACCGTGACGCGCTACGAGGTCGAGCTCGGCACCGCGGTCAAGGTGGAGCGGGTCACGGCGCTGAGCAAGAACATCGCCTACGCCGTGGCCAGCGCAGACGTGCGCATCCTGTCGCCCATCCCGGGCAAGTCTGCGATCGGCATCGAGATCCCCAACAGCGACAAGGAGGTGGTCAGCCTCGGGGACACGCTGCGCTCCGCGCCGGCCCGCAACGACCACCATCCGATGCTCATCGGCTTGGGCAAGGACGTCGAAGGCGGCGTCGTGGTCGCCAACATGGCGAAGATGCCTCACCTGCTCGTGGCGGGCGCGACCGGCTCTGGCAAGTCCTCGTTCGTCAACTCGATGATCACCTCGATCCTCATGCGGGCCACGCCGGACGAGGTGCGCATGGTGATGGTCGACCCCAAGCGGGTGGAGCTCACCGCCTACGAGGGCGTCCCTCACCTGATCACCCCGATCATCACCAACCCCAAGAAGGCTGCCGAGGCGCTGCAGTGGGTCGTGCGTGAGATGGACATGCGCTACGACGACCTCGCCGCGTTCGGCTTCCGGCACGTCGACGACTTCAACAAGGCGGTGCGGTCCGGGGCGCTGACCCCGCCGCCGGGCAGCGCGCGGACCCTGACCCCGTACCCGTACCTGCTTGTCGTGGTGGACGAGCTCGCCGACCTGATGATGGTCGCACCCCGCGACGTCGAGGACTCGGTGGTCCGCATCACCCAGCTTGCGCGGGCCGCCGGGATCCACCTCGTGCTGGCCACCCAGCGACCGTCGGTCGACGTGGTGACCGGTCTGATCAAGGCCAACGTCCCGTCCCGGCTGGCCTTCTCCACCTCCTCACTGGCCGACTCCCGGGTGATCCTGGACCAGCCCGGGGCCGAGAAGCTCGTGGGGCAGGGGGACGGCCTGTTCCTGCCGATGGGTGCCAGCAAGCCGGTGCGCGTCCAGGGGTCGTGGGTCACCGAGCAGGAGATCCACGCCGTCGTGCGCCACGTCCGGGACCAGCTCGAGCCGCACTACCGCGACGACGTCACCGCAGCGCAGGGCAGCCAACGCGAGATCGACGAGGACATCGGAGACGACCTCGACCTGCTCTGCCAGGCTGCCGAGCTTGTGGTGACTACCCAGTTCGGCTCGACGTCCATGCTGCAACGCAAGCTGCGGGTGGGCTTCGCGAAGGCGGGACGGCTGATGGACCTCATGGAGACCCGCGGCATCGTCGGGCCCTCCGAGGGGTCGAAGGCCCGCGACGTGCTGATCAAGCCCGACGAGCTGGACGAGGTGCTGGCCGGGCTCCGCGGTGGGTAGGTCGCTGCCCGGCGCGCCGCGCCGGTTGCGCCGCAGGTTGCCGCGCCGGCGCGCCGCATCGGCCGCCGCGCCGGCCATCGCGCCGGCCATCGTCCGAAGGAGTGGGGGTCAGGACCCTCCGATCGTCGGACGATCCGCGCATCGGACGGCGTGGCACCGGGTGCCGGGCGGCGGGCGGCGGGGCGCACGCCGCTAGCCGCCCGCGTACGCTGGTGGAGCGATGCGCGCCGACCCCTCCCCTCGTCACGGCCGCATCCCTGTTGCCGTCGTCACCCTCGGATGTGCCCGCAACGAGGTCGACTCGGACGAGCTCGCGGCGCGGCTGACCGACGGCGACCTGACCGTCGTGGACGAGCCGGGCGATGCCGCGGCTGTGCTGGTCAACACCTGCGGGTTCGTCGAGCAGGCCAAGCGCGAGTCGATCGACGTACTGCTGGAGGCCGCCGACGCCACCGCGCCGGTGATCGCGGTCGGATGCCTCGCCGAAAGGTACGGACGCGACCTGGCCGCTGCGCTCCCCGAAGTGCACGCCGTGCTGGGTTTCGACGACTATCCGGCCATCGCCGAGCGGGTGCGGCAGGTGCTCGCCGGCGAGCACCTGGTCGCTCACCGCCCGCGAGACCGCCGCCGGCTGCTCCCCGTCAGCCCTGTGGACAGGGCGTCCGCGCCGTCCGCGCCCGTCCGGACCCTCACGACCGGCGGCTCCCCTGACGGCCAGGCCGACAACGACGTCGCCGACGGCAGCCCCCCGGACCTGCCCGAGGGGCTGGGCCCCGCCTCCGGACCGCGGGTGGTGCGACGCCGACTCGGCTCCGGGCCGGTCGCCCCGGTGAAGCTGGCCAGCGGATGCGACCGGCGCTGCACCTTCTGCGCGATCCCGTCGTTTCGCGGTGCCTTCGTCTCCCGACCGCCGGAGCAGGTGCTGGCCGAGGTGTCGTGGCTTGCCGGCCATGGGGTGCGCGAGGTCCTGCTGGTCAGCGAGAACACCACGTCCTACGGCAAGGACCTCGGCGACCTGCGGCTGCTGGAGTCGCTGCTGCCCGACCTCGCCGCCGTCGGGGGCATCGAGCGGGTGCGCCTGTCCTACCTGCAGCCTGCCGAGATGCGCCCGTCGCTGGTGCGGGCCGTGACCGACACGCCGGGGGTCGCGCCCTACTTCGACCTGTCGTTCCAGCACGCCAGCGCCCGGGTGCTCAGGCGGATGCGCCGCTTCGGGTCCGGGGCGCAGTTCCTCCGGCTGCTCGCCGAGATCCGCGGTCGCTGCCCGAAGGCCGGGGTGCGGTCGAACGTGATCGTCGGCTTCCCCGGGGAGACCGAGGACGACCTGCGCGAGCTCGAGGACTTCCTGGCCGAGGCCGACCTCGACGCGGTCGGCGTCTTCGGGTACTCCAGCGAGGACGGCACGGCGGCAGCCACCCTCCCCGACCCCGTCGACCCTGACACGGTGCTCGCCCGGGTCGAGCGGGTCGCCGCCCTGGTGGACGAGCTGGTGGCGCAGCGCGCCGCCGCGCGCGTCGGGGACCGGGTGGAGGTCCTGGTCACCGCCGTCGACGCCGACGCAGACACCGATGAGGGGGGCACCGTCGGGCTCGCTGCCCACCAGGGTCCTGAGGTGGATGGGCTCACCCTCCTCGCCGACACTGCGGGCAGCACCGCGGCCGTCGGGGCGATCGTGGCGGCCGACGTCGTCGGCTCCCTCGGCGTGGACCTCATCGCTCGAGCGCGTCCGACGCCCTAGGTTGAGGCTGTGGCAGAGCCCGCCAGTGCACCGACCCCGTGGAACCTGCCCAACGCGTTGACGCTGCTGCGGCTGCTCATGGTGCCGCTGTTCGGCTGGCTCCTGCTCCGCGAGGACGGTGCCGACACCGCGAGCAGCGTCGCCGCCGTCGTGGTGTTCGTCGTGGCCATGGCCACCGATGTCCTGGACGGCCGGCTCGCCCGCGAGCGCGGCCAGGTCACCTCCTTCGGCAAGATCGCCGACCCGATTGCGGACAAGGCGCTGGTGGGAACCGCGCTGATCGGGCTGTCGGTGCTCGACCAGGTGCCGTGGTGGATGACCGTCGTGATCCTGGTGCGCGAGGTGGGCGTCACGCTGCTGCGGTTCCTGGTCATCCAGCAGGTGGTCATACCCGCCGGCCGCGGCGGCAAGACCAAGACCGCCCTGCAGACCCTCACCCTGGTCCTGCTCATGCTTCCGCTGCCCGCGAGCTGGTCATGGCTGACGACCGCGTTGCTCTACCTGACCATCGTCGTCACCGTCGCCACCGGCGTGGACTACCTGGTCGCGGCCATGCGCCTTCGTGGCGCCGGCAGCCAGGCGCAGCCCACCCCGGGAGTCGACCGGCGCGCACCTGAGGCATCCGGTGCGACCGGGGAGCCGGTCGACCCACCCCACTCGGCATGACCGCCCTGCTCGGCCCAGGCGGGCCGGACGCCCTCGCGGTGCTTCTGGTGGGGGACGAGCTGCTTCTCGGCACGGTGCGCGACAGCAACGCGGCCTGGCTGGCGCGCACCGCCACGGCCGCCGGACTGCGCACGACCCTGGTCGAGATCGTCCCGGACGTGCCGGAGCGCATCACCGAAGCGGTGCTGCGGGCGACCGGTCGAGCCGACAGCGTCGTGGTGTCCGGCGGGATAGGCCCGACGTCGGACGACCTGACCCGTGAGGCTCTTGCCGCGGCCTGTGGATGCGCGCTGGTGCGCGACGAGCCCGCTGCCGCCACCATCGAGGCCTGGTTCGCCCGGCAGGGTCGCAACGCGGGACCCGCCGTCATGCGGATGGCACGGCGTCCCGAGTGCGCCGACATGATCGCCAACCCGACCGGCACCGCTCCCGGGATCCGGCTGGTCCTGGACGGGGTCGCGGTCTACGCCGTCCCGGGTGTTCCTGCCGAGCTGCGGGCCATGGTCGACGCGGTGGTCCTGCCCGACATCGTCGGACGGGCAGGGCTGGGCGAGCCGACACTGTCCCGGACGGTCGAGGTGGCCCTGCTGGGGGAGTCCGCCGTGACGTCGCTGCTGCACGAGGTCGAGACCGCGATCGCCGCCGACCCGACGGCCGACCTGGCCTACCTCGCCCGGCCGGCCCATGTGACCGTGCGGGTGTCGGTTCGGGACGCGCCGCAGGCCGCCCGTCCCCGGCTGCTGAGCTACCTCGCCGAGGTGCGAGCGGCGCTCGGCGAGCACGTCGTCGGGGAGGAGGGCACGACGCTGGCCCAGGCCGTGGTGGAGTCGCTGACCGAGCGTGGGGAGACGGTGGCGACCGCCGAGTCGCTGACCGGCGGAGGAGTGGCGCGGGAGATCACCACCGTCCCCGGCTCCTCGGCGGTGCTGCGCGGCGGGGTGGTGGCCTACGCCGCCGACCTCAAGGTCTCGCTGCTCGGGGTGCCGGCAGACCTGCTGGTCGACCCGGGCGTGGTCAGCGCCGAGGTGGCCGCGCGCATGGCCATAGGCGTCCGAGCGGTGACCGGCGCCGACTGGGGCCTGGCGACGACGGGAGTCGCCGGTCCGGACGCTGTGGGGGCGCACCCACCGGGTGAGGTGTATGTCGCCGTCGCGGGGCCCACCGGGACGGTGACACGTCGTCTGGACGTGCCGGGGGAGCGCGCCCGGGTGCGGTTGATGTCGGCCGCGCACGCCCTCAACCTGTTGCGGCTCGAGCTCGCCGTCCGTGCCTCCGGCGGGGGCTTCGCCGCTGGAGGGGAATCGACCATGGAGCCGAATCGTTGAGCCGGTACGTCCCCCGGGCCAGGGGAGGAGAACCGGAGTACGGTGGTGGCATGGCTGCAGGTGGCGTCTCCGGCCGGACCCCGACGGGGCTCCGGCCGCTTCCTGCTGTCCGGAAGGAGGCGTCCGTGGTTCTGATGCGGCGCCTGCTCGGGGAGGTGCTCCGCCGCCGCCGGACCGCACAAGGACGCACGCTGCGTGAAGTTGCCGCGGCTGCGCGGGTGAGCCTCGGCTACCTCTCGGAGGTGGAACGCGGCCGCAAGGAAGCCAGCTCCGAGCTGCTCGCCGCGATCTGCGGCGCGCTGGGGCTCCCGCTGTCGGCGGTCATGCGTGAGGTCAGCGACGAGCTCGCCCGTGCCGAGGCCGCCGCGGTCGGCGCGCTCGGCGCGCGCGACTCTGGGCGCCTCCCTCGGCCCGGTGACCGAGCCGGCCTCGAGGTCGCAGGGTCGCTCGCCGGTAGCTGACCGAAGCGGTCGACTGGTCGCGCCGGGGTACAAGCCGTCCTACCGTTGGGCTATGACCATCACCAGTCCCCTTCCGTCGGACGCGCAGAAGACCACTGGGGAGGCTCTGCAGGCCTCTCTCGTCGACCTCTTCGACCTGTCGCTGCTGGCGAAGCAGGCCCACTGGAACGTCGTGGGGCCGCTGTTCACCTCCGTCCACGAGCATCTGGACACCGTCGTCGACCTGGCCCGTCGCTACTCCGACGAGGTCGCCGAGCGTGCGGCCGCCATCGGGGTGAACCCCGACGGTCGTGCCGCCACCGTCAGCAGCGAGACGGTTCTGCAGCAGCTGCCGCCGGCCTGGACGGCGGACGCTGACGTGGTCCGTGCGGTCGTCGCGGCCTTGGACACTCTGGCCGCGCGGTTCCGCGAGCGGGTACTGGCCACCGAGGAGGCCGACCCGGTGACCCAGGACCTGCTGATCGAGGTGACCGACGCGATCGAGCACCAGCGCTGGATGTTCCAGGCGCAGACCTGACGCCGAGACGCGACCCCTTGCGGCTCGCGTCTGCGTGTGATTCTCCGCACGCAGACGGGCCCGCACCTCGCCGTTACCCTCGACGGACGAAGGGGAGGGACGGCAAGCACGGGAGAGACAGCGACGGTGAGTACCTTCGAGTGGCTCATGATCATCTGGGTGGTTGTGGCCTTCCCGCTCGGCGTGATCCTCGGAACCACCATGTCCAAGGAGAGGGCTGCATCCCGGTCCCGTCCGCGCTCGACACGGGACCGGAGGACGCAGCCCACTGCCGATGTCGCAGCGGATGCGCGTGCCGCAGCCGATGCGCGTGGTTTAGCAGATGCGCGGCCCGGTTCAGGGTCGGTACCGGGTTCGTCCCCTCGGACGCGGACCCAGGAGCTCCCGGATCGGCCGTGACGGCGGTGCCGGGCCCCGCTGGCATTCCGGGCACCAGGACGTCAGCCGCTGCTGCGGGGCCTTCCCCTGCAGGTTGGTGGCCACAGCCGTCCCGCACCGCAGGCATGACCGCCGCTCGAACACCCAATGTCGTCGGTCCTTGCCGGTCAGACCGGTGGTGACCTGCTCGTAGCCCAGCCGATTCGCCCAGAGCAGGTCGTGTGCCAGCGTCACAGCACGATGCGGGTCGCGCAGCGCGCGGACCGGCGTCCACGGGGTCACCCCGAGCAAGAAGCACAGCTCGGTGCGGTAGAGGTTGCCCAGTCCGGCCATCACCCGCTGGTCCAGCAGGGCCATGCCCACCTCGCGATCCGGGTCGGCGCTGAGCCGCCGGCAGGCCTCGTCGGCGTCCCAGTCCGGCCCCAGCAGGTCCGGTCCCAGGTGGCCCACCACCTGGTCCTCCTGTCGGGTGGGAAGCAGGTCGACCACAGGCAGTCGGTACCCGACCGCCTGCCAACGGTCGTTGACCAGCAGGGCGCGCACCTGCCAGGCCGGGCCGCCGCGCCACCGCTGGTCGGGGCGGTACAGGTGCCAGGAGCCGTCCATCCGGAAGTGCGTATGCAGGGTCTGCCCGTCATCGAGGCGGGTCAGCAGATGCTTGCCCCGACTGCGGACTCCCAGGACGGTGCGCCCGGCCAGGTCGACGTCGGCGTACCGCGGCACCCGCAGTTCACCGCGCAGCAGCACCCGCGCGCCGAGCGCGTCGTGCAGGCGACGTGCGGCTAGCCACACGGTGTCTCCCTCGGGCACCGGTCCATGGTGCCGGGACCTGATGGCAAGGTCGCGTCGGCATGTCCGGGGAGTCTCGTACCATCGACCTGTGGCGGGAGCCCGGCGAGATGTCGTCCATGGCTGAGGAGCTGTCGTCGGCCGACTTCCGGGAGGTCATGTCGCACCTGGCGTCCGGGGTGTCGGTGCTGGCCACCCGTGACCTGGTCGGGCGGGACTGCGGGCTGACTGTCACCTCCCTGGTGTCCCTGTCGCTGCAGCCGCCGCTGTGCATGGTGGCTGTCAAGCGCGGCGGCTTCCTGCACGACGCGCTCGAGGTCGCCGACGGCTGGGCGTTCACCATGCTGGCCCACGAGCAGCTCGAGCTGGCCCGCTACACCGCCCGGCATCGCTACCCGGGCGACACCGACGACTTCAGCGCGTTCCCGCACCGTCGTGGACCGGTCACCGGGACGCTGTACTTCCCGCAAGGTGTCGCGGCCCTGGAGTGCCTGCCCGAGGCGATGGTGGCCCGCGGAGACCACACGATCGCGGTGGGTCGGGTCGTGGGCCAACCGGCGGACTGCACCGGGACCGACCCCCTGCTCTACCTGGAGCGGCACTACCGCCGGATCGGGGACACGCTGGGTCGCGGTTGATCTCCAGCCGCAGCGCATGTTCTCCCCACCGGCCCCGGTGCCGATGGTCCGGTCCTGGGATCCGGGATCAGCCTGCTTTGCGCACCCTCATGAGCATCTCGGCGGCGACCTCCTTGAGCTCCTCGCCGTACTTGCGGTGAGCATCTGTGGCGCTCTCGATGGCCTCGAGCTCGTCGGCGACCTTGTACAGCAGGGTGGAGAAGGACTCGATCTCCTGCGCGGTGAAGGTGACAGCCGTCATGGCGAACCTCCTCTGGAGGGGTGCTTGCGTTGTCACGGTCCCGCGGTGCTGACGCCTCGTCCAGGGCCCTCCGCCCCCGACCTCGCCGACTGTGCGCCCGCGCGGGGGCCCGGCGCGGGGACTAGGCGCGGGACTGGCCGGACTGGTCGAGCAGGCCGGCCAGTTCCGCACCCCAGGACTCAGCCCGTTCCAGCTCGCCGTCGGCCAGCGGTCCGTCCATGTCGAGTACCCCGAAGTGCTGCGCGGGAGCCAGCGCGGTGAAGCCGAGGCCGCGCAGCCTCTTCTCGACGCTCGCGGAGGCGTGGTCGACCTTCTGCAGGAACCTCGGATGAGTCATGCGGGTGTCGAAGGCGGCCGAACGCGCCCCGGTCGGGGCTTGCCCCAGCCGTGCCGTCCAGTCCCGCACGCCGACTTCGGCGCTGCTGGTGGCCCCCTGGGCGACCGCCTCGAGGCGCGAGTCCGCGGTGCTCATGCCGAACCGATGGTTGGGTCCGCCCACGACGAGCAGGGCAAGGTCCTCCGGGACGGCCGTGGGCGCGGAACCCACGTCGCGCACCGTCACCCGGTGGCGGGTGGACAGCCCTTGCGCGATGGCCGTGGCAACGGCCTTCGCATCACCGAACATGGACTCGTAGACCACCAGGACCTCTGGCATGTGCCCCACCTCGTCGCCAGCCTGACCGCACGATCTCGCGCGGCGCAGGCCCCTTGGGCCTATGTCGAGGTGACCTCGGGCCGCAGGCGCAACCCCGACGGGGTGAGGCTGAAGCCCGCCCGCGCGAGAGCGTCGCCCACCGGTCCGGTCAGGACGGTGCCGCCGTCGGCTCGCTGCACGGTGATGCGACCGAGCGCGCCGGAGCGCACCGTGTCCGACAGCGCCAGCGCCGCGGCGGCCAGTGCCGCGTGGGAGTCGGTGAACGACAGGACGCTGCGACCTCCCCGTTCGACGTAGAGCACGAGCTCGCCGTCCACCAGTGCGACGACGGAGCCGGCCTTGCGGCCGGGCCGGTGTCCCGCCGATGGTGGGTCCGGCCAGGGCAGCGCTGCGCCGTAGGGGTTGGCCGGGTCGGTGGCGGCCAGCACCAGCGCTGTTGACGATCGTTGCGGGTCGGTGGGGCGGTCGTGGCTACGCAGCCGGTCCACCGCTCCGGGAAGCGCGAACTGGGCACCACCGAGTCCGGCCACCACGTAACCGCGCCGGCACAGCCCGGTCTCCTCGGCAGCGGCCAGTACCCGGTAGGCAGCGGCGAAGCCCCCCGGTACCCGCTCGGACGCCACCGCCCCTCGCGTGAGCACTCCGTGCCGGTCGAGCATGAGCTGGGCAGCGGCATGGGCTGCCACCGTCGGGTCAGGCTCACGTTCGGGGAGCAGGGCCCAGCGTCCGGACAGCGACGCGGGCACGGTCGACCCGCTTGTCGTCGCTGCGGAGCGGGCGAACCGCGACCTGCGTGCGCCCGCTCGCGGCATGCGGCCGCGGCCCGTCCGGCGCGGGTTGGATCGGGTGCGGCCGCTGAGGGTGGCGCGCAGCGGCGCGAGGGTGTCGTTGGTCAGCCGCCCCGACCAGACCAGTGCCCACAGCGCCGCCGCAACGTCCGGCTCGGGCCCGCCGGTCGCGGCTACCAGGCTGCGCACGAACATCCCACCCCCCGTCCGCAAGCAGCCCGCGAGCAGCCCCGGCAGCGATTCCGGGTCGTCGAGGGCATCAAGCGGGACCGGTGCAGGCAGGGTGAGCGGAGCATCCTCGGCCAGGTGCAGCGAGACCCACCCGTCCCCGCCAGGAAGTGTGCCGTGCCCGGCCCACAGCACCTCCCCGGAGGAGGTCAGCTCGTCCAGCCAGGACGGCTGGTAGTCCGTGACCCGTGACGGCAGCACCAGCGTCTCCAGGGCGCTGGCCGGGACGGGGTAGCCGGCGAGCTGCTCGGCGACCTGCAGAACCCCCGACGGCCCCCGCAGCCTCCGGGGGACGTGCTGCCATGACGGGAGGAACCTGGCCAGCACCACCGGCTCGACCGGCTCGGCCTCCTGGCGCAGCGCGGCGACCGATCGGCGGCGCAGCAGCCGCAACACCTCCGGGTCGCACCACTCGGTGCCCACGCCGTCGGGCCGGAACTCCCCTTCGGTCACCCGGCCCCGCGCGGCCAGGCGGCGCAACGTGTCGAGCACGACAGCAACTCCCACCCCGAGTCGCGCGGCGAGATCGGGGGCCGCGAACGGGCCGTGGGTGCGGGCGTAACGCGACACCAGGTCGGCGGTCGGGTCATCCACTGGGTCGAGGAACGCCTCCGGTATCCCGACAGGCAAGGCGCAGCCCAGCGCGTCCCGCAGTCGGGCAGCGTCCTCGACAGCCGCCAGGCGCTCCTGCCCGGCCAGCCGGACCACGATCGCCCGACGCGCCGCCACCAGTGTCTGGACGGCGGTCGGCGCGAGCCGGGGATCCGCGCAGCGAGCCGCGATCTCGTCGGTCGACAGCGGCCCCAGCAGGCGCAGCAGGTCCGCCACCGCCTCGACGTCCTTGGCCTGCCGGTCCGGCGCCAGGCGCTGCAGCTCGGCCTCCGTGCGCTCCAGGACGTGCAGGTCGAGCAGCTCGCGCAGCTCGGCGCGGCCGAGGAGCTCGGCCAGCAGCGAGGCGTCCAGCGTGAGGGCGCGGGCGCGACGCTCCGCCAGCGGCGAGTCGCCCTCGTACATGAATGCTGCCACGTAGCCGAACAGCAGGGAGCGGGCGAACGGTGAGGGCTCGGCCGTCTCGACCTCGACCATCTGCACGGCACCGCTGCGGATCCCGGTGATGAGCTCGACCAGTGCCGGCATGTCGTAGACGTCCTGCAGGCACTCCCGCATCGTCTCCAGCAGGATCGGGAAGGTGGCGTACTGAGCGGCCACGGTGAGCAGCTGGGCCGAGCGTTGGCGTTGCTGCCACAGCGGGGCGCGTCGGCGCGGGTCGCGTCGGGGCAACAGCAGGGCTCGCGCCGCACACTCCCGGAACCGGGCGGCGAACAGCGCGGACCCGCCGACCTCCGCGGTCACCAGCTCCTCCACCTCGTCCGGGTCGAGAAGGATCAGCTCGGCAGTCGGTGGCCCCGTCGCCGGCCCCACGGTGCCCGCCACGCCGGTCTCGGTGATGTCGGCGCCGGCGGTGTCAGCCCACGGGTCGGCCAGCGTGTCGGGGATGCGGAACACCATGCCGTCGTCGGCATGGGCGGCCTGGACGTCGACCCCGTACCGCTCCCGCAACCGCGCGGCCACCGCAAGCGCCCACGGCGCGTGCACGCGTGCGCCGTACGGGGTGTGCACGACCAGGCGCCAGTCCCCGAGCTCGTCGCGGAACCGCTCCACGACAACGGTACGGTCGTCGGGCAGGTACCCGGTGGCCTGTCGTTGCTCGGCCAGGTAGGCGAGCAGGTTGGTGCACGCCCGTTCGTCCAGGCCGGCCTGTGCGGCACGCTGCCGAGCCTTGGCCGGGCTCAGGCCGCCGACGGTGCGCACGAAAGCACCGAGCGTGCGGCCCAGCTCGGCCGGCCGGCCGATGGAGTCCCCATGCCAGAACGGCAGCCGACCCGGCTGGCCCGGGGCGGGGGAGACCAGCACCCGGTCGTGGGTGATGTCCTCGATACGCCAGGACGTGGCGCCCAGCGCGAACACGTCGCCCACTCTGGATTCGTAGACCATCTCTTCGTCCAGCTCGCCGACGCGTGCGCCGGCCTCACCCACGATGAAGACACCGAACAGGCCCCGGTCAGGGATGGTGCCGCCGCTGGTGACGGCCAGCCGCTGCGCGCCCGGCCGGGCGGACAGCCGGCCCGCCATCCGGTCCCACACCAGCCGAGGGCGCAGCTCGGCGAACTCGTCGCTGGGGTAGCGGCCGGACAACAGATCGAGCACCGCGTCGTAGGCCGACTGCGGCAGTGACGCGAACGGATGTGCCCGCCGCACCAGGCTCAGCAGGTCGTCGACGTCCCAGTCGTCCATCGCCACCGCGGCGACGACCTGCTGAGCCAGCACGTCCAGCGGGTTCTGCGGCACGCTGAGGCGCTCGATCCGACCAGCCCGCATCCCCTCGACGGCGACCGCGCTGGCCACCAGGTCACCGCGGTACTTCGGGAAGACCACCCCTCGGGACACCGCCCCCACCTGGTGACCAGCCCGCCCGACGCGTTGCAGCCCGCTGGCCACCGACGGGGGAGCCTCCACCTGGACGACAAGGTCGACGCTGCCCATGTCGATACCGAGTTCCAGGCTGGACGTGGCCACCACCGCCGGCAGCCGGCCGCTCTTGAGGTCGTCCTCGATCAACGCCCGCTGTTCCTTGCTCACCGAGCCGTGATGAGCACGCGCCACCACCGGTGCGTGGTCGGGAATCGCCGCGGCGCTCCCCGACTGCGCGGGGTTGAGCACCGCAGGCGCGCCAGGCTGCTCGCCGCCCATCCCGGCCCGTTCGGCGGCTGCCTCGTTCAGCCGGGCGGTCAGTCGCTCGGCCAGTCGTCGTGAGTTCGCGAAGACCAGGGTGGTGTGATGCGCCTGCACCAGGTCGAGCACGCGTTCCTCGACGTGCGGCCAGATCGACACCCGGGATTCCGCGCCCGCCGCCGACCCGGTGACCTCCGGCTGCGACGCGCCCATCTCGGACATGTCGTCCACCGGCACCTCCACGCGCAGGTCGAACTCCTTGGTGCTCGGCGGGTCGACCACCTCCACCGGCCTCCCACCGGTCAGGAACGCCCCGACCTCCTCCACCGGACGCACGGTCGCCGACAGCCCGATCCGCTGCGCGGGGGAGTCCAGCAGGTGGTCCAGCCGCTCCAACGACAGTGCCAGGTGCGCGCCGCGCTTGGTGCCGGCCACGGCGTGCACCTCGTCCACGATGACCGTGGCGACCCCCTGCAGCGTCTGCCTGGCCTTGGAGGTGAGCAGCAGGAACAGCGACTCCGGTGTCGTGATGAGGATGTCGGTGGGCTGCCGGGCGAACAGCCGGCGCTGCTCAGCCGTGGTGTCGCCGGAGCGCAGCGACACGGTGACGTCGGGCTCGGGGAGCCCTCGCCGCCGGGCCGCCTGCTGAATGCCCACCAGCGGCGAGCGCAGGTTGCGCGCGACGTCGACCGCGAGAGCCTTCAACGGGGAGACGTAGAGCACCCGGCACCGACGCTGACGGTCCGCTGGGACGGGCTGGCTGGCCAACCGGTCCAGCGCCCACAGGAAGGCCGCCAGTGTCTTGCCCGACCCGGTGGGGGCGACCACAAGCGCGTGGCGGCCTGCGGCGATCGCCCTCCAGGCCCCGGTCTGCGCCGGCGTGGGTGCCTCGAACGCCGAGGCGAACCAGTCGCGGGTGGGTACGGAGAACGCAGCCAGCGGGTCAGTGCCGTGCGTCCCCGACCTCTGCGTTGCCACGTCGGCATCCTCCCCGTCCCCTCCGACACTGGCGCGCCCGGCCTCGACCCGCACCCACGCCGCGCCCTCCATCCGCCGCCCGACCCATACTGATGCGGTGCGTCACACGGAGTTCTGGGCGCGGATGCGGCATCACCTCGGCGCGGAGTACGCCGAGTCGTGGGCCAAGGACCAGCACCTGTCCGAGCTCGAGGGCATGACCGTGCTTCAGGCCCTCGACGCCGGCGTTCCTCCCCGGGTGGTGTGGCACGCCGTCTGCGCTGTGCTCGGCCTGCCGGCTCGGGAACGGTAGGGGTGCGTCGATGCGAGCCGGAGTCATCGCGAGGTCGTGACGCCCGACCGGCGTGTCTGACAGCATCGAACATGTGTTCGTACTAGTGTCCTCAGTGCGTCCGGCGCTCGGCGTGGTGTCCACAGGGACCAGCGATGCCGCCCGTTGTGTCGGAGGGTCGGGCTACGGTCGCGACCGTCCAGCAACCCGGGTCCCCACGGGCCCTCGACCTCGAAGGTGGCAGACATGGCAGTCCCCCCGGATCGGGAGAAGGCACTGGACTCGGTGCTGGTCCAGATCGATCGTCAGTACGGCAAGGGGTCAGTGATGCGACTGGGCGACCAGGGGCGTGCCCCGGTGGATGTCATCCCCACCGGGTCGATCGCCCTGGACATCGCGCTCGGAATCGGTGGACTGCCGCGTGGCAGGGTCGTCGAGGTGTACGGGCCGGAGTCCAGCGGCAAGACCACGGTGGCGCTGCACGCAGTCGCCAACGCCCAGCGGATGGGCGGGATCGCGGCGTTCATCGACGCCGAGCACGCGCTGGACCCCGACTACGCGCATCACCTCGGCGTCGACACCGATGCCTTGCTGGTCTCTCAGCCCGACACCGGTGAGCAGGCACTGGAGATCGCCGACATGCTCATCCGGTCCGGCGCACTGGACGTCGTGGTCATCGACTCGGTAGCCGCGCTCGTCCCTCGCGCCGAGATCGAGGGGGAGATGGGCGACTCCCATGTCGGGCTGCAGGCTCGGCTGATGAGCCAGGCGTTGCGCAAGATGACCGGAGCGCTCAGCTCGGCCGGCACAACAGCGATCTTCATCAACCAGCTGCGCGAGAAGATCGGCGTGATGTTCGGCAGCCCGGAGACGACCACGGGGGGGCGTGCGCTGAAGTTCTACTCCTCGGTGCGACTGGACGTACGGCGCATCGAGTCGCTCAAGGACGGCACGGCGGCGGTGGGCTCACGCACCCGGGTCAAGGTGGTCAAGAACAAGATGGCCCCGCCGTTCCGGCAGGCCGAGTTCGACATCCTGTACGGCGAAGGGATCAGCCGCGAGGGCGGCCTCATCGACATGGGTGTCGAGGAGGGCTTCATACGCAAGGCAGGCGCCTGGTACACCTACGAGGGCGACCAGCTCGGCCAGGGCAAGGAGAACGCCCGGCAGTTCCTCAAGGACAACCCCGACATCAGCGACGAGCTGGAGAAGAAGATCAAGGAGAAGCTCGGCGTCGGACCGAGGGTGGACGAGCCGACCGAGCCACCGGTGGATTTCTGAGCGGCCGGCGATGGGTTCAGCTTCTGACCCGGGTCCCGATGCCGACCCGATCGAGGTCGCCCGGCTGATCATCCTGCGGCAGCTCAGCCGTGGCCCGCGCACCCGCGCCCAGCTCGGTGACGCGTGCCGACGGCGCGGAGTGCCGCAGGATGCGGCCCAGCAGATGCTGGACCGCTTCGAGGAGCTGGGGCTGGTCGACGACCCCGCCTTCGCGCGCGCCTGGGTCGAGTCACGACACGTCGGGCGCGGCCTGTCCCGCCGTGCGCTGCGCCACGAGCTGCGCGAGCGCGGCATCGCTGAGGACATCGTCGAGGATGCACTGTCGGGCATCGACCCCAACGCGGAGCAGGCGGCCGCGGCGGCCCTGGTGCGGGCCCGGCTGCCTGGCGTGCAGCGCCACGACACCGCTACCCAGCTGCGCCGGCTGACCGGACTGCTGACCCGCCGTGGCTACCCGCCGGGAATGGCG
>Ga0114939_10001994_pt1 | contig 15653 bp, 8 predicted proteins | sample AshMeaCrysSpring_FD_87196 | JGI IMG/M metagenome (GOLD analysis project Ga0114939, IMG submission 87196) | Groundwater microbial communities from Big Spring, Nevada to study Microbial Dark Matter (Phase II) - Ash Meadows Crystal Spring | ecosystem: Environmental > Aquatic > Deep subsurface >... | reverse complement strand
GATTCCGGCGACAGCATGTACATTGTGGATCGCGGCTTGCTTGAAGTGTGGACGCAGGCCGAGGATGGGACCAGGATCGTCCTTGACCGGCTGGATCCGGGTTCCAGTGTCGGCGAGATGGCGTTGTTGACCGGACGGCCGCGCACGGCTGATGTCGTGGCTGTGGTGGACAGTCGCCTGGTACGGATCAGCAAGATCGGGTTTGATCGCCTGGCCGAGCGTCATCCGGCCATCGCCTCCGGTTTTGCCCTGGCGGTCACCCCGCGCGTCCATCGCTTGCATCTGGCCGGGATTCTGCGCCGGCTGCTAGGCGATCTCGACCCGGCGTCGTTGCATGCGTTCCAGGACAAACTGGTTTGGCGGCGGTTGGCCGAGGGTGAGTGGCTTTTTCGGCAGGGTGAAATCGGGTCATCGATGTACATCGTCGTCACCGGGCGGCTACAGGTTATTGCTGAGTCCGGCGTCGAGGACATGGGGGAGCGCATCCTGAACGAAATTGGGGCGGGCGATACCATTGGCGAGTTCGCCCTGCTGACCGACGATGTGCGATCGGCGGGAGTTTATGCCCTGCGCCAAGCCGATCTGGTCGAGATGACCCGGCCGGTGTTTGAAGAGCTGATCCGCGATCATCCGCAGGCCTTACTGGAGATCGCCCGGATGATCGCCGACCGGCAGAAGCAGTCTAATCGCATTGGACGCGAAGAGCGAACAGAGGCGCTGACCTTCGCTGTTTATCCGGCGGGGGAGAATTCGTCGGCCGTCGCGCCGTTTGCCCGGCGATTGCTGGACTACCTCTCCGCTTACGGACCGACGCTATTGCTAACCAGCACCGGGTTTGACGAGGCATTTGGTCGCTCCGGTATGGCCCAGATGGAACTCGATGACCCGCTGAGTATCATCACCAACAACTGGCTCCAGGAGCAGGGGCGGGTCTATCGCCATATTCTCTTCGTCGCCGACACAACATGGACGAACTGGTCGCGGCGTTGTCTGGCCCATGGTGATCACATCCTGTTGGTCGGCCTGGCGGGCGCGGATCCGGCACCCGGCCGGATGGAGGAGGCTTGCAATCCTCGCGCGCGTCAGGAACTGGTGCTATTACATCCGCCGCAAACGTCCCGACCCGTTGGAACGCTGGCCTGGCTGGCGTCACGCCCCATTGTCGCCCACCATCATGTTCGCGACGACGAGCCGGCTGATTGGGCGCGCCTGGCCCGGCGCTTGACCGGCCGGACAGTCGGCGCGGTTTTCAGTGGCGGCGCCGCGCGAGGCCTGGCCCATATCGGCGTCATCAGAGCGCTGGAAGAGGCCGGGCAGGCAGTGGACTCCATTGCCGGGACGAGCATGGGCGCGTTCATCGGCGCGGGCTGGGCCTTGGGCATTACGCCCGATGAGGGTGTCGAGATGGCCCAGCGCATGGCCAACCCTGATTATTTGCTTGACCGAACCTTTCCTTACACGGCGGTGATGGCCTCGCGCAAGCTGACAAATGCCATGCATGAGATTTTTGGTGATGCCACAATCGAAGATTTATGGCGTCCATTCTTCTGTGTTTCAACCAATCTCTCGACAGCCACGCCGGTAATCCATGACCGGGGACCGCTGTGGCGAGCCGTTCGAGCCAGCATCTCGTTGCCCGGCATCTTTTCACCTATCCTCAACGATAACAACGAGTTATTGGTGGACGGTGGTGTGATGAACAATTTTCCGGTTGATCTCATGGCCGCGAGGGATACCTTCGGATTGATCATCGGCAGCAACGTGTCGCCCCACCGCGAAAAACCTTACCCGCATACCTTCGGCGAGAGTGTCTCCGGTTGGCAGGTTTTGCGTAGCCGGCTTAACCCTTTTGGCCAGACGATTCAGGTGCCCAGCCTGGTTGGGACGATGCTGCGAACAGTCGAAGTTAATAGCCTTTACCGCCGCAAACTGGCGGAAAAATTCGTTGACCTTTTGATCGAACCAAATGTCAGCGAATACCGCTTCCTCGACTTTGATTCCTTCCAGGAAATGATCCGGCGCGGCTATGAGGCCGGCCGGGAAGCCCTGGCCCGCCACGCATGACCGAACAGCCATCTTCGATCTTTGACTGGCCTGAAATCGCTCGTCTGGCGCTCATATCGCGCTTGATGGACGAGATGGAAGAAAACGAGTTGACGCCTCAAGGTCATGTCACCTATCAGTTTTCGGCCCGCGGCCACGAATTGGGCCAATTGATGCTGGCCCAATTATTGAATCGACCCTTTGATGCCGCAGCGGTTTATTACCGATCCCGGCCTTTCATGCTTGGCAGCGGGCTGACCGTCGAGGAAGCGTTTGCTTCGGATATGGCCCGTGCCGGGGGAATGAGCGCCGGGCGGGATGTTGGGGTTGTCTTCAACATGCCCAGGCGAGGGCGCGCGTTGGTCTTGCCCATGGCCGCCGATGTCGGCTCGCAATTCACACCTGCTGCCGGATGGGCGCAGGCCATCGGCTACCGCCGCGATCAACTCGGCGAGAGCGAAGTGGCTGACAGTATCGCTGTTGTCTTTGGCGGAGAAGGCTCCGTCGCCAGCAACGGCTTTTGGTCAGCACTGACGATGGCGACGACGCTGAAGCTGCCGCTGCTATTCGTCATCGAGGATAATAATTATGCTATCTCTGTGAAGGGTTGGTTGCAGACGCCGGGCGGCAATATCGCCGCCAACCTGGCATCGTTCGCTGGGCTGACGATCTGGGACGGCAACGGGACTTCGCCGTCTGAGACGGCGGCGCTCGTCGAACGGGCCGTGGGCCATGTGCGGGCCGGGAAAGGACCGGGGCTGCTGCGCCTGGCCGTACCGCGATTGTCAGGCCATTCGAGCGTCGATAATCAGGCCTACAAGACCGACGAGGAACGGGCCAATGAATGGGAGCGCGATCCTATCCCGGCTCTCCGGGAATACATGGTACCGGGTGTACTTTCACCCAAAGATTGGACCCAACTCGAACGCGAAGCCGCGGCCGAAGTCGCTAAGGCATGTACGGTTGCCTTGGGAGGGCTTCATCCCGTTCGGGATGAGGTCACCCGGTTCGTATGGTCCACAGGCTCGCCCCCGTCCGTGGTGGGCGGGCTGGTGGCTGAAGGGATTGAGTTACCGGCCGGCACGGACGTTGTCGCGCCGCCCGACCCGCGCCGGCTGACGATGGTTGAAGCCATTCGCCGGACTCTCGACGTCGAGTTGAAAGCCAACCCGCGCCTGTTGATCTTTGGCGAGGACGTAGGCCTGAAAGGTGGTGTGCATGCGGCTACCCTGGGCTTGCAGGCTCACCACGGGCAGGCACGGGTATTCGATACCAGCCTCTCGGAAGAGGGAATCGTCGGTCGGGCGGTAGGCATGGCCCTGGCCGGACTAGTACCCGTACCGGAGATTCAGTTTCGCAAATACGCCGACCCGGCTACCGAACAGCTTCACAATATCGGCTCGCTCCGCTGGCGGACCGCGGGGCGATTCGCCGCGCCGTTGGTGCTACGTATGCCGGGTGGATTCCGGCGGATTGGCGATCCGTGGCATAGTGTGACCGATGAGGCTGCGTTTATCCACTCAGTTGGGTGGCAGGTAGCCTATCCGTCGAACGCCGAGGACGCAGTAGGATTGCTGCGGTCGGCTCTCCGCGGCGATGATCCGGTGATGTTCTTCGAACACCGGGCGATGCTCGATGCCCCGTCAGCCCGGCGTGCCTATCCCGGTGACGATTACGTGTTGCCGTTCGGTCGTGGGCGAGTGATCCGACCTGGAAACGATCTGACGGTCATCACCTGGGGGGCGATGGTCGAGCGTTGCGAGACGGCCGCCGCACAAACTGAGGCGAGCATCGAGATCATCGACCTGCGAACCCTGGTGCCTTGGGATAAGGAAGCGGTGCTGGCTTCAGTGCGCAAGACATCGCGCTGCCTTATCGTTCACGAGGATTTCCAGTTGGGCGGGTTTGGAGCCGAGATCGCGGCCGTAATCGCCGACGAGGCATTCCTCGATTTGGACGCGCCGGTGCAACGGCTGGCCGCGCCGTCCGTGCCTGTGCCGTTCAACACAGCGCTAATGGACGGCATGATCCCACGTGTCGACCAGATTCTGAACCGAATGGAGTGGTTGCTGAGCTTTTAAAGTTAGCGGATTAGCCTTGCTTGGCTGTCACCTTCTGGTTATCCATTCTCGTTGCTCCTCGATGCATTCAAAGCCCGGCTGAATCGGGAATTTTCAGTATTGAGGCATAGAAATCCTCGGTTGTTTGGGTTTTTATCTACCGTACTCGGACGAAGAACACGCATCTTATACAGAATTTGTGTCAACTAGGTTTCAAGGTCGCCAGACAAAAAGTGATACCATGGATTGCGACGTACTTTTGCTTATTTTAGCCCGGTAATGGTATCCGGTTGCTTGGGCGTAAAAAACTGAGAGAGTCAAGTGCCTATCATTGAAGCTAACAGGCTGACCAAGGTCTACAAGATTCCGGAGAAAGAACCGGGTGTAGCGGGGGCGATTAAAGCCCTGTTCCGGCCGCGCTTCACGTCCAAGCCGGCTGTGTCCGACGTCTCCTTTGTTGTTGAACCCGGCGAGATAGTTGGCTATATCGGCGTGAACGGCGCGGGTAAGTCAACGACGATCAAGATGCTTACCGGCGTGCTGGTGCCGACTTCAGGTGAGGTGCGGGTGATCGGTCGCGATCCGCACCGGGACCGCGTCGCCAATGCCCGCGATGTCGGCGTCGTCTTCGGCCAGCGCAGCCAGTTGTGGTGGGACCTGGCGCTTATTGAATCGTTGATGATGGTCGGCCGTATCTATGAAGTGCCTGAGGCACGCTTCAAGCAGTTGATCGACGAATTCAGCGAAACACTCGACCTGAAAGATCTGCTCAAGATCCCCATCCGCAATATGTCGTTGGGCCAGAAGATGCGCGCCGAACTGGCAGCGACCTTAATCCACGAACCTAAAGTGGTTTATCTGGATGAGCCGACAATCGGTCTGGACTTGTTGGTGAAGGAGCGCATCCGCGAGTTTATCAAGCAGGTGAACCGGGAGAAAGAGACGACGGTCATTCTGACAACTCACGATCTGGGTGATATTGAAGAGTTATGTAAACGAGTCCTCATCATCGACAACGGCGGACTCATCTATGACGGCCCATTAGCGACCATTAAAGACCGATTCGGCAAGTATCGCGAGATCACATTCGAAACCGCGGCCGAAGTCAATGGGCTGGAGGTGCCCGAAAGCGCTGATTTGCTCGAAAAAAGTGAGCGGCGGCTGGTTCTGCGTTTTGACCGGACAAAGACATCGGCCAGCCGGGTTGCCGCGGCGATCATGAGCCAACTCGAGGTTTGCGATCTGTCGCTGAAGGAACCGGACCTGTCGCATATCGTCAAGCAGATTTACCATGGCGGTCTGAAGGAATCCACCCTGCCGCCCGTCGATGCGATCATGACGCCGGTTTTAAGCCCAGCCGGAAGCGGGCGGTAGACATTCGCCAGCGAGGTACAGGATAATGGTCGCGACCTTCAAGCGTAGCTGGCGCATATACGGCGGGATGGCCGCCGTCGTCCCCAAACTTTTCATGGCCTATAGCATCTGGGTTTGGATGGAGCTGTTCGTCAGTATCATCGCCGTCGTCATCTTCGTCGCCTTCTGGCGGGCGGTCTATGCCTCGACGACTACCCTCGGCGGCCTGACGCTGGACCAGACGCTCAACTACATCCTGCTGGCACAGATTTTTAGTGACGCCGCCAATGTCTCGAGCGTAATCTATGATTTTGGGGCCGGGTTGCGCGAGGGGCAGATCATCCACGCCCTGTTGCGTCCGCTGGATTACCAGATCGCCCTCTATGTCCAGAACGTCGTCCAGCTGGTTATCAATATGATCCTGCGCATCCCCCTGGCGTTGTTTATCTGGATCGTCTACGGGCTGACACTTCCGGCCGACCCGGTGATCTGGGGCGCATTCGCCTGTAGCCTTCTCCTGGGCCACGCTGTCCTGTTTTGCTTCGACTGGATACTGGGTTGCACGGCCTTTTACAGCACCGAGATCTGGGGCATGAGCGTTGTCCGTTATGCTGTGGCCATGTTCTTTAGCGGCGCGCTAATCCCACTGGATATGATGCCCGATTGGTTGCGGGTCATCGCCACCATCCTGCCTTTCTCGCAGGTTGTCTACCTGCCGGTATCATTGCTCAGCGGCATCACGCCGGTGAGCGATATGCCCCGTATCTGGCTGATTCAAATCGGGTTCTTGATAGTCCTGTTTTTTCTGTCGCGGTTCATCTTCCGGCGCGCTGTCCGGGTCATCACCGTCCAGGGAGGTTAACCGATGACAGCATTGCCGCGTTACGGCTCACTCTACTGGCTCTTTGTCAAGAATCGCATCAAGATCTTGCTGGAGTACCGCGTCAATTTCCTGATCGGCGCAACCTCGACCATCTTTATGCAGGCGGCCGGCTTGCTGGCTGTCTGGGTGGTTATGAACCAGATCCCCAATCTTGACGGTTGGAGCCTGCCGGAAATCTTGCTCATCTTCGGATTGATCACCCTCGCCAAGTCGATAAACCACATGTTTGCCGACAACTTGTGGACGCTCGGCCGGGATTACGTGCGGACCGGGACGTTTGACCGCTTCCTTGTCCGGCCGGTGAACCCGCTTTTTCACCTGCTGGCCGACCGCTTCTGTCACGACGGGATCGGCAACTTTCTCGTGGGGCTGGCTCTTGTTCTGGTAGCCGCGCCGCAGTTGGGGATCGTCTGGGACGTCCCGGCCATTGCTTACCTGGCGCTCATGGTCATCAGCGGCGGTTTCATCTTCATCGCGCTCAACCTGATTACCTCGGTAAGCGGTTTCTGGTTGATGGATTCGGTGCCGGTGACTCGTGTCATTTTCGAGATGCACGAATTTGCCAAGTACCCCCTGACGATTTACCCGCGGGCCATCGGCGCGTTGCTGACGCTACTTATTCCCTATGGCTTTGCCTCATTTTACCCGGCCAGCTATTTGCTGGGTCGCAATGTGGCTCCAGCTCTGGCTTGGGGCGCGCCGCTTGTAGCCGTGTTCTTATTATCGATCGCCATGGGCGTATGGCGTTTCGGGCTGAAGCATTATAGCAGCACAGGCACTTAGGTGATATTGACAGAAATGCGCCGGTGAATATACTTACCGGCAATACGTAAAAGCGTTGATCGAGACGAGTAGGCCGGAATGTGATTGCGCAGCGAGTCTGAAGTCGGTGCAAGTCAGATGCAATCGACCGGCAGAAAATCCCTCGGGAGTTGCCAGCCGAAAGGCGCCAGCCGAGTAGACCTGGCCGGACTGACTCTCCGTTAGTGGAGTTGCAACCATGTCGGTGGTTGGTCGAGCGCCGGGCCGGATGCCCGGAAGCTGGGTGGTACCGCGGAGATTATACGCCTTCGTCCCAGGTCGGGATTGAGGCGTTTTTTGTTTTGATCGCCTGGACCAAATTGGTCTATGGAGAGAAATATGATGACCGAATTACTGTACGAGACGGATTCATACCTTAAAGAGTTCGCGGCGAAGGTTGTGGAACACGTAGATGGCGGCGTGATCCTTGACCGGACGGCCTTCTACCCTGGTGGGGGCGGCCAGCCATGTGATACTGGTGTGCTGGTAGATGATATCCAGTCGTGGGCGGTAACGGCCGTTAAAAAATCGGCCGGGAAGCCGGTCCACTACATTGATGGCGAATTGCCCGCGTTAGGTACGCCGGTAACCGGCCACCTGGATTGGAACCGGCGCTATAGCCTGATGCGCACACACACGGCAATGCATATCCTATGCGGCGTTGTCTTTCGCGATTACGGCGCGCAGGTGACCGGCGGTAACATGGACCCGCTGCAGGGGCGAATGGACTTTGAGTTTGAAACGATGCGCCAGGAACTGGTGGTGGCCATCGAGGAGGCGGTCAACGCGGAGGTCGTGGCGGCGCGGCCGGTCCGCGTGCGCATCTTGCCGCGTGACGAAGCCTTCCAGATTCCCGACCTGATCCGCACGAAGATCAACCTCCTGCCGGACGGTATCACTGTGGTACGGACCGTGGAACTGGAAGGCCTGGACCTGCAAGCCGACGGTGGCACTCATGTCGCCAACACCAGTGAAGTCGGCCGTATTCGAATCGCGGACTACAAGAGCAAGGGCAAGATCAACAAGCGGATATACCTGGAATTGACATAACGGGATGCGCTTCATCATTCACGAGTTACCCTACGAGCGACCACTCCTGGCCGGGCAGCTGATCTACGAACAAGACGGACAGCCCACCGGCGCAATGGAGTCCTGGCGATTGACCGGCGCGGTAGACGGTTATCGATTCTTGCGCGTCGATCTGGACGCGCGGTCGGCTGCTTCAGGACGTTCGACGCTATTCCATGCTACCTTAAATCCCGGCGGTGAATTGGAACAGCTTAAATACCGCTTTTGGTGTGACGGGCTGGAGGTCAGCGCTACGATGGTTAGCCAGGACGGTTTGTGGCTGGCCGGACGAACAGTCAACAGAACTGGTTACCAGGATGAGGCCGCCGGCGACGCCTTTTGGTTCCCATCGGGTATGGGGCTTAGCCTGTTGCGCCAACGACGCGGCGAATTACGAGCGGTAACGTTGAAAACAGACACAACCGATCCGGCCAAGGTGTTGGTCTTGCATGAGGTTGATATTCACGTAGAAGCGGGTCAGACAGAAACGCTACAAGCCGGCGGCGAGACTGTAACAGCGTCGTCGCTGACCGTGGCCTGGAATCGAGGGTGGCGGAAGCTGTGGATAGACGGCGACGGCCGGGTACTACGATTGGAACGCGACGACGGACTTACAGCCGCGGCCACCCGGCTCGTCAGATATGCCTAACAAGAGGACGCACCCAGTGTCATACGAGGAGAAATGACGAATGGCTTTTAAGGATGTATCGAACAAGGTCGATTTTGTCGGCCAGGAGAAAGAAATCCTGGAATTCTGGCGCGAGACCAGCGCCTTCGACGAGCTGCGCCGGTTGCGGGCAAAGACGGAAAAAGAGCACGGGATCTTCAGCTTCATCGACGGGCCGATCACGGCCAATAACCCGATGGGCGTGCACCACGCCTGGGGTCGCACCTACAAGGACCTCTACCAGCGCTATCACGCCATGCAGGGGAAAAACGAGCGCTGGCAAAACGGATTCGATTGCCAGGGCTTGTGGGTCGAGGTCGAAGTGGAGAAGGAATTAGGCTTCAAAACCAAGCGCGATATCGAATTCTACGGCCTGGCCGAGTTCGTCAAACTGTGCAAAGCGCGCGTTTTGCGCTATGCCGCGGTACAGACCGATCAATCAATGCGCCTCGGCTACTGGATGGACTGGAACGACCCTGACGAACTGCGCCGCCTAAGCGCGTTGTTGGTAGAAGACCCCCAACAAATCGTGACTGTTCAAGGTACGATAGGGCCGGTCACGGGTACGGTTGAGCAGGTTGTAGCCGAGTTGGGGCTACCTGATCTAGGCGGATCCTATTTTACGTTCAGCGACGAGAACAACTACCAGATCTGGGGATTTCTGAAGAAGTGTTATGAAAACGGCTGGGTCTACAAAGGCCGTGATGTCATGCCCTGGTGTGCTCGATGCGGCACAGGGATCAGCCAGCATGAGATCGTCACTGACGGCTACTTCGAGATCACCCATGACTCGGTCTTTCTGCGCTTTCCGCTGGTTGACCGCGAGAAAGAAGCCCTTCTGGTCTGGACGACGACGCCTTGGACGCTGACAAGCAACGTCGCCGCCGCCGTCGGACCCGACCTTGACTACGTTCGTGTCCAAGCTGAGGACGGTTGGACCTATTACCTGGCCGAGGGGGCGATGAAGAACACCCTCATAGGCAAGAATAATGAGGTGATGGGACGCTTGAAAGGCGAAGAGTTGGTCGGCTGGGAGTACGAAGGGCCGTTCGACGAATTGCCGGCGGTGCAAAACGCCTTCGCCGAGGGCTACCGGCATCGTGTTATCCCTTGGCGCGAGGTTGGCGCGGAGGAAGGGACCGGTATCGTCCACATCGCCCCCGGCTGCGGCGCGGAAGACTTCGCCCTGGGCAAGGAATTCAATCTGCCCGTGGTCGCGCCGTTGGATGAGAACGGCATCTATGTCGGCGGTTTCGACTGGCTTACCGGCCGGGACGTGCAGGGCGTGGCCGAGGATATCTTCACCCGGCTGCGCGAGAAGGGTGTCTTCTATCGTAAACAACGCTACCCCCATCGCTACCCCCATTGCTGGCGCTGTGGTTCGGAGCTGGTCTACCGGCTGGTAGACGAGTGGTTTATCAGCATGGGGCCGGTCTATAACAAGCCGCGCGAGGAATTGACCACCGAGGAGAAGAGAGCCAGCCTTCGCTACCAGATCATGGATCGCGTCGAGCAAATCAACTGGTTCCCCGCGTTCGGTTACGATCGTGAGATGGACTGGTTGCGCAACATGCACGATTGGATGATCAGCAAGAAGCGCTATTGGGGTTTGGCGCTGCCCATCTATGAGTGCAATGAATGCGGCAATTTCACCGTCATCGGCAGCGATGATGAGCTGCGCGAGCGGGCCGTCGAGGGCTGGGATGTCTTCGAAGGCCACACACCACACCGGCCCTATATCGACGCGGTCAAGATCACCTGCCCCCATTGCGGGCAGAAGGTCAACCGCATTGCCGACGTGGGCAATCCGTGGCTCGATGCGGGTATTGTCGCTTTTAGTACCCTTCATTACCGTGTTGACCCGGCCCATTGGGCCAAGTGGTATCCGGCTGACTGGATCTCCGAGAGTTTCCCCGGCCAATTCCGCAACTGGTTTTATAGCCTGTTGGCCCAAAGTACCGTGTTGGCCGAAGCACCTCCGTTCCGCAACCTGTTCGGCTACGCCACACTTTATGCCGAGGACGGTCGCGAAATGCACAAGTCATGGGGTAATTCCATCGAGTTCAATGAGGCGGCCGAGAAGATGGGCGCGGACACGATGCGGTGGCTTTATGCCAGCTGTAAGCCTGAGCAAAACCTGCTATTCGGTTTCACTCGCGGCGATGAGACGCGGCGGCGTTTCCTTATCCCGCTGTGGAATGTCTATGCTTTCCTGGTAACCTACGCCAATGCCGACGGCTGGGTGCCCGACGGCTCGTTTGACGGACAAGCCTCGCCGGTCGAAGGCAATGCCCAGTTGGATCGCTGGATAGTCGAGCGATTGAACGAGACGACCATCGACGTGCGCGAGGCACTGGACCGTTGGGACGCGGAGCGGGCGACAGTCGCCCTGGAGCTATTGTTGGACGACCTATCCAATTGGTATGTGCGCCGCTCGCGCCGCCGCTTCTGGAAAAGCGAGGCGGATGCTGACAAGGCAGCCGCTTACGCCACGCTATACCACGTGCTGGTCGAGTTCATCAAGCTTCTGGCCCCATTCGTACCGTTCGTCACCGAGGTGATGTATCAGAATCTTGTTCGCAGCGTAGACGCCAGCGCCCCGGTGAGTGTTCACCACGCGTTTTACCCGCAGGCTGACGAGGCGGCGTTGGACCACCGGCTGCTGAACAAGATGAGATTGGCGATCACAACCGCGGCCCTAGGTCGTTCGGCGCGCGGCACGGCCGATGTAAAACTGCGCCAGCCGCTGGCATTGGCGCGGGTCTTCGTCGGCAGCCAGCAGGAACGCGAAGATCTTCAGGAACTGGCGGCTGTCCTGGCGGAAGAGATCAACGTCAAGGCGATCGACATCGTCTCCGAGGTCGGCGAATTAGTGAGTTACAAGATCCTGCCCAACAACCGTGTTCTGGGGCCGAAACTGGGGCAACTATTCCCTAGTGCGCGCATCGCCTTGGGCGAACTCGATCCTGGCCAGGTTGCCGTCCGCTTGCAGATGGGCGAGCCGCTGTATCTGGACGTCGACGGCCAGACGGTAACTCTAAGCAAAGAAGATGTGCTGGTCCAGACGGAATCGCGTGGCGGTCTGGCTGTGGCCAGTGAGCGCGGTGTCACGGTGGCTGTCGACCCGCACCTGACGCCGGAATTGGTCCAGGAGGGCTATGCTCGCGATCTGGTGCGAACGATCAACAACATGCGCAAGGAGGCCGGTCTGGATATCTCTGACCGCATCGTTCTGAGCTATGAGATGACCGTTGGTGATAGTGCTGTCGCTGCGGCACTGGTTAATTTTGCTGCCTACATCAGCCAGGAAACCCTCGCGGTTAGCTTGAAACGAGGTACTTTTAGCCCGGATAATTTCCAGCAGCGGGTCGAAATCGGCGACGAGGCCGTCATTCTGGCGTTGCAAAAAGCCTAGCATGAATGTATTCGAGCCGGGGTGAAAATGATCGTGATTGTTTTTGCCCCGGCTCCTCAGTGTTGGTTGCCTTCCTCTTTATCCAATTCTGAAAACAGCCGATGAGGCCGTTGGTCTGAGTTGTGCCTTTTTGGGGCGGGCTTGTTATTATTGGCCCACATGTATCGAATGATCGCTTTTCTCCTTGCCTTTGGAGTATTTTTCGTCCTTGCCGCCTACGCTGGAGCGGAGGACGATTCTCCAATGAGACCTCCCGGTTTGGATTTCGCCGGTGATCGGGTTCAGGTCGTAATGCCACCGGCCGACTGGATAGGGCCAGAGATCGTCGTGACTGATCTACCGCTCGTTCCGGCGGGACCGACAGCCGGAACGGCCGCGGACCAATGTGGCGAGGCCACACCTCTGGTCCTTTCGTTTGCCAGGCCGGCCGATGGTGGCGGGACATTTACGAATGGTTACACGGAAGAACCGGCCGACCCCGCTTTTGTTTGTATGTTCGGTTTGCCTTCAAGCCCCAGCGGGTTTCGAACGGCTTGGTACGAGTTGGTTGCGGGTGATACCAGCCAGGTGACGATCACCACTGAAGGAACCGAGTATGACACCGTGCTCGGTATTTATTCCGGCAGTTGTGAAAGCTTGCAATCCCTTTCCTGCAGCGATGATATTCGCGGATTTCAGTCCCGTCTGACATTCCGCGTCACTCGCGGCCAGATCTACTACATCCTTGTCGCCGATTACAAGCCCGGCGCGCCAACAGCGGCATTGCTCCGGCTATCCGCGGTTATGAGTGAAGGTGGTCAGGCCTGGGCGCAGATCAGCAACTCCCCCGTTGGCGGCATCACCAGGCATGCTTTTGCCTCTCAAGGGCCAAGCATGTATTTCCTTGGGGGCCAGACCCGTATTCTTGGGGTTCCGGTGATCAGCAATAGGCTGATGCGCTTTAATGTGCGCTCGAATGAATGGACACAGTTGGCTGATGTGCCCGGCTCAAGTCTTTCCAATACGACGGCCGTCCGTCTGGGCAATCGCATCTATGTTCCTGGTGGTTTTAATGGCAATACCTCTTCTTATGTCAATATACACCTGGTCTATGATATCGTGACAGATTTCTGGGATCGCAGGGCGACTATCCCGGTGGGCCTGTTGCCGGAGGGGGCCATGATCGCCTGGGCTGCGGCTGCCGCGCCCCCCGATGAGCAATCCTATTATCTGACCGGGGGAGTAGCAACATACAGCGATCCAATTTTAGATCCGGACGCGGTCGTCTCCGATAGGACGCTTCGATACATCGCTGCAACCGACCAATGGGAAACTGCGCCGTCAATGAACGCCGCCCGCTATGCCCATACCGCGGCCTGGGTAAGCCGGGGGAACCGGGGATTGTGCGTGGCCGGTGGATTATCGACCGGCGTCGATGATGAGGGAGAACCGGCGGTTATTCTCCTGACCGGCGGGGAGTGCCTGAACCCGGCAACCGGAACGTGGCAGGCCACCGGCCGCATGAATTTCCCGCGGTATAGCGCGGGTAGCGCAATTGGTCCCGATGGTAATTGGTACGTGTTTGGCGGGATGGACGGGAGCGGCGCGGTGCCGGAGACGGAGTATTACAATCCGATCACAAACGCATGGCAGGTATTGGGCGGTGAATATAGTCTGGGGGGTCGCCCGGATTCCCCGGCCCGAGTTTGGCCTCGCGGGGCATTTGCCGGTAATACCCTTTATGTATTCGGCGGTAATGATTTCCCCGAGCGACGGGTCATCTCCTCGGTGATGCAGATGACGCCCGGTCCGGTCACATTCGATAGCACCAGCCGGATTTTGATGCCGTTCGCCTCCGTTCTTGGGGTGGATAATTTCTTGGGACAAGGTGCCGCCTTGCCGGTCGGCGTTCCGGTCTCCGGTAATTTTTCCGTGTCGACCCAATTCTATAATGCCTACTACTTCGATTGGCCGACCTTTGGCCGGGCAGTTGTCCGCCTCAGCGACATCCCGGCGGATAGCAATTTCAATATCGCTCTTTATGACGGTGCCAAAGTCATTCGCGGTGAAGGGAACTCAGCGATATTTGGCGGGGAGAAGGTTGTTGGGGTCACATTGGAGCCGGGCCGTTATTTTGTCGTTGTCGAGCGTATCTACCCGCGCGATCTGCCGAACCCCGGCGATTTTTATCGCCTGGTGGTCAATCGTGGATAACCAATAGTCATGCCGGTTCGAATTCTCCACTTTGCCGATGCCCATATTGATATAGCCAATTACGGACGGCGCGACCCGGATACAGGCTTGCCGCAACGCGTGGCGGACTTCCTTAAATCACTCGACCAAATCGTCGATGCGGCGATCGCCGAGCGAGTCGATCTGGTGATCTTTGCCGGCGATGCCTACAAGGATCGCAATCCTCAACCGACATTTCAACGCGCCTGGGGCGAAAGACTGATGCGCCTGTCCCGGGCGAATATCCCGACCTTGCTGCTCATCGGTAACCACGACATCGCTCCTGCGGAATATCGCGCCCACACGCTCCAGGAGTTCGAAACCCTGTCTGTGCCCCACATTTATGTCGCCGATGACCTGAGGCTATGGGGACCGGCCGAGTTAGGCGTCGCGGCCCAAGTGATCACGATCCCCTGGGTTACGCGCAGCCGTTTCCTGGCTCGCCATGATATGACCGGCAAATCAGGCGAACAGGTGATGGACGAGATCGCCGAGCGTATTCAGCTCAGCTTGCAAGCGGTGCTTGAATCGCAGATCGATCCGGCGTTGCCGGTTATATTAACCGCCCACGCCAGCGTTCACGGCGCTCGTTACGGTAGCGAACGGCAGGTGATGTTGGGCCAGGACCTGACGCTGAGTTCCGGCCTGGTTACCGACCCTCGCCTGGATTATGTCGCCCTGGGTCATATTCATAAACATCAAGTATTAAACGATCAACCGCCCGTTGTTTACGCCGGATCGATCGAACGCATTGATTTTGGCGAAGCGGGCGAAAAAAAAGGTTATGTCCTGGCGGAGGTCGAACGCGGTCGAACCACTTTTCGGTTTGTACCGCTCAACATCCGGCCGTTTATCGATAAACCAATCTCGATCACTGATCCTGAACGGTTTATGGAAACGGTGATGGCGGATTTGCCGGCACGAGACAAAATAACCGGTGCCATCTGCCGACTTCGCATTGAATTCCCGCAGCAATATGAACCCTTGCTGGATGAAAAAGCAATCCGAGATTATTTCGATGACGCCTTCGATCTGCGCTTGATCAAACACCGTTTGGGCGAGGACCGCAGCCGGTTGCCGAAAGATATGACGATCGAATCCCTAAGTCCGCTCGATTTGTTGACCATCTTCTGGCGAACGAAGCACAAAGAT
>Ga0114939_10001991_pt1 | contig 15692 bp, 12 predicted proteins | sample AshMeaCrysSpring_FD_87196 | JGI IMG/M metagenome (GOLD analysis project Ga0114939, IMG submission 87196) | Groundwater microbial communities from Big Spring, Nevada to study Microbial Dark Matter (Phase II) - Ash Meadows Crystal Spring | ecosystem: Environmental > Aquatic > Deep subsurface >... | reverse complement strand
CCCGCAACGGGCTCGCGCAACAGCGTCGCCATCTCGGGAAGGCTCGCTGGCTCGGTGGCCTGCGGCGAAGGCCGCTTGCTGCTCGGCGTAGCGGGGCGCTTTCTCGGCGGCTCGCCGGCGGCCACCCGCTTACGGGGCGTTGGCGCGGGCGGCGCCTTGGTCTTGCCCTTCGTCGCAGCGGTCTCGCGCTTGGGCGCGGCCTTGGCTTGCTTCGTGGGCGCCGGGGTCTTCGGTGCAGCCCCGACCGTGGGAACGGGCTGCGGCAGGGCTTCGGCCGCTGCTGGAGAGGGGACAGGCTCGGGGAGGGTCGCGAAGGCAGGCGCTGGGGGCGCCACTGCGCCTTCGGTGGAAGCTTCCGTCTGCGTCAGCCCCAGGCCGGCCTCGCCCGGGGCGCCGCCAGCGAGAAAGGCGATGCCCGCGTCGCCGATCTGATCGGACCGCAGCAGGCGCTTGATGAAGAGCTTCGACTTGCCGTCCCACTCGCCTTCGGCAGGCGGCGCACCGCGCTTCCTGCCCGGCGTTGCGGATTTCGGCGTCTTGGTGGTCTTGGCCATCGCTCCCTTTCCTCCCATGCCTTGCGGCCCGGCTCTCCTCGGCCGGACGCGCTCGTGCCCATACCCCGTCAAGGCGGGGCGATTGTCGCACCAACACCCCGCCGCAGTCCCTCCCGAAACGCGCCGAGCGCCATGCGTGGACTGGCTCACGACCACGACGGAGAATGCCGGCTTCCAGACGCATGCAGGAAACCCGATGCCTCCTGGCCAGACCCTCGAAGCCCCCGACCGCCGCCTCCGCAAGGGCCTGCTCGCGCGCAACCCGCTCATCTACGTCCTCTGCCGCGAGGAGGACCGACTCGAGACGCTGCTCGCGCGGCTCGCCGCGGAGCACTACGGCCGCCCCGCGCCGCCGGCGGTATGGACGATGACCCGCGGGCTTACCGGACCCGCCGGCGCCGTCGAGGGCACGCGCGAGCCGCTCGCGCTCCTTAGGCACATTGCGGCAGCGCCGGACGGCATCTATCTGCTCGAGGACTTCCCTGACCTCTTCGACGACCCGGCCGTGGTCCGCGGCCTGCGCGACCTGTACCGGCAGCTCGCCGACCGCAACAGCTTCGTCGTGCTCTCGCACTCGCAGCTGCGCATCCCGGACGCGCTCTCGCACCAGCTCTACGTGGTGGAGCTCGGGCTGCCGTCCGAGGACGAGATATACCAACACCTGCAGACGCTGATCGAGCAGCAGGCGTTGTGGGGCCAGGTGACGGCCGACTGGACCTCGCGCTGCGTCACCGCGATGCGCGGCATGGCGCTCAACGAGGTGCGCCACCTGTTCCTGCGGCTCGTCGCCGAGCAGAAGCTCGACCTCGACGCCGCGCTGCCCGAGATCCACGACGAGAAGGCCGCCGCGCTCATCAAGGAAGCCTGCCTCAAGTTCATCCCGCACGCCGTCGCGCTCCATCAGGTCGGCGGCCTGGACAACCTCAAGGAGTGGGTCGAGAGCCGCCGCAGCCTGTTCACGCGCGAGGCGATCGCCGCCGGCGTGCCGCTCCCGGCGGGCGTGCTGTTCATGGGCGTCTCGGGCTGCGGCAAGAGCATGGCCGCGAAGGTGATCGCCGGCGCGTGGACGCTGCCGCTGGTGCGGCTCGACATGAACCTGGTGCTGTCCGGCGCCTACGGCTCGCCCGAGTACGCCTTCGACCACGCGCTGCGCGTCGCCGAGAGCATGGCGCCGCTGGTGCTGTGGATCGACGAGATGGAGAACAGCTTCGGCTACGACGAGGGCGGCAGCGGCACGAACGCCAACATCTTCTCGAGCTTCCTCACCTGGATGCAGGAGAAGCCCGGGCCGGTGTTCGTGGTCGCCACCGCCAACCGGATCCAGCGCCTGCCCGCGGAGGTGATCCGCAAGGGCCGCTTCGACCAGCTTTTCTTCCTCGACCTGCCGACCGAGGAGGAGCGCCGCGCGATCCTCGCGATCCACATCGCGGCACACGGCGGCGACCCCGAGCAGTTCAACCTGCCGTTCCTGATCGCCGCTACCAAGGGCTGGAGCGGCGCGGAGATCGAGCAGGCGATCAAGGGGGCGGTGATCAAGGCCTACGCCGAGGGGCGGCCCTTCACCCACAAGGACGTGACCTGGAACACGGCGCGCATGGTGCCGCTGTCGCGGACCATGGAGGAGCAGATCAAGCAGCTGCGGCAGTGGTCGCAGACGCGGGCGACGCCCGCGTCGCGCAGGGAGGGCGCTGCCGCCTAGCCGCGCAGCTGCGCGGCGTACCAGTCGAGCGCCCAGCGGGTCTTGGTCTGCTGGTCGGTGTCGCGCTCGGCGCCAACCTCGGCGAGGAAGGCCATGAAGCCGCCGATGGCCACGGCCGCCTGCACCACCGGGGCCTTGATCGACACCTCCATCAGGGTGTTGCCGTCGCCGCGCGTCCACAGCTCCGCCGTGATCGGCCACGGGCAGGCCTTGTCCTCGAACTTCCAGCGCTGCGCCTCCAGTGGGCCGAGCACCACGAGGCTCGCGTAGTCGACCTGCCGCCCCGCCATCTCCAGCAGGAACGCCTCCTGCTCCTTCGTGAACAGCTTGGCGACGCCCTTCTTGCCGTCGGCCACGCGCTTGATGAGCCCCTTCGCCACCGGCATGCTGAAGGACGCGGACTTGACCACTCCCTTCTCGCTCGCGTCCGCCTCGATCTTGAAGTCCTCGAACTTGTGCCACTTCTGCGCGACATCCTGGGGCTCGACCGGACGGAACTTCACCGTGCTGTCGTGCTGGTCGCCGACGACGCGTCGGGCGCGCAGGATGACCCCTGACTGGATCAGCTCCAGCGCCGGGGTATCGAAGAAATAGATGTAGCGCTTTTCGTCATTGCGCTTCGTGAGGCCGAAGCGCGCGAGTGCCGCCTCTATCTGGTGGTGCGGGATAGTGGCCTTGATCTCGATGGCCTCGGCGCCCGCCACCTGCCGCGCGACCTTGCCGCGTGTTGCTGCTCCCCGTTCCATGTTCTTCACTCCTGTTGGGGTAAATGCCCGTTCGCGCCCGACGTGTCAGTTGCTCTCGCGCCGCGGCACCCTTGAGGCGGTGCCTGCCCTAGCGTTTGTCTTCTCGCTCGTCCTCGACCCCGGCATCGACGTCGATGCCGAGCTCAGCGGCCACCTCGAGCCAGTAAGGCTCGGCGCCGCAGGAGCAGTGGTCTGCCCACGGGGCGACACGCTGGTGCATGCTGATGGGGCGCGCCCGCTCCGCAGCGTCGGCCCCGGGTGGCACGCCCTCGGTTTCGGCATCTGGCGCCATCACGAGCCTGCTCCGCGGTAGGGTGTTTTTGAAGTCTCGTCGTCCGCCTGGGGATTGGCAAGGCGCAATCCCGTAGGAATCGCGGGTGCGGCCGGGGCCGCTGGTCCCTCGCCGTCGAAGATCCGAAGCAGCACGCGCGTCAGCTCGTGCATCGCGCCGAGCGCCGGCCGCCGCGGCACGAGGCCGGGGCTGAAGCCGGCCGCCTGGAACCTCTCGAGCAGCCCCGCGTCCGACGCGATCACGTGCACCGGGACGTCCCAGGGGGCGTCTTCGCCGCTCACGCTGCTCGCCGGCTGGTGGTCGCCGACGAGGATGAGCAGGTAGTCGCGCGGCGCGGGCTGCGCCAGGTACCCGGCGAGCCAGGTGTAGGTGTATTCCACTGCGCGGACGTAAGCGGGCGGGAGGTCCAGCCAGTCGATCTCGTCGGCCAGCGAGCGCGCGGTCGCCGCGTCGTCGAAGGGGGTGGGCGTCAGCACGCGCGCCCAGTCCGGCTGATAGGGCGGCACCGGCCGGAAGGGAATGTGCGTGTTGATCGTCGGAAAGAAGAGGAAGCGCGGCGGCGTGTCCGGGCCGATCGGGTTGAGCTCGTCGAAGCGCGCGATGGCGAACTGGTCGGGGATCCACCACAGGCCGATGCGCGGGCCGCGGTAGCCGAGCCCCGGGCCGTCGAGGAAGCGGTCGAAGCCGTAGAACGCGCGCTCGGGCCACTCCCAGCTCAGCGCCGGGTAGAAGCCGAAGGTCTCGTAGCCGTGGCGGCGGAACAGGGTGAGCAGGGTCGGGCGATCGGTGGTCAGCAGCAGGTCGTGGCGCAAGGGATCGCTGAGGTCGATGCCTGACAGCAGGCCGAGGTGCGCGAGGTCGGACGCGCCACCGAAGGTCGGCGAGCGCACGTAGGCCGACACGACCTGCCGACCCCCGTCCTCGATCGCGCGCAGGAGCGCCGTGCGCGACGGCTCGAGCGGCTCGCGGTACTTGGCTTCGTCAAACACGGTCGCGCCGTAGGACTCGAGGAAGACGAGCTTCACGTCCCGACCGCCCAAGGCGGCGAGGTCGGAGCTGAAGGGCGGCGAGGGCGGCAGTCGCGCCGCCAGCAGTCGCGGCGAGAAGGCGGTCACGAGCAGCTCCGCCTGTCGCAGCCAGGTCGGCGTCACCGGCCTCGCGACGACCGGCCAGGTCTCCCGCACGCCCGCCGCGTTGGCCACGACCAGCGCGGTCGCGCCGAGCGTGACGGCCAGCGCGGCGCGCGAGCGCAGCGCGGCGGGGGCGGCGTCGCGCGCCAGGGTCGCGATCGCGAGGCGCAGCAGGCGGTACAGCGCCCAGAAGCCGAGCGCGATGCCGGCCACGGCCAGCGCGATCTCCCAGGGCGGGTGGTTCTGCGTGACGACGGCCAGAAAGCGGGGGATCTGCTTGCCGTCCGCGTACAGGTTGATCTGCCGGCCGAAGAGCGCGGGGGACGTCACGTCCGCGTAGCGCCCCACCACGAGCAGCAGGTAAAGCATCGCGAGTGTGGCGACGAGGCGTCGTCCGACCGCACCGTAAAGCTTCACCCCGACCAGGAGCAGCAGCCACAGCGCCACGAGCTCGGGCGCGAGCCGCGCGTCGAGCCGGATCCACGGCGTGGGATACCCGTTGTTGAAGCTGAGCGCGGCGTTCAGAAAGGCGAATGCCGCGAGCGTCTTGAGCGCGGGGAGAGAGCGCGCGCGGTCGATCGTCATGCCCTCAGCCCGGCTCGCCTGCGCCGCTCAGCGCCGTGGACTCGGACGCAGCCACGCCCGGCGACCAGAGGGGCGCGGGCTCGGGGCCCGCGTGGCGCGCAAAGCCGAGCGTGTCGCGGATGTCCCGATAGCGCGCATAGAGATCGGCACGGTCGCGGCCGGCGAGATTGAGGACGGCGAAGCGGTGACTGCCGAGCCACTTCATCTCGCGCGCGAGGTCCGCCCCGTGCTTCAGGTACAGCATCAGGCGCGCTTCCGGGTGGCGCTCGGCGACCTGCGAGAGCTGCGCGGCGCCCGGCGCCGGGCGTACCGGACGGCCGTCGAAGCGACGGAAGACGAAGCTCGCGGCATAGGCCTGCGGCTGCGGCTGGCGCTCGCAGCGCGGGGTCTCGCCCGCCGCGAGGTCGAGCGCGATGTCGTAGAGGCGCAGGCCGTCGACACTCTCGTAGAGGGTCACGAACTGCGAGGCAATGCGCGGGTTGATCTCGACGACCCGGATCGCGTCGGTCCGCGGGTCGTAGCAGAGCTCGACGTTGAACAGGCCGTGATCGAAGCCCACCGCGCGCATCGCGCGCTCCGCGGTATCGGCGAGCCGTGCCTGCACCTCCCTCGGCAGCGAGCTCGGGTACTCGAAGCGGTTGAAGGCCATGGTCCCCGGGTACATCAGCTCGTCGACGATCCCGAGGAGGCGGATCGCGCCACGGTCGGCGTAGCCGTCGACGTTGACCTGGATGCCGGCAATCAGCTCCTCGGCGACCAGGTGGTGCGCGTCGATCTCGAACTCGGGGTAGCCGGCGAGCAGGTCGTCGAACGGCCGGATCAGCCGCTCGCCCACCAGGCGCTCGAAGGGGCCGAAATGCAGGTGGCGCGCGAGGTCGGCGACGCCGTCCACCCGCCGCGCCAGCACGGAGAAGGTGGCCTTGACCGGCTTGACGAAGAACGGGAAAGGCAGCGGCGGCGCTGCCGGCGCCCGCCGGTCGAAGCGGAAGGCCGCGAAGCGCGGCGTCGCCTCAGGCAGGGCGGCGGCCATCGCCACGCGGGCGTAGTACTTGTGCTGCGCCCGCAGGATCGCGCGCGGGTCCGGGCCGGGCAGCCCGAGCCGGGCCGCGATCTCGGCAGCGATCAGCGTGCCGAACTGCTCGTGCGGGCTGATGACGCCCGCCACGCCCTGCCGACGGGCGAGGCGCATCATCCGGTCGATGAAGCGGCGCGCGCTGAACCTGAGGAGGCGGAGATTCTCGGGAAAGCGGAACAGGTCGAAGCCCGCGTGCAGGAATTCGTAGCGGGCCGCGAGCCGCGGGTCGGCCAGCGCGAGGCGGTCCCATTCCTGGGCGAACAGCACGAGTATCTTTTTCTTGCTCACCGGACCACGCCCCAGCCGATGTACCCCGTGCCGTATAGCACCGACTCCCGCGCGAAGGTTGCCAGATGTCCTTCGAGCAGATCCCACGGTCGGCGCAAGCCCTCGAGCGTGGTCATGTAGGGACGAGCCTTCGCGCGCACGACGAGGTTGGCGGGCGCGAGCCACCAGGGGGCGAGCTTCATGCCGGCCACCGCAACGCGCGCACCCGGTCGCGCGGCCGACAGGATGCGGCCGAGCGCGGCGGGCGAGCGCAGCACGTCGTGCGTGAAATGGAACAGAATCGCGTCCAGCGGCCCTGGAATCTTTGCGGTCTCCATCGCCGACTCGATCAGCGTCACGTTGCCCCAGCCCTCGCGCGCGCAGCGCTCGCGGGCGAGCGCCAGCATGTCCGGGCTCAGCTCCACGCCAATGATCCGCCCCGACGCGCCCACGCCCTCGCGCAGCAGCCCGAAGCTGAGCCCAGTGCCGCAGGCGACGTCGAGCACCGTCTGTCCGGGCTCGAGCGCGAGCTTCGCCACCGTGCGGCGGCGCAAGGCCATGGTGCGCGCGGCGGAGGCGTCGTAGCCGGGCGCGTGGGCGCGGTAACGCGCGATCGCGAGCTGCGGATCAGGCGCGGACATCGATCGCGATCGGCGCCTCGGCTTCGCTGCGCGGCTCGATCCGGCCGACGATCGTTGCGGCGGCGTAGCCGAGCGACCGAAGCTCGGCGATGCAGGCGGCGGCGTGCTCCGCCGGCACGCCGGCGAGCAGCCCGCCGGCCGTCTGCGGGTCGAACAGCAGCGGGTAGCGCGGATGCCTGCCGACGGTCTCGAGGTCGCGCACCGCGCGGCGCAGGCGCAGGTTCTGCGGTTGCAGCGACGAGAGGATGCCGAGCGCGACGGTCTCGGCCGCGCCGTCGAGCAGCGGCACGGCCTCGAGCGTGAGCGCCGCATCGACGTTCGACGCGCGCGTCATCTCGACGAGATGGCCGAGCAGGCCGAAGCCGGTGACGTCGGTGCAGGCGGTTGCGCCGTGCCGGCGCAGGCACGCGGCCGCCGCCTGGTTGGACAGCACCATCGACTCGATCGCCGCGTCCACCCAGCGGCCCTTGGCGCGGCGGCGCATGTCGGCGGCGAACAGCGTGCCGGTGCCGATGGGCTTGGTCAGGACGAGCGCGTCGCCCGCCTGCAGACCGCCCTTGCGCCAGGTGGCGTTCGGATCCACCAGACCGTTCACGACGAGGCCGAAGGCAAGCTCGGCCCCCTCGCTCGAGTGCCCGCCGGCGAGCACCGCCCCGGTCGGCTCGAGCGTCGCGAGCGCGCCCGCAAGCAGCTCGTAGAGCGACTCCTCGACCACCCGCTCGCGGCCGTAGGGCACCGTGGCGACGGCGAGCGCGGACTGCGGCTCGGCACCCATGGCGAACAGGTCGCCCAGCGCGTGGTTGGCCGCGATGCGGCCGAAGGCATAGGTGTCGTCGATGAAGGCGCGGAAATAGTCGACGCTCTGCACCAGCGCCTTGCCCGGCGGCACGGCGAACATGGCGCAGTCGTCCGGGGCGTCCAGGCCGATCAGCACGTCGGCGCGGCGCGCGCTGGCCGGCAGGCGCTGGATGACGCGAGAGAGCACGGTGCTGCCGACCTTGGCGCCGCAGCCGCCGCAGCGCATGGCGAGCGTCGAGAGCTCGCGGATCGCCTCGCCGTCGGCGAGGCCCGCGGCGAGCACGGGCGCCTCGCCCGCCCCCATGTCGGGCAGCTCGTTGAAGCGGCGCATGAAGCGCCGGTCGATCCAGTCCTTCCAGCGCCAGAGCAGGGCGCCTTCGGCGGACCAGTTGCCGCGCGAGGCAACGGCATAGCGGTCGCCGGTGCTGATCAGGCCGAGGAAGTGGCGCTGCGCGCGATAAGGACGCAACGGCCGGCCGGTCGCCGCGCGACGCAGGTTGTCGGCGAGCACCGGCCCCTGGCGGACCGCGAACACGCCCGACTTCGGCCGGGGATCCGGCAGCGCCGCGTTGTCGCCGGCGGCGAACACCCCCGGGTGCGAGACGGATTGCAGACAGGCGTCCACGTGAATGAAGCCGAGGTCGTCGACCGCAAGGCCCGCGGCCCCCGCCCAGGCGGGCGCGGCCGCGTCCGTGACCCAGAGCACCGCGTCCGCCGCGACCGGCTCCCGACCGGCGGCGCGCACTTCCGCTGCCGTCACCTCGACGACCGTGTGGTCGGTCCGCAGGTCGATGCCGCGCTCGGCGAGCACGCGGGCGAAGCGCGCACGCACGCCAGCGTTATGCGTGGGCAGGATCTCGGGGCCGCGGGTGAGCAGCGCATAGCGCACCCGCCCCGGGTCGTCGCCGCGCGCGGCGAGCAGTTCGCGCAGGCGATGCTGCGTGGACAGGGCGAGCTCGACGCCGCCGGCGCCGCCGCCGACCACGCAGAGGCGGAACGTCCCGGCGCTCGCGAGGACGCGCGCGGTCAGCGCGTCCCATTGCTTAAGGAAGAGGTCGATCGGCTTGACCGCGAGCGCGTGCTCGGCCGCGCCGGGCACGTCGATGGTGCGCGGGCGCGAGCCCGCGTTGATCGACAGCAGATCGAAGGCGACCGGGGGTCGGCCCCGGACCAGGACCCGCCGCTCGCCGAGGTCGAGCCCCTCGACCTCGGCGTGGTAGAGGCGCGCGCCGGCGAAGCGCGCGAGCGGGCCGAGGTCGATGTGGCAGTCGTCGTGCGCGTAGAGTCCGGCCACGTAGCCCGGCAGCATGCCGGAGTAGGGGGTGTGCACGTCGCGGGCGATCAGCGTCAGGCGCAGGCCGGGCAGCGGCGCCATGCCGAAGCGGCGCAGCACGGAGACGTGCGCGTGACCGCCACCGACCAGCACGAGGTCCTTGACGACCGGGGTGCCCGTTGTGCGCATGCTCGGTCTCTTCATCGGGTGCAGCATGGGCGCCGGCAGATCGCGCCGCGGACGGCGCCCCCGCCCTGCCGTGCCGGTTGGTCGGAGCGACCTCCTGGTCGCGATCGAATGCCGGGTCGGCAGAGCGCAGCGATGCGCATCAATCCACCCTCAGGAGGTGCACGGCGAACAGTCCGCGCGCATCGGTCCACACGGCCTCGGGGGCGAAGCCCGCGCGCGCCGCGAGGGCCTGGAACTCCTCGATCCCGTACTTGTAGGAGTTCTCGGTGTGGATGGTCTCCCCCGCGGCGAAGGCGAAGGACTCGCCCGCTAAGCGCACCGTCTGCGCGCGCTGGCTGACGAGGTGCATCTCGATGCGTCCCGCGGCCTCGTTGTAGAAGGCGCGGTGCCGCCAGGCGCCGAGGTCGAAGTCCGCGTCCAGCTCGCGGTTCATGCGCTCGAGCAGGTTGAGGTTGAAGGCCGCCGTCACGCCCGCGGCGTCGTCGTAGGCCGCGTCGAGCACCGCCTTGTCCTTCTTGCGGTCGGCGCCGATCAGCAGGAACCCGCCCGGCCCGACCAGCTCCGCCACCGCGGCGAGGAAGCCGACGGCCCCCTCGGGATCGAAGTTGCCGATGCTCGAGCCGGGGAAGAAGGCGACCCTGGGCCCCTCGGGCTCGGGCGCGGTCTCGGGCAGCGTCATGGCCCGGGTGAAGTCGGCGCAGCTCGCGTGCACCTCGAGCCAGGGAAACTCCGCGGCCACCTGCTCCGCCGCGGCGCGCAGGTGCTCGCGCGAAATATCCATAGGCACGTAGGCGCAGGGTCGCAGGCCCTCGAGCAGGATCCGGACCTTGGCGCAACTGCCGCCGCCGGGCTCGACCAGCAGGCTGCCCGTGCCGACCCGACGGGCGATCTCCGCGGCGTTTGCCGCGAGCGCCTCGACTTCCGCCCGCGTCAGATAATACTCGGGCAGCAGGGTGATCTGGTCGAACAACTGCGAGCCGCGCGCGTCGTAGAAGAACTTGGGGGGGATGTAGCGCGGTCGGCGGCGCAGCCCGTCGAGCACCTCCGCCGCGAAGTCGGCCGGCGTGGGGTGCAGGTCGTGGAACTCGATGGCAGGGTGGCTCATGGCAGGGCGCAGGTGCGGAAGCCGGCGAACACGTCGTTGCGGTCCGGGCCGTAGTAGTTGCGCCAAGTGTTGCGGATCAGCCGCCCGCGGGTCGCCCAGCAGCCCCCCCGCAGGACCCGGGTAGAACCGAAGAGCGGCTGCGAGTAGTCCTGGTACATGTCGGGCGTGAAGCCGGGGTAGGGGCCGAACAGCGTGTCCGTCCACTCCCAGGCGTTGCCGATCATCTGCCGGCAGCCGAAGGCGCTGTCGCCGGCGGGCAGCGCGCCCACGTCGATGGTGCCCAGCGAGCCGCCGTCCAGGTTGGCGAGGGCGGGCGTGGGCGAGGCTTCGCCCCAGGGGTAGCGGCGCTTGCGCGGGGCGAGAGCGACGCCGTCCGGCGTCGGCTCGCCCGCGGCCGCCACCTCCCACTCCAGCTCGCTGGGCAACCGGCGGCCGGCCCAGCGGCACCAGGCCTGCGCTTCGTGCCAGCTCACGTGGATCACCGCCGCATGCGGCGGCAGCGGCTCCCAGCGGTCGAAGCGGCGCCACTCCCAGCCGTCAGCGCCCCGCCGCCAGTAGACCGGGTGCTCGAGGCCGCGCTCCTCGCGCCAGGCCCAACCCGCCGCGTCCCAGACCTCACGCCGACGGTATCCGTTGTCCGCCACGAAGGCGGCGTACTCGGCGTTGCTGACCGCTGCGCGGGCGATGCGGAACGGCCGCACCTCGACCGGGTGGGCCCACTTCTCGTTGTCGAAGCAGAAATCGGCATCTTGCAGCGCCCCGAGCCTGAACTCGCCCCCCGGAATGTCGGCGTCCCCCGGCAGACCGCCCGCCTGCCAGGAGGGGGACGGCTCAGAACCTATCGCCGGCGTCGGATAGCTCAGCGTCTGGCGGGTGTAGCTGAAGGCCTCGGTGTGCATGTCCTCGTGGAACACGCCGTACTGCGCGAGGTAGTCGCGCTGCGCGTCGGGCGGATCGTGCGCGAGGTGCGCGGCCACCCTCTCCTGCACCTGACGCATGTAGTCCAGGGTGTCGGAGAGCGTTGGAAGCGGCAGATCCCAGCGATCGTCGTGCGCGATGCTGATCGAGTCGTAGAGGCTGTCGACGTCCGGCCGCCCCGGCGCCTCGCCGAGGTGGCGGCGCAGCACCCAGTACTCGTAGAAGTACGCCGCGTGGCCGATCTCCCAGCGCAGCGGATTGACGATGGCGAGTTGCGGCCCCAGCAGTTGCGCAGCATCGAGGCCGTCGACGAGCGCAAGCGTGCGCAACCGCGCGTCGGCCAACTGCGCGATGAGCTCGGTAGGTGTGGGCAGGTTCATCCGGCCTCCTTCGCGCAGCATGTTGCCAGATTCCGGGCGCGGCGATCACCCCGCAGTGGCCCGGGACACGCGCCGTCCCGTCCGGCGCGGGCTCGGCGGGATTGCCTGGGAAGGCACTTGGCGTGGACACTGCCGCTCCGCGCCCAGGAGCTTGCCATTCGCATCCGTCTCGTCACGCCCGCCCCGCCCCGCTCGCGCGCCGGCAACCGCGCCACCGCGGCCCGCTGGGCGGCGATCCTGCGCGCGCTCGGCCACCGGGTGGACGTTTCGCTGGACTATGCCGGGGAACCGGCCGACCTCCTGATCGCTCTGCACGCCTGGCGCAGCGCCGAGGCGATCGCGCGCTTCGCCGAGGGACGCCCGGGCCGGCCGCTCGTCGTCGCCCTGACCGGCACCGACGCCTACCGGTTCATCCACAGCCATCCCGGACCGACCCTGCGTTCCATCGCGCTGGCCGACCGGCTGGTCGGGCTGCACGACCTGATCGGCGAGACCGTGCCGCCGGAGCACCGCGCCAAGGTGCGCGTGATCTATCAGTCGGCCCGGCCGATCGCCCGGCGTTCGCCCGTCAAGGGCGCCTTCCGGGTCTGCGTCGCCGGGCACCTGCGCGAGGAGAAGGACCCGCTGCGCCCGGCCTACGCGGTCCGCGACCTGCCGGCGGCGAGCCGGCTGCGCGTCGCGCACTACGGCGGCGCGCACACGCCCGAGTGGGCGGACGCGGCGCGGGCCGAGATGGCGATCAACCCCCGCTACCGCTGGCACGGCGAGATCGGACACGACCGGCTGCGCCGCGTCTACGCGTCCTCCCACCTGCTGGCGCTGCCGTCGCGCATGGAGGGCGGCGCCAACGTGATCTCCGAGGCGATCGTTGCCGGCCTGCCGGTGGTCGCCTCGCGGATCGCGGGCTCGGTCGGGCTGCTCGGCGCCGACTACCCCGGCACCTACCCGGTCGAGGACACCGGGGCTCTGCGCGCGCTGCTGCTGCGCGCCGAAGCCGACGCCGCCTTCCACGACGATCTCGCCGAACGCTGCGCCGCCCGCCGCCCGCTGTTCACGCCCGAGCGCGAGCGCGCCGGCTGGGAATCGCTGCTGCGCGAGCTCGGCGTCGGCTGACCCCGGCCCCGCTCAGACGGCCGGCTCCTGGTAAAGGAAGCGCTTGATCTTCTGCGTTGGCGTCTTCTGGAAGGGCTCGGGCCAGCTCACCACCCGCTGCAGCTGCGAGAAGCGGTTGAGGCGCGCGTTCACGCGGGCCTTGAGCTCGCGCAACAGCTCATCGACGCGCTTCTCCACCCCGTCGCGCAGGTCTTGGTAGCGCTGCTCCAGCTCCTCGCGGTTCAGGTGCACCATCGCCACCAGCCGGCCCTTCTGCTGCACCACGATCGACTCGACCACGTAGCGGAACGAGTTGATCAGCGCCTCGATGTCCTCGGGATAGATGTTCTCGCCGCTCGCGCCGACGATCACGTTCTTGAGCCGCCCGCGGATGGCGAGGTTGCCTTGGCTGTCGAATGCCCCGAGATCCCCTGTGCGGAACCAGCCGTCCGGAGTGAGCACTTCGGCGCTGAGGCCGGGCTCCTTGAAGTAGCCCTGCATCACGCTGGGCCCGCGCACCCACACCTCGCCCTCGCCGGTACGCGGGTTCAGGTCCCGCAGCTCAACCGCCAGGCCCGGCAGGCGCGGGCCGACGGCGCCGACCCGTGTCGCGAACGGTGCCGAGCCGGCCACGAGCGGCGCGGTCTCGGTCAGCCCGTAGCCGATCGCGTAGGGAAAGCGGGCCTCGTGCAGGAAGCGGTCGACCCCCGGGTCGAGCTTCGCGCCGCCGATGCCGAAGAACCGCAGTTGGCCGCCGAAGGTCGCCATCAGAGAGTTTCCAGCGATGCGGTGCAAGGCGCGGCGCGCTAGCGGGAACCGGTAGAGCAGGCGCGTCACGAAGTTGCGATGCAGAACCGGCAGCACGCGGTTCCTATAGATCTTCTCGATCACCAGCGGGACGGACAGGATCGTCGTGGGCCGCACCGCCTGCAGCGCCGGCAGCAGGACGGCGGACGTAGGCGGCTTCGTCAGGTAGTGCACCGACGCGCCGCACAGCAGCGGCAGCACGAGGCCCAGCGTGTTCTCGTAGGTGTGCGACAGCGGCAGGATGCTGAGGAAGCGATCGTGCACGTCGACCGGCTGGATCAGCCGGCTCTGTTGCGCGTTCCAGCAGATGTTGCGGTGCGAGAGCATCACGCCCTTCGAGCGGCCGGTGGTGCCGCTCGTGTAGACGATGGCCGCCAGCTCGTCTTCCCGCACCTCCGGCAGGACCGCCGCGGGGGCCGCCTCGGGGTCGAAGGCGAGGCCCGGCACCGGCGACTTGACGATCGCGAAGTCGTCGATCCGGACGATGAGGTCGAGACCGGAGGTGTCGACCTCCGCCAGCCGCCGGCCGAGGCTCTGGGTGATGAACAGGGCCCGGGCCTGGGCGTGCGCGGCGATGTTGCCGATCTCGTCGCTGTGGAAATCGGGCAGCAGCGGCACCGCCACCGCGCCGAGGCAGGTCGTGCCGAAATAGGCCTTCGCCCAGTTGGGCATGTTGTGGCCGAGGATCGCGACCCGGTCGCCGCGGCAGATGCCGGCGCGCTGCAGCAGCGCCGTGACGGCGCCGATGCCCCGCTCGACCGCCGCGTAGCTCTCTGCGGGCTGCCCGGCGAATGCGAGGGCGTCGCGGCCGGCGAACCGCCGGAACGAGGCTCCCAGCATCGCCGGCATCGTGTAGCGGAGGGACTCGGACATCTTCGTCTCCCTGCGCCGCGCTCAGGCGGCGACGCCGAACCAGAAGGCCGCGCCCTTCCCCAGAAACTCGTCCCAGCGCAGGTAGTGCGAGCCGTCGCAGGAGAAGGTCAGGCTCACCATGCCGTTGTAGACGTTGATGGAGGAGGTGCGCAGATAGATGTTTTCGTCCGCCAGCCGCAGCGCCTGCAGGCGGGCGAGGATGCGGCCGATCTCGGCCGCCGGAATCGTCGCGTCAGCGGGGTAGGGCCTGGCCGGATAGACCAGGCAGATGTCCGGGTCGCCGAGCGCCTCATGGTCGAGGATGCGGTAGCGGAACGGGTCGTCGACCGTCCAGATCGTGGCCTGGCTGCTCGAGAAGTGGATCTGGCACTGGAACACGCCGCGCTCCGTCAGCAGCTCCTCGAGAATGGCAAGCGCCTTCTCGATGTTGCGGTCCATCGGACTGTCCACCCGGCACTGCTGGAACAGCGCGCCGCGGATCGCCGGATCGCCCTTGACCTGCCGCCACTCCCCCGGTTCCTCGTAGAGATCGGACGTTACTGGGAGATTGCGGAGATCGAAGTCGGCGCCGAGGTAGCCGAGCAGGCCCGCGCCGTCGCGCACCAGTTGCAGCGCCGTGAGCGAGGGCCGCTGGTGCGAGAGGCTGATGTAGGCGTCGGACAGCAGGAAGCCCCACCCCGGGACGGTCTCGGTCATGTAGGGACGCCGCGACCGATCGCGACCGAAGTGGGCGGGGTCGATGCCCGCCGGACCGACGTTGTCGCTGAGCTGCACGCCGTCGGTTCCCAGGCAGTAGAGCGCCGCGCAGTGCGGGATGGCCGGCAGGCCTTCGATCAGCACCGCATCCAGCCGCGCGCGATCGCCCCAGACCGGCGCGCAGCGCTCCGCGAGCTGCGCCAACGGCTGGTGCAGCAGCCGGGCGAGCTGCGCCCGCTGCAGGTAGATGCTGTCCTTCCAGGGGGTCGTCATGGACCCAGTGTCGGTCTCCTTGGTTTCGGAACGATGTAAGCCGTGGACCAATATACTGCCCCGCCCCCCCTCTCGCAGGGCCTCGCCGCGCGCAAGGCCACGCCCTTTGGCGCCGGGTTCGCCACTCCCCGACCGCCGCGCCAATTTCACGGGAAGCGCGCTTACAATGTGCCAGAGGCGCGGGGCCGCGCTTCATCTGCCGCCTACGGCAGCATTCGAGGACGCCATGACCGAAGGGCTCCACAAGATCGGGGACGTGGCCGAGAAGCTCGGCACGACCATCCGCGCGATCCGCTACT
>Ga0114939_10001990_pt1 | contig 15692 bp, 18 predicted proteins | sample AshMeaCrysSpring_FD_87196 | JGI IMG/M metagenome (GOLD analysis project Ga0114939, IMG submission 87196) | Groundwater microbial communities from Big Spring, Nevada to study Microbial Dark Matter (Phase II) - Ash Meadows Crystal Spring | ecosystem: Environmental > Aquatic > Deep subsurface >... | reverse complement strand
TGGATCTCGTTGCACCAGATGCTGGCCGCCCGCCCCAGCGGCGACGTGACCACGGGGCCGATGCGCGGGGCACAATCGGCCTTTCCGTTCCAGCGCGGCTACATGTACCGCTGAAGGCGGCGCGATGCTCTACAAGTTCAAGTCCAAGGCCGCCGGCGACGTCATCATGACGGCCGCCGCCGGCGATGCGCTGCTGCGCGCGATCGGGCGCGAGCCGGCCGCGCAGGGCATCATCGAGCCGCAACAGATGACGGCCGCCCGCGCCGCCATCGAGGCCGCCATTGCCGCTGACGAGCAGGCCCGCGCGCAGGCCGAGGCCGAAGCCGCCGCCGAAGGCCGGCGGCTGCCGCCGCGCGAAGGCGTATCGTTTCGGCAGCGCGCCTGGCCGCTGGTGGAAATGATGAAGCGCGCGCAGCGCGCCGACGAGCCCGTCGTCTGGGGCGTGTGACAGCCGGCCAACCGCACCTGCCCTCACCCGACAAGAACGAGACCCCCACGGAGCCACGATGAAACTCTGGAGCGACAGCTGGACCAACGGTGACCGCATCCCCGCGCGCTACGCCGCGGGCAAGCCCGACGCCAAGACCACGGTCACGTTTTCCGACAACGTCAACCCGCACCTGGCCTGGAGTGAACTGCCGGCGGGGACGCAGTCGCTGGCGCTGATCTGCCACGACTTCGACGTGCCCAGCCGCGGCGACGACGTCAACCAGAGCGACCGCGAGGTGCCGCAGGACCTGCCGCGGGTGGACTTCTTCCACTGGGTGCTGGTCGACCTGCCGCCGAGCCTGCGCGGCATCGCCGAAGGCGAGTTCAGCCGCGGCTTCACCGCGCGCGGCAAGAGCGGGCCGGCCACGCTGCACGGCGCGCGCCACGGCCTGAACGACTACACCGGCTGGTTCGCTGGCGACGCGCAGATGTCGGGCCAGTACTTCGGCTACGACGGGCCGTTCCCGCCCTTCAACGACTCGCTCGTGCATCACTACGTCTTCACGCTGTACGCGATCGATGTGCCGCGCCTGGCGGTCGAGGGCGCCTTCACCGGTGCGCAGGTGCGCCAGGCGCTGCGTGGGCATGTGCTCGAGGAGGCCACCTTCTCGGGCACCTACACGCTCAACGCGCGATTCCTCTGAGCAACCCAACCCCGTGCGCGGGCTGGCGGATGACCAACGGCGAGGCCACCCGCATCCTGGCCGTGCGCCACGGCGAGACGGCGTGGAACGTGGCCACGCGCATCCAGGGGCACCTGGACATCGCGCTCAACGACACCGGCCGCTGGCAGGCCGAGCGTGCCGGCGCGGCATTGGCCGACGAGCCGCTGGCCGCGGTCTATGCGAGCGACCTGCAGCGCGCCTTCGCGACCGCCCAGAGCGTGGCGCGCGCGCATGGCCTGGAGGTGATGGCCGAACACGGCCTGCGCGAACGCGCCTTCGGCGAGGTCGAGGGCTGCACCTATGCCGAGATCGAGCAGCAATGGCCCGACGCGGCCCGGCGCTGGCGCCAGCGCGACCCGGACTTCGGTTTCCCCGGGGGCGAGACGTTGCGCCGGTTCTACGAACGCTGCATCGACACCGCGCGCCGCCTGGCCGCCACGCACCGCGGGCAGACCATCGCGCTGGTGGCCCACGGCGGCGTGCTCGACTGCCTGTACCGCGCCGCGGCCGGCATCGACCTGAGCGCACCGCGCACCTGGACGGTGGGCAACGCCAGCATCAACCGCCTGCTGTTCACCGGCGAGGGTTTCACGCTGGTCGGGTGGGCCGACCAGTCGCACCTGGAGGTTCCGGCGCGCGCCGCCGATGACGAGGAGCCGGCCTGAACCTGCCCGTCTCATCGATGGAAGGCACCCGCATCGCTGACGCGGACGACGCGCCGCCGGCGCCGTGGATGCGCCCGCCGCCGGCGCGGTCAGGCGATGGCGTCGACGCCATCGACACCCCGGCGCTGGTGGTGGACATCGACGCCATGGAGCGCAACATCGAACGCCTGGCGGCCTTCGCCACGCGCCACCGCTTGCGGCTGCGCCCGCATGCCAAGACGCACAAGTGCGCCGCCGTCGCGCAGCGGCAGATCGCTGCCGGCGCCGTCGGGGTGTGCGTGCAAAAGGCCGGCGAAGCGCTCGCGCTGGCCGCTGCCGGCATCAGCGACATCTACATCAGCAACCCGGTCGTCGATGCCGCCAAGCTCGCCCGGGTGGCGCAGCTGGCCGGCCGCACCCGGCTGGCCATCGCGGTCGACTCGGTCGCCGGCAGCGAAAGGCTCGCGCAGGCGCTGGCAGCCGCGGGCTCGGTCGCCGACGTGTTCGTCGAGATCGACGTCGGCCAGGGACGGTGCGGCGTCGAGCCGGCCGCCGCCGGCGCGTTGGCGCGCCAGGTCGTCGCTCACGGGCTGCGCCTGGCGGGTCTGCAGGCCTACCACGGCCGTGCGCAGCACCTGCGCAGCGCCCACGAGCGCGCCCAGGCCATCGGGCACGCAGCCGCAGCGGTGCGTGCCGCCGAGGCGTCGATGTCGCGCGCCGGCCTGAGCTGCCCGCTGGTCACCGGTGCGGGGACCGGCAGCTTCCTGGTCGAGGCGACCAGCGGCGTGTGGGGCGAGCTGCAGGCGGGCAGCTACGTCTTCATGGACCGCGACTACGCCGACAGCGAGCCCACCCCTGGCGCGCCGGTGTTCGAGCACGCGCTGTTTGTGAAGTCGCAGGTGACCAGCCGCGGGCTGGCGCACGCCGTCGTCGACGCCGGCCACAAGTCGCACGCCATCGACAGCGGGCTGCCGCGCGTGTGGCAACGCGAGCTCGACTTCGCCAACGGCGGCGATGAGCACGGCATCCTGCGGCCCTGTCGACCCACTGCGGCCGACGAACTGCCCGCGATCGGCGAGACGGTGTGGCTGGTGCCCGGCCATTGCGACCCGACCGTCAACCTGCACGACCATCTGGTCGCCGTGCGCGGCGGGCTGGTGCACGGCAGGGTGGCCGAGGTGTGGCGCGTCGACGCGCGCGGACGGGTGGACTGACGGCGGTCGCGCGACCCGCTGCGCGCGGTTCGTCGGCGTCGGCTACGGGCCGAACAGGTCCGTCGCCGACCTGGGTGGCGCCACGCCCAGGTGCCGGTACGCCGCCAGCGTCGCCACGCGGCCGCGAGGCGTGCGCTGCAGGTAGCCCTGCTGGATCAGGTAGGGCTCGATCACGTCCTCGATGGTGTCGCGCTCCTCGCCGATCGCCGCGGCGACGTTGTCCAGCCCGACCGGGCCGCCGTCGAAGCGGTGCACGACGGCTTCGAGCAGCTTGCGGTCCATGACGTCGAAGCCCAGCGGGTCGACGTCGAGCAGCGCGAGCGCGGCGTCGGCGATCCCCGCATCGATGCGGCCACGGCCCTTGACGTCGGCATAGTCGCGCACACGCCGCAGCAGCCGGTTGGCCACCCGCGGCGTGCCGCGCGAGCGGCGCGCGATCTCGGCCGCGCCGGCTTCGTCGATCGGCACCTCGAGCAGGCCGGCCGAGCGGGTGACGATGCGCGCCAGCTCCTCGGGCGTGTAGAACTCCAGCCGCGCGACGATGCCGAAACGGTCGCGCAGCGGGTTGGTCAGCATGCCCGCGCGCGTGGTCGCCCCCACCAGGGTGAACGGCTGCAGGTCGAGCTTGATCGAGCGCGCCGCCGGGCCCTCGCCGATCATGATGTCGATCTGGTAGTCCTCCAGCGCCGGGTAGAGGATCTCCTCGACCACCGGGCTCAGGCGGTGGATCTCGTCGATGAAGAGCACGTCGTGCGCTTCGAGGTTGGTGAGGATGGCCGCCAGGTCCTTGGGCTTTTCCAGCACCGGCCCCGAGGTCTGGCGCAGGTTGACGCCCAGTTCGTGCGCGACGATGTGCGCCAGCGTCGTCTTGCCCAGGCCCGGCGGGCCGAACAGCAGCACGTGGTCGAGGGCCTCGCGGCGCTTCCTGGCGGCGCCGATGAAGATCTCGAGCTGCTCACGCGCCTTGCCCTGGCCGACGTAGTCGGCCAACAGCTTGGGGCGCAGCGCGCGCTCGATCGCCTCTTCCCCCGGCGAGACCGCCGCGGCGCTGACGATGCGCTGCGGCGGCACGGCGAAGTCGTCGGTCTGGATGCTCATGGGACATTATCGCGGCGTGCCGCCGAGCACCGTACGGCGCAGCGGCAATGTCCGATTCCTTGATCTGGTCGGGTTGGCGGCTGCCGCCGGTGCGCTACATTGCACCCGTGGAGCGCACGCGCCGTCATCTTGGCCGACTGAACTGGATTGCCCTCGTGGCGATCCTGTCGCTGGCGCTCGCCCCGACGCTGTCGCGGGCGATCGCGCATGCGCAAGGCGTCGTGTCGTGGGGGTCGGTGTGCACGGCGAGCCCGTCGGTGCCCTTCGGCGATGACGGCGATCCGACCCGCGCGGCGGGTGCCGCGCAGCTCGAGCACTGCCCCCTGTGCGCCGTCGGTGCGGCACCCTTCGCACCACCCGCCGGGGCGCAGACGCTGTCGTTCGACGGCCGGCTCGGTCACGCCCTGCCCGGCGCACGGGCCGGCGAGGTCCCGGCCAGGGCCTGGTTCGTCGCGCGTCCGCGCGGCCCGCCTGCAGTCTTCGCCTGAGGTGCGCCCGAGGCCCGCACCCGTGAAGGTGCGGCGCTGTCGGTGCGCGAGCCAAAGGCTCCCTCAACTTCATCTGCGCGGGTTCACCCGGCTTCGCGCATCGAGTGCGCGCCGCCGAGGTGTGGCGCGCAGATCCCTTCGGAGATTGGAAGATGCATGGCGCCAAACGGGTCATTGCAAACGCTTCACGGTTCGACCCGTCGGGCCGGCGGGGGCGTCGCCTGTGGCTGGCCGCCGCTGCGGCAGCGGTCGTGGCCGCCTGTTCGCCGCAGGGCAGCGGCGACGGGCGTGTCACGGCGGGAAAGTTTCACGCCATCGACGTGACGGGCGCCGACTACGGCACCGACTTTCGCCTCGCCGATCCGCAGGGCCGCGAGCGCACGCTGGCCGACTTCCGCGGCAAGGCGGTGTTGCTGTTCTTCGGCTTCACCCAATGCCCGGACGTGTGCCCGACCGCGCTGTCGCGCGCAGTCGAGGTGATGCGCCTGCTCGGCGACGACGGCACCAAGGTGCAGGTCCTGTTCGCCACGGTCGACCCCGAGCGCGACACGGCCGAGCTGCTTCAGGCCTACACCACCACCTTCCATCCGAGCTTCATCGGGCTGCGCACCGACCTGGAACGCACGCGCGAGACGGCCAAGCATTTCAAGGTCTTCTTCGCCAAGGTGCCCACCGGCAGCAGCTACACCATGGACCACACCGCCATGACCTACGCCTTCGATCCCCAGGGCCGCCTGCGCCTGGCGATCCGCCACTCGGCCACCGCTCGGGAGGTGGCCGACGACGTGGGCCTGTTGCTCAAAGGGCGTTAGACAACGGTCGCGTCGGCGATGGCCGATGGCGACCGACTCCGCAACCCATCGATTCAAGGAATCCTCATGAACTCCCTGTCTTTCCGCACCAGCGCCATCGTTGCCCTGTTCGCCGTGTGGGTGAACGGCGCCTGGGCCCAAGTCACCGTCAAGGACCCCTGGGTGCGCGGCACCGTGGCCCAGCAGAAGGCCACCGGCATGTTCGCGCACATCACCTCGACCAACGGCGGCAAGCTGGTGGCCGGCTCTTCACCCGTGGCGGGTGTGGTCGAGATCCACGAGATGGCGATGCAGGGCGACGTGATGAAGATGCGCGCCATTCCCGGTGGCCTCGAACTGCCCGCGGGCAAGGCCGTCGAACTCAAGCCCGGTGGCTACCACGTCATGCTGATGGAGCTCAGGCAGCAGCTCAAGGAGGGCGAGACGGTGCCCGTCACGCTGGTCATCGAAGGCAAGGACGGCAAGCGCGAAAGCGTCGAGGTCAAGGCCCCGGTGAAGGCGCTGACGACGCAAGCCGCGCCGATGCAAGGGCACAAGCACTGACGCCGTGCACACGCGCAAGCCCGCGCCCGTCTGCAAAGGGCCGGCGCGTGATGCGCCGTCGGGTCAGCCATGCAGGCCGCGCCCTCGCAGAGCTCGGCCTCTTCGCGCTGTCCAGGTCCGCGCAGGCGGACCTGGAGCCGCAGCGCTCAGCGGTTCAGCGCCTTGAGCGCCAGCTTGATGCCGTCGCTGACGCCCACGCCCTCGGGCAGCGCCTTCAGGGCGGCGGCGGCTTCGCGCTCGCTGTAGCCCAGGGCCATGAGGGCCTGGCCGATGTCGGCCTGCGCGTCGCCGAGCGCCGAAGCGGCTGGCAGCGCCAGTTCGGGGCCGAGTTTGCCCTTGAGTTCGAGCAGCAATCGCTCGGCGGTCTTCTTGCCGATGCCGGGCACCTTGACCAGTCGCCCGGCCTCCTGCCGGGTGACGGCGTCGGCCAGCTCGGCCACGCTCAGGCCCGACAGGATGGCCAGCGCCGTGCGCGGGCCCACGCCCGAGATGCGCACCAGCTGGCGGAAGGTGGCGCGCTCCTCGGTGCTGAGGAAGCCGAACAGCTGGTGCGCGTCCTCTCGCACCACCAGGTGCGTCAGCAGCGCCACGCGCTCGCCCACCGCGGGCAGGTTGTAGAACGTGCTCATCGGCACGTCGATCTCGTAGCCGACGCCGCCGGCGTCGACGAGGACGAGGGGAGGGGACTTCTCGAGCAGCGTGCCCGCGATGCGGCCGATCATGCGCCGCGATGATACGGGGCGCGCTGCGTCGGGTCAGCGCGCGCGGCCGAACAGGCCCAGGCGCTGCGCTTCGAGCGCGGCCTCGGCGCGCGAGCTCACGTTGAGCTTGCGGTAGATCTGCTTGACGTAGTCGGCGATGGTGTGGCGCGACAGGTTGAGCTGCACGCCGATCTCGGGCAGCGTGAAACCCTTGGCCACGCGCAGCAGGACTTCGCTCTCGCGCTCGGTCAGCTGCACGTGCGGCATCGGGTCGCTCTGCGGCTTGTTCTGCTCGGCAAAGTGCTTGATGACCTTGCGCGCGATCGACGGCGACAGCGGCGGCTCGCCCGAGCTGATGCGCTGCAGCTGCTCGGCGATCAGGTCGCGCGCCTGCTCCTTGAGGATGTAGCCGAAGGCACCGGCCTGCAGCGCGGGGAAGAGGTGGTCGTCGTCGTCGTGGATGGTCACCACCACCGACTGGGCCTCGGGCTGCTGGTCGCGCAGCCTCGCCACCACGTCCACGCCGGAGCCGTCGGGCAGGCCGAGGTCGATCAGCGCCAGGTCGAACTTCACCGCGCCGACCATCTGGATCGCGTCGTGCACGCGCGCGCATTCGGAAATCACGGCGTCGGGAAAGACCTGGAGCACCAGGGCCTTCATCCACGCGCGGATCTCGGGCAGGTCTTCGAGCAGCAGGACGTTGTTCATCGCATCATCCGGGACAGGCCATCGATTGCAGATGATAGGAGCGGGCCCCCGCGTGTGGGCGCCCGCTCACTCACGTTCACAACGGCAGCGTGAGACGGATCACGGTTCCGAAGCCCGGCCCGGACTCGACCAGGCACTGACCGTGCATTTGTTTGGCCCGGTGTTTCATGCTGGCCATGCCGTGGCCACGGTCGAGGCGGCCATCGAGCTCCATCGAGATGCCGCGTCCGTTGTCCTGGATGATGAGCTGGAAGTCCTTGTCGAGCAGCCGGCAGCGGACCTTGCACTGCGACGCGCCGCTGTGCTTGATGATGTTGCTGACGGCCTCGCGCAGGATGCGCGTGGTCTGCACGTAGGTGCGCGCCGGCAGGGTCTGCGTCAGCTCCTCGGTGGGTGCGCGCCACTCGCCTTCCAGCCCGGCCTGCGACAGCCGCGCCATCACCTCGGCGCGCCAGTCGCCCAGCGCATCGGCCAGTTGCACCGGCTTGCCGGTCAGGCCGCGCACCGACAGGCGCATCTCCTCGAGCGCCTCGCGCGCCAGCGTCGAGATGCGTTCGTTGTCGCTGGTGTGCACGATGGTCAACAGCTTGGCACCCAGGTCGTCGTGCAGGTCGGCGGCGATGCGTTTGCGCTCGGCCTGGGTCACCTGCTCCACGCGCATCTCGGCCATCTGCGCGAAGCTGCGCTCCATCTCGGCGGCGGCCTCGCGCGCGCGGACCTCCAGCGTCGCACGCACGCCGTCCGCGGCCAGCAACGCGGCGTTGAGCTGGTAGAACAAGCGCCCGCCCAGCAGCATCAGCAGGGCCGGCATGCCCAGCTGCCAGACCAGGCGCTGCACCCAGGTCTGCCCATCCTGCTGGCCGGCGAAATGCCAGCCGACCACGACCACCGCCAGCAGCGTCACCACGGCGGTGAACCAGAACTCGCGGCGCGCGAAGCGCCACGACAGCCACAGGTACCAGCCGATGGCGAGCACCAGCTCGGCGGCCAGCAGCACGTACCACGCCGACGCCACGCGGAACATCTGGTCAGGTCCGGCCACCCAGGCACTCAACGGCGCCAGCACGCACTGCGCCCACAGCACGGCGTCGACGACACGGTGCTGCCATAGCGCGTAGCGAAACAGCGTCAGCGCCGTGCACATCAAGGCCACCGCACCGGCGCCGAGCACGACGACCTCGGCCGCATGGGCGTTCACGGGCAGGTACGGCCACCAGTTGCCGGCCATCATCACCGACCAGGCCGCGCACAGCCCGGCAAAGTAAGGCCAGAAGCGGTAGCGGCGATTGGCCAGCCCGACCACGAAGGCCAGTGCGGCCAAGGCGACGAGCACGCCGCCGAGCACCAGCGGCAGCACCACCGACGACGCCAGCTGTGCGCGGTAGCGCGCCGCCACGTCGTCCTGCGCCCCGACGCTCACCCCCGCCAGGCCGGCGGCCCGCAGCGCAGAGCCCAGACGCGGGCGTAGAGCACCGCTCAGGCGCAGATCCATCACGTTGCCTTCGCTGCGCAGCGCGGTCGCCGGCAGCGTGGCCATCAGCGGGTGGTAGCACAGGCGCCCCGGTTGCAGCAGCGGCGCCGGCTGCAACTCGACGTCCTGGCCGTTGACTTGCAGGGTCACCTCGCCACAGGCACGCTCGATCAGGACCGCCGCTGACGCGGCCCCCGCAGCCGGCCGCACGGCGTCGAGGTCGAAGCGGTACCACAACGGTGCGGCGGGCTTGTCGGGGTCGGCATGCCAGTCGTGCGGCAATTGCCGGGACGTCGTCGGCGCGCCGGTCGGGAAGCGCGCGTCGGCGGACGCGGCCACGGCGGCGCGCTCCAGCACGGTCAGGCTCGCCGCGGCCGGTGCACCCGCCATCAGGCATGCGCAGGCCGCGACGGCCGCGCGCCCGTGGCGCAACACCTGCCCCAGGCGGGCGAGCTCGAGCACTCTCATGGCGGGCGATTTTGCAGGATGGGCCTGTGTGCATCGCGATGACGGCGCGCGCGGCGAAGGTGTTGCGGCGAGAATGCCGTGCGATCCGTCACGCCGCGCCTCCGTGCGCCTCCTCGCCCCGTGATCCTGCGACACGCCTTCATTCCACCCGACAACATCCGCCTCGCGCACCTGTGCGGACCGCTCGATGCGAACCTGCGCGCCATCGAGGAGGCCCTGGGTGTACGCCTCGCGCGGCGCAACGAGAGCTTTCGCATCGAAGGCCCCAAGCGCGCGGCTGAACGCGCCGTGGTGCTGCTGCAGGCGCTCTACGACCAGGCGCAACGCGCCATCGGGGCGCACGCGTTCGAGCTCGCCCTGCACGAGGCGGTGCGCGAGGTCGATGCAGTGAAGGCGCCGGTGCGCGCGACACCAGCGCACGCCGCGGCAGCGCGCGACGATGAATCCGCCGTCGTGCTGCACACGCGACGCGCTGACCTCAGCGGGCGCACGCCCAACCAGCGGCAGTACCTGCGCCAGATCCTCGGCCACGACGTCACCTTCGGCATTGGGCCGGCCGGTACCGGCAAGACCTTCCTGGCGGTGGCTGGTGCGGTGGACGCACTCGAGCGCAGCCAGGTGCAGCGCATCGTGCTGACGCGCCCGGCGGTCGAGGCCGGCGAGCGTCTGGGTTTTCTGCCCGGCGACCTGACGCAGAAGGTCGACCCCTACCTGCGCCCGCTGTACGACGCGCTGTACGACCTGATGGGCTTCGACCGCGTGACCAAGGCCTTCGAGAAGGGATGGCTGGAGATCGCGCCGCTGGCCTTCATGCGCGGGCGCACGCTCAACCACGCATTCGTGATCCTCGACGAGGCGCAGAACACGACCACCGAGCAGATGAAGATGTTCCTCACCCGCATCGGCTTCGGCAGCAAGGCGGTGGTCACCGGCGACGTGAGCCAGATCGACCTGCCCAAGGGCATGACCAGCGGGCTGGTCGAGGCCGAGCGCATCCTGCAGCGCGTGGCCGGCATCGCGATGACGCGCTTCACGGCCGCCGACGTGGTGCGCCACCCGCTGGTGGCGCGCATCGTCGAGGCCTACGAGGCCGCACAGGGACCAGGCTCGCGATGAGCAGCCGGCCCGCGCTGTCGCTGTCGCTGCAGTTCCCCGACGCTCGCCACCGCGCGCGGCTGCCGCGCCACCGCGTGGCGCGCTGGGTGCGTGCCGCGCTCGAGCGGCCGGCGCAGCTGTCGGTGCGCATCGTCGACGAAGCCGAGGGCCGGCGCCTGAACCGCGAGTACCGGCACAAGGACTACGCCACCAACGTGCTCACCTTCGACTACGAGCATGCACCCACGGTCGTCGCCGACGTGGTGGTCTGCGCGCCGGTGGTCGAGCGCGAGGCGGCCGAGCGGGGCATCGACGTGGCGGCGCACTATGCGCACCTGATCGTGCACGGCACGCTGCACGCGCAGGGCTGGGATCATGAGAGAGCCGGTGACGCTCGCGCCATGCAGGCGCGCGAGACCACGGTGCTGGCCGAGCTGGGTTTCGCCGACCCGTACGCCCGAGCGCGCCGGCGCGGTCGCTGAGCGCGCGGCACCGGCGGCGCGCCCGCCGGTGTTCACGGCGCGCCGTGCGAACCCAGGTAGCGCTTGCGCCAGAAGTAGCCGCCCAGGCCCAGGCCGAGCGCGGCCATCAGCCCCAGGGTGATCCATACGCCGGTGGCGCTGTGGATGAGCGGCAGCGCATCGAAGTTCATGCCGAAGATGCCGGTCACCAGGTTGAGCGGCATGAAGATCGCCGTCAGCACGGTCAGCGTGCGCATGATGTTGTTGGTGCGATGCCCGAGCGCCGAGAAGTGCATCTGCACGGCCGTCTCGGCCGATTGCTCCAGCCGGCGCACGTGCGCCAGCACGCGTTCGATGTGCTCGAGCACGTCACGGGAGCGCACGTTGAGCAGCTCGCGTTCACGACGCGCGGCGTCGTCGGTCTCGGCCGGCCACTGCGCCAGCGCGTCGATCCACTCCTGCACCGCGCTGCGCTGGTCTTCGCACGTGTCTTCGAGCAGGTGCAGCTGGGTGCGTGACTCGAGCAGCAGCTGCCAGTCGTGAAAGCGGCTCTTCGGGTCGAACAGCTCGGTCTGCAAGGTGCCCAGCTGGCGTGTCAGCTGGCGGCGCAGCTCCAGATAGCCGTCGACCATGTGGTTGACCATGCGCAGCATCAGGTCGGCCGGGTGGGCCGGCAGGCGCGCACCGCCGCGCGCCTCGGCGGCGCCGATGCTGGCCAGCCGCGATGCGAAGTACTCGCGCACGGCGCAATCCGCCGGATGCACGGTGAGCAGCACGCGGTCGAACAGCGCGATGCCGACCGCACTGGTGTCGATCGACACCAGCGGCCGGCGTGCCGCCGGGGTCGAAGAGGGTGCCTCCGCGGCTTCGCCCATCGCCGCCGGGGCGAGGCGGCGAAACACCAGCACGTCGTACCAGGACGTGTAGTCGTAGTGCGACGGGAGCTGGTTGTTCAGCAGGTCGGCCACGTGCAGGTCGACCAGATGCCCGCCCGCCCAACGCAGCAGGGACGCCTGCAGCTCGGCGGTGCGCGCCTCGAAGACCCGTCGCGAGCAGCCGACCCACAAGTAGCCGTCGGCAGGGAGCTGGGCCGGCAGCTCGTCGAGCTCGCGGAACCGGTCGGTGGTGACGTGGAAGATGCGCATCGCGCGGTGGCAACCGTCGCCGAACGTCAGCGACCGCGCAGCCAGCGCGCCGCATCGCGGGCGAAGTAGGTCAGCACGCCGTCGGCCCCGGCGCGCCGGAAGGCCAGCAGCGATTCCATCATCACCGCGTCGTGGTCCAGCCAGCCGTTGGCGGCGGCGGCCTTGAGCATGGCGTACTCGCCGCTGACCTGGTAGGCGAAGGTGGGCATGCGAAACGTGTCCTTGACCCGTCGCACGACGTCGAGATAAGGCATGCCGGGCTTGACCATCACCATGTCGGCGCCCTCGGCGATGTCGAGCTGCACCTCGCGCAGTGCCTCGTCGCTGTTGGCCGGGTCCATCTGGTAGACCTTCTTGTCGGCCTTGCCCAGGTTGCCCTTGCTGCCCACCGCCTCCCGGAAGGGGCCGTAGAAGGCGCTGGCGTACTTGGCGCTGTAGGCCATGATCCGGGTCAGCGCATGCCCGCTGCCCTCGAGGGCCGAGCGGATCGCGCCGATGCGCCCGTCCATCATGTCGCTGGGCGCGACGATGTCCACGCCGGCCGCGGCCTGTACCTGCGCCTGGCGCACGAGAGCGGCCACCGTCTCGTCGTTGAGGATGTAGCCGCCCGCGTCGAGCACGCCATCCTGGCCGTGGCTGGTGTAGGGATCGAGCGCCACGTCGGTCATCAGACCCAGTTGCGGAAAACGCTGCTTCAGCTCGGCCACGATGCGCGGCACCAGGCCGTCGGGGTTGGTCGCCTCACGGCCGTCCTCGGTCTTCAGGGCCGGGTCGATCACCGGAAACAGGGCCAGCACCGGGATGCCGAGTTCGACGCACTCCTCGGCGACCGGGAGCAGGCGATCGATCGACAGGCGTTGCACGCCGGGCATCGAGGCCACCTCCTCGACGCGATTCGTCCCGTCGAGCACGAACACCGGCAGGATGAAGTCCTGCGGCGCCAGGCGCGACTCGCGGACGAGGTCGCGGCTGAAGGCATCGCGGCGCAGCCGGCGCGGGCGACTGGCCGGGAACGGGGGCAAGGGGGGCAGCGTGTTCAAGGTGAAGGGTCCTTGTTCGCAGGGTACCGCCAGCTGTTGGAGCCGAGCCTGCGGGCGGGTTCGATGACGCGCCGCCGCAGCCCGTACTTCTTTCATCTGGGCGGCGGAAATTTTTCGCGCGGGTGTCGCGTGCGCGCGTCGTGTCTGCTAAAGTTGTCAATGAATGATAGCCGCAAGGCTGTCATTCCCTGCTTTTCCTCCCTGAGCAGGAGCCTTACCGTGATGACAGCGATAAGGCTTTGACGCCCCAGCCGCAAGGCTGGGGCTCTTTTTTTGTGGGTGCGCCCACGCCGGTGGTCGAGCCCGCACGGGCCGCGTTGCGACGGGCGACGAGGGCTGACGTGGCGGCCGACGTGGGGCACCGCCCGACCGATAATGTTCCTATGAGCTCCGGCTACCTGTGGGTCAAGGCCTTCCATATCGTGTTCGTGGCGGCCTGGTTCGCGGGCCTGTTCTACCTGCCGCGGATCTTCGTCAACCTGGCCCAGGTGCAGGCCGACAGCCATGCCGAGCGCGAGCGGCTGCTGCTCATGGCGCGACGCCTGCTGCGCTTTGCGACGCTGCTGGCCGTGCCGGCCCTGGGGCTCGGCCTGTGGTTGTGGCTGGGCTACGGCGTCGGCCGGGGTGCCGGCCAGGGCTGGATGCATGCGAAGCTGCTGTTCGTCGCGTTGGCCCTCGGCTACCACCATGTGTGTGCGCGACTGCTGCGTCAGTTCGAACGCGGCGTGAACGCACGCGGCCATCGCTGGTTCCGCGTCTTCAACGAGGTGTCGGTGCTAATCTTCGCCACCACGGTCGTGCTGGTGGTGGTCAAGCCGTTCAGCGCCTGAGGGCTCGCCTCGACATGGCCTCGGGCCCGCAGCGCACCTGATGGCCGACGCACCTCGCGCGCGCAGCCTGGCACTGCTGCTGGCTCTGGCGTGGACGGCGCTGACCGTCAACGCCACGCTCTATCCGTTCGCCGGCTGGCGGCTGCCGACGTCACCGACCGGTTGGGGCCTGTTGCTCCTGCCCTGGCCGCGCTGGATCCAGGCTTTCGATGCGTGGGCCAACGCGGTGGCCTACGTGCCGCTCGGCCTGTTGTTGTTCGTGGAGTTGGCCCGCCATGGGCGCGCGCCGCTGCACGCGGCAGCAGGCGCGACGCTCGGCGCGGCCGCGCTGTCCTGGGGGCTCGAGGCGCTGCAGTACCTGCTGCCGCAGCGCGTGCCCTCGCTGCTCGATTGGCTGGCCAACACCGCGGGAGCGCTGGCGGGCGCTTTGACGGGCTGGTCGCTCCAGCGCCTCGGCGTGATCGCCTGGGGGCACGGCCACCGTTCGCGCTGGTTCGTCCCGCGCAGCACCACGGGCCTGGTCCTGCTGCTGCTGTGGCCCGTGGGCCTGTTGTTCCCGACGCCCGTTCCGCTGGGTCTGGGACAGGTCATCGATCGACTGCGTGAGCAGATCGTGTTCGCCTTGCTGGATACGCGCTGGTCGCCGCTGATCGACAGCTGGGCGCTGGCCGAGTTCGAGCTCCACACCCCCCTGACGGCCGCCGCCGAAGCCGTTGCCGTGGCGGTCGGGCTGCTCGGTCCCTGCCTGCTGGCCGGCACCACCACGACGCAACCATGGCGCCGCCTGATGCTGGCCTGTTGCGCGCTGCTGTTGGGCGTGGGCACGACGACGCTGGCAACGGCGCTGAATTTCGGGCCGCAGCACGCCTTCGCCTGGATCACGCTGCACGCCTGGGCCGGCATCGGCGTGGGATTTGCCGCCGCCGTGGCCTCGGCCTGGCTGCCGTGGCGAGCCTGCGCCGGGCTGGCGCTGGTCGTGCTCACGACAGGCCTGGCCCTGGTGCACGGTGCGCCCGAAGACCCGTACTTCGCGCAGAGCCTGAAGGCCTGGGAGCAGGGGCGCTTCATCCACCTGCACGGCATGGCCCAGTGGGTCGGCTGGCTGTGGCCGTATGCGGCGCTGCTGTATCTGCTGGTGCGGTTGTCGTCGCGCGATCCCGCTTGAACGCCGCATGTGGAGCTGACCGGGCAGGCCAGGGCACGGCGAAGCGCGAACCTACAATTCGCGCATGAGCTACTACGAGCGGCACGTCTTCTTTTGCCTCAACCAACGCGAAGGGGGCGAGGCTTGCTGCGCCCGCCATGCGGCGCAGGACGCGTTCGAGCACTGCAAGTCGCGCGTCAAGGCCGAAGGGCTGGCCGGGCCGGGCCGGGTGCGGGTGAACCGGGCAGGCTGCCTCGACCGGTGCGCGGGTGGTCCGGTGGTGGTGGTCTACCCCGAGGCCGTCTGGTACAGCTACGTCGATCGCCACGACATCGACGAGATCGTCGAGTCGCACCTCAAGCACGGCCGCGTCGTCGAGCGCCTGCTGCTGGCGCCGGAGGTGGGGCGTTGAGGCCACGCGATTGAACCCGCGCACGCAGCGCGCACTCATCGACGGGCCTGTGGGACCGCTCGAATGCGCCATCGACGAGCCCGACGTGGCGCCTGCGCGGGGCGTTGCGATCGTCTGCCATCCGCACCCGCAGCACGGCGGCACGATGGACAACAAGGTGGTGCAGACGCTGGCGCGCGCCTTCGTGCAGCGGGGCCTGCGCAGCGTGCGCTTCAACGTCCGCGGCGTCGGCGCATCGGCGGGGCAGTGGGACCAAGGCCGCGG
>Ga0114939_10001987_pt1 | contig 15695 bp, 16 predicted proteins | sample AshMeaCrysSpring_FD_87196 | JGI IMG/M metagenome (GOLD analysis project Ga0114939, IMG submission 87196) | Groundwater microbial communities from Big Spring, Nevada to study Microbial Dark Matter (Phase II) - Ash Meadows Crystal Spring | ecosystem: Environmental > Aquatic > Deep subsurface >... | reverse complement strand
TAGTCCCGATGCCCTGATCGAAATCCAAAAACAGGAATGGGGACAACTTGCCCAGCGCGCAAAAATCCTGCATCAGGAACAGATCCTTAACCAGCAAAAACTGGCCGAAAGGTATAAAGCGCCCATGGTGATTTATCGCAACGAAGCCAGGAAAGCAACAGCCCCGGGAGCCATCCAGAAGACACGCGTGAGGCCTCCGGCAACAGAGACCATGATCAGGAAAATGAAAACGGCGGATGGCTATATCCTGAGAATTGAGACAGGAGCGCAATCCATCGATATCCGGATTGCGGAAGACGACCTTGTAGTGGAGGGAAACGGTGAGCATCGCTAAGCGTCACCACACGTTGCGCGGGCACATATCGCCATAGCCATTGTTGAGCAGGAATCCCAACACGATTTCATGCGTGCCTTTCTGCATGGGGCCCAACAGATACTTCGCATTGTTCAGGTCATAAGAATATCCCAGATTGAAAGTCTGAGAGATATTCACTCCTGCCATGAATGCATAACCCTCCTTTAGCCGGAAGCTCCCTCCTATCCAAAACCGGTCCTGGTACTGGACCTTGGCATTAAAATCCACATAAAGCGGCTGACTCTGGATATAACGCATCATCACGGAGGGCAGGAAGGTCAGGTCCTCCGTCATGAACATACGGTATCCCCCCGTTGCAATCAGGTGCGGAACGAGGGTTGACCCATAGATGCTGCTATCCACCAGGTTGACTTTAGTAGGAATGATCTGTTGTGCCGATAAGCCCGCGAAATAATCCCTTCCATATAACCAGAGTCCGGCGTTCAGTTCCGGTGAGGCTTGATTGACCTCAGAAGAACCGGACCCGATGGCTGGATCAATGGGGTTGGCCAGTTCAATCCTGCTTCGGTCGATATTGGTACCTGAAATGCCAAGTCCGAATCCTGCTGCCAGCGTGGTCTGCGCCCCGATGCCCAGGTGGTAAGCATAAGTCCCGTAAGTGGTGAAGCGATTGATGTATCCGGTTCGGTAGTTCATGACGGTAAACCCTACCCCATGATGCGGAGGAGCCGCCATATAATCCTCCCAATACTGCCGGCCCCTTGGATTGGTACCCTTCATGTCAAAAGAGGTGGCGGAGGATTTGAAATCCGATTTTCCAATCGGGCCGTGTGCGGTTGCGTAAAGTGTGGTGGGAGCACCGGGTATCCCCACCCATTGGTTACGCATGCTCAGTTTGACGTCTATATAGTTCTCGATCCCGCTAATGGCTGGATTAAGGATATAGTTGTTTAATATATACTGGGTGTAGTGAGGCCTTTGCTGCGCCATGGCCGGCAAGGTGTAAAAAAATCCCAGTATAACCAACAGAATCCTCGTCGTACTCCTCATTAGATCAGTATTTCAAAATCCGCAGTCCGATGCGATGCATCAACGGAGGCGCGGGTTGCCCTTAGGGTGCAGCGGGTGTGCGCATTCTGCTCAAGCCTGATCGCTCTCTACCTGAATTCCGAAACCCGAAATTTACGGACTCGGGTAAAGATACCATTCTGTTGCATATCCACCTGCCGGATTCGGTAGTAAACATATTCAGCACCAGCCTGCACCAGCGTATGGTCAACATACTGGTAATCGGCTCCCGTTGCCGCATCCTCGCGCGCAAATACCAGGGCCACTACTTTGAAAGTCACGCCATCCGTGCTTCTTTGCACTTCGAAAAAATTGTTATTCTTTTCTGATGCCGTTTGCCAGAGAATCTTGGCGGAGGATCCGGACCTGAGCAAATTGAACGACTGAATCAGGGTGGCAGAGTCAGAACCTGTCTTTTCCTCGGCAGTGGCTTGACCGGCGATGAACAAGAGCCCAAAACAAATCATGGAGAAAAACCTTTTCATTTTCTGTGGTTAAGAGGTGATTGAAAAGGAATTCCGTAGGATGGAACCGGTTTCGAAGGAAGTGGAGATATTTGGGCCGGGAGCCGGCCCCTGATCAGGATGCTATCCCGATGACCTAAAAATAATACCTGTTTTTCCCAAATGCAAGTCCAGGGACAAAGTCATCTGTAACTCTTTAGTTTTCCGGCATTTGGGCATCGCCCAAAACCAGGACGCCGGACGATTCCGCCAGGTAGCTTGCCCCCTGGGGGCCCAGACAAAACAAAAGATCCAGTACGCTCAGGTTCGGCTGAAATCCAAAACGATCCTGAAAAACCTGCGGATAAGCTTTCAGCAATCCCCCTGAACCGTCCTGAAAATTGGCCGGCTCCAGGGTATTCGACAGATCCACCCGGACATCCAGCGCCCCTGACTCTGTGACCAACGGATCCGGGAAGGTTCCAAACCATTTGGCCCAAATCCAGCGAAAACACCGAAGGTTCCAGTTGGCCAGAAATTCATCCCGTTCCGTATAGATGGCCTCGAGTTCCGGAGCATACTGAAAAAACCAGGGCGAGTTTCCATAAGCGGAAAAAATGGTCCCCCAATGCTGTTTCTGCCAATTGGAGCGATGGTCTATCCGGATATCCGCATATCGTCCCTTCTGGTTCCTGCCCCCCAGGATGGGTACAGTCAATTGAACTGGTCCATTCGCAGAAACCAGGATCATCCTGTTTCGAAATCCCCTCCGCTCCCAGGATTCACTTAATAAAAAATCGACATGTGTTGCCTTATTCAAAGCGATACATGAGATAATTGTTGGAAAATATTGTAAATCAATTTTTAAGTGCATAAAATGTAAATCTGTTTAAGCATGGCCTTGATTGCTTTGTAATTCGGGAAAAACGGCTCAAATAGGCGCATTTTGATTTAATATTTTATTTCGTGTTTGCATATATTAAATTGAATTACAACTTTTTAACTGCAAATTAAAATGCTATTACTTTTAGTAGACTTTTGGAGGTGATCCGGTTCGGGATTTTCGGGAATTGCTAGGATATTTAGCCATTAATTAATGCGGGTAAATTACGTTTTTGGGCCGAACTTCGGGGCATGAAGTTGATTCGGTATTTAGGGTTGATCATTACCCTCCTATTCATTTTGGGAGCTTGTAAGAACGAAATCAAGCAGCCCGATTTCCTGGGCTTGAAGAATGTGAAAGTGCATTCGGTAGGGTTAAAGGAAAGCAGGTTGAAACTGGACATTCATTTGTACAACCCCAATCAGTTTCCCCTGGAGGCAAAGTATGCCGACCTGGACATTACCCTTGACAACCGACTTTTGGGTAAGACGATCCTGGACACAGTGATCCAGGTTCCGGCCAAGGATAGTATCCTGGTGCCTGTTGAACTGAGAATGGAGATGAAGCAATTCTTTCCCCAGTTATTGTCCGTTGCCACCCGGGACTCCGTCAACCTGGGCATTGATGGTTATGTAAAATTGAAAAGGGCGGGCATATTCCTGAAGCTCCCCGTCCACTATAAAGGCAGGAAAAAACTTGAATTCTAGGCTACGGCGCAAAGCAGTCGCCCGGAAACTTGACAGATGAGGTTTGGGAACTTTTTACCCGTTTTTCTTGGGGTGCCCTCCGTCTTCTGGCTTTTTGCAGTCCTTGGGGAGTTTTTTATAGGCGTCCGGATCCGCCTTCACATCGTCCGCATCGTAACCAACATTGGCGATGGCGGTCTTAATATTTTCAATATTGGTTCGGTCCGTATAGTAGGTTACAGCCACATATTTGCTCCGGGGATAGGCCACCACTTTGGTCACGCCTTCTTCATATTTCAGGTAGTCCTCGATTCTTTTTTTGCAGTCCTCGCATTGCATACCGGGAGTTTGGATCTTCACCGTAACGGGTTTCCTGGCCTGGGCGAGTACATTGAGGGAAAAGCCGGCTACCAGGAAAAGCAGGAGATAAACCTTTTTCATTTTCAGGATTTCAGGATAAACATACTCATTTACCAGTCCAATTGGAAGGGTCGCTTCTCCAATTTAACAAAGTGTTTTCGGTCTCCTTCTCCACCTGTCCCTTTTCCAGTGCGAGGCTGATGAGGGTCTCATAATTGGTGAGGGAAACAAGGGGCAGATTCCGTGCCTTGAAAGCCTCGGCTGCTTGCGGGAAGCCATAGGTAAAGATGGATACCATGCCCGTCACCTGCAGCCCGGCTTGTTCCACCACGTCCACCACCTGGAGGCTGCTTTTTCCGGTAGAAACCAGGTCTTCGATGATCAGCGTTTTCTGTCCTTTCTCAAAATATCCTTCAATCTGGTTGCCCAGTCCGTGCTCCTTGGGTTTGGGCCGGACGTAGATATATGGAAGTTTCAACTGGTCGGCCGCCATAGCTCCCCAGGCAATGCCTGCCGTTGCCACACCGGCCAGTAGCTCCACATCCGAAAACTGGGAAAAAATGACATTGCAGAGTTCGCTTTTGACGAAATCACGCACATAGGGGAAACCCAGCACCCGACGATTGTCGCAATATATGGGACTCTTCCAACCCGAAGCCCAGGTGAATGGATGTTCCGGACTTAGCCTGACGGCCTGGACCTGTAATAATTTCTCGGCTACCGCTTTTTCGTTTGTCATGACAGGGAACAATGGCTTAATTTCCGGCAAAGATAAACGCCCCTTTCATGCGCTATAAAATATATTTCGGAGGCAAGCCCCTGTACCTGACGGATACCCTGGATGCAGATCTTCAGGAGATCATGCATCACGACGATGGTATTTACATGGACGAGCTTTCCAATTCAGGCATTAAATCGATGATCCATGAAATGAGTATGCCACAGAGACATGCAGGAGTTTTTTACCATGCGGACCTGGGGGCGTTGCATAAAGCATTCTGGAAGCATTTTACGATGGTGATCGCAGCGGGAGGTGTGGTGCGAAACGACCGGGAAGAAATCCTCATGATTTTTCGCCGGGGCAAATGGGATCTGCCCAAAGGGAAGCTTGACCCGGGAGAAAGCATTGAAGCATGTGCCCTCCGGGAAGTGGAGGAGGAATGCGGCATTCGCGATACGCGCCTCATTTCGCCCATGACCACCACATATCATGTTTACGATGAATACGGCAAACATATTCTGAAAGAGAGTCACTGGTTTCATATGAGAAGTCCGGGTGTCCAGGAACTTAAGCCACAACTGGAGGAACAGATTACGGCTATTGAATGGACGGATGCATTGGTCCGGAAAAAACACCTCGCCAACAGTTATCCACTGGTTGGGGACCTTCTGGCTGGATTGGAATGACCCGACTAAGCAACCAGGAAAATCAAGAGTTTGTATCACAAAGAAGGGATCAACTCTAGTCCCTCACTGGAGCGAAGATCCTCGGATCAGCGAGGGATTTCATTACCACTTCCGGCAGGAAGGGAGATGCATCGCCGCCGTTGCGAATGATGTCCCGAACGATGGTGGAAGCCACTGATGTGTATTTGGGCTCCCCGGTGAGGAAGACGGTTTCCAGGTTAGGATCCAGCGCGCGATTGGCGTCCGCAATGGTTTTCTCATATTCAAAATCGCTCACATAACGGATGCCCCGCAGGATAAAGCGGGCATTGTTTCGCTGGCAGAAATCCACGGTGAGGCCCTCGTAGACTGCGCCGCTGACGCGTTGTTCATTCCTGAATATCTCATCAATCCAAAGGAGCCGTTGTTCCGTACTGAACATGGCAACCTTGCTGGCGTTCATCCCAATGGCCACGATGATTTTATCGAAGAGGGGAAGTGCGCGACTAATAATGTCCACATGACCCAGCGTGATGGGATCAAAAGTGCCGGGAAAAACACAGATTCTTTCCATGTGTGAGCTTGTCGTCAGCGCATTTGCGCACGATGATACTATTGCTCGTTAAGATAAGGAAAATTGATCAATCAACTCGTTCGGTACTTTGCGGAAATTTACCACTGCCAATGAGCCAATGAGCCAATGAGCCAATCCGCTAATCCTATTCTCTTCCCGCCGGCGAAAGCAGGTACAGTACCGCCATACGCACGGCTACCCCATTTTCCACCTGGTCCAGGATGATGCTCTGGCCGCTGTCCGCCACGTCGCTGTCCAGTTCAACGCCCCTATTGATCGGGCCTGGATGCATGATCACCACCTCTTTGTCGAGCGATTCCAGGAGTCGCCTGCTGATGCCATAGGCGATGTTGTATTCGCGCAGCGACGAAAACAGGACCTGGTTCTGTCGCTCCAGCTGTATCCGGAGTACATTGGCCACATCGCACCATTCCAAAGCCTTTCTGACATTGTATTCAACCCGGACATCGAAAGCTTCCTGCATATGTTTGGGGATCAGTGTGGGAGGTCCCGCCACCATCACTTCCGCGCCCATTTTCTTGAGCAGGTAGATATTGCTCATCGCCACCCGGGAATGCATGATGTCCCCGATGATGGCCACCCGGACGCCTTCCAGTTTTCCCAATTTCTCCCGGATGGAAAATGCATCCAGCAGCCCCTGGGTGGGGTGTTCATTGATTCCATCCCCGGCGTTGACAATGACGGCCGGTATGTGCTTTGCCAGGAAATGGGGTGCGCCTGTGGCGCTGTGCCGCATCACCACCATGTCCACTTTCATGGAAAGGATGTTATTGACGGTATCCAGCAGGGTCTCCCCTTTTGAAACGGAAGATCCGCTGGCAGCAAAATTGATGGTGTCCGCACTCAGCCTTTTCTCGGCCAGTTCAAATGAAATGCGGGTGCGGGTTGAATTCTCGTAGAAGAGGTTGACGATGGTGACATCGCGCAGGGAAGGTACTTTCTTGATGGGTCTTTGCAGGACTTCCTTAAACTGCGTAGCCGTCTCTAAAATAATCTGGATATCCTGGGGGCTGAGGTCTCTAATGCCAAGCAGATGTTGGGTGCTGAGTTGCATCAGGAAGCGAAATTAGGGCATTTCCGGGTCATATAAAATCACTTTTGCCTCTCCGTCCAGGTAGACTTTGACTTTCTGCGTGATACTCGAGTCGATGGCCTTGCCACAGTAATCCGGCTGTATGGGCAGTTCCCTGCTGTATCGCCTGTCCACCAGAATACAGAGTTCCACTCTTTCCGGCCTGCCATTGTCGAGCAATGCATCCATGGCTGCCCGGATGGTCCTCCCTGTATAGAGCACATCATCGATCAACACCACTTTCTGTTTTTCAATGGAAAAAGGCAGGTCCGTGATGCTGGGAACGTGCAACTGCTTCCGGATATCATCCCTGTAAAAGGTGATGTCCAGTTTTCCATAGCGAATATTGAGTTGGGGATAAAGCTCCCGTATGTACCGCACGATGAAATCGCTGACCGGGATCCCCCTGGGCTGGATGCCGATAAAACAGGTATCCGTAAAGGGATAGTGGTTCTCAATAAGCTGGTGCGCCAGTCTTCGCAGCGTCAGCCGCAGCTGATCCGCATCCATGATCGTGCTTCTTTCCTTCATGCGTTCACCGTATTGTAGATCATTTCTCCGTCATGAATGGATACCTGTAATCCACCGGGGGATTATAGGTTTCCTTGATGGTCCTTGCACTCAGCCAGCGATAAAGGTTCAGGATGGAACCCGCCTTATCGTTGGTCCCGGAGGCCCTGGCGCCTCCAAAGGGTTGCTGTCCAACCACGGCCCCGGTAGGCTTATCGTTGATATAGAAATTTCCGGCACTGTTCCGCAATTTTTTGGTGGCCAGTTCAATGGCGGCACGATCCGTAGAGATGATGGATCCGGTCAGGGCGTAGGGCGACGTCTCATCCAGCAGTTCCAGGGTTTCCTTGAACTTATCCGCCTTGTATTCATAAATGGTCAGCACGGGTCCAAAAATTTCCTCGCACATGGTCACATATTTCGGATCTTTTGCTTCAATGACGGTTGGTTCGATGAAATAACCCCTGGTCTTATCGCATTTACCTCCCGCGAGGATGGACGCTTTTTTGTCTTTTCTTGCCTGATCAATATAGCCTTTGATTTTATCGAAGGACTTTTCATCTATCACCGCATTGATGAAATTGGAGAAGTCCTCCACGCTGCCCATGGTGAAACTTTTCACCCCGGCAACCAGTTTCTTTTTCACTTCTGATGCGATGTTGGAAGGCAGGTAAGCACGTGACGCTGCGGAACATTTCTGACCCTGGTACTCAAAAGCGCCGCGCAGCAGCGCCGTTGCAACCACGTCAGGGTTGGCCGAAGAATGCACCATGACAAAGTCTTTTCCACCCGTCTCGCCCACGATCCTGGGATAAGATTTATAAACACCCATATGCTCCCCGATGGTCTTCCACATATGGTTGAAGACTCCGGTGGATCCGGTGAAATGCACGCCGGCGAAATCCGGATGGGAAAAACAAACCTTTCCCAGCATGGGTCCATCTACGTATACGAGGTTGATGACACCATCCGGCAGTCCGGCTTCCCGAAGGATCCGCATAAACATCTGTGCAGAGTATATCTGGGTATGGGCCACTTTCCAGACCACCACATTGCCGCACATGGCAGCAGAAGTGGGCAGGTTGCCTCCAATGGCGGTGAAATTGAAAGGTGTAATGGCCAGCACAAACCCTTCCAGCGGGCGGTACTCCATGCGGTTGTGGATTCCTGGAGAAGAGATGGGTTGCTGCTGATAGATCTCGCTGAGGAAATGCACATTGAAGCGCAGGAAATCAATCAGTTCACAGGCGCTGTCGATCTCTGCCTGGTAAGCGTTCTTGCTCTGTCCCAGCATGGTGGTCCCGTTCATGTAGGGACGGTATTTGGTGGCGATGAGATCTGCCGCTTTCAGAAAAATGTTGGCGCGACTCTCCCATTGCATATCGGCCCATTTTTCTTTTGCCTTCAACGCCTCCCTGATGGCCAGATTTACATGTTTCTCCCCGCCCTCGTGGTAATATCCCAACACATGGGATTTCTCATGCGGGGGATTGATGGGCTTCTTGTCACCGGTGCGCAGTTCCTCGGAGCCGATATACATCGGTACATCCACCTTGGTTTTCTTGAGCTCTGCCAGCACTTCTTTCAGGCGCTTACGCTCCGGTGATCCGGGGGCATAGGAAAGCACAGGCTCGTTGGCTGGAAGGGGCAGATAAAAATGTCCGAGGTTCATGGCAATGAGTTTGGGTGTGCGAATATATTCGTTTGTCGTTTTTTTCTCTTCAAGGATGGTGCCCCTCGGGCTCAATTCACCGTATGGTGTCCGCTGAACTCAATTTACCGGATGGTGACCCCGGGCTTCGCCCGATGGGACACCATCCAGAGGAAAATACGGAATCCGGAATGCGCAATCCTCACACTTCCGCTTCTTTTTCCATCATCAGGTAAGCTTTTATAAATCCGTCCAATTCCCCATCCATCACCGGCTGGATATTGCCCACTTCATAATCGGTACGGTGATCCTTGATCATCTTATATGGATGGAAAACATAGCTCCTGATCTGTGATCCCCACTCAATTTTTTTCTTACTGGCGTTGTTCGCGTTCTTGATGGCCTCCCGTTTGCGCATTTCCTCTTCATAGAGCCTGCTTTTCAGCATGGTCATCGCTTTCTCCCGGTTTTCGCCCTGGGTGCGGGCCTGCTGGCATTCTACAATGATGCCCGAAGGTTTGTGGGTGAGCCGGACAGCCGTCTCCACCTTGTTGACGTTCTGTCCGCCTGATCCGCCGCTGCGGAAGAAAGCCCATTCGATATCAGCCGGATTCACCTCTATCTCAATGGAATCATCAATCAGCGGGTATACGTATACAGAAGCAAAGGAAGTATGTCGGCGTGCGTTGGAGTCAAAAGGAGAAATCCGCACCAACCGGTGTACCCCGCTTTCCGCTTTCAGGAAGCCATAGGCAAAGGGACCATCAAACTGAAGGGTGCAGGTTTTAATGCCCGCACCGTCTCCATCCTGCCAGTCGAGTTCCGTAACGGACCAACCCTGTTTCTGCCCGTACATCCTGTACATGCGCGCCAGCATCTCTGCCCAGTCCTGGCTCTCCGTGCCGCCGGCACCTGAATTGATCTGCAGGATACCGGGAAGTTCATCTTCGGGCTGGTTGAGGGTGCTTTTGAATTCGGCCTCTTCCAGGGCCTGCAGGGCTTTTTCATGCGCCGTTTTCACTTCTTCTTCCGCACCCTCGCCTTCCTTCCAGAATTCAAACAGCACGGAAAAGTCTTCCACAGCTGCTTCGGTGCCGCTGAACAGTCCAACCCAATATTCATTGAGCTTGATTTCCTTCAGGATTTCCGTGGCACGCCTGTTATCGTCCCAGAATCCGGGCGAAAGAGATTTCAGCTTGTCTTCGTTTATCTTCTGGAGCCGGTTAGGCACGTCAAAGAAACCTCCTCAGGACGAGCAGGCGGTCCCTCATATCTTTAATCTGATCTTGTGTCATAGCGAGGGCAAAGGTAGGTGAATCCGGTTGAAAACTTTTCCAGCCTCTGCCTGTTTAGTAGCTTGCGGTCAAACTCACCCAAAGCATGGTGCAAGCCTACAATTTTCTGGCCTCCTGGCAGCTTTTCCCGGAAAAAGGGACCTACGAATACGGTCATCGGCCCAAATCCGGTACTTACCGGATGGAAACGATCCGGGACGAGCGCATGCTTTCCGTGGAGCAGAACTGGGTCAGCCTCGAGAACCATGCATTTTCGTCCCGGTACACCATACAGCCGGACGGACAGTTGCATGCATTTGAGTTGCCGGACCTGGCCGATGAAGTGTCCGCTCGTTTTCCGGACGGCATCTCCATGGAAGCCTTGTTTTATAAAGGGGGCGATCAGATCCTGGCCCTGAAACATGAAATCCAGCCCAACGGCTACCTGAAGATCGTGGAAGAAGGCAGAACACCGGACGGTCAGGGATACACGAATATCTCGTACTACCACAAGCAGCTCAGCGTGCTGCCTTATGCCGCTTCCGTTTCGGGCGCGGTGATCCGGCCAACCGAGGAAGGCATGATCCGGCACAAAGCGCTCACCGCAATGGAGGAGCAGACCAATATGCAGCTGGACCAGATCCGGAAACAGATTGAGTTGCTGGCCCTTCAGGCCCAGGAAATCCAGAAAAGAAAGGAACTCTCCCTGACGATCTATGGGGCGAAGCTGAATTTCAGCCCCGTCATCGGGCAGGTCTATTACCTCTATGAGAAAAAAGACGGGAGCTGCCTGTTGTCCCTGGTCAGTCCCCGGGAATGGGGCGGCGGCGCCGGGCCTTTTGAACGATTCCTGGCTTCCGTAAAACTGCTTGCAGACCACACCTGGATGGAGGTCATCTAAACCCAGGCTCCACAATTTCGTGGTTCTGAACCTGATGGGCGCTATTCTTCCATAAACGCCCGCCAATTTACAGTAGGCTTTCGGTCCGCATACAATAGAAAGCGATCCCGTTCGTTATCAAAGTGTCCCTATTCCCCACCCTCTGCCTGCTATGGCAGCATTTTAATCCTCCCCCTTCTGAAAGCCGACAGGCATCGGCCTGCCATGGTTTAACACTTAAATCCAGGTGTCATGAAAAACGTTACAATGTACACGGAGAACCTTAAAGTGGTTGGATTAGCCATCCTGTATATGGCAGTCATCCTCGTAGCCTCCGCTTTTTTGGTATGACCACCGCTCCGTGCAAAAAAAACGCTAACTCCAGGCTTTGTCCTGGAGTTTTTTTTTGCTGACGGCTGGTTGAACAATTGGATAATACCAGTGACGATTCCAATTGAAAGGTTTATTTGCATTCCCTGCTATGAGCTCGCGCGAAAAAAATGGCCTGGTGATTGTTCACCAGGCCTGTTATGACGAGTCCCTTTAGAGGGATTACTTCACTTCCTCAAACTCCGCATCCGTTACGTTCTCGCCCTGCGCACCTGCACCCTGCTGGGCGCCTGCGTCAGCCCCGGGAGTGCCGGCCTGCTGAGACGCATTGTACATGTCCTGGCTAGCTGCGGCCCATGCTTCATTCAGCGCTGTAGTGCCAGTTTCAATCGCCGCGAGGTCCTGCAGTTTATGCGCTTCCCTCAACTGGCTGGCGGCTGTTTCGATGGCTGTTTTCTTCTCAGCAGGAATCTTATCGCCAAACTCCTTCAGCTGTTTTTCCGTCTGAAATACCAGCCCATCTGCGGCATTCAGTTTTTCGATGCGGTCACGGGTCTCCTTATCCGAACTTTCGTTGGCCTTGGCCTCGTTCTTCATCCTTTCAATTTCCTCCTTGGTGAGGCCGCTGCCCGCTTCAATTCGGATGCGCTGTTCCTTCCCTGTTCCCTTATCCTTGGCCGTTACGTTCAGGATACCGTTGGCGTCAATGTCAAAGATGACTTCAATCTGCGGCACACCGCGCGGCGCGGGTGGGATATTGTCCAGGTTGAAAATACCCAGGCTCTTGTTTTGATTGGCCATGGGACGTTCGCCCTGCAAGACATTGATCTGCACTCCTGGTTGATTGTCCGAGGCAGTGGAAAACACTTCGGATTTCTTGGTGGGGATCGTAGTATTGCTAGGGATGAGCGCGGTCATCACACCACCCAGGGTCTCGATGCCCAGGCTCAGCGGTGTCACGTCCAGCAACAACACATCCTTCACTTCACCCGTCAAAACCGCACCCTGCACGGCCGCACCAATGGCTACGGCTTCATCCGGGTTCACGCTCTTATTGGGCTTCTTGCCAAAGAATTTCTCCACGATCTCCTGAACTTTGGGAATCCTTGTTGAGCCACCTACCAGGATGACTTCATTGATTTGCGATGCAGGTACCCCGGCATCTTTCAGCGCCTGCTCACAGGGCTTCAGGCAGCGCTCAAAAAGGCTGTCCGCAAGCTGCTCGAATTTGGCCCTGGATAGTTTTTTCACCAGGTGCTTAGGCACACCGTCCACTGCCGTAATATAAGGCAGGTTGACCTCTGTTTCCGTAGAGGAAGAAAGTTCGATCTTGGCTTTTTCGGCAGCTTCTTTCAGGCGCTGCAATGCCATTGGATCTTTGCGCAGGTCAATATTTTCGTCTTTTTTGAATTCCTCTGCGAGCCAGTCCATAATGACTTTGTCGAAGTCGTCACCCCCGAGGTGGGTGTCACCGTTGGTGCTCTTTACTTCAAATACGCCATCGCCCAACTCAAGCACGGAGATATCGAAGGTACCACCACCCAGGTCGAAGACCGCGATTTTGCTGTCCTCGTGTTTCTTATCGAGGCCATAAGCCAAAGCCGCCGCCGTGGGCTCGTTGATGATCCGGCGCACATTCAAGCCTGCGATTTCACCGGCTTCTTTCGTAGCCTGGCGCTGCGCATCGTTGAAATAAGCAGGAACGGTTACCACCGCTTCGTTGACCTCATGACCCAGGTAGTCCTCCGCGGTCTTCTTCATTTTCTGAAGGACCATGGCGCTGATTTCCTGGGGAGTATAGAGCCTTCCGTCAATATCAATCCGCACCGTATTGTTATCTCCCTTGGCTACCTTGTAGCTCCAGTGTTTCATCTCCTCGGTCACTTCATCGTGCCGGCGGCCCATGAAACGCTTCACTGAGGAGATGGTATTTACCGGGTTCGTGATGGCCTGGCGCTTGGCAGGATCCCCTACTTTGCGTTCTCCGTTTTTCAGAAAACCTACAACGGAGGGCGTTGTCCGGCGTCCTTCCTCATTGGCAATGACCACCGGCTCGCTGCCTTCCATGACGGCAACACAGGAGTTGGTAGTACCCAGGTCAATTCCTATAATCTTACCCATAATATTGTCTTTGAGTTTTAATGATTTAGAACTGATTCGCAAGTCCTGTGCCGGGGCTTAAAAGGTGCAATTTTGGCAGATTTCGACCCGATTTTGGGCCTTTGGGGTGAAGAGATTGCAGGCTAACCTGCCTCAAAAGGTGCGGAATGGCAGTTGGGGCGATGGGAACCCGCCGGGGGTTCCGGTTCTTCTTTTCAGAATATCCGGGTGTGGCAGGGCCAAAAGCGGGGACGAAATGGTTGTCCGGGCGGTTAATGCGGCTTGTCAAGCCTACTTTTGCAACAGATAATGCGCCAGGATGAGGCGGGCATGGTCCCTTGAGTTCTCGATAAACCATTTATTGGTCTGCAGTCCCCCGCATATCACCCCCGCCAGGTAGAGCCCGGGCACATTGGTCTCCATTGTCTCCGGATTGTGATGGGGCGTTTTCATGGGGTCTTCGCCTATTCGAATGCCGGCATATTCCAGGAATGAGAAGTCGGGCAGGTAGCCCGTCATCGCCAGCACAAAATCGTTGAACAGGGTAATCTGTCCTTCCGGAGTCCGGACATCCACTTCGCGGGCACGGATCTCTAAAAGGCTGGATTCGAAATACGCCCGGATCTCTCCGGCGTTGATCCTGTTTTCGATATCCGGTCTGACCCAGTATTTGACATTGTCCTGTATGGCCGGCTCCCGGATGACCATCGTGACCCGCGCACCTTTGCGCCAGGTTTCCAGGGCAACATCCACGGCGGAATTGGCCGCGCCTACCACCACGATATCCCTTCCAAAATACGGATGCGCTTCCTGGTAATAATGATGCACTTTGGGAAGGTCCTCGCCGGGTATGCCCATGAGGTTTGGCCGATCATAAAAACCCGTGGCGATGATGACCGCGCGGGAACGGTATCTGCCGATATTCGTCTCAACCAGGAAACCATCTTCCTCACGCTGAAGGCTAAGCGCCGGTTCATAGAGCCCGATGTCCAGTTTCCAGTGCATGGCCACCCTACGGTAATACTCCAGCGCTTCATCCCGGTTGGGTTTGGGGAGATGAGAAATAAATGGCACGTCCCCGATCTCCAGCTTCTCCGAAGTGGAGAAAAATGTCATATTCAAAGGATAGCGATAAATGGAGTTGACCAAAGTTCCACGGTCGACGATCCGGGCAGCCACGCCCTCCCGCCTGCATGCAATGCCGCAGGCCAGGCCGATGGGCCCTGCACCGATAATCAGGATTTCTACCGTTTGCTCGCGCATTGGTCAAAAATAAGCTTTCGTTGACAGTCCAGGCTTCTGGCGAACCGCATCGGGTGATATCTTTATGAAATGTTCTCCATGTACCCCCGGTCTGGCTTTGCAAAGATGGTCCTGCTCCTGCTCTGCCTGGCGGCGTTTGGCTGCTCGAAAAAATTCTCTCCGGAAAAACCGGTACTCACGGGGCTTTCCAGCCAACTGGACAGCCTGCCGCTTTCAGACATCGACATTCCCGTGCGGATCCCTTTGAATTCCTTCCGGACCATGGCTGAGGAAGCGGTGGATCCGGTCTATACTTCACCGGGCTGGCCGCTGGACTATGTGGTGGACGATTGCGAGACACGCTATATGTACCGCTTCAGGCGGGGGCCGCTGCAAATGAAAGCGGAGGACAATCAAATTCGGCTATCCTTTACCGCTTACTACCAGATTGCAGGTTCGCAGCGTCTTTGTGCGGGCTCAGGCAGTAACCGCACGCCCATCACACCATGGTCGCCTCCCTGCACCTGTGGCCTGGGATCAGAGGGAGAACGAAAAGTGAACGTTTCATTCAACGCAAGGCTCGCCCTCAAAAAAGATTATTCCACGGACGTGAACATACAGGCTCTGCAGCCGGTACCGGTGGACAAGTGCACGGTCTGCTTCTGGAGCCAGGACATCACGGGCATCGTGATGACACAGCTGAAGGGGCAGTTGGAAGAAGCGCGCAAATCCATGCTGGACACGATCCGGGCATTGAATCTCCGGCCCCAGTTCCAGCGCTTCTGGAATATTTTGAATACACCCCAGCCTGTCTACGGACAGGGCTACCTGCAGATCAACCCGGAACGGATCCGGATCAGCAGGCTGATCACCTACAAGGACACCATTTTTCTGACCGC
>Ga0114939_10001986_pt1 | contig 15702 bp, 12 predicted proteins | sample AshMeaCrysSpring_FD_87196 | JGI IMG/M metagenome (GOLD analysis project Ga0114939, IMG submission 87196) | Groundwater microbial communities from Big Spring, Nevada to study Microbial Dark Matter (Phase II) - Ash Meadows Crystal Spring | ecosystem: Environmental > Aquatic > Deep subsurface >... | reverse complement strand
GAGCACCGCCGTCGCGGCGCGGCGCCCCGACACCAACGCCCCCTGGATGGACCCGGTGTCCCGGTGGTCGCCGCAGACGTAGATCTGCTCGGCCAGGCGAACCGGCTGCCGCAGCACCAGCGGCGGGGGCATGGCCGGCAGCGCATGCGGCACCTCCACCCGTGCCACCAGCTGCCAGTCGCGTGTCGGGCGGCCGTAGAGAATGGCCAGATGCGCCAGGACAGCCGACTCGTCCGCGGCGGCGCCGGTGGTTCCGAGCACGGAGCTGGACAGCAGCGTCGACCCGACAGGGGCGTAGCTGGGGGCCACGGTGCTGAGCACGGAGGAGTTGACCACCGGACCCCGGTGCTCCCCGTCCACGACCAGCAGCGGATGGCCGCCGAGCAGGTCCCGCCCCGCAACCCCGGGTGTGGTGTGGTACCAGGTGGTGACAGCCCGCATGCGCGGTGCGGCGAACCCTGGCAGCAGGTCGGCGGCCCGTCCCGGGTCGGTCGCGACGACGACGCACCGCCCGGTCAGCCGCGTGCCGTCCGACAGGGTCACCGTCGCCGGGGCGACAGCGACCGCCGGGGTGGACAGACGCACGACGTTCGACGGCAACGGTCGGGCCACCTCCTCCGGCAGCGCCTGCATCCCCGCGGCGGGAAGGCCCGGGGACCCCTTGACGAAAGAGCGCAGGACGAGGTCGAAGAACCGTGAGGACGTGGCCAGGTCGGCCTCGAGGAAGACCCCGGACAGGAACGGCCGCAGCAGCCGCTCCACAGTCGCCGCCTCGATACCCCGGGCCCGAAGAGCCTCCACGGTGGTGGACTCCGGCAGCGCCAGGTCAGCCGAGGCGTCCCGTCGGGCCACCTGCAGGGCCATCCCGGCCAGCCTGGCCTTGCCCAGCGGGCTGCCCACCGGAGCCCGCAGCGTGGACAGCAGCGCCCGCGGAAACCGGATCGGATCCGCGACGAGGTGCCGCCTGGCCCCCACCGCCACGACCGCGCCCGCGACGTAGGAGTGCAGGTCGAGCCGTGCGAGGTCCACGGTGTGCGCCAACGCCGGGTAGGAGGGATTGAGCACCTGGAACCCCCGGTCGATCCGGAAACCGTCCACCACGTCGGTGCGGACCCGGCCGCCCACGGCGTCCGAGGCCTCCAGGACGACGACGGCCAGGCCCGCCTCGACCAGCCGCCGGGCGCAGGCCAGCCCGGCAAGTCCGGCCCCGACGACGATGACGTCGACCTCCGGCGATCGGGACGAGCGGACCACGACCGTGCACGGTAGCGCGACGAGTGAGCCGGTGGACAGCCGCCGACCCGGCATCATCGGCTCTGCGACGATGAGACAGTGCCGAAGCCAGCCGCACCTGACGTCGAGGGTTTCCCTCAGGTACGAGGCTTCCTGGTCACCGGCACCGACCCGTGCGGCGACGATCCGGACCGATTCGCTGCGATCCAGGAGGGCTCCCGGCGACGAGTGGCGCTGCGGGTGCTTCCGCCGCTGACCGAGCAGGAGCGCACCGGCATCGTCAGCCTGCTCGCCGAGTACGCCGCGCTCGAGAACGAGCACCTGGCCGCCCCTGTGGCCCTCGCTGCTGACGGCGACGCCCTGGTGGTGCCGGTGGCTGCGCAGGCCACCCTGGCGAGGGTCTCGGAGCCGCCACGCACAGCCGGCCAGGTGGTGACGGCGCTGGCACCGATCGCCGTCGCGCTGGCTGCTGTGCACCGCGCCGGGCTGGCTCACGGGGCCGTAGGCGCGGATGCGGTTGCGATCGACCGCGACGGGTACCCCACGCTGCTCGCGGCAGGCGTCGTGGCCGCGCTGCACGAGCTCGCTCCGCGCGAGGTCGCGCAGCCCACCGCGGCCGGGGACGTGTCCGCGTTGCTCGCGCTCGTCCGCCAGGCTGCCGCCGACACGGACTCGCCGGAGCTGCGCTCGGCCGCGGCCGCGCTGAGCGAGCGGTCGGCGGGAGCGCAGCAGGTCGCGCAGGCGCTGCTGGACGTGGCCGATCCGGAGCCGCTGGGAGCAGCCCCGGTCGTCGAGGCCGACCAGGGCCACCCAGGTGGGCCGCCGCACGACAGCGTCGCCGCCCAGCCCGGGCCACCGTCGCGCCAGGGGGCCGCCCGAACGCTGCGCCGGCCTGGTCTGCTGGTGGCCGTAGTGGTTCTGGCCGCCGTTGCCGCCGCGGTGGTCGCGGTGTTCGGTGGACGCGGCGACACCGCGACCACCCTGCCGGTGAGCAGCGCCGCCACGCAGGAGGCGACCCGCCCGTCCGTCCCGGCGGCGCCGCCGACAGAGCGTGCCGAACCGACGGAGCAGGCCACTCCGGACGCCGACCCGGCTCAGACGCCGGCGGTGGCTGTATCGGCCGGCGTCGAGCTCTGCGGACCACCTGGCGCTGCTGCCTCGACCACCCCGCCGACCCCGCAGGACTGGGCTGTGGTCGTCCGCGAGCTGTACACGCGGCGGTCCGCGGCTCTGCTGACCGGGCAGCAACGTCGGCTGTGCGACGTGTACGACCAGCGCAGCGCGGGCCTGGTCAGCGACCTCGAGCTGGACGCCGCCTACACCGACCAGCAGGTTCGGCCTGACGCGCTGGTGTTCGTCGTGGAGGACGCCGAGGTCGTGGAGCAGCAGGGCGGCCTCGTCGTCCTGGAGATCACCGACCGGCTGGAGCCCTACGCGCTGCTCGGCGGGGACGGCACCGTCGTCGCCGAGCTCCCCGGCCTGCCGGCGACCACCTGGCAGGCACGGCTGGTGCCGGACTCGACCGGGCAGGAGTGGCGCTTCGGATGATGCCAGGCTTCGACGGCCACCGCCTGCCGGGTCGTCAGCCGTGCAGGGCGCTGTCGAGCACGCTGGCCGGATCGGGATGGTCGAAGGCGAAACCCGCCTCCATCAGCCGGGACGGGTCGATGTCGAAGCTGGCCAGGATGTCCTCGGCGAACTCTCCGTAGAGGATCTGCAGCCCGAACTTCGGTACCGGCACGATGGTCGGCCGGCGCAACGCTGAGCCCAGCATCCGGGTGAACTCGCGGTTCGAGGTGTGCACCGGGGCTGAGATGTTGTAGGGGCCCGAGGTGCTCGGAGTGGTGAGCAGGAAGTCGATGGCGCGCACGACGTCGTGCAGGGACACCACGCTCCACACCGCGCGGCCGTTGCCCAACGGGCCGAGCACCCCGGCCTTGGCGAACGGCAGCAGCTTGCGTCCGAACGTGCTGCCGCTGCGGTGCATGACCAGTGCGAGGCGCGGCTGGGCGACCCGCACGCCGGCCTCGATCGCGGGTTGGGCAGCCTGCTCCTTGTCGATGCAGATGCGGGCGGTGACGTCGGTACCTGTCGGGGACTGCTCGGTGAGCGGGCCGCCGCCGTTGTCCCGACCGTAGATGCCCATCGCGCACACGTTGACCAGGGTGGCGGGGGTCGGTGACAGCTGTGCAGCGGCGCGCGCCAGGGTGGACGCCGAGCCGACGTGGCCGTCGTAGAGGGTGCGCTTGTAGGCCTCGCTCCAGCGTTTGTCGCCGATCCCGGGACCGGCGAGGTTGACGATGGCGTCCACCCCCGCGAGCGCGTCGAGGTCCACCGTCCGGGCGGACGGATCCCAGCGAACCGTCCCCGGACCGGACGCCTGGCCGCGGACCAGGCGCACGACGTCGTGCCCATGGCCCGTCAGCCAGGGCGCGAGCGCTCGTCCGATGAAGCCGGAGGAACCGGCGATCGCGACCCTCATTGCAGGCCGAGGTCGCCGTCGAAGGCGCCCTCCTCCAGTCGCTGCTTCAGCGTGCCCAGGAACCGCGCGGCGTCCGCCCCGTCGACCAGCCGATGGTCGTAGGTGAGCGCCAGGTACATCATGTGCCGCACCGCGAACGCGTCGGCGCCGAACTCGTCGGTCACGACGACGGGCCGCTTGACGATCGCGCCCGTGCCGAGGATGCCGGTCTGCGGCTGGTTGATGATCGGCGTGTCGAACAGCGCGCCGCGGCTGCCGGTGTTGGTCAGGGTGAACGTCCCCCCCGACAGCTCGTCCGGGGTGATGGCGTTGGTGCGGGTGCGCTCGGCGATGTCGGCGATCTTGCGGGCCAGCCCGGCGATGTTGAGGTCGCCGGCGTCCTTGATGACCGGGACGAGCAGACCTCTCTCGGTGTCCACGGCGATGCCGAGATGCTCGGCCTCGGAGTAGGTGACCTGCTTGGTCTGCATGTCGATGGTGGCGTTGAGCCCCGGGTACCCCTTCAGCGCCTCGAGGGTGGCCTTCGCCAGGAAGGGCAGGAAGGACAGCTTGACGCCCTCGCGCGCCTCGAAGTCGGCCTTCGCCCGGTCCCGCAGGCGTGCCACCGGGGTCATGTCGACCTCGACGACAGTGGTGAGCTGGGCCGAGACATGCAGCGACTCGACCATCCGGTCGGCGATGAGCTGACGAAGCCGCGACATCTTGACTGTCGTGCCGCGCAGCGGCGACGGTGCCGGTGCAGGCGCTGCCGCCGGTGCAGGCGCCGCCGGTCGAGCAGCAGCAGCCGGAGCCGCCGGGACGGCGGCGGGTGCCGCCGCGGGAGCGGGTGCGGCCGCCTTGGCTGCCTCGGCCGCGGCCAGCACGTCCTGCTTGCGGATGCGACCACCCACCCCGGTGCCCGTGATCGTCGAGAGGTCGACGCGATGCTCAGCGGCCAACTTGCGCACCAGTGGGGTCACGTAGGGGGACGGGCCGCCGCTTGCGGCGGCTGCTGCTGACGCCGCCGCGGGTGCCGGCGGTGCAGGTGCGACCGGAGGCTGGGGCGGTGACGGCGCCGTCGCGGCTGCCGGGGCCGCTGCCGGGGCCGCTGCAGGCTGCTGCGGTGCCGGGGCTGTCGGGGCGGCCGGTGCAGGTGCGGCCGGTGCTGGGGCGGGCGGTGCTGGGGCGGGCGGCGTCCCGGGCGCACCGATGATCGCCAGCTCGGTGCCGACGGCGACCGTCTCGTCCTCAGGGACTTTGATCTCGAGAAGCACGCCGGCGGCTGGAGAGGGGATCTCGGTGTCGACCTTGTCGGTGGACACCTCCAGCAGCGGCTCGTCGGCCTCCACGGTGTCCCCGACCTGCTTGAGCCAGCGCGTGACCGTGCCCTCGGTCACGCTCTCCCCGAGCTGGGGGAGGGTGACGGCCTCGCCCGAGGCTCCGGCGCTCCCGGTGGCGGGTTCCGGCGCCGCGGGTGGTTCGGGCGCCGCGGGTGGTTCGGGCGCCGCGGGTGACGCAGGGGTCGCGGCAGGCTCCGATGCCTGTGGCTCCGGCTCCGCCGGGGCGCCGGTGGTCTCGCCGGCCTCCCCGATCATCGCCAGCTCGGTGCCGACGGCCACCGTCTCGTCCTCGGGAACCTTGATCTCCAGCAGCACCCCGGCGGCCGGGGACGGGATCTCGGTGTCGACCTTGTCGGTGGACACCTCAAGCAGTGGCTCGTCGACCGCCACGGCCTCACCGGGCTGCTTGAGCCAGCGGGTGACGGTGCCTTCGGTCACGCTCTCGCCGAGCTGAGGAAGGGTGACGGGAGTTGCCATACCGATAAGCCTCTCTGTCAGGGCGTGCGCGTAGTCGAGCCGGTGGACGGAGGGCTAGCCATGGATGTGCAGCGGCTTGCCCGCCAGCGCCATGTGGGCCTCACCGAGAGCCTCGTTCTGAGTGGGATGGGCGTGCACCAGTTGCGCGACCTCGCTGGGCAGTGCTTCCCACGAGTAGATCAGCTGGGCCTCGCCCACGAGTTCCCCGACGCGGCTGCCCACCATGTGGATGCCGATGACCGGTCCGTCCTTCTCGCGAACCAGCTTGATGAAGCCCGCCGTACGAAGGATCTGGCTCTTCCCGTTGCCGGCCAGGTCGAAGCGGAACGTCTCCACCTTGTCCTTGCCGAGACGCTCGACCGCCTCAGCCTCCGTGAGCCCGACCGAGGCCACCTCCGGCTCGGAGTAGGTGACCCGAGGGACAGCGGTCTCATCGATCGGCAGCGGGTCGAGCCCGGCCAGCTCCTCTGCCAGGAAGATCCCCTGCTGGAAGCCACGATGCGCCAGCTGCAACCCCGGCACGATGTCGCCCACGGCGTACACGCCGGGCACGTTGGTGCGCAGACGCTCGTCGGTGAGCACGAATCCCCGGTCCATCGCCACGCCCACGTCCTCGTAGCCAACGTTGGTGGTGTTCGGACCGCGGCCGACGGCGACGAGCAGGAGATCGGCGTCCACGGACTCGCCGTTCTCCAGTGACACCGTCACGCCCGTCTCGGTGCGGGTCACGCCGGCGAAGCGCGCGCCGGTCTTGAAGGTGATGCCCCGGCGGCGGAAGGCACGCTCCAGGCCCTTCGAGGAGTCCTCGTCCTCGGCAGGGATCAGGTGCGGCAGCGCTTCGAGGATGGTGACATCCGAGCCGAAGGACCGCCACACGCTCGCGAACTCGCAGCCGATGACGCCACCACCGAGAACGATGACTCGAGACGGCACGTAGTCCAGGTTGATGGCCTCGTAGGAGGTGATCACGCGCTGGCCGTCGATCTCGAGGCCCGGGAGGGTTCGGGAGTACGAGCCGGTGGCCAGCACCACTGCCGCTCCTTCATATCGCGTGCCGTCGACCTCCACCGCGTTGGGCGCGACCAGTCGACCGTTGCCCTGGACGAACGTGATGCCACGACCCTTGACCAGGCCGGTCAGGCCCTTGAAGTGCTTGGTGACCACTGCGTCCTTGTACTTGTTGACGCGCTCCATATCCATGCCGGAGAAGGTGCTCTGGACACCGAACTCCGAGCCTTCGCGCGCGTTGTCCGCGACCTCGGCGGCGTGCAGGAGCGCCTTGGTGGGGATGCATCCGTAGTTGAGGCAGGTACCGCCCAGCCGGTCCCGCTCGATGAGGGCAACGGACTTGCCGAGCTCGGCCGCGCGCAGTGAGCAGGCGTAGCCACCACTGCCTCCGCCGAGCACGACGATGTCGAAGGTCGTCAACGGGGTCTCCCATCGTTCGCGGACGCTGCGCCTGCGACCTTAGTCGCGCGGCACGGGCCCTGCGGCCGCAACGCAGCACGGGGCCTGCCGCGGTAACTCGGGCAGCGCGCCTTTGGCGCGGCGGCTACCGTGGCAGCCAGGCGAGCGGAAGGACAGGTATGGCGCTCTGGCGTCGGCGCAGCCGACCTGCTCAGGCCCCCGGCACGCTCGATCGGGCCGCCGATCGAGCCGACCTGGAGCATCTGGAGACGTTCGCCCGGACCCGCCGCGGTGTCGAGGCGTTCGTCGAGCCACGCACCGCGGTGACCGGAACCACCGTCGTGCTGGTGGCCGGAGACGGCGAGTGGACTCGCAGACGCGTCTCCAGCCCGGATGCCGCCCGCGAGCTGGGCAGGCGGCTGTCAATGCCGGTGTACGAGGCCGCAGTGGTGGGCTATCCGCAGCGCATGAGGGACTGGAACGCCCGCCACGGCTGAGGGCAGGTCAGGCGAGTCGCTCCGCCAGGGCCACCAGGGTGCGGACGCCGAACCCGGTGCCTCCCTTCGGGGTGTATCCGTAGGCAGTGTCGGGGTTGCGGGCAGGTCCGGCTATGTCCAGGTGAGCCCAGGGCACGTCGCTGGGCACGAACTCCCGCAGGAACGCCGCAGCCTGCAACGCCCCGCCGAACCGGTTGCCCACGTTGGCCAGGTCGGCCACCGCGGAGTCCAGCTTGGCGCGCATCTCCTCGGGGATGGGCAGCGCCCACACCTGCTCCCCGGCGGCATCCGCAGCGGCCCGCACCTGTTCCGCGGCATCGGCGTCGTCGGTGATCAGTCCCGCGACCCGGTTGCCCAGCGCGACCGTGCAGGCCCCGGTCAGGGTGGCGATGTCCACCAGCAGGTCTGGGGAGTCCTCGCTGGCCCGGGCCAGGGCGTCAGCCATCACCAGGCGGCCCTCCGCGTCGGTGTTGAGCACCTCGACGGTTCTGCCCCCGTACATGCGCAGCACGTCCTGGGGTCGGCTGGCAGTGCCGGAGGGCATGTTCTCGGCCAGTGCCGCGTACACGGTCATCGCGATGGGCAGCTGCAGCTCGGCTGCTGCCAGCACGGCCGCGACAGCCGCGGCCGCGCCGCTCATGTCGGTCTTCATCCCGATCATGCCCTCTGCCGGCTTGAGGGACAGTCCCCCCGAGTCGAACGTGATGCCCTTGCCCACCACGGCCAGGTGTCGTGGCGCCTGCGTCGCACGATAGGCCAGGCGCACCAGACGCGGCGGGTTGGCCGAGCCTCGACCCACCCCGATGATGCCGCCGTACCCGGCGTGGGCCAGCGCGACCTCGTCGAGCACCTCGACCTCGACCCCGACTGCGGCCGCTGCCGCGGTGATCTGGTCGGCGAACACCTCGGGGGTCAGGTCTGCGGGCGGGGTGTTGATCCAGTCCCGCGCCCGCCGCACGGCGGCGGTGACCACCCGGGCCCGGTCCAGCCACGGCCCGCCGTCGCCGGACGCGGGGACGATCACCGTCCCCAGCGGTGGCTTCGCGGTACCCGGCGTGGAGCGGAACGCGGTGAACGAGTAGGCGCCCATCAGCGCGCCCTCGGCCGCAGCACCGACCTGCTCGCCGGTGGTGTGCGGCAGCGCCAGCACTGCCGAGCCGGCGCCACCGAGGGCTCGGGCTGCCGCTCCCGCCGCGCGGCGCAGGGTCTCGGGATCCTCCGGGTTGCGCCGGCCGATCCCGACGGCCAGCACCGTGCGGGCCCGCACGCCCGGCGGTGAGAGCAGGCGGGTCGTCTCGTCAGCCGAGCCGGCGACGCCGAGCGCGTGCAGCGCGGGGGTGAGCGCATCGGCCACGGGCCCGGGCAGCGCCGTGCCCTCGGTGAGCACTTCGACGCCGTCCCCGGACGCTGCCGGTCGGGTCGCGACCACGAGGACGTCGGCGTCGGTCTCGGCGGCAGTCTGCTCAGACGTGAGCAGGGCGGGGAAGGAGTCGGCCACGGGTGGGCAGCGTATCCCGCCGGCGCCACCGCCCGGGCGTAGCGCCGTATCGTGACGCCCCGTGGCCGAGCACCTGCACCGCTCCCCCCTGCACGACCGTCACGTCGCCCTCGGGGCGCGCATGGCTGCCTTCGCCGGATGGGAGATGCCGTTGCAGTACAGCGGCGTCGTGGAGGAGCACGCCGCGGTCCGGCAACGGGTGGGGCTGTTCGACGTGAGCCACCTCGGCACGCTGGACGTGGTCGGACCGCACGCGGCAGCCGTGGTCGACGAGGTGCTCACCAACGACCTTCGTCGGATCCGTCCCGGCCAGGCCCAGTACACGCTGTGCTGCAACGACAGCGGCGGGGTCGTGGACGACCTCATCGTGTACCTGCACACGCCAAGCCGGCTGCGACTGGTGCCGAACGCCGCCAACGCCAGCGCGGTGGCCGACCGGCTACGCGCCGCCGCGCCGGGCGGAGTCGAGGTGCTCGATCTGCATCACGACGTCGCCGTCATCGCGGTGCAGGGCCCGTCCAGCGATGCCACGCTGTCCGCGATCGGCCTGCCGGCCGCCATGCCCTACATGGCCTTCCACGAGGCCACCTGGCGTGGGTCCTCGATGACGGTGTGTCGCACCGGATACACCGGCGAGCGAGGCTACGAGCTGCTGGTGCCGGCCGAGCGTGCCGAAGCGGTGTGGGACGCCCTGCTCGACGCCGGTGACGCCGTCGGCATCCAGCCGTGCGGCTTGGGCGCCCGCGACACGCTGCGCACCGAGATGGGCTACCCGCTGCACGGCCAGGACCTGTCCCCGGACATCACGCCGGTGCAGGCGCGGTTGCGCTGGGCGGTGGGCTGGGACAAGCCTTCCTTCGTGGGCAAGCAGGCCCTGGAAGCCGAGCGAGAGGCCGGCCCGCGCCGCCTGCTGCGCGGGCTGCTCGCGCAGGACCGGTCGATCCCGAGACCGGGGATGACGGTGCGCCGGCCCGGCGGGACGGCGATCGGGACGGTCACCAGTGGCACCTTCTCCCCGACCCTGCGGGTGGGCATCGCCCTGGCCCTGCTCCCCGCCGACACCAGCGACGGCGACGCTGTCGAGGTGGACGTGCGCGGCCGACCGGGGCGGTTCGTGGTCACCAGCCCTCCGTTCGTTGCTGCCTCCCCGGCTGCCTGACTGCCCGGCTGCCCGGCTGCTTGGCTGGCCGCCGGCCGACCCCGCGGCCCGAACTACCCGGCCCGAACTACCCGGCCCGAACTACCCGGCCCGAACTACCCGGCCCGAACTACCCTGCGGCCCGTGGCGAGTGGACGCGACCTCCCGGCGGCCGACCGCCTGCGCTACCACGCCGCCCGCCTGGCCGGGCGGATGCCGCCACGCCTGCTGCACGTACTGGCCGGAGGACCCCCCGGCGACGTCGACGGGTCGATCCTGGACGACCAGCTGCACCTGGGGGCGGTGTTCTGGCACCGACGCGAGGACCCCCGTCCGATGCAGGTCGAGGCGCGCCGCGAGGAGACCCGGCGAACCTCCGCGCTCATGGCCGGACCACCGGTGCCGGTGCGTGCGGTGCGTGACCTGACGATCCCCGGGCCGGACGGCCCGCTGGAGGCCCGGTACTACGCGCCGTTCCGGCACGGCTGGCGGTCCCCGGAGCCGATGCTGGTCTGGTTCCACGGCGGTGGCTTCGTCGTCGGCGACCTCGACACCGCCGACCAGCCCGCCCGGATGCTGTGCCGCCACGGCGACCTGTCCGTGCTCTCGGTGGCCTACAGGCTGGCCCCGGAGCACCCGTTCCCGGCGGCAGTGCAGGACGCCGTGGCAGCCCTGCGCTGGGCGTTGGAGAACGCCGACGCGCTCGATGCCGACCCCCAGCGGGTGGCCGTCGGCGGTGAGAGTGCCGGCGGAGGTCTGGCCGCAGTCGCCGCGCAGCAGATGCGCGGCACGGGGCAGCCGGCCGCTCAGCTGCTGCTCTACCCGGCCGTGGACATGGTCACCCGCTTCCCGTCGTCGGACCAGTTCTCCGACGGGTACTTCTTGACCAGCGCGGACACCGACTGGTTCCTCGACCACTACGCCGGGGACGCCGACCGCACCGACACGCGCATGTCACCGCTGCTGGCGCCCGAGCTCAGCGGGCTGGCGCCGGCCCTGGTGGTCACCGCTGCTTTCGACGTGCTGCGCGACCAGGGTGAGGCCTACGCCCGGGCGATGCGGCAGGCCGGCACGCCGGTCGTGCTTCGCCGGGTCCCGCGACTGATCCACGGCTTCGTCAACACCATCGGCATCAACCGGGCGGCCTATGAGGCGACCGTGGGGGTGGCGGCGTCGTTCCGGACGCTCCTGGAGCTGGCGGAGCTTCCAGCGTGCTGACCACCTCGCTCAGCAGCGACATCTCGGCCAGCAGGGCGGCCGCCGCCCGCACCTGCGGGACGGCCACCAGGGCTCCGGTGCCCTCACCGAGGTGCAGGCGTGCCTGCACCACCGGCTCGAGCCCCAGCCGGTGCAGGGCCTTGGCGTGCGCAGGCTCGACCGACAGATGACCGGCCTGCAACCAGCGCGGCGTCCGGAACGACACCCGCTGGGCCAGCAGCGCCGCGGCCCCGCTGACGACGCCGTCCAGCACCGCCGGGGTTCGCCGCCACGCGGCCTGGACGAGAAACCCGGTCATCGCGGCGATGTCCGGTCCGCCCACGGCGGCGAGCAGGTCCAGCGGGTCCCCAGTGCGATCACGCGCCCGGAACATCGCGTCACGGACTGCCGCAGCCTTGCGCATCCAGCCCGCGTCGTCGACGCCGCTGCCCCGCCCGACGACCTCGACGACCTCGCTGCGGGTGAGCAGACCCGTCAGTACGGCAGCCGGGGTGGTGTTGCCGATGCCCAGGTCACCCACGACGAGCAGCTGGGCGCCGGAGTCGACCGCCTCGTCGGCCACCGTCCGGCCCGCCGCGAACGCAGCGGCCGCTTCCTCCCGGGTGGTCGCGTCGGTGCGGTCGATCGGTTGGGTGCCGCGGCGCACCTTGTGCGCGACGACAGCGGGGCCGAGGTCGGACAGGTCCTCGTCCACCGCCATGTCCAGCACCCGGAGCTGCGCGCCGGCCTCCCGGGCCAGCACGTTCACCGCTGCTCCTCCGGCGACCACCGTGCGGACCATCGCCGCGGTGACCCCGCTCGGGTACGCAGACACCCCGGCCGACACGATCCCGTGGTCGCCGGCGAACACCACGACTCGCACGTCGCGCAGCGGCTGTGGTGGGCAGCGTCCCTGCGTCGCGCACACCCAGGCACCGAGCTCCTCCAAACGGCCCAGCGAGCCGGGCGGCTTGGCCAGCAGGTCCCATCGCTGCAACGCCTCGCGATGTGCCTCGGGGTCTGGGCTCGGCATGGACGCGGCGAGCTCGGACAGGTCGGGGGCGGTCATGCCTGTCCCGGTCCGGGACGCAGCGGCAGCCGGTGACCGGCCACGACCAGGTCGACCCGGTCGCACTCGGCGGCCACCAGCCGGTTGAGCCGTCCGAGCTCGTCACGGAACAGCCGCCCCGACCAGGTGTCGGGCACCACACCCGAGCCGACCTCGTTGCTGACCATCACCACCGTGCGCGACGTCCGGCGCACCGCCGCCACCAGGGCATCCACCTGTGCCCGGGCCGCGGTCTCGGCCTGGCTGGCCCAGCGGGCCTCGTCCCAGGCGCCCACTCGGTCCAGCACGCCTGTCAGCCACAGGGTCAGGCAGTCCACCAGGACGGGCGGGCCAGGCTGGTTCAGCAGATCGGCGACGTCAACGGTCTCCACGGTCGTCCATCGCGGTGGGCGGCGCTGCCGGTGAGCAGCCACCCGGCTCGCCCAGTCCGGGTCGTGCGAGGGCGCGGCGGTGGCGAGGTAGACGACCGCCGGTTCGCCGGCGAGCATCGTCTCGGCGGCATGGCTCTTGCCCGAGCGCGCCCCGCCGAGCAGCAGTGTGCGCCGTTCGATTGAGGGGGATCCCGGTGCCGGCGAGGGTGCCGCGTCGGACCCGGGTCCCGGGACCGTCAGCCGCATGCCGTCCTGCCCGGCACGGGCGCCCCAGTCGGCCAGGATGCCGGCCAGCTCCGGCTCCGGCGGGTTGTGGTGGCCGAGGTGCACCGCCACAACTTCGGTTGCCGTGGTGATGGTGCCGGCGGCGCGCAGCCCGGCCAGCGTCGCCGCGAAGCCGACCAGGTCGTGGTGGCCGGTACCGTGCCCGGTTCGGCTGCCGAAGGTCTCCTCCAGGAGCAGCAGGTCCAGCGTCGTGTCCGCCAGCAGCTGCATGGTGTGTTCGGGCAGCGGGCCGGTGTCGGTCGCGTACAGCAGCGCCGCCTCGTCGGGGCCGGTCACCTGGTACAGCAGGCAGTCCACCTCGTGGGCGGCGGGCATCGGGAGCACGGCGTACGCGCCGAGGGTGAGCGTGATGCCGGCCGTGGCCACGTGCAGCCGCAGCGTCGCGTCGTCCCCGACCCAGTCACGCAGTTGTTCGACCACCGTGGCCGGGCCCACCACGTCCAGCGGCTCGGTGCGGCCGGCCCACTGCCACCACAGCAGGCTCGCCGGGTCGAAGTGGTCGGGATGGGCATGCGTGACCAGGACGTGACGCACCCGGTCGAGCCGGTGGCCGAACCGGTCGGCCTGCCGCGCCGTGTCGGGTCCGAGGTCGAGCAGCAGCACGTCGTCCACCAGCGCGGAGGTGCTGACCCGGCGTGTCCCGCCACGGCGCTGGGCAGCGCACGACGCGCACCAGCAGAACGGGTTGGGCCAGCCGTCGGCCGCGCCGGACCCGAGCAGCACCACGTCCATCGCCGGCTCACCGACACGCGGCGGTGGCCGCGGGCTGGGCGGTGTGCGGGCAGCCGCGGGCGTCGTTAGGTTGCTCGCCGTGGCAGCCAACGCAACGTGGCACTGGTCGTACATGCGCTCCGACGGTTCGGAACCGCCGGCGACGGCACCTGCACCGGGAACGTTCCCGTCTCAGGCGGAGGCGGAGACGTTCATCGGGGAGTCCTGGCGGGAGCTGCTCGGCGCGGGGGTCGAGCAGGTGAGCCTGTTCGAGGGGGATCGCAAGGTGTACGGGCCGATGAGCCTTCGTCCGCCGAGCGACCACTAGCGCGCACCCCGTGCTCAGCTCGGACGCCGCTTCGGGGCCATCGCCGCCGTCCGTGCCGGGTCGCGGACGACGACGTCACCGAGCGCGACGTCGATGGCTGCCATCGTGTCGGCGTCCAGCTGCACCCCGGAGGCCTTGACGTTCTCGGCCACCTGCTCCGGGCGCGACGCCCCGACGATGGCCGCCGCCACGTTGTCGTTCTGCAGCACCCACGCGATCGCGAGCTGGGACATGGTCAGGCCGGCCCCGTCGGCGATCGGCCGCAGCCCCTGGACCGCCGTCAGCACCTCCGGTGACATCCAGCCCTTGACGAAGCCGGCGCCGCCGCCAGTGGTGTCGGTGGCCCGCGACCCCGCCGGCGGCTCCTCGCCGGGGGCGTACTTGCCGCTGAGCACACCCTGAGCGACCGGGGACCACACGATCTGGGAAAGGCCCTGCTCCTGGCAGGCGGGTACCACCTCGGCCTCGATCACCCGCCACAACATCGAGTACTGCGGCTGGCTGGAGACCAACGGCACCGCCAGCTCACGCGCCAGCGCTGCGGCGTCGCGAATCTGCTCGGCCGTCCACTCCGACACTCCGATGTAGAGGGCCTTGCCCGCTCGCACGACGTCGGCGAAGGCCTGCATCGTCTCCTCCAGCGGGGTGGCCACGTCGAAGCGATGCGCCTGGTAGAGGTCGACGTAGTCGGTGCGCAGCCGCCGCAGCGAGGCGTCGATCGACTCGCGGATGTGCTTGCGGCTCAGCCCGCAGTCGTTGGGGCCCTTCGGCCCGGTGGGCCAGAACACCTTCGTGAAGATCTCCAGCGACTCCCGCCGTTCGCCGGCCAACGCGCGGCCGAGCACCTCCTCGGCCGCCCCGTTCATGTAGACGTCGGCGGTGTCGAACGAGGTGATGCCCGCGTCCAGCGCCGCCTGCACGCATGACTGCGCCGTCCCGTCGTCGACCTGACCGCCGTGGGTGATCCAGTTGCCGAACGTGATCTCGCTGATCTTCAGGCCGGAGCGGCCGAGATGACGGAACTGCATGACCGGACCCTAACCGGGCCGAGGCCTCAGCGGCGTGGTGGTTGACCCGGCTTGACCGCCGGCTTGGGCAGCCGGAAACGGCGCAGCTGGGTCGCCCGGATGATGCCGTACAGCACGCTGCCCTTGCTGGTGTCGGCCGGGAAGCGCTCCCGCAGCCCCGAGCGCAGCCGGAAGCCCAGCCAGCCGAGCTCCGCGACCACCAGGGCGATCGCGGCCAGCCAGACCAGCGTGATGGTCTGGACGAGGGCGGGGATCGGCAGCAGCGACAGGGCGAGGATGCCCAGCATGATCGGCAGGAAGAACTCGGTGGCCAGCCGCCGCCCGTCCACCATGTCGCGAACGTAGCGGCGGACCGGGCCCTGGTCGCGCGGCGGGAAGTGGCTCTCGTCCCCGGCCTGCATGGCCCGGTAGGTGAGATCCCGTTCAGCGCGGGACTGCTCCCGGGCCCGCCTGCGCTGGTCCCTCTTCGTCAGGGTGGGCTTCACCCGTGCCTTGCGCGCGGCCTCGGCCTCTTTGCGCGTCGGGGTCGGGCGGCCCTTACCCGTACTCGGCGCGGCCTCGGTGGTCGGCTCGGCAGCAGCGGAGTCGTGCGTGGGGTTGCTCTGACGGCGGAACATCGCGGCCAGGATACGTGGTGCCCGCCTGCGACGTTCCCCGTGACT
>Ga0114939_10001985_pt1 | contig 15704 bp, 4 predicted proteins | sample AshMeaCrysSpring_FD_87196 | JGI IMG/M metagenome (GOLD analysis project Ga0114939, IMG submission 87196) | Groundwater microbial communities from Big Spring, Nevada to study Microbial Dark Matter (Phase II) - Ash Meadows Crystal Spring | ecosystem: Environmental > Aquatic > Deep subsurface >... | reverse complement strand
TTTTTTATGTGGCTAATGGCTAATAGAAGAATGGCTAATGGCTAATAGAAGAATGGCTAATAGAAGAATGGCTATTTGCTAATAGAAGAATGGCTAATAGAAGAATGGCTAATAGAAGAATGGCTAATGGGGGAACAATGTGTGTAATAAGGCGTCTCCATTGCTAGCTAAAAAAACATTAGCCATTAGCTAGCCTGTTGCCTTTGATGGAATTTTGGCGTTTTTGGGTGATGCAGTTTTTAAATCTTATAACCTCGATGATGTCCAAGGGACAAAGTAAGAGTGCCCCTACAGGAATACATGTTTTGTATCAATTTCGACTCTCTCAAAACCACAGAGTCAACACCTAGTCATTGACCACTAGCAATTAACCTTTCTTCTATTAACAATTAGCAATTAGCAATTAGCAATTAGCAATTAACAATTAGCAATTAACAATTAGCAATTAGCAATTAGCAATTAACCATTAGTTAACATTAAGTAATTTTACAGAAAAATGAGTGCTATTATTGCTACTTATTACTTCTATTGTTCCGGCTAAAATTTCTACCATTTTTTTAACCAATGTTAAACCTAATCCAGTACCACCGTATTGCCAGGGGTCATTGTTGGGAATGCGATAAAATTGGTCAAAAATACGCTCCTGCTCTTCCATAGGAATTTCTACCCCAGTATTTATGACGGTAAAATCAATGATATTTTCTATTGCTCTAACTTTAAATGTTATTGTTTCCTGGGAAGGAGTATATTTACAGGCGTTGGTAAGTAATTCTATTAAAATACGTTCTAAACTGGATACATCAGATTTGAATAATGGTAGTTCTTGGGGTAAGTCAATAGTTAAATTTTGTTCTTGATTTTGAGCGCGCTCTATAAATGGTTGTATTATTTCAGGAATCCAGATTTGTAAATTAATCACTTCTGAAGTTAAACTTTCAGCTTTCGCATCTAGGTAACAAAGAGTTAATAAATCCTCTACTAATCTATTATGTCGCTGGCAAGCTTGGTAGAAAATATTTAAGACTCTCGCAAATAAAGGAGATTTATTTGCTGTGTCATCTACCTTGAGGAGTTTATCTAATGTTTGAACAGCAAGTAGCATACTGCTCATTGGCGATCGCAGTTCGTGGGAAATGCTTTTTAGAAAATTATCTTTGAGAATATTTAACCTCTCTAACTCTTTTACCTGTTGTTGGGAAGCTTCATAAAGTCTTGCTTGACGAATGGCGATGGCACATTGACTAGCAACTTGCTGGATGAGTTGTATTTCAAATTCATCAAAATTTTCTTCTTTTGGTCTTAATAGCCAAAAATTGCCTAAAATTCCCTGGGTATGGTGGTGTTCAAAAATAGGACAAGCTAATCTTGTGCATTGCAATCCCTTGGGGCTAAAGTGTGGATTTTTCTCGACAAATTGTAAGGGATTTTTGTCCAATAATTGTTGATAAATTTCTTGATAATCAGCAATTTGTCTAATTATTCCCTGAGATGAAGGTAAATTATCGCTATATTCATAAACTATAGTCGCTCGACTTTGGTATTCATCATAAAGTTCAATTTGGCAACCGCTGATTTGTAAAACTTTAGCTAATTCTTCCGTTGCTGTTTGTAAAATCTGAGTTTCATCTAAACTATCGCGAATTTTCTCTGTAATCCGTCCAACTAGTGCTTCAAATTCTAATGCTTGTTGTAGTTGGGATTTTCGTTTGATTAATTGATTTTCAACCTCCTGACGGTTGTAAACTTCCTGTTGTAGTTCCTGATTTTGCATCGTCAGGCGTTCGCGCATTTGTTTTAAAGTCAGGTGGGTATGAATTCGTGCTAAAAGTTCCTGTTGTTCAATGGGTTTTGTGATATAATCTACTCCGCCTAATTCAAAACCTTTAACTTTATTAATAGTTTCAGATAGGGCAGTTAAAAAAATTACAGGAATATCAATAGTAGATAAATCGGCTTTTAATTGACGACAAACTTCAAAACCATCCATTCCAGGCATCAGGATGTCTAGTAAGATTAAATCTGGATGTAGTTTTTCAGCTATTTTGAGGGCATTTTTTCCGTTTTGAGCTGCTAAGACTTTAAATCCTGCTTTTTCTAAAAAAGTGAACAATACTTGTAAGTTGCTGGGATGGTCGTCAACTATTAATATGGTTCTGGAGTCGCCATTTTTACAGTTCATCATCCATACCTAGCGGTGGTTATACTTTACTAGCGTAGTTGTGATTATTTGATTTTATTACAATAATTTACAGAAAAAATCTGATAAATTTATAGATTATTGATTTTTTGTTACAAAGTTATGGGATTTAAATGGTTAATGGCTAATAGAAGAATGGCTAATAGAAGAATGGCTAATAGAAGAATGGCTGATAGTTTAAGTTGTGGGCAGCAGTGGATACGGGGTGTTTTCAAATTTATAACCTCCCCAAAAACTTAATTTTTTTAGTCCGCCTAATCGCGGACTTTGCTTGTGTAGGTTTTAACTGCCAGATTGTTTTGAAACTATCGCCCACACCCGATAGAGAGGGAATTAATTCCCTCTCTAATAGCGCGCATTCCTCGCCCATAGGGTTAAAGAAAGCTTAGTTAAATTTAATACTACTAATATTACAAAATTATTGTTTATACTTAAGGTACAAAATATGACCCTATCACTCCCTACCACTTCCAGAGCTGATTCATTCCCTAAAAAGCCTGATAAATCAAGCGTTCAGAAAAATTTTAAATTGGTTATTTTGTTACCAAGGCGCCGATGAAATAGACAATCACACTTATATTTATGTGCTTAAATGTCTATTTTCGAGTTACCCATACTGATGATTTTTATTGCTAACCATCTTGACAAATCCTGTTTGAAAGGGAATTAAACAGCCCTGCTACTACCCCTACTTCATATACTGCTGAATAAACTCCTGTAGCTGGTTAACTTGTAAATTTTCGGCTAGTTGGCGGATTTCCTTTGTAAAACTTGAAAATCGGCTATCCAATAATTCTAAATACTTGCTTTTTTCTACAATACCTCTAATATCGCCCTGCATTACTAGGTCAAATAATATATTTAACTCTTCTTTTGGAGGCGCAATTATTGCACTTAAATTTGGATGCATATTTGAACTAACATATAAGTTAATATTAGAGTTATCTGTATTATTCTGTTTGGAAGATTGTTGAGAAGCATCACGGTATATCCACTGTATTTGCAAGTGCGTTTTGATAGTATCTAATAATTTTTCCAGCCTGACTGGCTTGGGAATAAAGTCATTACAACCTGCATTTAAACAGGTCGATTGGGCTTCTGGTAAGGTGCTTGCTGATGTGGCAATTATTGCCATTTCATTGAGAGGGTAGTTTTGTCTAAGTCTTGTTGTAACTGCTAAACCATCTAACCCAGGCATTACCCAATCTAGTAAGATTAAGTCTGGTTTATATTCTAGGGTTTTGGCGATCGCTTCTTCTCCTTCACTTGCTTCTATAACTTTAAAGCCCAAGGATTGGAGGTAATCAACTATAAAAGTGCGGTTATTTACTTGATCATCGACAACGAGAATTTTACGCTTTCTTTTTTGATAACCGATTATTGCATATTGTTGGGGATGATTTCCATTTAAGGTTTCTAGGGTATCACCATCGACATGTAATGTCTGACTCCAAGTGTTGATTTCTGGTAAGGTAAGGTCAAACCAGAATTTACTTCCTTGTCCTAGAGTACTATTAAGTTGAATTTCTCCACCCATTTGACGAAGAATATTTTGACTAATTGTTAAACCCAATCCAGTCCCTTCCTTAGAAGATTGAGTGTGATTTAGTTGATTAAAGGGTAAGAATATATCGTTTATTTTATCTGCTGGAATCCCAACCCCTGTATCTTCTATTTGAAAGCGAATTACAGGTTTTTTGGGTTTAGATTTTGCTGTTTTTTGACGTTTTGATTTCTGAGTCTTGGTATTTTCAAATTCTTCTACATACCCAACTTTAAAGGTAACAGTGCCTTCTGTAGTAAATTTGATGGCATTACTGAGTAAATTTAACAAAACTTGTCGCAATCTTGTTTCATCACAATTAACTGCAGTTGGTAATAAAGAAAGGGCTTGATAGTTTAATTGAATGCCTTTTTCTTGGGCGCGCAGTCGAATTATAGCTGTTAAGTTGTCTAAAAATGAAGGGAAGTGAAAATCACTGGCTTCTAATTCTAATTTTCCTGCCTCTATTTTTGCTAGATAAAGAATATCATTAATTAGTGTCAATAAATGCTGTCCTGATTGATGGATGATTTCAATCCCTTGTCTTTGTTGATTTTCGTTAATTTTAACTTCTCGTTTGAGAATTTGAGTAAAGCCTAAAATAGCATTTAAAGGTGTTCTTAGTTCGTGACTGATATGGGCAATAAATGCGCTTTTTGCCTGATTTGCAGATTCAGCAGCTTCTTTTGCATGGGCTAATTCTGAGGTGCGTTCAGCAACTCTCTTTTCTAATTCTTCATTAACTTTACGTAGTGCTGTTTCAGCTTGTTTAAGTTGGTGTTGTACTTGTTTAATTTCATCAATATCTACAAATATTAATACTACCCCATCTAGGCGTCCATCTTCTTGTTGATAGGGATTAACTCTCATTAATAAGTTAAATCCAGTTTTAGCTATTGTAACTTCTTGTTCTACAGCTTCTTTTTTTTCTATTACTTGTTGTAGTAGTTGGATTAGGTCTCCATAGTTTAAGTTATGGGTTATGTGTTGAAGGGGGCGACCAATATCAGCTTCGACTAAGTTAATAGCCACTGTTGCAGCGGGGGTAAATTTCCGAATTTTTAGGTCGCGGTCAAGGAATACTACGCCAATATCTGTACTGCGTAGTAAATTGTCCATATCATTATTAAGTTCTGTAAGTTCCTCAATTTTAGATTGATACTCGGCATTAACTGTATAAAGTTCTTCGTTAACAGAGTGTAATTCTTCGTTAGTACTTTGTAATTCTTCGTTTGATGCTGTTAGTTCCTCGTTAGTTGCTTGCTGTTCTTCGTTAGTTGTTTCTAATTCTTCAATTACAGCTTGGAGATTTTCCCTTGTTTGCTGTAATTCGTATTCCAACTCCATGATACGTTGGGATGCTTCGGTATCTGCCTCAAAGCGATCGCCCGTATGTTGATAAGGTCTAGTATCCTCCTCAACAGCGACCATAAAAAAGTCCCCTGCTAATTTATTAGTCTCGTGGTAGGTAACTTTAAGATTAACTGTGCGGTTATTATTCTCCTCACCAATTTTAATCCCGCTGTAAGCCACTAAACGGCCTTCCCTTTGGGCCCGATGTAAAGCTGTGGTTAGGGGTAACTGTAAATGAGGGGAAACAAGTTTTGTCACATCTCTTGTAGTTCTTCCGGTAGAGAATTTCAGCACCTCTACGGAATGGTTAAATATATGGAAGAGTTTATGCTCTCTATCTACAAGAAGACAAGTTGTATTTTGTTCTTCCAAAAATCTACTAAATGCTTCGTTTAGCATTGGCTCTAAACGAGAATCACTAGTATCTTTAGGTTTGGGTTGGGGTATTAATTTACGGGAGATTTTTTCTAAACCCTTAGCTGGGATGGGCAAACGGATATCCCGGCGTTTCTGATATATTTTACCTTTTTTATTGAGGGGTTTAAATTCTTCTTCAATATCTCCTAGGGTTTCCGCTTCTCCTAAAAATAAAATACCTTGGGAACCTAGGGAAAAGTGTAAGTTACGCAAAACTTGCTGCTGTAACTCTGGTTGCATATAAATAAGGACATTACGGCAGGATATCATATTCATCCTGGTAAAACCTGCATCTTTAGTTAAATCATGGGGTGCGAAAAGTAACTTTTCTCGTAATTTACGGATTATCTGAAATGATTGCTCTTTGCGAATAAAATACCTTTGTAATCGCTCTTGAGTCATGTCATTAACAATAGTCTCTGCGTAAATACCTTGGGTAGCCTTTTCTAAAGCTTCTTTATCTATATCTGTAGCAAAAATTTTGACTCTGACTTGCTTTTCTAACTTTTCCATAGCTTCATCCAGCAAGATTGCTAGGGAATAAGCTTCTTCTCCTGTCGCGCAAGCCGTCACCCAAAATCGCATTTCTTCCCCTGGTTTTGCTTTTTCTATCATTTGGGGGATGACATCGATTTCTAAAAATTTCCAAGCTGATGAGTCGCGGAAAAATTGAGTAACACTAATTAACAGGTCATGACGAAGATTACCCCTTTCTTCTCCTGATACTTCTAGTAAACGAATATATTCTTCTAGATTATTAGAGCCACTTATTAAACTTCGGCGATGGATACGACGGGAAAGGGTGCTGGTTTTATAGTGGGAGAAATCTACTTCTTCGTGTTTTGCCAGGATACTCGCAATCCTTTGCAGTTTATGGGAGTCAAAGGAGTTTAATTCACTTCTACTTATTTGTTGTGTCTCGATGGGCGATCGCACTAATTGGTAAATAAGTTGAGCTAAAGCCTGGGGAGATTGTATCTGGTCAACAACACCAGTGGCTATAGCAGTTCTAGGCATCCCATCAAATTCTGCAGTAGTAGGGTCTTGCACCATTGCAAAACCACCAGCTTCATTAATAGCCCTTAAACCATTAGTCCCATCACTACCGGTACCAGAAAGTATGACACCAATCACCCTTTCAGCATAACTTTTGGCTAAGGATTCTAAGAATATATCGATAGGAAAATTTAACCCATGTCGATTTCTTTCTTCTTGCTCAAATAAACGTAACTGGCTATTTTCTACAACTAAATTTTTTCCCGGTGGTATCAGATAAATCGAGTTTGGCTCTAACACCATGCCATCTGTCACTCTATATATTGCCATCCGCGTCCGCCGCTCAAGCAACTCTTTCATTAAACTTTTAAAATCTGGAGATAAATGTTGAATCACGACAAATGTCGCACCACTATCTATAGGCATATTTTCAAAAAATTCTTCTAAAGCTCGAAGTCCCCCCGCAGAAGCCCCTATGCCGACAACAAAAAGGTCTTGTGTTGGCTTTGATGAAGAATTTGTCATATCCAATTGCCTATCAGACATATGCAAATTTAATTTTGTAACTGGATGTAAAGTTTTATTAAAAAATATGCTTCATATTGTACCAGGCAAATTAGATGAAGGTGTATAGATTAAAGATAGTCTTTATATCTTAGTTATTAGCTGAAAATCAGAAAATTTCTGGGCTATGAGCTTATATTTTGCGTTTTTAGGTTGTTAATCAATTATACTGCTAGTTGTCATAAGTAATTATCATGAATGAACAGGTCATGCAAAGACAAATCACTTTAATTAGTGATTTGTCTTTGTGGAACAGGCATCAAAATTAGAAATGGGTCTTAGTGGAACAGGCATCTTGCCTGTTTTATTTTCAGAAACAACAGGCTTTCCTGCCTGTTCCACGGATATAGAGGAAAGTTAGGCATCAAAATTAGTGATTTGTCTTTGTGGAACAGGCATCTTGCCTGTTTTATTTTCACAAACAACAGGCTTTCCTGCCTGTTCCACGGATAGAGAGGAAAGTTAGGCATCAAAATTAGAAATGGGCGACTTATTCAGGGATTCACCCAATAAAGTGCATCCATACTTATTGATTTAAGCCAGGTAAGTTATGCTAATTTGGGTAAGTTATTATTTGTCGATGGCAACAAAATCGAGATGGATGGTAAGTTAATTGTCTTTGAAGGGGTAGAAGGTTGTGGTAAAACAAGCCAAATAAAACTTTGTCAGAAATGGTTAGAGGAATTAGGTCTTTCAGTATCCGTTACCCGTGAACCAGGGGGGACTGATTTAGGCGTTCATATCCGTCGCTTACTTTTAGACAAAACAGAAAGTAAATCTATCGCCCCAAGAACAGAGTTATTGTTATATGCAGCCGACAGGGCACAACATGTAGAACAAGATTTAAAACCTAACCTAGCTTGGGGGACAATTATTTTATGCGATCGCTTCACAGACTCAACCATAGCTTATCAAGGTTATGGTCGTAATTTAGATATGGATTTAATAAATCAATTAAATGAAATAGCCACTGGTGGTTTGAATAGTGATTTAACCTTATGGTTTGACATTGATGTAGAAGTGGGCTTAGGAAGGAAACGTAAAAGTGGAGAAGCAGCGGATAGGATGGAGTTGGAGAAAATAGAGTTTCATCACCGGGTGCAGCGAGGTTATAAGGAATTAGCCGCAATAAATTCAAATACAATTGTTAGAATTGACGGGAGTTTAGCTCTTAATGCCGTTTTTAAGAAAATTCAAGAAATTTTAACCCCAAGGTTGAAAGAGTGGGGTTATTTGTAAGGGTAGGGGCGTACCAACAGTTGCCGCAGGCTATGGTATTTGCCCATTGAAATTACCGCAAAAATATCAATCGAATTAATGAAACAGGAATTTCAGGAAGCATCATTCTTTCATCTCTTATAAATATTCACCGGATAATAACCTTATAGGAGAATTTTCCAGATTTTAAATCAAAAATATGAGGAAAAACTAGGATTTTGAGTTACTGCTGATAACCCTAGATTTCATGCTCAGTTTTGATTGGTTATTTATTATCAATGGCACGACGGAGCTTTGCCGAGACTTGTTTGTGCCAGTTGCGTAAGTCCAGATAAATTTATTTATCAAAGCTACAAAGCGATGGCCATGACTTCTCTCCAATAAATGTATCATTTCATGAACTACGACATATTCTAGGCAATTTTTGGCTTTCTTTGCCAGTAAGTTTAACCAGATGCGTTTTGCTTGGATGTTACAGGTTCCCCATTTAGTTAATTAACCGACCTTGTGGAGTATTTAAATCAAATTGGAATACAGTTTGGGCAATCAAGGAAACATGCCAACTATGAAGTTCTTGCAACCTGTCAATCAGGTCAAAAATACTACTTAGCAAACGTTTCAGGTAAGGCTGTAAATTTCTGTACGATTGCTCATTTCACCACCTATCTGTGGGAATACTAACATTTAGATAACAAAGCAGTAAGAATGAATGTATTATGACTACTACCCAAGTAAGTATTCCTGGATACAAATTTCGCTCGGAAATATATAACGGTTCCAGAGCCCTAGTATACCATGCTTTTCGGGAAATAGACGGAGCCTCTGTGGTAATTAAACTGTTGAAAAATCCTTATCCCAGTTTCGGCGAACTAGTACAATTTCGCAATCAGTACACCATTGCCAAAAATCTCAATTTTCTTGGAATTATCCAAACCTATAGCCTTGAATCTTTCCAGAATGGCTATATGCTGGTTATGGAAGACTTTGGGGGAATTTCTCTCAAAGATTACTTGACCCAGATAGGGGTACCATACATCTCCTCTAATCAGGAATTTTTACAAATTGCCATATCTCTATGTGACACCTTAGATATCCTCTACCGTCACAAAATTATTCATAAAGATATTAAACCCAGCAATATTTTAATTAACCCGGAAACAAAACAAGTTAAATTAATTGACTTTAGTATTGCTTCGTTATTACCACGGGAAACCCAATCTCCGAAAAATCCTCATGTTTTAGAAGGAACTCTATCCTATTTATCGCCTGAACAAACAGGGAGAATGAATCGGGGTATTGACTATCGTACTGACTTATATTCTTTAGGTGTTACTTTTTACGAATTATTGTCTGGTAAATTACCGTTTCAATCAAGTGATCCAATGGAGTTAGTACATTGTCATATTGCCAAAATACCTCCTAGATTAGGGAATAGGGAGCAGGAAATAGGCAATGAAGAAGAAATTCCCCAGGTGTTTGGGGATATTATCATGAAATTAATGGCTAAGAATGCTGAAGATAGATATCAAAGTGCTTTGGGATTAAAGCACGATTTAGAGAAATGTTTATATGAAATTAAGGATACTGGAAAAATTGAATTTTTTGAAATAGCCAAGAAAGATATTTGTGACAGATTTATTATTCCCGATAAGTTATATGGACGAAAAGCTGAAGTCGCAACCTTATTAAATGCTTTTGAAAGGGTCAGTCAAGGTTCTTCTGAATTGATGATGGTAGCTGGGTTTTCTGGTATTGGTAAAACTGCTGTTGTTAATGAAGTTCATAAACCTATTGTCCAACAACGGGGTTATTTTATTAAAGGTAAATTTGACCAATTTAATCGCAATATTCCATTCTCAGCATTTGTCCAAGCCTTCCGAGATTTAATCGTGCAACTGTTAACAGAAAGTGATGTCCAAATCAAACAATGGAAAAATTCTATTTTAGAAGCTGTTGGAGAAAATGGACAGGTAATTATTGAAGTTATTCCGGAATTAGAAAAAATTATTGGTCAACAACCTTCTGTACTAGAATTATCAGGAATCGCAGCACAGAATCGCTTTAATTTGCTATTTCAGAAGTTTCTCAAGGTATTTACAAATCAAGAGCATCCCTTAGTGGTATTTTTAGATGATTTACAATGGGCAGATTCCGCATCTTTAAATTTAGTACAATTGCTGATGGGTGAATCCCAAACAAACTATTTATTGATGATTGGTGCTTATAGAGATAATGAAGTTTTCTCCGTCCATCCATTGATATTGATGTTAGATGAAGTCGAGAAAAGGGGAACGGTAGTTAATACCATTACTCTGGCACAATTATCTGAACATAGTGTAAGTAATTTAGTTGCAGATACCCTCAATAGTTCCGAAAATGCAGTGCAGTCACTCACGGAGTTAATCTATCAAAAAACTCAAGGCAATCCATTTTTTTGTACCCAGTTTCTTAAAGCTTTACATCAAGATGGGTTAGTTACCTTTAATCCACAAGAAGGATGGCAATGTAATATTACTAAGGTGAGAGAAGCTGCATTAACCGATGATGTGGTGGAATTTATGTCCATGCAGCTACAGAAATTGCCGACTGCAACACAGGAAATTTTAAAATTAGCTGCTTGTATTAGCAACCAGTTTGATTTAAGTACCCTAGCTATTATCTCGGAAAAATCAGAAATAGAAATAGCTACAGATTTATGGAGTGCTTTGCAAACTGGTTTAATTTTACCGCAAACGGAAATTTATAAATTTTATCAGGAACAAGACAATGAACAATTAGGATTAGCAAATCATGCTCGTAAACAATTAGCCTCATACAAATTTCTCCACGATCGCGTCCAACAAGCTTGTTATTCTCTGATTTCTGAAAACCAAAAACAAGCCAGTCACTTGAGCATTGGCAGATTGCTACTAGAAGCTTCATCTGTGAACCCAGAAAGTGACATTTTCCAAATTGTTAACCAGTTCAACCAATGCCTTGAAATTATTGATTGTTCTGATGAAATCCTGACCATTGCCAAGCTCAACTGCATTGCCGCCACAAAAGCTCGTGAAACAACTGCCTTCGCTACAGCCAGAGAATACGCCTGGATAGGTATCTCTCTCCTAGGGGAAGATGCTTGGCAGACAAATTACGATCTCATACTAGCTTTAAGAAACTGCTTGGCAGAAGCGGCTTATCTTTCTGGTAGCTTTGACCTGATGAATGACTCTATTGCTGATATTCTAAATCATGCCTACACCCTTGAGGATCGGTTAGGAGCCTATGAAATCAAACTGCAAGCCTTAAAAGCCCAAAACCATTTGCAAGAGGCAATCGACTTGGGGTTGAAAATTCTCAATTTACTAGAAATATCGCTTCCCAAAGATGCAACACCCTCTGATATAGAGCAGGGATTTAAGGAAATGGAGGCAGCGCTGCAAGGAAGACCCATTTCTGAGTTAATCAATCTTCCTAAAGCAAGCTCAAGGGCAATCAAAGCAGCAAGTCGCATTCTTGCTAGCCTGTGCCCAGTTGCCCACATGGCACAATTCAATCTATTGCCAATTCTCCTTTTTCAGCAGGTGCAATTGGCACTGCGCTATGGCAATGCGCCTGCCCACACTCACGCCTATGCAGGCTTAGGCATCATCCTTTGTTCTTTCCGGGAAGATATCGAAAGAGGATATGAGGCAGGACAATTAGCTCTCGCCTTGTTGGATCGGATTGAAGCAGAAGCATTTCGCGCCGCTTCAACATTTGTTGCGACTTACTTTACCCTACCCTGGAAAACAAGCATCCAGTCAACTTTTCATTTAATGCTAAAAGCTTATACCAGTGGGGTTAATACTGGCGATTTAGAACATGCAGCCTATGCCCTTGAACGATATGGTCAATTAGCTTTATTTAGCGGTGCAGTCGAACTTTCCTATTTGGAAACTCAAATGGATGAGTTTACCGAATTTATGCGAAAACAACATCAAGATAGCATTGTGCAAATTCAGAATATCACTCACCAAGCTGTCTTAAATTTGCAAGGAAAATCAAAGTATCCTTTCATGCTCGTTGGAGCAGTTTATGATGAAAAGAGCGTGTTGCCTCAGCACCTAAAGGAAAATAACCGCTTAGGGCTAATTTACTACTACCTTCATAAACTTATCCTTATTTATTTGTTCGCTGATGATTCACAGGCTGCTGTAGATTATGCCACCCAAGGGATACAGTATCTCGATGGTGGATCTGGCTCAATTATCCTCCCATTATTTCATACTTATGATTCGCTAGCACGTTTCCAGAATTACGGGTATGTTTTACCAGAAAAACAACAGCAATATCTCACAGAAATTGATGCCAATCAAAAGAAAATTAAAAATTGGGCGTTCCACGCCCCTATGAACTATTTGCACAAATACGAACTTGTAGAGGCAGAGCGTTACCGGGTGCTTGGTAACAAGGCTGAAGCTGTCGAAATGTATGAACGCGCTATTTCTGGTGCCCGCATAAATGGCTATATCCAAGAAGAGGCTTTAGCAAATGAACTAGCAGCTAAATTTTATCTTGCTTGGGGAAAAGAAAAAGCAGCAGTCGGGTATATGCAACAAGCTTATTACTGTTATGCAAAATGGGGAGCAAAAGCAAAAATTGACGACTTAGAAAAACGTTATCCCCAACTACTACAACCAATTCTGCAACAGCAACACATTGCCCTCAACCCCCAAGAAACCCTGGCTTTTGTTGGCAGTTCCTTATCCACTTCCACGAGTAGCATCATTATTTCCGATGCCTTGGATTTTACCTCCATCCTCAAAGCCGCTCAAACTATTTCTAGCAGTATTGAATTAGATAAACTTGTTACCAACCTCACCCAAATTATCCTGGAAAATTCTGGTGCCAAAAAATCTGCATTAATTCTCTCCCAAGAAGACACCTGGCAAGTAAGAGCAATTACCTTTATTAATCAACTAGAAAATTCCCAAAGTGAAATACAAACCATCCTTGTTTCACAATCAATTGACACTTGTCAAGACATCCCCATAAAAATTATCAATTATGTTAAGAACACCCTAGAAACTGTTGTGATAGATAACTGTCAAACAAATATTCCTGGGATTGTTGGTGAATATATGCGCTTAGCACAACCTCAAAGCGTATTATGCACACCAATTATTAATCAAGGGCGTTTAATAGGTATTCTCTACTTAGAAAATCAACTCACAAGCGGGGTATTTACTAATGAACGCCTGCAAGTTATCAATCTACTTTCTTCCCAAGCTGCAATATCTCTGGAAAATGCTCGACTTTACCAACAAGCCCAACAAGCATTGCTAGATTTACAACAGGCACAATTACAAATTGTCCAAAGCGAGAAAATGTCAGCTTTGGGTAACTTAGTTGCCGGAGTTGCCCATGAAATTAATAATCCTCTAGGCTTTATTGTTGCTACTCTCCAACAAGCTAACAATAGCGTTAATGATATTCTCGAACACTTAAAACTATATCAAGAAGCTTTTCCTAATTCAAGTGAAAAAATTATTGAACATAGCCAAGAAATTGACTTGGATTACACTTTACAAGATTTACAAAAAATGATAGATACAATGATAATCTCCTGCGACAGGTTAGAAAATATTAGCACCAGTTTAAGAACATTTTCCCGCACTGATAGAGATTACAAAGTAAAATTTAAGCTTCACGAAGGCATCAATAGTACCATTTTAATCCTCAAACATCGTCTCAAAGCTAACGAACAACGCCCCGCAATAGAGGTAGTTACAAATTACGGTAATTTACCAGAAATTCAATGTTTTCCAGGACAATTAAATCAGGTATTTATGAATATTCTGGCAAATGCCATTGATGCTTTAGATGAATCAAATATAGGACGTAGTTTTGAAGAGATTAAGGCAAATCCTAATCGAATTACCATCAAAACCTCAGTCGAAGATAACCAAGTAAAAGTGTCAATTGCTGATAATGGTAAGGGGATGAGTGAAGAAATTAAACAAAAAATATTTGACTATTTATTTACTACTAAGGTCGTCGGTAAAGGTACAGGATTAGGATTAGCTATCGCAAAACAAATTGTCGAAAAAAAGCATAGTGGAAAAATTGAAGTAAATTCTGTTTGGGGAGAGGGAACAGAATTTAAGATTAGCCTCTTTGACTGCCTGCCTGACAGAACTATGAAAAGCCAGTAACAACAAGGAAATTAAGCAAAAATGCTTGAGAAACATCAGAAGGTATCGAGATTTTGATGATGGTCTTGTTTAATTTCCATAAACACCAAGTCGGGATAGAACCGAGTGAAGCTTTTATCACACTCAAAGATAACTGGACTTACGCAACTGGCACAAACAACTCTCGGCACAGGACTTTAAAGTCTTAACTAGTCCAGAAGAAATAGTAAAAATAAAATAGTTAATTTACTATATGTATTAACAAAGCCGGATTTGTTATAACCTCTAAATAAAGGAAACGGGCGTAAAAACAGATTTCTTGACTTCGTTTTGACCCGCTCTTAGACTAGAAGTCCCTGTCTAATAGCGCGCATTCCTCGCTCAAGAGGACTAAAAAATCAGGCTTTTAGTGTAATATTTATCACGTATTTCTATTTTTATAAGTTTTTTTGCGTAAAGGTGCAAGATGTGAGTTAGCCATTAGCCATTAGCCATTAGCCATTAACCATTCTTCTATTAGCAACTTATGGATTACTTCTCCCCCCTCCTTGGACAACCCCAAGCAATAGAGTTACTAACCCAAGGAGTATTACAAAACCGAGTACCCCCCGCCTATTTATTTGCAGGTACCAATGGCATAGGACGTAGTTTAGCAGCCCGCTGTTATTTAGAACTATTACTATGTCATAATGCAGCCAATCCAAGCCTAGTCCAACATAAATTAAGACAAGAAAATCACCCAGATGTGTTATGGATACAGCCAAGCTATCAACACCAGGGGCAAATTTATACAGCCAAAGAAGCAGAAGAAAAGGGATTAAAACGTAAAACACCCCCATCCATCCGTTTAGAACAAATACGGGGAATAACAAACTTTGTCAGTCGCCCACCACTAGAGGCATCAAGAAGCGTAGTAATAATAGAAGATGCCCAGACAATGGCAGAATCAGCAGCCAACGCCCTATTAAAAACTTTAGAAGAGCCGGGGCAAGCAACACTAATATTAATAGCACCATCCCCAGATTCCATACTTTCAACCTTAGTATCTCGATGTCAAAAAATACCTTTTTATCGCTTAGACAAGGAAACGATAAAAAAAGTCTTGAGAAAGACAGGTAATGAAGAAATATTAGAGAATAAAGCCATTTTAGATTTAGCAGCAGGAAGTCCGGGGGAAGCGATCGCATCCTACAAGCAATTACAACAGATATCCCCAGAATTATTAAAATCAGCCACACAGTTACCCAAATCACCCCGTCAA
>Ga0114939_10001984_pt1 | contig 15704 bp, 12 predicted proteins | sample AshMeaCrysSpring_FD_87196 | JGI IMG/M metagenome (GOLD analysis project Ga0114939, IMG submission 87196) | Groundwater microbial communities from Big Spring, Nevada to study Microbial Dark Matter (Phase II) - Ash Meadows Crystal Spring | ecosystem: Environmental > Aquatic > Deep subsurface >... | reverse complement strand
CGCTTCCGCAAGTTCGACGCGACGGTGGCCTTCGACCCGAAGAAGCCCGAGGCCACCAAGGCGGCGTTCGAGGTGGAACTCGGCTCCATCGACCTCGGCAGCGCCGAGGGCGAAACGGAGGCCAAGCGCAAGCCTTGGCTCAATATCGAGGCGTTCCCGAAGGCGAGTTTCGTCGCCTCGTCCGTTCGTGCCACCGGGCCCGGGAAGTACGAGGCCACCGGCCCGCTCACCCTCAAGGGTGCCACCCAGAACATCACCGCGCCGTTCACGCTCGTGGACGCGGGCGGGATGCGCACCGTCGAGGGGCAGTTCCCCGTGCGGCGGCTGCAATTCAAGATCGGCGAAGGCGCCTGGTCGGACACGGATACCGTGGCCGACGAGGTCACCGTTCGCTTCAAGTTCGTCATTCCCACCAAGTAAAGGAGCCACACTCATGAAGAAGATCGTCCTCGCCGCCGCGCTGTCCGGCGCCCTCACCACCCTGTCCGCAGCCGCCGCCGAGAGCTACTCGCTCGACGTGCGCCACACCTTCCCGAGCTTCGAGGTGATGCACCTCGGCTACTCCCTGCAGCGCGGCCGCTTCAACAAGACCGCCGGCAAGATCACCCTCGACACGGCGGCGAAGAAGGGCACCGCCGACATCACCATCGACGCGGCGAGCGTCGACACCGGCCTCGACAAGCTCGAGGAGCACCTGCGCGGCGAGGACTTCTTCAACGTCGCGAAGCACCCGACGATCACCTTCAAGTCCGACAAGTTCACCTTCGAGGGCGACAAGGTGAAGAGCGTGACCGGCAACTTCACGCTGCTGGGCGTCACGAAACCCGTGACGCTCAACGCGGCGTACTTCAACTGCGCCGACCACCCGATGGCGAAGAAGAAGGCGTGCGGCGGCGACTTCGTGGCCACCATCAAGCGCTCCGACTTCGGCATGAAGTACGCCATCCCTGGCGTTGCCGACGAGGTGACGCTGCGCATCCAGGTCGAGGCGTTCAAGGACTGATTCGCGCTTCAACCCCGGCAGACAAGGCCCCGGCCGGCGACGGCGGGGCCCTTTCGCAGGCGGCTGCCAATGCGGCGCGGGCGCCGCCGATCTGCCAGAATCGCAGCCCATGCTCCGTCCCCTCTTCTCGCGCTTCTTCGACGCCAACCCGGGCCTGCGGCACTTCGCCGCGCACAGCCATCACCCCTGGCCGGACGCGACCGAGGCGGCGCACGCGCGGTACTGGCACGACTCGGCGTGCCTCGCCGATCGCAAGTGGGAGCGGATTTTCGCCGAGGTCGTTCCTGCGGCGCAGGCGCACGTCGCCCGCATCCTCTCCCTGCCCGAGCCTGGCCAGGTCGCCTTCGCGCCCAACACGCATGAATTCGTGGTTCGCCTGTACTCGTGCCTCGACTGGTCGAAGCCGGTCAGGGTGCTGGCGAGCGGCGCCGAGTTCCACAGCTTCCGCCGCCAGACCCGCCGACTCGCGGAGACCGGGCGGCTGCTGCTCGCGGAGATACCGGCGGAGCCGTTCGAGACCTTCGACGCGCGCTTTGCCACGGCAGCGGCATCGGGGGACTGGGATCTCGTCTGGCTTTCGCACGTCCTCTTCGACTCCGGCCTCGTCGTGCGGGACCTCGCCCGGATCGTGGAGGCGTCCCCGGAGAAGGCGATCGTCGCGATCGACGGGTACCACGCCTTCCTCGCCTTGCCAGTGGACCTCTCCGCCATCCACCGCCGCGTCTTCTACCTGGCCGGCGGCTACAAGTATGCGATGTCCGGGGAAGGGGCGTGCTTCCTCGCGGTTCCGCCCGGTTGCGACCTCCGGCCCGCGGATACCGGTTGGTTCGCCTCCCGTGACGCCCTGACCGGCCCGCCGGACGGCGAAGTCCCCTACCCCCGCGACGCCTTCCGCTTCTGGGGCTCGACCTTCGACCCCTCGGGCCTCTATCGATTCAACGCGGCCATGGACCTCCTGGCGGCGCACGGCGTCGGCGTCGCGGACATCCACGGGCACGCGAAGCGCCTGCAATCGCACTTCCTGGACGGGCTCGCCAACCTCTCGCTCGCCCGGCTGCCGGTGACGGCGCTCGTGCCGGGGCAGGGTTGCGCGCGGGGCAATTTCCTCGCCTTCGACCTCGACGACGCGGAGGACGTGCGACTGAAGCTTGCGGACGGCGGGGTCTACATCGACCGGCGCGAGCGCCGCCTGCGCTTCGGATTCGGCGTGTACCACGACGAGGCAGCGGTCGATGCGCTGCTCGGGTCCCTGGCATCGGCCCTGCGCTAGAATTTCTCGCATGAAAATCCTCCGCGCCTTCGCCAGGGCGGCACTCGTACTCGCAGCCGCCCCGCCGGCGCATGCCGCCGGCGCCCGGATCGATTGAGCGCCACGCCCTTGGTCCGCCGAATCGCCTGGATGCTTGCGCTCGCCGGGGCGATTCCCTTCGTCGCCGCGACGGCCGCGCTCTTCGTGTCGGACGCCTCGAGCGTCCGCGTGCCCGCCGTCGCGGCGCTCGTCACCTATGCGGCGGTGATCCTCTCCTTTCTGGGCGGCGTCGAGTGGGGCCTCGCGCTGCGCGACGACGCCGGCAACGAGACCACCCGCGCCATCGCGCTGGTGCTGTCGACGGTGCCGTCGCTGGCCGCCTGGGGCGTTCTCTGGCTCCCCTCCCCCACATGGCAGGTGGGCGCGTCGCTGGTCGTCCTTCTCGGCGTGTGGGCCGCGGACCAGTGGCTGGCGAGCCGCGGGCTGCTGCCGGCGTGGTTCGTGGACCTGCGCACCGCGATCACCGCGCTGGTCGCGGTGGTCCTGGTCGTCGCGCTCGTCCGGCTATAGCGACGCGCCTTCAGCTGCGGCGCTTCTTGCGGCGCTTCGGCGCGTGCCGCTCGAGCCACGCGAAAAATTCCCGGTACCAGAGCAGCGCGTTCTGCGGCTTCAGGATCCAGTGGTTCTCGTCCGGGAAGAACACCAGCCGCGCGGGCACCCCTTTCGCCTTCAGGGTGTTGAAGTAGGCGAGCGCCTGCGCATCCGGCACGCGGTAGTCGAGCAGCCCGTGGATGACCAGCGTCGGCGTCTTCATCCGGTCGGCGCGCGCGCGCGGGTTCTGGCTGTCGACGCGCTCCGGATCCTCCCAGTAGAAGGCGCCCAGTTCCTTCGGGTGCCAGTACCAGGCGTCGTCCGCGAACATCGACACCCAGTCGAAGCAGCCGGCGTGGCAGACGTAGGCGCGGTAGCGGTCGGTGTGGCCGTTCATCCACGCCACCATGTAGCCGCCGTAGCTGCCGCCCGACGCATAAAGCCGGCGCGGGTCGATGTAGCCGGTGCGCAGCATGTGGTCGGTGCCCGCCTCGACGTCCGAGAACTCGCGCCGCCCCCACTCGCCGTCGATCGATTCGAGGAAGTCCTGCCCGAAGGACGACGAGCCGTGGTAGTTCACGCACACCACCACGTAGCCCTGCGCCGCGAACACCTGGTTGTTCCAGCGGAAGTGGAAGTTGTCGCCCCAGCAGGAATGCGGTCCGCCGTGGATGTTGTGCAGCAGGGGCCACTTCCGCTTCGGGTCGAAGTCCGGCGGAAAGATGATCCACATGTGGACCCGCTCGCCCCGCCATCCCCGGATGCGCACCTCGCGCACCTCGCCGACGGCAACGTCCTTCATCACGTCGTCGTTGAACCGGTCGAGGCGGCGCTCGCCTCGCTCGGGCGACGTGCAGAAGACGGCGGGCGGCGTGCTCATGGTGTTGCGTACGAAGGCGATGGTCTGGCCCGCCACGGCGAAGTCGGTGACGGTGCCGCCGAGCGCGGCGATCTCCGGCGCCGCCTCCGCGAGACGCCAGCGCCAGACGTGCGTGCGGGCATTGTCCTCGGCAAGGAACAGGAGCGCGGACGAGTCGCCCGTCCACTCGAGCGGCGCGTGGACGCTGCGGTCCCAGTCCTCCGGAAAGACCCGAAGGCGGTCGCTGTCTCGCTCGAGCAGTGCGATCCTGTCCGCCGCGACCGGGCTCCTGCGCAGGTCCTGCGTGAGCATTGCGAGGCGCTTGCCGTCCGGCGAGTAGCGCGGGCTGGCATGGCTGAGGCGCGAGCGCTTGGTGAGCGTCCGGAAGCGCCTGTCGCGCAGGTCGAGGGCGACGATGTGGTACTCGTGGTCGAAGCGCTTTTCCCCGGCAGGGTCGTAGGTGAACGCGATTTCGCGCCCGTCGGGCGCGATGTCGTAGTGGTGCGTGGCCGGGTCTGCCTGCGGCAGCTCGTAGGGGGTGTTCGCGAACAGGTCGGTGATGCGTCCGGTTTCCGCGTCCACGATGAAGAGCCTCGGCGCGCGCCCGTCGGAGAGCCAGCGGTCCCAGTGGCGGTAGGCCCCGTGCTCGACCACGTGCGCCTTCACCTTGGCGTCCTTCTGCCGCTTCACGCGGTCGGCAAGCGCGGGGTAGCCGATGGCGTCGGGCCACACCCACGAGATGAAAGCGATGCGCCTCGCGTCGGGAAACCACCGGATGCCCGCCACGCCCGTGGGCATGGTGGTGAGCCGCCGCGCCTCGCCGCCGTCCGGGGCGATCAGCCAGAGTTGCGGCTCCTCGTCCTTCTCGCGCTTGGCGACGAAGGCGATGCGCGTGCCGTCGGGCGACCACCTCGGCTCGCCATCCTTCTCGCCCGCCTCGGTGAGCTGGCGCGGCTCGCCCCCGAACGTCGAGAGCAGCCAGAGCTTCGTCCGGCCCAGGTTCTCGCCGGTGTCGTAGGTCGTGACGGACAGGCACGCCTGCGCGCCGTCCGGTGAAAGGGTGGGCTGCGCGGGGCGCGCCATCCGCCAGAGGTCTTCGGCCGTGAGGCTGCGGTTTCGTGTCTTCATGGAGGGCGATTCTACTGTCGGCGGGCGTTAGAATGAGCGGAAATTGCGGAGAGTCCATGAACGCCAGCGCAAGCAAGCCCGTCTTCCCGTGGGACGACCCCCTGCTCCTCGACGCCCAGCTCACCGACGAGGAACGCATGGTGCGCGACAGCGCGCGCGCCTATTGCCAGGAGAAGCTGCAGCCGCGCATCCTGGAGGCGAACCGCCACGAGCGCTTCGACCGCGAGATCCTGAACGAGATGGGTGCGCTCGGCTTCCTCGGCTCCACCCTCGAGGGCTACGGATGCGCCGGCGTGAACCACGTCTGCTACGGCCTCATCGCGCGCGAGGTCGAGCGCGTGGACTCGGGCTACCGCTCAGTGATGAGCGTGCAGTCCTCGCTGGTGATGTACCCCATCCACGCGTACGGCACCGAGGAACAGCGCGCGAAGTGGCTGCCGCGCCTCGCCACCGGTGAACTGGTGGGCTGCTTCGGTCTCACCGAACCCGACCACGGCTCCGACCCGGGCGGCATGGTCACGCGCGCGCGCAAGGTGGAAGGCGGGTGGCGGCTTTCGGGCGCGAAAATGTGGATCTCCAACTCGCCCATCGCGGACGTCTTTGTCATCTGGGCCAAGGACGACGCCGGCGACATCCGCGGCTACGTGCTCGAGAAGGGCATGAAGGGACTCTCGGCGCCGAAGATCGAGGGCAAGTTCAGCCTGCGCGCCTCGATCACGGGCGAGGTGGCGATGGACGACGTGTTCGTGCCGGACGCCAACTACCTGCCGAACGTGAAGGGACTCAAGGGACCCTTCGGCTGCCTGAACAAGGCCCGCTTCGGCATCGCGTGGGGCACGCTCGGCGCCGCGGAGTTCTGCTGGCACGCGGCCCGCCAGTACACCCTCGACCGCCGCCAGTTCGGCCGCCCCCTCGCCGCCAACCAGCTCGTCCAGAAGAAGCTCGCCGACATGCAGACGGAGATCGCCCTGGGCCTGCAGTCGGTGCTTCGGGTGGCGCGCCTCATGGACGAGGGCCGCGCGACGCCGGAGATGGTGTCGCTGGTGAAGCGCAATTCCTGCGGCAAGGCCCTGGACATCGCCCGCCTCGCGCGCGACATGCATGGCGGCAACGGCATCGCGGACGAGTACCACGTCATCCGCCACGCCATGAACCTGGAGGCGGTGAACACCTACGAGGGGACGCACGACGTGCACGCCCTCATCCTCGGCCGCGCGCAGACCGGGATTTCCGCCTTCTTCTAGCGAAAAAGGGGTCAGATCCCTTTATGGCCGATTGCGGCGATAAAGGGATCTGACCCCTTTTTCAGTGCGTCTCGCCGTTGGGGATGATGCCCGTTGGCAGGGCCACGGCCGCGATGCCCTCTTCCTGAAGCTCGCCCGCCTCCTGCGGAGTCACGCGGCCGCGGATGCCGCGCGCGTCCTCCTCGCCGTAGTGCATGCGGCGGGCGACTTCGGGAAACTGCCGGCCCACGTCCTCGGTATGGGCCATGACGTACGCCTTGAGGGCCGCGATGGCGGCGGACAGCTTCGCCGCCTGCGCGGGGGCCGTGGCCGCGACCGGGACCTCCGGCGCCTGCCGTGCGCCCGTGTTCACGTATGGCGCCGAGGGGCGCCGCACGACCGTCCGGCTGTCGCATAGGGGGCACGACACATCGCCCGCCGCCGATTGGCGGTCGAACGCCTCCGGTGAGGCGAACCAACCCTCGAAATCATGCCCGTGCTCGCAGCCCAGTCGATAGACCTTCATGCACTGATCATGGGGGCGATCGGCTCGGCTTTCAACGCGCCCCCTTCACGACCCCGCCACCGGCTGTCACGCGCGCGGCGGCGCGAAACGGTCGCGCAGCACGTTTTTCTGCACCTTGCCCATCGTGTTGCGCGGCAGCTCCGAGACCACGTGCACACGCTTGGGCACCTTGAAGTTTGCGAGCCTGCCCTTGAGCCACGCGATCACCTCGGCCTCGGTCGGTGCCGGTGCGCCCGGACGCGGCACGACGACGGCGGTCACCGCCTCGCCGAAGTCGGGGTGCGGCACGCCGATGACGGCGGACTCCGCCACGGACGCCAGCTCGTCGATCGCGAGTTCCACTTCCTTGGGGTAGACGTTGTAGCCGCCGGTGATGATGAGATCCTTCGAGCGCCCGACGATCGAGAGGTAGCCGTCGGCCGAAAAGGCGCCGACGTCTCCCGTCCGGAAGAAGCCGTCGGCCGTGAATTCCTCCTTGTTCTTCTCCGGCATCCGCCAGTAGCCGGACAGGACGTTGTCGCCCTTCACCTGGATGTGGCCGATGTCGCCGCACCTGCACGCCGCGCCGGCATCGTCCACCACGCGCACCTCCGTGCCGGGCAGCGGGAAGCCGACCGTTCCCGGCCGACGCTCGCCGTCGAGCGGGTTGGACGTGAGCATCCCGGTCTCGGTCATCCCGTAGCGCTCGAGGATGCGGTGCCCGGTGCGGGACTCGAATTGCGCGTGCGTCTCCGCGAGCAGGGGCGCCGAGCCGGAGATGAACAGGCGCATGCGGCTGCAGGCCTCCCGGGCGAGCCCCGCCTCCGCCAGCAGGCGCGTGTAGAAGGTCGGAACGCCCATGAAGACGGTGCTCTTCGCGAAATCGCGAAGCGCCCGCGCCGCGTCGAATTTCGCGTGGAAGCGCATCGCCGTGCCGTTCATGAGCACGCAGTGGCATGCCACGAAGAGCCCGTGCACGTGGAAGAGCGGCAGCATGTGCACCAGCACGTCGTCCGGCCGGAAGCCCCAGTAGGCGTGCAGGACCTTCGCGTTGGCGGCGAGGTTTCGGTGCGAGATCATCGCCCCCTTGGAACGGCCGGTGGTGCCCGAGGTGTAGAGGATCGCCGCCAGGTCGTCCGCACGGCGCGCCACGGTGCGGAAGGCCGCCGGGGCGCCCGCCGCCGCGTCGGCGAGGCTGCCCTGCCCCGCTTCGTCCAGCGAAAAGACGTGGCGGATGCCCCGCGACGCCGCCAGCGGCGCAAGCCAGGGCAGCGAACGCGGCTGCGCCACGACGGCGCCCGGCTCCGCATTCTCGAGGAAATAGGACACCTCCCCCTGCTGGTAGGCGCTGTTGAGCGGCAGGTAGACCAGCCCGGCGCGAAGGCACGCGAGGTAGAGCACCAGCGCTTCCGGCGACTTTTCGACCTGGACGGCCACGCGGTCGCCCGGGGCCAGCCCCAGCCCCGACAGGAGCGCGGCATAGCGTGCGCAGGCGGCTTCGGCCTCGCCGTAGGACATCGCCCAGCCATCGTCGAGCAGCAGGAAAGGCTGCGACCGGTCGGCCGGGAAGCGAGATTCGAAGAGGGCGTAGAGGTTGTCGTTCATGGGCGGGATCCGGGCGGCAGCCCGAGCTTGATATCCTCGTCGGCAACGCCGGCACGCAGGTACTCGGAGCATTCCGCGCCGGCGTCCTGCCGCCGTCCCAGTATGCTCGCCAGTGCCGCGCCGGGCAGCACCTGGATGTCGGCGCCGCGCGCCGCGGCCACGCGCGTCGCGCCGGCGGCCAGCGCCACGTAGACGCCCCCGCCCGCCCGCCCCACGATGGTGAGCCGAACGTCCGCGCCCCGCGAACGCGCGGCCGCGAGTGCGGCCGCCATGTCCACCACGTACTCGCTCAGCACGGCCTTTTCGTCGTCGAAGCGCGCAGCGTGGGATTCGCAGTCGAGCACCACCTCGACGCGCGCGGCGGCGGCATCGGCGAGCGTCCACGCCTGCTCGGCGAACGTCCAGGCGCGCGCCGCACCGACGTGGCCGGCGCCCACGAGGCCCAGCAGGAACCCGCCGCCGGCCAGCGTTCCCGAAAGGACGCCATCGCACTCGCGGGCTTCGTACCCGTCGGCGAACAACCGGTCGAGATCCCGTCGGCGCACCCCCTCGGGCGGGCGCGCTGCCGGGACGGACGGCAGGCGCTCACGCAGCTCGCGGTGGCGGGCACGATACGCGTCCCACGCGCCGGCCCCCGGGGCGAGCGCCCCGCGCAGCCACTCGCCGACATCCATCCCGGGCGTCCAGACCGCATTCGCCGCGCACGCCTGGGCCCGCGACGCCGCGCCGATCGACGCATCCGCCATCGCCACGTACATCGGGTCGAGGGCGTTCCCCCCCGCGGCCTGTGCGAGGATCGCAGGCCCCGACATGGCAAGGCGCGTGTCGGGGCCGAACAGCCGTTGCGAGGCCACGTGCGCGAGCATGCTGGCGCCGCCGTAGCAGTTGCGGCCCAGCACGGCGGCGACGGGGGCGCCCGCGGCGCGGGCGGCCAACGCTTCGGTGAAAAGCCGGCGAAAGGCGCCCAGCGCGTCCAGGCCCTCGGAAACGCGCGCCCCCGCCGAGTCCAGGCAGAGCACGAGCGGGGATCGCTCCCGGGCGGTGAGGGCGAGGAGCGGCGAGAACTTCGCCACCTCGGCCTTGCCCAGGGAGCCGCTGGCCACACGGTTCTCGACCACGGCCACGCGAAGCGCCCGCCCGTCCAGCGAACCCTTGCCGATCAAGAGGTTGCCGGCCACCTCCCCGATGGGGGAAAAGCCGACGGCCGCGCGCAAGGCCTCCAGCGGCGATGCGTCCACTGTCATGGCGCGAGCGCCGCGGCCAGCGCAACGGCGGGATGCACCGCGCCGCGCGCGGCGCCATGCGCGATCTGGTGCCGGCAGCTGGTGCCCGCGGCCACGACGACGGTGGAGGTCCCGGCGGCGCGCACGGCCGGCAGCAGCGCGGCCTCGGCCATCGCCATCGACGTCTCGTAGTGCCCCTTCTCGTAGCCGAAGGCGCCGGCGAGCCCGCAGCAGCTCGACTCGACTGCCGTGACGCGGGCCCCGGGGATGGCACGCAGGGCCGAGAGCGTGTCGTCGAAGCTGCCGAAGGACTTCTGGTGGCAGTGGCCGTGGACGAGGATGTCCGTCGTGCCGCCCTCGCGCCAGGCGGGCTTCGCCCCCTCGCGGAAGGCGCGGGCCATGAAGCTTTCGAAGGTGACGGCAAGCTCGCCGAGGCGGGCCGCGCGATCGTCGCCCGGGTGCAGCGCGAGGAACTCGTCGTGCAGGGAATGCAGGCAGGAGGGTTCGAGGCCCACGATCGGCACGCCCCTGCCGATCCAGGGCGCCAGCGCCTCGATCATGCGTCGCGACTCGGCCTTCGCCCGGTCGGCCATTCCCGCCGACAGGTAGGTGCGCCCGCAGCAAAGGGGTCGGTCGTCGGTCCCGCGAGCCGCCACCACGGTGTAGCCGGCCGCCTCCATCACGCGGCGCGCCGCGTCGAGGTTTTCCGGTTCGAACCAGTTGTTGAACGTGTCCGCGAGCAACACGGCTACGCGCGCGCCATTGGCTGATGCGGCCGGCTGCCGCGAAAGCCAGTTCGTGCCGCTGAAGGCCGGCAGCCGGCGGCGCGAATCGAAGCCCGCCGCCGCCGCGAGCGCCTGCGAGATGCCCGGCAGCCGCTGCGCCGCATTGACCAGGGGCGCGAAGCGCGAAGCCCAGGGCGCGTAGGCCGGCAGCATGCCCACCAGCCGGTCGCGCAGGCTGTAGCCGTTGCGCGCACGGTCGTGCTGCAGGAACTCGATCTTCATGCGCGCCATGTCCACGCCCGTGGGGCACTCGCGCCGGCAGCCCTTGCAGGAGACGCACAGGTCGAAAGCCTCGCGCACCGCCTCCGACCCGAAGCCCTCGCCGCCGAGCTGCCCGGACAGCGCGAGGCGGAGCGTGTTGGCGCGCCCGCGCGTGAGGTGCACTTCGTCCCTCGTCGCGCGGTAGCTCGGGCACATGGTTCCCGCGTCGAACTTGCGGCAGTGGCCGTTGTTGTTGCACATCTCCACCGCCCCCGGCAGCCCGCCCCAGGCGCTCCAGTCCAGCACGGTCTCCGGCGCTTTCGCGCGGTAGTCGGGCCCGTAGCGGAAGAGCGACCGGTCGTCCTGCTTCGGCGGGTTCACGATCTTGCCCGGGTTCATCAGGCCTTTCGGGTCGAACCAGCCCTTGATCTCGGCCAGCGCCGCCGTGAGACGCGGGCCGAAGAAGGGCGCGATCCATTCGGAGCGCACCAGCCCGTCGCCGTGCTCGCCGGAATAGGCGCCCTTGTAGCGCATAACCAGGTCGGCCGCCTCCTCGGCGATGGCGCGCATCCGCATGCTGCCGTCGCCCTTCATGTTGAGGACGGGACGCACGTGCAGGCAGCCCACCGAGGCGTGCGCGTAGAAGGTGCCCTCGGTGCCGTGCTTGCGGAACACGTCGGTGAGCTGGGCCGTGTAGTCGGCGAGGTGTTCCAGCGGCACCGCGCAGTCCTCGATGAACGAGACGGGCTTTCCGTCGCCCTTCATCGACATCATGATGTTGAGGCCCGCCTTGCGCACCTCCCACAGGGCCCTCTGCTGCGCGGCATCGAGCAGCTCGACCACGCTGCCCGGGAAGCCGAGGTCGGCCATCAGCTCCCCGAGGCGCTTGACACCCCTCACCTGCGCGTCGCGGTCGGCGCCGGCGAACTCCACCAGCAGGATGGCGTCGGGCTCCCCGCGCACGTAGGCGTCGATGGTGGGCGCGAAGGCGGGGATGGCGCGCGAAAGCTCGATCATCGTTCGGTCCACCAGTTCCACCGCGCACGGTCCCAGCTTCACGATGTGCTGCGCCGCGTCCATCGCGTCGTAGAAGCGCGGAAAGTGCGCCACGCCCAGCGCCTTGTGCTTCGGGATCTCGGCCAGGTCGAGCGTGATCCGCTCGAACCACGCGAGCGTGCCCTCGCTGCCGACGAGCAGCTTGGCGAGGTTCTGCCCCCCGGGGGCGAGGCAATCGAGGTTGTAGCCGGCCACGCGCCGCGGAACCTTCGGGAAGCGCGCCGCGATCTCGTCCTTCTCCCGCTCCCACAGCGCCGCGGCCCGCTCGGAAAGCGACCGCACGGCCGGCGCCGTCGCCGCGGTTACCTGGCCAAAGCGCCCGCGCGTGCCGTCCGGCAGCCAGGCGTCGATGGCGGCCACGCGGTGCACCATGTAGCCGTAGGCGAGCGAGCGCGATCCGCAGGAATTGTTGCCGGTCATCCCCCCGAGGGTCGCCTGCGCCGACGTGGACACGTCCACCGGGAACCACAGGCCGTGCGGCTTGAGCCTCGCATTCAGGTGGTCGAGGACCATGCCCGGCTCGACCACCGCCTGCCGGTTCGCGGGATCGACGGACACCAGGGCATGGAGGTGCTTGGTCGTGTCGACCACGAGCGCCGCGCCCACGGTCTGCCCGCACTGCGAGGACCCGGCTCCGCGCGGAAGCACGGGAACGCCGGCCTCGACGGCGATCTGGAGCGCGGCGATCGCCGCGTCCATGGTTCGGGGCACCACGATGCCCACCGGTTCGATCTGGTAGATGGAGGCGTCCGTGGCGTAGCGGCCGCGGCTGGCGCGGTCGAACAGGACGTCGCCGTCGACCTCGCGCCGCAGGCGCTCGGCGAGCGGATGGCGGTTGGCGGGTTCGGGGGTGAAGCGGACGGGTTGCGTACCGGTCATCAGGGTCTTTGCCGATTCGCCGGTGGAGTTCGGCGGTTTGCTGCGGCATTATGGGCAAATTTTCCCGGGCCGCCGCAATGACGCGCGCGGCCCGCGCGACCCGCGAGGAGGAGAAGCCATGCCGGCAGGACGCCATTTTCTGCAGATTCCCGGACCCACCAACGTCCCCGACCGGGTGCTGCGTGCCATCGACCGACCGACCATCGACCACCGCGGCCCGGAATTCCAGGCGCTGGGTCGCGAGGTGCTGGCGGGGATGAAGCGCATCTTCCAGACGCGCCACCCCGTGGTGATCTACCCCGCCTCGGGAACCGGCGCGTGGGAAGCGGCCCTCGTGAACGTCCTGTCGCCCGGCGACAAGGTGCTCATGTACGAATCGGGGCAGTTCGCGGCCCTGTGGCACAAGCTCGCCACGCGCCTGGGTCTCGACGTGGAACTGATCCCGGGGGACTGGCGGCGCGGGGCGGTCGCCGCCGAGATCGGCGAGCGGCTGGCCAAGGACCCGGGGCACGCCATCAAGGCCGTGTGCGTGGTCCACAACGAGACCTCCACGGGCGCCACGACGCGCGTGCCGCGGGTGCGCAAGGCGATCGACGGCGCGGGCCACCCCGCCCTCCTGCTCGTGGACACGATCTCGTCGCTCGCCTCCATCGACTACCGCCACGACGAGTGGGGCGTCGACGTCACCGTGGGCGGCTCGCAGAAGGGCCTCATGCTGCCGCCGGGCCTGTCCTTCAACGCCCTGTCGGAAAAGGCGCTCGCCGCGCACAGGACCGCGAAACTGCCGCGCGCCTACTGGGACTGGACCGAGATGCTCGGCCCCAACGAGAAGGGCTTCTTTCCCTATACGCCGGCCACCAACCTGCTCTACGGGCTGCGCGAGGCCATCGCCTTGCTCGAGGAGGAGGGGCTGGACAACGTCTTCGCCCGCCACGACCGCCACGCCGAAGCCACGCGGCGGGCGGCGGCCGCCTGGGGGCTGCAGGTGCTCTGCGCCGTCCCCGAGGAATGCAGTTCCTCGCTCACGGCCCTCGTCATGCCGGACGGCCACAACGCCGATCGCCTGCGCGAGGCGATCCTGCAGCGCTTCGACATGTCGCTGGGCATGGGCCTCGGACGGCTGGCCGGCAAGGTCTTCCGCATCGGCCACCTCGGCGACTTCAACGACCTCACGCTGATGGGCACCCTGGCCGGCGTGGAGATGGGTCTCGCGCTCGCCGGCGTGCCGCACCGCAAGGGCGGCGCACAGGCGGCGATGGACTACCTGGCCAGCGCCGAGGTCGCGCCGGCGGCCGCTCGCCGCGCCGCCTGACGCTGTTATACAGTAGCGCCCACAACGGCGGCCCGGGTCAGCCGGTCCCGACCACAACGAGGAGACCACCATGCAGATGCGCGTCGCGGCAGCCCTAGCCGCCTTCCTGTTGACACTTGCGGGCAATGCAATCGCCCAGGCGTGGCCGAACAAGCCCATCAAGTGGGTCAATCCGTTCCCGGCTGGCGGCGGCACGGACGCGTTCGCGCGTCCCCTGGCCGCCAAGCTGACCACCGCCTTGGGGCAGACGGTGTTCATTGAAAATCTCGGTGGGGCGGGCGGCACGGTAGGCGCTGGCGTGGCCGCCAAGGCCGCTCCGGACGGCTACACGTTCTTCGTAGGAGCCATCCATCACACGATTGCCGAGACGCTCTATTCCAAGCTGCCCTACGCCGGCCTGGAGAAGGACTTCGAGCCGGTCACGGTCCTCGCCTACGTCCCGAACGTGGTGGTGCTGCACCCCAAGCACGATTTCAAGTCCCTTGCCGAGCTCATCGCATTCGCCAAGGCCAATCCGGGTAAGCTCAACTTCGGCTCGGCCGGCAACGGCACGTCCCACCACCTTGTGGGGGAACTCTTCAAGATGCAGGCGGGGGTGCAGCTCACACACGTGCCCTACCGCGGCGCCGGCCCCCTGATGCAGGACCTGCTGGGCGGCGTTGTCGACCTGGCGTTCGACGGAATGGGGACCTCGGCGCCGCAGATCAAGGCCGGAAAGCTGCGCCCGCTCGCAGTCACCTCCGCGACCCGTTCGCCGGTGGCGCCATCGGTCCCGACGCTCATGGAGTCGGGATTTCCCGACTTCAAGGTGACGACGTGGTACGCCCTCTGGGCCATCAAGGGAACGCCGAAGGAAATCGTGGACCGCATGCACCAGGAGGTGGTGAAGGCGCTGCAGATGCCGGACGTGAAAAACGTCTGGGAAATGCAGGGCGCGGTCGCCGGTGGGCAGCCCCCGGCGGAGTTCGCGAAGTTCATCCGCGGCGAAATCGAGACCTGGGGCAAGGTCGTCAAGCAGGCCAACCTGAAGATCGACCTCTGATCGCCGTCGCGCCATGGCCGACATCGACATCCGGCGCAGCCACGATCTCGGCCTCAAGGCGGCGCGCAAGGCTGCCGACCAGATGGCGGAGGACCTGGCGCGGAAGTTCGGCCTGAGCGGCGGCTGGACGGGCAATACCCACCACTTCGACCGCCCCGGCGTCACCGGCAGCCTCCACCTCACGGAAAAGGAGCTGCACCTGACCGTGAAACTGGGACTGCTCCTCAAGGCGATGCGCGGGCCGCTGGAAGCGGCCATCGTGCGCGAACTGGATTCGCTCTTCGCGAAGCACGCCAAGCCGCACGGCACACGGCCCCCCCCCGCCCCGGCAAAGCCCGCGGCGAAAGCCCCGGTCAGCCCGAAATCGGGCGCGGGTGGCCGGAAAGGATCCGGTTGAGGATCGCGACCTCGCGGCCATGGATGGTCGCGAGGAACTCGTCCGCGCCCCCCATGTGCTTGAAGGCCTCGAAGCCGTGCTCGAGGAATGTCTGCAGGTCCTCCATCCCCATCATCTGCGCAGGCCGGCGCATCAGCTTCAGGGTCGTGTAGACGAGGGGCCTCACCACCAGCACGTCGAGGCGCCGGCCCACCTCGCCGATGAGCGCAATCTGCCGCTCCCGTTCCGCGCGGGTGCCGGCCTCCCGGTAGGCCTGCGCGTACGTGGATTCCGAAATCGGCCCCGGCGCGAGCACCTTGGCCACCCGGCGGTCGAGGTCCTCGGAAAGCGCATCCACCTCGATCGCCAGGGCGGCGCTTTCCACCGCGCCGCGCGGAAGCGTGCGTACCATCACCGGGTAGATGCGCAACATGGCCTCGTCGCGCCGGCCGAAGTCCTTGGCCCCGTAGAGGTCGCCGAGGAAAAACGCCGTTGCCTTGGCGTAGCGCGGGCTGGCCGACAGGTCCGCGTAGGTCCTGGCCAAACGGCCGGCCTGCCACGCCTTCACGTCGATCAACCGCTCCGGCATCTGCCCGTGCGCCTCGCGGCCGCGCATCTCGCGCAGGCGTTCGAGGTTGCGGCGCATCGATTCGGGGGCGGTGGCGGG
>Ga0114939_10001983_pt1 | contig 15709 bp, 13 predicted proteins | sample AshMeaCrysSpring_FD_87196 | JGI IMG/M metagenome (GOLD analysis project Ga0114939, IMG submission 87196) | Groundwater microbial communities from Big Spring, Nevada to study Microbial Dark Matter (Phase II) - Ash Meadows Crystal Spring | ecosystem: Environmental > Aquatic > Deep subsurface >... | reverse complement strand
GCACTCGAGCCGGGAACAAGGACTCGATCTCACTCCACAACTCGTCTGTCACCAGTCGTCCTGACATGAGCAGATCCTCCGTGGCACAAAAACCGCTATTGTGCAGATCTGGCTCAATCCACAAAGATCATTTCTGACCACTCGCTCTTAGGCCGATCCGCCCAAAAAACAAGTTCTGCGACCTGAAATGCTTACTGGTCAACGTCTCTCACCCTAAAGACACATTCGGAGCATTCCATGAAGGCCGCCAACGCAATATCTGTCACGGTTGCTCTGGTCTTGCTGGCTCAGTACGCAATCGGTCAGTCGATTCCAGAGTCACCACGAGTCGATGAAAAGCAAGTTGTTCATCTGGAGGATTCCCCCGCGGTGGAATTTTCGACCTCAGGCTGGGCCTACGCAAACAGAACTAATCCATTTTTGCTGACGCCTGATGATTTTACCAATGCGATGGTAGGCGTTAGTCGGTTGAAAAAAGGCGAGTCGTTTCCGAAGGACGGGCCAGTTGTTCCTGAAGAGCTAGACCTCGCTGCCATCGAAAAAGTCTTGTCGGAAAGGCTCAAAGGCAAAGAGGACCTAGAAATTACCTCGGGCAGCATTGATAAGCGAGAGATGATCTTCGCAAGGTACAAACAAGGAGAAAGGCGCGCTCTAGAGATCGCCGGATGCCCCCGTCCCGCGGCGAAAAGCGCTCTGACGTTTTCGCTCAGGTAGACAACTCTGGCAGGTAACCGTACACCACAGCCAGTCTTGGCGCGGGCGGTAGCGTGGGGGCTTTGCGTTGTCACTGGACAAGGAGCCCCGGCCGATGACCGTTCGTTCGCACGCCGCCATTCGGCAAGCCTGGATCGAGCGACTGGAAAGATTCTCGCAGTCACAGCAGAGCGTCGCGCAGTTTTGCGCGGATGAAGGCGTGTCGACCGCTTCGCTCTACCAGTGGCGACGGAAGTTGCAGACCGATCCCGTTGAATCTCCTGCAGTCGCCCGCTTCGTTCCGGTCACGCTGCCGACAGACCAGCTGCCGACGCCGGCTACCGTGATGTCGGTCGAGCTTCCCGGCGGCATCCGGGTGCGATTCGAGATCACCGGGTGCGGAGCGGAGCCGACATGATCTCGCTCCCTGCGCATCGGGCGATCTATCTCTGCACCACACCGATCGACTTCCGCAAAGGCTTCGATGGATTGACCGGCATCGTCACCGGATCACTCGGACAGGAAGTCACCGGCGGCGCGCTGTTTCTGTTCGTCAATCGTAAGCGCGATCGGATCAAAGCCCTGTGGTGGGAAACCGGTGGACTGACACTGTGGTATCGGCGATTGGAGCAAGGCACCGTCGAACTGCCCAAGCCCACCGAAGACGCGACGGCTGTAACTATCGATTCGGTCGAGCTGGCGATGTGGATCGCTGGCGTTCCACTGCAGTCTGCCAAGACCAGGCGCAAGCGGATGAAGGTCGCTTGAGCGACATGCTTCACAGCAAATAGCATCACAAAGGCGAGCTTGCGAAGCGCTGCTCGATCTGATTGAAGTATTTCGAGAATCTTTCGCGCGCAGCTATCCCCTTTCGCATCCGTGATGCATATAAATCTACATCATGAATGCGACAGCTCTTCCCGATGATCTGGACGCTTGTCATCGATTGATCGCGAGCTTGCGATCACAAGTCGCGCAGAACCAGCAGACGATTGAGAGCCAAGCGATTACGCTGGCTGTCAAAGACCAGCTGGTCGAAGAGCACGCTCATTCGGTGCTCAAGCTGCAGAACGTCCGAGAGCAGCTCGACGAGAAGATCACGGAGCTGAATCTCCGAGTCGAGAAGTTGCTTCATCTGCTCTATGGTCGCCGGAGCGAGCGACGGCTCGACGGTGTCGGCCAGTTGCTGCTGGACATCGGTGAAGATGCCACACCCGAGGTCGTCAGCGCGCTGGAAGAAGCGATGCGCGAAGCCGAACAGACGGTCGAGGATGGCAAACAAGAAGTTTCGCAGCGTCGGCCGCCGCGTCCGCGCAAGGACGATCGCAAGTTTCCCGCACACCTGCCGCGGTACGAGCGGATTGTCGATCTGCCGGAAGACCGGCGCGAAGGGCTGACCTTCATCGGTTACGACGAAGTCGAGCGGCTCGAACTGATCCGCAGCGATTTGCGCGTCTGCGTGACCAAGTATGCCAAGTACGTCCATGCCGCCGACAAATCCCAGGGGATCATCAGCCCCGAACGACCGACCGGACTGGTCGAGGGCGATCGGTACGATGCCTCGATCGGCGTCGAGGTGGTCGCGGACAAGTACTTCTATCACCTGCCGTTCTATCGCCAGCAGGACCTCTTCGCCGGCAGCGGTTGGACGCCTTCGCGGAGCACTCTCTCGAACCTCGAAGCGGCCGTCGAGTTCACGCTTCGTCCGCTGGCCGATTACCTGCGAAGCTATCTGAAGCAGGATGCCACGATCGGTTGCGACGATACCGGCGTGCTGTTGATCACCCCGAAAGTGCTGCCTGACTTGCAGGGTCATCCGCGCGGCGCGCGGATCAGCGAAGTCCTTCAGCAGGCGATCGACACCGGCAAGCCGAGCGTTCGAGCGCACATTTGGGGCTACTATGCCTCGCGGCTACCGGTAGTCGCGTTCGATTTCACGGTCAGCCGTCATCGCGATGGACCGGATGAAGTGCTCGGTGACTTTGAAGGCACGTTATTGGGCGACTGTTGGTCAGGTTTTCAGCAGATCGAAATGCGCACCAGCGCGCGGATCAAGTTCGCGGCGTGCTGGGCTCATGCGCGCCGTAAGTTCGATGAGTGCCGCGGAGCGTTTCCGGTCCAGGTTGCACATCTGGAGTCGCTGATCGGAATGCTGTTCGATGTAGAGGATCAGATCAAGCGATCTTCGGATACCGATCGGCTAACGCGCCGGCAGAGTCTCTCCCGTCATCTATTGGGCTTGATCCAGCAGTATCTCGACAGCCCAGCGATGTCGGAGCCCCAGGTGCTGCCCAAGAGCAATCTTGGCCAGGCGGCGGCCTATGTCCGACGCCACTGGGAAGCGCTCTGCCGGTTCACCGAGGACGCTTCGATCCCGATCGACAACAACGACTGCGAGCAGTTGATGAAACGGGTGGCGGTGGGCCGCAAGAACTGGCTGTTCAAAGGCTCGGTGGCGGCCGGCGAGCGGGCGGCGAACTTGATGACGATCGTCGCCACAGCGGTCCGAAACGACCTGGATGTGTGGGCTTATCTGAACGACGTGCTCTCGCGCGCTCTTGCCGGCGAGACGAACTGGGCGGCGATGGCGCCTTATGCTTGGAAAGCCGAGCATCCCGAGGCGATCCGGACCTATCGCCAGGACGAGCGCCGGCAGGCCTCCGATCGCCAGCGCCAACGCCGCGCCCGCCGCCGGCTACCGCTGTAAGCAAATGCGGCCAAACGACTGGTCAGGGTGTACGGTTACCTGGCAGCAACATCCGTGGCGAACGACCAGTCAGCAAAATATTTTTGGTTTACCATCCTGCCGTGGCGTAGCCGCCGCCCCGTCAGTATGCTGAAACCTGCCATGAATGACGTCACGCACCTTTTGTCCAAAATTGATGCGGGAGATCCAGCCGCGGCGAATGAACTATTGCCACTGGTTTATGACGAGTTGCGCAAACTGGCAGCCGCCCGCATGGCCGCCGAGCGTCCCGATCACACGCTGCAGGCGACTGCCCTAGTGCATGAGGCTTACGTGCGGCTGGTCGATGTCGAGACGACTCAACGTTGGAATAGTCGGGGGCATTTTTTTGGGGCTGCGGCCGAGGCCATGCGCCGCATCCTCGTCGAGGTTGCTCGAAGTAAGGCCCGGATCAAAAGGGGCGGCTCCATTGAACGTTGTGACATGCCCACGTTGGATATCGGCGGCGAGTCGCCGGCTGTGGATGTCCTGGCCATTGACGAGGCCCTGACCCGGTTTGCAGCGAGCCATCCAGAAAAAGCAGAATTGGTTAAATTGCGGTATTTTGCCGGAATGACCATCGCCGATTCGGCCGCCGCGCTAGGGATTTCCACGGCTACGGCGGAACGAATGTGGAGATTTTCACGCGCCTGGTTGGCCCGCGAGTTGGCCGAATGACGCCTTCCGCAATGCCCCGGCGCCGCCCGCGCTCGGCTGCATTCACTTCGACCATTGCTCATCGTCGTTGATTCTCCCCACGACGGGGGAGAAGGTGGCCGCAGCCCGGATGAGGGGGCGAGTCGACAACCTGCAACCGGGACAGCCCAATCACAATGTCTCATCATGCTTCACCGAGGCTCCCTCGCCGCATCTCGGAAAAATCGTTGAAAGTTTTTGATGGACGCAGTCCAGCGACGTCGCACTGAAGTTTGAGCGGGATGGAATCAGCCGCCGCCGGGATGGAGTCTCGACTCTAGCAACCGGCGGCATGCCCTTGCTTCCCTGCAAATCGTTTACATCCGAATCTCAAACTAGGAGCCTCCACACGTGATCATTCGATTTTTCCGCACGTTGCTCGTGCACACCATTTTGATAATGTTGCCGATCCTGTTCGCCACGGTCGCGGCTGGTCAGGCGGTGACCTATCGGCTTGATTTTGTCCCCTTCGCTGAGGGTGCAACCAGTCAGGAAGTGATACGGATGAACAACTTGGGAATGGTGGTCGGCAGGTTCATTGGAGGAGCAGGGGATACCGTTGGCTACGTTTATGATCACCCCGGTATGCTTGGAAGTCCAAATGCGTTGTATTTGCTGCCGGACTTGATCGACGTGCCCGGCGAATGGACCAGTTCCGGGTGCTGGGGAATCAATGACCACGGACAAGTCGTTGGATATCTTAGTACGTTGGTGGATGGCGTGGAGCAACGGGTTGGCTTCGTGATGGACCTCTCCACTGCGATTCCGACATGGAAATACCTTCCGACTCCTGCCGGATCGACCTTTACGTGGGGCATGAGAATCAATGACAACGGCCATGTGGTGGGCGTGTTCAGAACTGCCGCTGGCGGCAATGTGGATTTCGGTTACTTCTACCACGTTGCCGGCGACTCTGCGACAGACTACGAATTACTCTCCGATCCTTCCTCGGGTCAGCTCTTGTCCTTTAACACATCCAGTCCTGGCTTGAACAACCTCGGGCAGATCAGCGGAAGAACAGCGAATGGCTGGTTCCGTCTCACTCCCGGCGTGACGATGGAATCGATCCAGGATGCGAATCTTCAAGTGGTAGAGGACATCAACGATTGGGGCGTTCTTTGCGGTCGCGCCACGATGGTCACGGGAACGACAAAAAGGGGTCAAACGACTACAACGCAGGCGGGTTGCTTCTACGATACCCAACTCAACTATGTAACCGGTACATTCTCGGCGAAGACAATTAATAACTCAAATGACATGGCAGTTGTTTTTTCACCGGCAGGGCGCCCGAGTTACTATCGTAACAATGAAGGCCTGATCAGCATCGATCCCATGCTCAGTGCGAACACAACCACGGCTGACAGAGATTTTTGGATGGAAGCAAGCGTGATCGCCAATCGGCTCAATGAACGGGACTCAACCGGATATCCACAAATCGCTGGACAGGCGACGCGTACCACGACAACCGGCAGTGGAAAAACGAAAGTCACCACGTACGATCGACGCATTTTCATCCTGACACCTGAACTGGTGCCGTAATCGCAGTCCGTTGGAAGTCGGGAGTCATCGCTGCGGATGCGGCGAGGCGCCCGCAATTTCTGGATTCTGGAGTTTGTGTGTTTTCCGGAACCCAAAAAAGTATGATTGTCGATCTGCGTCCGCGTGGAGCGAAACACCTCCGCCGCCATATGGGGATCAGTTGGTACCGGCTTGGCAGGGTCGTACGGCGGGGTTAGTTACTTGCAGATCGTCACAAGAAAATGCGAATCCAAAGAAAGAATGATTCCACTCCCCCTTTGGCCTTCCCCCCGTCGCCAGGGGAGTCAGGGCAAATGGTGGCGTTGTCCACTCGATTTTGGAAACGAAGTTCCAGCGAACCAGACCAACGATCCTATCCCATTCAACGCTGGAACCTGTCGTGTGGAGCAAACCGATGAGTGAGAGTCTCGAAACACTCTTTGAGAAGGCACTGGCTTTCGAAAGCAGTGAAGATCGGTCGGCGTTTTTGGACCTGGCCTGCGCAGAACGGCCAGAGATGCGCCTCGAAGTTGAGTCGTTGCTGAACGCGTATTCCCGAGGAGACTTCCTCGAACCACTCACGTGCACCTTGGAAAATCCGCAGGCTTTGTCAACCGCGTTGGAGACGCCGGGTTCCACGATCGATCGGTACAAGCTCCTCGAGCAGATCGGCGAAGGAGGCATGGGAGTCGTCTATATGGCCGAACAGATCAACCCTGTCCGGCGTCGCGTCGCGCTCAAGATCGTCAAACCGGGTATGGATTCCCGGCAGGTGCTCGCCCGCTTTGAAGCGGAACGTCAAGCGCTAGCCTTGATGGATCACCCGAACATCGCCAGAGTGCACGACGCCGGCACGGGCGAAAATGGACGACCATATTTCGTGATGGAACTGGTGCGGGGTGTACCAATCACACAGTATTGCGATCAGGCGAGGCTGACGACACGAAAACGATTGGAATTGTTCATAGCGGTCTGCCACGCGATCGTCCATGCGCACCAGAAAGGGATCATCCATCGCGATTTGAAGCCGAGCAATATCCTCGTCACGTTGCACGATGGGGTCCCCGTTCCGAAGGTGATCGATTTTGGCATTGCCAAAGCAGTCAGTCAGCAGCTGACAGAAAATACACTCTTCACGGCATTCAACCAGATGGTAGGAACTCCGCTCTACATGAGCCCCGAACAGGCCGAAATGAGCGGATTGGACGTGGACACGAGGAGCGATGTTTATTCGTTGGGGGTTTTGCTCTACGAGCTGCTGACAGGGCAGACGCCTTTCGACAAGGAATATTTTGCGAAGGCTGGAATCGACGAAATTCGAAGGATCATCCGCGAAGACGAACCACTCCGTCCGAGCCGGCGGATGAGCACCATCGATGCGAAAGCATTGTCGACAGTATCACAGCGGCGGAGAATTGACGAGCGGCAGTTGGGTCAAATACTCAGCAGCGAATTGGACTGGATCGTGATGAAGGCAATGGAAAAAGACCGCACGCGGCGATACGAATCTGTCAGCCATCTCGCAGCGGACGTTCAGCGATACTTGAACGATGAGCCAGTGCAGGCCTGCCCTCCATCAGCCGGGTATCGCTTGCGGAAGTTTCTTCGCCGACGTCGCCAGTCCGTGACAGTCGCAGCGATTTGCGCGTGTGCGTCGTTCGTCGTGCTCGGCATCACGCTGGCAATGTGGTATTCGTCGTGGAGGTCCAATGAGGCGAGATCTGGGCGAATTCGCGATTCACTGGTCGCCGCAAACGCGTCACTTGAGGCCGGAAACCTCGACGATGCCGAACGTCGGCTTGATCAGGCGAAAGCCATGCTTGCCGAGGAAACTACCGTCGCCAAGGTGACTTCGCAGTTGGAACAGGTTGAAGCCGACGTCGTTGGTCGCCGAAAAGACCAGCAGGAGTTGCAACGGTTCAGGTCATTGGCTGACGAGGGTTTGCAGGATGGCATGGGGGCAACCGATTTGGAGAATCCGGAACAATCAGCCAAAAACGCACTGGATGTGTTTGGTGTCCTTCAGAACGATCAATGGCCGGCGGAGTTGCAGCAACGACACTTCACGGCCACGGAGCGCGAAGAGATTCAGGAGACTGCGTACACGACACTTCTGTTTCTGGCGGATCATGAAGTGCGTTGGAATCAGGATGCACAGCATGCGGCTCGCGGTCAAGAATATCTGAACCGCGCTGCTTCGTTTCACGCGCCCACACGGGCATTTCATTTTGTTCAGTCTCGAATTCATCGCATTCAGGGAAACACCGCCGCTGCAGAAACCACCGACGCCCTCTTTGCCGGCGAAGAAGCGACTTCCGCCTGGGACTACTTCCTACCGGGACACACCGCCGGTTGGGAAGGCGACCTGCCTGAGGCGATTCGATCTTACGAGGCTGCCTTGAGGATTCAGCCAAACCACTATCAATCGCTTTATTTTCTGGCGATGCGGCTCGGATCCCAACAAATCCACCGCACGGCGGAGGCAATTCGAGTCTACACCGCTTGCATGGCCGTCCGACCCGATGACCCAATGCCGCTGATGAATCGTGGCCACTGCTACCACCAACTGGGCGACAACCAGTCCGCCGAAGCCGACTTCAATCGTGCGATCGAATTGGCGACAACAGATGACCAGCGAATCTATGCCTTGGAGGGGCGTTCCAAAATTTACCTCGCAACCGGTCAGGGCCAGAAAGCTGTAGAGGACCTCGAGCAAATCGTTAGGCTAGGACAAAATCGTCTCGATGCCCATCAAGCCCGATTCGGGCCTAGCGCCGACGAAACGTTAAAAGCGATCCGAGAATTGGCACTGGCTTACCACTGGCTCAAACGGGATGACAAGGCGATTCCGCTTCTGGAACAGGCCCGAACGGAATCCGAGCGGCACCTGGGCGATCGCAATCCGAACACCCTGACATCACTGCATGACCTAGCCTATGTGCTCGATCGCGATCGGCAGTATGAAAATGCACAGACTCTTTATGAGCGGGCGTTGGAAGGACGAAGGGCCGTGCTCGGGCTAAGAAACATCGAAACGCAGTCAACGATGAATAATCTGGCCCTGAGCTATTCAAGTTCTGGTCGACTTGAGGAGGCGATGTCACTTGCACAGGAACTTGTGGACGTCCGCAGGGGCGAGCTCGGCCGTGATAACGTTCTTACACTTGACAGTATTGACCTGCTGTGCAGCATCAAATCCAGGTACGGACAGAATGACGAAGCGATACGAATTCGAGAGGAGAATGAGGCCAGTCGGAAGAAGCTGGATGCGAGACATCCGCTCGGCTTGAAGATGGCTAACAATTTGGGAAACGCTTACAACGGAGCCGGGCGATTTGCCGATGCAATTGGAATCTTCGAACAGATGTTGCCAGACCAGGTAGCCGCCTCCGGGCGCGACTACGAAGATACGCTCGTCACGATGTTCAATCTTTCGGTTGCCTACGAAAAAATGGGCCGACTGGAGGATGCGATCCCGTTGAAGGAAGAGGTTCTGGCACGGCGTACTGCGAAGTTCGGGCGGGATCACGCCACAACGATGAGTTCAATCGAAGACCTGGCGCTGACGTACCTGCGGGTCGCGAAAATGCCGGAGAAGGGGATTCCGCTGGAACGCGAGTGGCTCGCGCTGTGGCGAAACCAGAGCACCGATCATGCCGAGTTCGCTGCACACCAGGCTGCTTGGGCGTTGGATATGTTGGAGTCGGGCGCCTACGCCGAGGTCGAGCCAATGCTGCGTGAATGCCTCGCAACGCGGACACGACTGGCCCCGAACGATTGGCGAACGTTCAACACCCAGAGCATGCTCGGCGGCGCGCTGCTTGGCCTGAACCGCCATGAGGAAGCCGAACCACTGCTGCTGTCCGGCTATCAGGGGTTGAAAGACCGCCAGCAACAAATCCCGCCCGAGGGAGCAATCCGCCTGCCGCAGGCCGCCGAGCGGTTGGCAAAATTCTACGAAGCGAAAGGAGACGCCGAAAAAGCGGCACACTGGCGGGAAATGGTTTCCAGGAACGAAGAAGTTCAATGAAACCGCCCTCCATTTAAAAAACGCCGCGACTCAAGGGTGGTGCATAGTTTGGATGTGGGTCAGCACGAAACATCATCCCAACGTCGCAGCGATTCGCTACTTTGTGGTCAATTGGCGATAAGCGGATGCGCTTCCATACATGCGGGATTACTGCTCTCGGAAAATTGGCCGCACCAACAAAATCCCATTCTTGCAGAGCCGTTCATCATGGCCTCTTGCGGTAATGTACGCAATTGTTGTGTCGATTGGGGTTGCATTGCCGTTCTCACCGATAGGCCGGTACCTTGGTTTCACACCCTTGCCGCTAAACCATAGCACCGAAGAATGCCCCCACACCTGCCGTGAGGGCCATTGCGAGTGCACCCCAGAACGTGACTCGCATGGCAGCCTTTAACCATGGTGCCCCGCCCGCGTAGGCCCCGAATCCGCCAAGAAGGGCCAGAAACAGGATGGATGTAGCAACGACGACGGGACTGAGCGCGCTTTGGGGAGTTAGCAAGGCCGTCAGCAATGGCATGGCAGCGCCGACAGCGAACGTACCCGCTGACGCTAATGCGGCTTGCACCGGGCGAGCACTCAAAGTATCGGAGATCCCGAGTTCATCGCGAGAATGGGCTGCCAAGGCATCGTGCTTCATCAACTGGTCTGCCACTTGGCTGGCAAGTGTCGGATCCAGTCCGCGTTTCACATAAATCGCAGCGAGCTCTGCCTGTTCATGGACTGGGTCGGCTGCAAGTTCGGCTCGCTCACGTTCGATGTCGGCTCTCTCCGTGTCTGCCTGGGAACTAACCGACACGTATTCGCCTGCGGCCATGGACTTGGCACCGGCAACCAAGCCAGCAACTCCAGCGACAAGAATCTCATTGCTACCAGTGTTTGCGGCGGCGACTCCGACAACCAGACTTGCGGTAGATACAATTCCATCATTTGCGCCGAGTACTGCCGCCCGAAGCCATCCGATACGATCCGTTCGGTGAAGTTCCGGATGTGATAATCGCATGGCCGAGCCCTCGTCCTCGCCGATGGAATCCCAGGAACTCTAACCGCCCGTTGAAAATAGCCATCGTGGTTATTTTCAACCTCGCCAAGTTTTGGTCCATCCGGCATTACCGTGGGTAACCCCCATGCGTGGGGGGCGCGTGAGTCATTCGAGAATCAGAAACCCTGAAAAATGCAATGTTTTCCCTAAAAGAGGGCTGTTTTGTCCCACCCTTAACCCACAGACTTCCCGGAAGGACCAGTTTTTCTTGGGCCTCGAATCCCCAACTGAATCCATCTATCCTTGCGGTTTGCGCCCTGCGAGTGTTCTCACAGCTTTCTCAAGTCGAAAATGACTCCAGAGCAGGCAAGCACGCTCGGTTACGGCTTGCGCTGATTCAAGCATGAAGCGCACCCTGCAGAATGCCCAAACCTTTGGGACTTTTGAGCGCGAGTACTCGCCACCTAGGTGGTGACTGACTTCTGCATCCCGCCCCGCTCCGAGTCGCAACAATGTGCGCTTTTGCGCACGAGAAATCGGGGTTAACGGCGATGCTTAACCTGACATCGCGCTCCGACGGTTCGACGAGCAGGCGTCAAGGTTCCGATAGCTGGTCCCGTAGCTCCATTCCTCGCACGGAAACTCGGCAAGCCGCTTGGCGGCTAGAGAGTCGAGTTCAGAAACTGGAAAGTAGAGTGGATCGAGCGCGGGTGAGGCCAATCCTTGGTCGTCCGACTGCTGAACCTGGACGCTTACATTCTGAGTCCGTCGCTCGTGCGCTGCCGCGCGCGCTGCCTGTGCGATGCCTGTTTCGCGGCGCGCGTCGGATTTTGCGTCGCCTAGTTTTGAAACCTCGATTTTCCCAGGGATTTCGCGGGTTGTTCGAATCCTGTCCTATAGCGAAGTGGCAATTGAAGAACCGGATGGCGCGCCGCGGATGGTTCACTGCGTTCCCGTCCGGCGACGGAAAGTCTCTTCAGCGGAACTCCACCATTTTTGGGATGCGTGCGCGGTGAGGCTCATCGCCTTCGCTCCAGCAGGGAGTAGAGCGAGAGCAACTGACTTCCAGGTTCCTGCTGTATGCTCGTGTCGCTCGGCACCGAATCCATTTTTTCCCGCTCGCAACGCGCTGCGAGTCCATCCGTAGGCTTTGGATCGTGGACCTAGACCAGGACGTCCATGGGAATCCGTTCGAAGCGTCCGGACGCACGCTTCGGGGCCTGCCGTTACCCTCAGGAAGTTCGGGCAGCGCCCTGGTGCTTGCAGGCAGCCTGAGTAACGGGAGCAGGTTCCCTGTCACGAGTTCCCAACTCGAATCCGGTGGGCAAACTGCCCTCGACAGGGAAACCACAAAACCGTTAGTTCGTCTGCCGGCCCTTGGTCCGGGCGTCCCATGGCGTTCGAGTGAGGGCTGTATTCCAGCCGGATGGAATGCATTTCAGAACAAACATACAGAAGGTTGACGCGCGGTGGGTTTGCGCGCGCCGTCGTTCGACAGGCGTGGGCGCGTCCGCTTGGATTCCACCGAAGCGGGGAGATGATCGATCTGGTGCTACGGATCCGATGTGGAATTCGATCGGCTCGTCACCGAGTGTGGCTCGCCCACCGGACCAGTAGGCCCGTAAGGGACGCTGGTGCTCGAGGGCTTATCGACCTACGCCCCACGTGGCTTGGACTGATGGCCGGTCTGTGGCTCGGTGGTGTTGCGGGGTGCTCACACATCGGGCCCACTACGATTGTCGATGATCGCATCCCGTATAACGACGCGATCTCGACTTCCTGGAAACAACAGACGCTGCTGAACATCGTCCGCTTGCGTTACTCCGATGTTCCCGAGTTCGTCGATATCCCCTCCGCCGTGAATGGTTATGAACACGGCTACTCGACCGCGGGTGGGCTTTCATTAGCCCTCAATCCAAGTCGGACCCCGCTCGATGCATGGAACGCCGATCTCAGCGGGTCCCATACGATGATTGATCGGCCGACGATTACCTATGCGCCTCAGACCAATTCCGAGTTCATTCGCAATATCACAAATCCGATTCCTCCAGCATCCATTCTGAATCTGATTGAGGCGGGCAATCCAGCAGATGTGGTCATGGAATTGGCGGTCGAGTCTATCAATGGCATCCGCAATCGACGCTATGCGGGAGGGTTTCAACAGTCCGACCCGGAGTTTGAGCATGTCACGAAGACGATTCGTCGTGCTCAAGAATCTGGCTATGTAAGTTTGCGTGTCCTGTCAAGTGGCGATCCAAGGAATCCCGACGTGTTGATGACGATCTGGGACAAGGATATACCGCCTGAACTCGCTGCTGAGCTGCAAGAGATGCGATCGATTCTCCGGATCAATCCAGACGCGAAAGAGCTACGAGTCGTCTTTGGCATGCTGCCGGAGGATCCCAGTGAATTGGCCATCCGAACGCGATCGATCTTGCGGATGATGCTGGTGCTGGCCCTGAACGTTCAGGTTCCCGAATGCCATTTGGCGGAAGGGCGAGCCATCGACTTGGAAATCACGGACCTCCCGGAAAATCCGCCGATGACGGTCTACAGCAGTTGCGAAAAGCCGGAAGACTACTATGCAGCGGTGTATTACCAGGGGCACTGGTTTTGGATTGACCCTCGGGACTACGCCTCCAAGCGCACGATGCTGTTCATGAAACTGCTGTTAGCCTTTGCCGACACCGGGAACCGCGAGCTTGCTCCCACGCTGACGATTCGCGCTAACTGACAGAGGGTTCTTTGCTTCGGTCCAACTGCATCGAAGGACGCGGACCGGACTCCACACACGACCTACAGCGTGCGGCGTCCGCGAAGCGGAATCTGTGGCAGGCGCCATCCACACCAGCCATTTAGGCGCACGATTGTCGACTTCAACAATCGCCGAGGTGGAAGCAGCAAGGATGCCACGCCGCACCGCGTGGCCGTACAGGCTCTCGATGCAATCGCTGGGGGGTCTTGCCAGCGTGCTTTGCGCCCCGTGGTTTGAATCGAGGTTCGCTGTGAGAGGGCGAACCTTACTGCGATTCGGCCGGAGTGAACTCAAATGCCGAAGCTTGCCAGGGGCCGGCATCGATAAATAGTCCGTCGTGAGCCAGTTGATCACCGGCTCGATCGTAGGTTGCTTGACCAAGTCGATCGATCAGAAGCCAGTCCTGCCCAGCCAGGTGTCCGGCAGGCAGCGTGACGTAGCATTGGCTTTGGTGCGGGGCATAGTTTACGACGACCAGCAGCGATCGTTCGCCCGGTGCATTCCACTGAAAGGCAATCATCGCCTCGTGGGTGGGGTTGCCATCCCAAGCCGCACGACATTCCAGCAGCTGCCATCCGCCATGCCCCAGCAATGGCGTCCTCAGGATCGCGAGGATTCGATCGTAAATCTCCGCAATCTTGCCGTCGACAGACTCTTCTGGCCCGCGTATCAGATGGGGCGAGATTCTTTTGTGAAAGCCTTCTCGCTGGCCTTGATGAAAGAATCGAAGCCCAGGCGTCAGAAACGTGATGGCGGCAGCGGCGGCATGCATGTCGGGCGGAAAAACCGAAGCCGCTCGAGGCTCATCGTGGTTTTCCAGAAAGCGTGCCAGCTTCTGCTGATATGACAGTTCGGCACGGAGGTGATCCCTGACCTGGATCGCGTTTCCGGCTCGCAGGCGATCATACAAACACTTGTCGTAGGCGTAGTCAAAACCATGCTGATGCATGGCCCATTCGAGGTCCCAATACACCTCGGCCATGAAGCAGAATCCGGGTTGATCCTCGCGGACGCGCTGGGTAGCGGCAGACCAGAAATCCGTCGGCCGGCGTCCCCAGGTTCGTTCAAAGATTTCCGGCAAGACGAGCATCGCCATGTCGCACCGCAATCCATCGCATTGCTTGCCGATCTTTCGCAGGATCTCGATCAACGCTTCCTGCAAACGCGGATTCGAGTAATCCAGCTGCAAGGTGTCCGGCCAGCCCGCAAAGTAGGGATCTCGACCGAAGGCTAACACACGTTCCCCATGTGCCGTTTCGACCACGGTGGGGTTGGGCGGTTCACGATCGCGATCCGTCAGGCTGCCGCTGATGAAGAAATCAGGGTGTTCCTCTACCCAGCGATGCCCCAAACCCATGTGGTTCGGAACAAAATCAAGCATCAACTTCAGTCCATGGTGTTGAATGCGGTCGCGCAATCGCGTCAGCGCTTGATCTCCACCTAAATGTTCCGCTACGACGTAGTCAGCGATCGCGAACCCCGAACCGTCGATATCCTGATCGCTGAGGTCTGGCAAGGTGTGCTGGAATTCCGTCCGCCAGCCCGGATCACTCCGTGACACCTCGCGTGCTGCCGGAGTCGTCTGCCAGACGCTCAGAAGCCAGATCCAGTGGAAGCCCGTTTCGCGGAGGCCATGGAATAGCTCATCGGGCAGATCGTCAAGCGTGGCGGGTCTGCCCAAACGGTGAGATAATTCGGTCAGATAGACGCGGGTATTCAGCTGATAGAGCAGGGGGTAGCTGACGGACATTTCGATCGTCCTTCTTTGAAACGGGCCGAACCGCTTCAGGGAGTCACGGCGGACGCGGTAACTGGCGAGGCAGACTTGAAGAATGCGGTCTTGGAGGTCGACAGAATCAGGTCAGGGGTCACCGTGCCGAACAAGTGCATCAGACGCGCGATGGTGCCTGTCCAACCCGTTTGATGGCTGGCACCCAGCCCGGCTTCATTGTCCCCATGAGAGTATTCGTAGAACAGAAGCAAGTCTCGGAAGTAGGGATCGTCCTGAAATTTCCTGTTAGCTCCGAATACAGGCCGTCGCCCCGTCGCATCGCGAAGGAAGATCCTGGTCAAGCGCTTTTCCAGCTCATGCGCTACCTCAAACAGCGTGAGGAGCCTTCCTGAACCTGTCGGGAACTCGACCCTGAAATTGTCTCCGTAAAACGCGTAGGTGATCTTAACTCTCAGTTCCACCAGTTGACGCAGGATTCAGTACTTCGTGTGGCGTGTGCCAGCCCGATCGCCTTCGAGGACGATGGTTCAGCAAGTCTTGGATTTGTTGAATGTGGTGGTGACGTAATCCTGTGAAATCTG
>Ga0114939_10001982_pt1 | contig 15712 bp, 16 predicted proteins | sample AshMeaCrysSpring_FD_87196 | JGI IMG/M metagenome (GOLD analysis project Ga0114939, IMG submission 87196) | Groundwater microbial communities from Big Spring, Nevada to study Microbial Dark Matter (Phase II) - Ash Meadows Crystal Spring | ecosystem: Environmental > Aquatic > Deep subsurface >... | reverse complement strand
TCGAAGCCGGCGCCAAGATGACGCAGATGGAAAACCGCATCGTGCTGGCGCGCTTCAAGGACGGCTACGGCCCGGTCGGCGCCTACTTCCTGCACCTGAAGACCTACACCCAGAACGGCCTGGGCCAGGAGTACGAGTCCAAGTGGTTCCCCGAGCTGCAGAAGATGGTCGGCAAGGAATACCTGGATCCGGAAGCCTCGCACCTGACGCACCGGCCGATCCCGACCTGCCTGCGCAACCACGCGCTGATCAGCGAGGTGAACGCCGGCCGAGGCCCGATCCACATGGTGACCATGCGCGCCTTCCAGGATCCGCACCTGGAAGAGGTCGGCTGGGAGAACTTCCTCGGCATGACGGTCGGCCAGGCGGTGCTTTGGGCCGCCACCGACGTGGACCCGAAGAACGAGAACCCGGAGCTCACCACTTCAGAGCCCTACGTGATGGGCTCGCACGCGACCGGTTCCGGCGCCTGGTGCTCGGGCCCGGAGGACATCTCGCCGCCGGAGTACTTCTGGGGCTACAACCGCATGACGACTGTCGAGGGCCTGTTCGGCGCCGGCGACGCGGTCGGCGGCACGCCGCACGCCTTCTCGTCGGGCTCGTTCACCGAAGGTCGTCTGGCCGCGAAGGCCGCCTGCAAGTACATCGACGACGGCAAGGCCGAGGGCATCGTCGTCTCCGAGGCGCAGATCAACGGCCGCCGCGAAGAGATCTACAAGCCGCTCGAGCACTACCGCGTCTACCGCAACGCGATCGTCGCCGGCGACGTCAACCCGCACTACATCAATCCGAAGCAGGGCCTGGACCGCCTGCAGAAGCTGATGGACGAGTACTGCGGCGGCGCGACCGTCAACTACATGACGAACGAGAAGCTGCTGAACATCGGGCTGAAGAAGCTCAGGATCATGGAGGAGGATCTCGAGAACCTGGCCGCCAAGGACATCCACGAACTGCTGCGGGCGTGGGAACTGAAGCACCGCCATCGCGCCGCGGAGTGCGTCACGCAGCACACGCTGTTCCGCAAGGAAACCCGCTGGCCCGGCTACTACTACCGCGGCGACTACATGAAGGTGGACGACGCCAACTGGCACGTGCTGACGGTGTCGCGCCGCGACCCGGCCACCGGCGAGTACACCATGGAGAAGGCGCCCTGCTATCACCTGGTGGCGGACGAGAAGTAGCACGGTCTGCGGCCGCGCGTGAACATCCTGGAGAAGACCGACGAAGAGATCCTGGCGCTGGCCAGGCCCCTGTGGCGCGACCTCGTCACGCACTCGAACGAAGGCAAGTACGGCGAGTTCTCGAAGAACTTCTCCAGTTCGCTCGCGCGCGCCATGGACCAGGTCGCGGCCGGCCACCAGTTCGCGCACAGCGAGCTGGCGCGAAACCTCTCCGAGGAGTTCGATGCGCTCGGCACCATCCGTCGCGGCGAGCACGTGACGGTTCTCTTCCGGCAGCGCAGCACCAAGAAGGCGGGCGAGTGGCTGGGCCGGCTGGTGCTCGGCTACGAGGACGGCAAGCTCAGGATCTTCGGTGCCTCCATCTTTTGAGACCGTCGGGGACTGAAGTGCGCGAAGTCATCCGCAACGGCAAGTTCGTCGAGCTGACCTACAGGGTGAGCGACCGCAGGACCGGGCACGTCCTCACCCGGGTCGAGTTCCCGCTCGGCTATGTGCACGGCTACAACGAGATCCTGGCGCCTTCGGTCCATGCGCAGCTGGAAGGCCGAGCCGCCGGCGACATCATCGAAGTGATGATCGACGGCAACCAGGTCTTCGGTCCCCGCGACGAGTCGCTGGTCTTCTCCGACGACATCGACAACGTTCCCGAGGAGTACCGGCAGGTCGCCACCTCGATCCTGATGGAGAACGACCGTGGTCAGACGCGCAGCTTCCTGGTGACGCACGTGGACGACGAGAAGCTGACCGTCGACGGCAACAATCCACTCAGCGGCCGGGAGCTCGTCTTCACGCTCGAGATCCTGACGGTGCGGGAGGCGAACGCCGAAGAGATGAAGGCCGGCGGCGCGGTCGCGGCGAGCCCGGCGGTCGATCCGTCGCTGCTGCGACCCGTGTGAGCGACGATACCTGCCGGCGTCGGCCCGAGCGGTCGCCGCGGCGCACGCAACAAGTGCCGGACTGAATTCGAAAGGAGGTGACTCATGAGCGAGCAGAAGCCCATCACCAAGGTTCCCGACGGTCACTCGCGGTACGTGACCACGCGGCAGATGCCGCCGAACGAAAAGGGGTTCGTCGGCTACGAGACCGTCTGGGAGCCGTTCCAGAAGGAAGCCGAATACCAGACGCCGAAGCAGCCGTAGGCGCGGCCCCGTTCTCGACCCAGCGATGACGGACATCCCCTCTGCACCGCCGGTGTCCGGCGTCCGCACCGACGACGAGGGTTACCTGGTCGACCCGGACGACTGGACCGAAGGCGTCGCCACGGCGCTGGCCGAGCGCGAGGGCCTGCAGCTCACCGACCTGCACTGGCAGGTGCTGCGCTTCATGCGCGCCTACCTGGACGAGCATCAGCTGATCCCGGATGCGCGTTTCGTGATCCGCTTTCTCGCCGACGACGCCGGCCTGGGCGACGCGGCGCGGCAGCGGCTGTTCGAGCTCTTTCCTTACGGCTATGTCAGGCAGGCGTGCAAGATCGCCGGCATGCGGCGACCGCGTGCCTGGAGCACCGGCTGAGGTATCTCGATGCGGGCCGGCGCTGCGCAGGCTGCAACGGCAGGCGCAGCGCGCGGGATTCGCGCGGGAGTGATAGGCAGGCTAGTTCAAACGACGGGAGACAAGAATGCTACGCACTGCGCTGATGGCCTTATTGATGATTGCCTCGACCGCGCTGGCCGCCGATCCGGCGGCGCTGGTCACCTACTCGAAGCCGGGCAAGTTCGAGGACGTGCGCGACGACCTGAAACTGGCGATCGAGAGCAAGGGCCTCGTGATCGACTACCAGTCGCACCTGCACCGCATGCTCGATCGGACCGGAAAGGACGTCGGTTCGGCCCAGACGATCTACGTCGATGCGCAGGCGTTCGTCTTCTGCAGCGCCGCCCTGTCGCGCAAGACGATGGAAGCCGACCCGCTGAACGCGGGGATGTGTCCGTATTCGATCGTGGTCTACTCGACCGCCAAGGATCCGGGCCAGGTCCATGTCGCCTACCGTCGCCCATGGCGGCCGGACGGCTCGGCGGCATCGAAGGCGGCGCTCGGCGAGGTCGAGAAGCTGCTCGACTCGATTGCGCGCCAGGCGATCGGAAAGAAGTAGCGATCCGACCGCCCCGCTTACCGGCGATCAGGGCCGGCTGGCGCGGAGCGGCCAGTCGTGCGGCTTTGGCTGTCTTCTCGCTTGCGCTCGAAGACTTCGCGCTCGGGACGGCCCGTCGCGCTGTTGAAGCTTTCTTCTCGCTTGCGCTCGAGGACTTCGCGCTCGGGGCGGCCCGTCGCGCTCAGGCCGGCTGCGCTTCGGCCTGGCCGTGGACCGGCGCGCTTTCCGGCACGCCCTGCCACAGCATGTCGTAGCCGAGTTCCTTCGTCTCGCTGCACATCTGCGCGAGGGCGGCGAATTTCTCGCGGAACACCGCATCGGCATGCGAACGCTCGTGCTGTTCGAACGAGCGCCAGTAGGTGACGATCACCGCGTCGTGGTCGGCGCCGCGGTCGGCGCCGAGCGAGCCTTCTTCCGAGACGAAGCCCGAGAAGCGGAACACCTGTCCGGCGATGAATCCGCCCTTCTCGTTGCCGTACGTCTCCTTGACGACGCTGCACATCTCGGCCAGCGTCAGTTCGATGTCGTCGTAGGTGACGCCCGGCTTCAGCTTGACGGTGTTGAACAGGAGCTTGGCGCCAAAGGGAATGGTGATCGGGCCGAACATGTTGCCTCCGGAAACGGGCATTGATACGGGGAAGGGTACCGCAGCAGCGGCCGGATCGCAGCCGTCGCGGCGCGATAGCCCTTCCCGATGCGTGGTCGGCAGGGGCCTGGGTTAACCCTTGCAGCGCCCGTCCGGCCCGACATTCAGGTAGGTGGCGAGCCACGCGCGCGCGCGCTGCCGCGCGTGCCGGGTCGCTTCCTTTTCCTCGGGCGATGCATCGGCGCGGAAGTCGAACGCGCGGCGCGCCATCGGATACATCTGAAGCTCGACCGGAACGCCGCGCGCCCAGAGCGCGTAGAACGCGCGCCCGTTGACCATGCGGCGCAGTTCGAAGTCGGCGTCGCCGATCAGCATCAGCACCGGCGCCTTGATCTGGCCGACTTCCGGCGCCACCGAGAACAGCTGCTGCGGCTCGGGCGCGTTCGGGTTCTGGAAGTGGCCGTAGTACGAGACGATCGCCGCGATGTCCTGCGGCCGCTTCGCCGCCAGCCGGATCGCGAAGTACGGCCCGCGCGAGACGCCGACGATGCCGACCGGCCCCCTGCACGCATCCTTGCGGGCCAGCAGCGCATCCAGCCCCGCTTCGACATCGGCCTCGGTCTCGGGGTAATGCCGATCCGGCCAGCGCTCGATCATGTTGCCCTGCTGCCAGTCGGGCGCCAGCACCAGGAAGCCCTGCGCCGCCAGGGCGCGCATGTGCGCGCGGTCTTCCTCCTCGAAGCCGCGCTTGGCGTGGATGTACAGCACCGGCGGGAACGGGCCGGCGCCGGCCGGCCTGGCCACTTCGATCGGCACCTCGTACCTGCCCGTGCTGGCGGTCGCCTTCTCCAGCGGCGGCGCGGCCGCGGCTTGAGCCCAACAGCAGAGGAGCAATGACGCGAGGTTGACGAAGGTCCGTTTCATCCCAGCGCCCTCACGGTGAAGGAAAGCGCCTCGAGATCGCCGAGCACCAGCGTGCGCGGCTCGCCAAATCCGGCCACGGTGCCCGGATTGACCAGCCAGGTGTATCCGCCTCGAACGTGGGCGACCTTTTCGATCCCGGCCTGATGGCTGTGGCCGCAGAACACGGCGTCGTAGTCGCCGGTCAACGCCATGCCGCGCGCCAGATGCGGATAGTGGATCATGAACAGCCTTCGTTGCCCCAGTTCGAGCGCCGCCTCGCCGCCGTGGTAGACGACCGCGCCGCCGGACTCGAAGGCCAGCCGCGACATCGCCGGGATGTCGCCGAGGTTGTTGCCATGGATGACGTGCATCGGCAGGCCCAGCCCCATGGCGCGGCGCAGGGTGTTGCCGCCGATGACGTCGCCGCAGTGGAGCACCGCCTGCGCGCCCCAGTCGCGCGCCAGTTCGACCGCACACACCAGCAGGTCACCGTGATCGTGGCTGTCGGATACGACGGCGATCTTCATCGTCTCGGGACGGCCGCGGCGATCGGGTTCATCGAGGCAGCATACTGCCCGACTGCCGCGGCGTCGGCCTACCAAGGTGGGTATGTCGCCCTCCCCATCCTCGGGGCTGGACAGCCCGGCGTGCGGGCAAGCCTAATGGCTGGCCCCGTGGCGTCGCCGATCGATCGGCATTTCTCCGCTGCTACCCTTGCCGGCGCCCGCAACGCCGCCACCTGATCCCGCTGTCGATGCCTGCCGACGATCCGCCGCCGCCGCGCGCTGCCGAAGTGCGCAAAACCACCTGCTACATGTGCGCCTGCCGCTGCGGCATCCGCGTGCATCTGGAAGACGGCAAGGTCCGCTACATCGACGGCAACCCCGAGCACCCGCTGAACCAGGGCGTGATCTGCGCCAAGGGCTCGTCGGGGATCATGAAGCAGTACTCGCCGGCCCGACTCACGAAGCCGCTGCTGCGCAGGAGCGGCACCGAACGCGGCGCCGGCGAGTTCGAGGAGATCAGCTGGGAACGCGCCTTCGAGCTGCTCTCGGAGCGGCTGGCGAAGATCCGCGCCACCGACCCGAAGAAGTTTGCCCTCTTCACCGGCCGCGACCAGATGCAGGCGCTGACGGGCCTGTTCGCGCGCCAGTTCGGCACGCCCAACTACGCGGCGCACGGCGGCTTCTGCTCGGTCAACATGGCCGCCGGGATGATCTACACCATCGGCGGCAGCTTCTGGGAGTTCGGCGGGCCGGACCTCGATCGCGCCAGGCTTTTCTTCATGCTCGGCACCGCCGAGGACCATCACTCCAACCCGCTGAAGATCGCGATCTCGAAATTCAAGCGGCGCGGCGGCCGCTTCGTGTCGATCAACCCGGTGCGCACCGGTTACTCGGCGATCGCCGACGAGTGGGTGCCGATCAAGCCCGGCACCGACGGCGCGCTGCTGCTGGCGATCATCCGCGAGCTGATCGCGCAGGGTCTTTACGACCGCGACTTCCTGGTCCGCTACACCAACGCCGGGCAACTGGTCAACGCCGACGAAGCCAACGACGAGTTCGGCATGTTCGTCCGTACCGAGGTGCCGGAAGAGGAGGCCTGCTACGACCCGCAGAACAAGCTGTGGTGGGACCGCATCACCGACAAGCCGGTCGTCACGCATGCACCAGGCGCCGACCCGTTCCTGTTCGGCACCTTCCGCCTGCGCGACGGCACGGCCGTGAAACCCGCGTTCCAGTTGCTGCAGGAGCGGGTGAAGGACTGCACGCCCGAGTGGGCGGCCGGGATCACCGGCATCCCGGCGGCGACGATCACCCGGCTGGCGCACGAGCTGGGCATCACCGCGCGCGACGAGAAGATCGAGCTGCCGATCGCCTGGACCGACTCGTGGGGCGTCGAGCACACGCACGTGACCGGCAACCCGGTGGCGTTCCACGCGATGCGCGGGCTGGCCGCGCACTCGAACGGCTTCCAGACGATCCGCGCGCTGGCCATCCTGATGACGCTGCTCGGCACGGTCGACCGGCCGGGCGGATTCCGCCACAAGGCGCCCTTCCCGCGGCCGATTCCGCCGTGCGCGCGCACGCCGAACACGCCGCTGGCGGTGAAGCCCAACCATCCGCTCGACGGCCTGGCGCTCGGCTGGCCGTCGGACCCGGACGACCTGTTCGTCGACGACGACGGTTCGCCGGTCCGCATCGACAAGGCGTTCTCGTGGGAGTACCCGCTGGCCGTGCACGGGCTGATGCACAACGTGATCACCAATGCCTGGCGCGGCGATCCCTACCGCATCGACACGCTGCTGCTGTTCATGGCCAACATGGCCTGGAACTCGACGATGAACACCGTCGAGGTCCGGCGGATGCTCAACGACCGCGACGAGAACGGCGAGTACAAGATCCCCTTCCTGGTCGTGTGCGATGCCTTCCAGTCGGAGACCACCGCCTTCGCCGATCTGGTGCTGCCCGACACCACGTACCTGGAGCGGCACGACGTGATGTCGATGCTCGACCGGCCGATCTCGGAATTCGACGGCCCGGTCGACTCGGTGCGCATTCCGGTGGTTCCGCCCACCGGCGAGTGCAGGCCTTTCCAGGAAGTTCTGATCGAGCTGGCGTCGCGGCTCGCGCTGCCCGCCTTCACCCGGCCCGATGGTTCCCGCAAGTTCCGCAGCTACCCGGACTTCATCGTCAACTACCAGACCGAGGCCGGCTCCGGCATCGGCTTCCTGTCCGGCTGGCGCGGCGTCAGCGGCGACAAGTTCATGCGCGGCGAGCCGAACCCGCAGCAGTGGCAGATGTACGAGCAGAACAACTGCGTCTACCACCACCATCTTCCGCCCTCCTACCAGTACATGCGCAACTGGAACAAGGGCTACCTCGAGTGGTCGCTGCGCAACCGCATCACCCGCTACGCCGAGCCGATCCTGATTCACCTGTACTCGGAGGTGCTGCAGAAATTCCGCATCGCTGCGCAGGGCAAGGGGCTTACGCGCAAGCCGCCGGCGCACCTGCGCGAACGCATCGCCACCTACTTCGACCCGCTGCCGTTCTACTACGCGCCGCTCGAGGTGCAGGCCACCGACACGCAGGCGTTTCCGCTGGCGGCGATCACGCAGCGGCCGATGGCGATGTACCACTCGTGGGATTCGCAGAACGCCTGGCTGCGGCAGATCCACGCCCACAACTACCTGATGGTCAACCCGAAGACGGCGGCGGCCTGCGGCATCGGCGACGGCGACTGGATCTGGGTCGAGTCGCAGTGGGGAAGCGTGCGCTGCATGTGCCGGCATTCGCAGGCGGTCGAGCCCGGCACGGTGTGGACGTGGAACGCCATTGGCAAGGCCGCCGGCGCCTGGGCGCTGGCGCCGGGGTCGAACGAGTCGCAGAAGGGCTTCCTGCTCAACCACCTGATCAGCGAGGAACTGCCGGGCGCCGACGGCGGCCGGGTCTCCAACTCCGATCCGATCACCGGCCAGGCCGGCTGGTACGACGTGCGCGTGCGCATCCGCAAGGCGGCCGACGACGAGCCGGCGCAGACGTCACCGCAGTTCGCGCCGATGAAGGCCTTTCCCGGAATGGCGGCCGCGAGGAAGCTGTGGCTCACCTACACCAGTCGGGGCGGGAAGAGTGCCTAGGGCTGCGTTGCTTGGACGTGTCATCCCCGCGAAAGCGGAAACCCAGTGCCTCTTGACGCATCGGAACCGGGTTCCCGCTTGCGCCGGAACGACGCGGATGGCGGACCCACGAGGTGGCGGATGACTCAACTCGCCCTCGTCATCGACCTGAACGTCTGCGTCGGCTGCCACGCCTGCGTGACCAGTTGCAAGGAATGGAACACCGCGGGCAGCGCCGGGCCGATGGCCGACCAGCGCCCCTATGACGCCGACCCGACGGGCACGTTCTTCAACCGCGTGCAGACCTTCGAGGTCGGCGAGTTTCCGGACACGCAGACGGTGCACTTCCCGAAGTCGTGCCTGCACTGCGAGGACCCGCCGTGCGTGCCGGTGTGCCCCACCGGCGCCAGCTACAAGCGGGCCGAGGACGGCATCGTGCTGGTCGACTACGACAAGTGCATCGGCTGCAAGTACTGCTCGTGGGCCTGCCCGTACGGCGTGCGCGAACTCGACGAGAAGCAGCAGGTGATGAAGAAGTGCACGCTGTGCGTCGACCGCATCTACGACCCGAAGCTGCCCGCCGCCGAGCGCAAGCCGGCCTGCGTGCTGGCCTGCCCGACCAGCGCGCGCCTGTTCGGCGACGTGCACGACCCCGACTCCGAGGTCTCGCAGGCGATCCGCGAGCGCGGCGGCTACGCGCTGATGCCCGAGTGGGGCACGCATCCGGCCAACCACTACCTGCCGCGCCGTCGCACGGCGATCACCATCCAGCCCGAGGAACTGGCGCGCGCCGACAACCCGCTGAAGGTCGACGGCAAGCTGCCGCGGCCGCCGAAGAGCGACCCGGCGCTCGACGACGTGATGTCCTGGTGAACGCAAGGCCGCGCCGCGATGCAACCCGCGTTTTCCGTCCTGCTCCTGACCACCCTGATCGGCGCCGGCCAGGGCCTTCTGATCGCGCTGTACCTTACCGAACTGTGGGGCCGGATCGGCTGGCTGCCGCAGCCGTCGGCCTCGTTCCTGGCGCTCGGGGCCGCCGTCGCGCTGGTGCTGACCGGACTGGGACTGCTGGCGTCGTTCTTCCACCTCGGCCGGCCGGAGCGTGCCTGGCGCTCTGCCACGCGCTGGCGCACGTCGTGGCTGTCGCGCGAGGTGATCGTGCTGCCGATGTTCATGGGCGCGCTGGCGCTGTACGCGTTGGCGCAGTTCAGCGGCTACGGCGATGCCCACCCGGCCGCCGTGCTGGCGCTCGGTGCGGCGACCGTCGCGCTGGCGCTGGCGCTGTACCTGTGCACGGGGATGGTCTACGCCTGCCTGAAGTTCCTGCAGGAGTGGGCCTCGCCGCTGACGGTGCTCAACTACCTGCTGCTCGGCCTGGCCTCGGGCTTCACCGCTGCCGCGGCGCTGGCCGAGCAGTCGGCGCCGGCGCTGCTCGCCTTTTACGCCTCGGGCGCGCTGCTGCTGACGCTGGCCGCCTTCGTCGGCCGCGCCGCATCGCTGCTGCGCAACGCGCGGCTGAAGCCGCGATCGACGCTGGCCACCGCCATCGGCGTGCGCCACCCCCGCATCGTGCAGATCGCACAGGGCATGTCCGGCGGCTCGTTCAACACCCGCGAGTTCTTCCACGGCCGCACGCGCGCCTTCATGCGCTCGGTCAAGTGGATCTTCCTGCTGCTCGCCTTCGCGGCGCCGACGCTGCTGCTCGCGCTCGTTCTCGCCTACGAGACGCCGTGGCTGCCGGCGCTGGCCTTCGCCATCCAGTACGTCGGTCTGCTTGCGGAGCGCTGGTTCTTCTTCGCCCAGGCCAACCATCCGCAGAACCTGTACTACCAGGCGGTGGCCTGAGCGGCGCTGGGGTGCGGGCCGCTGCCGGTTCAACGGCGGCAGCGCCTTTTCCCGGCCACCCCCCCGGGTACCGTCGCCCAGGTGCGCGACGACGGCCGCTCGCTGCGCATGCACAATGCTGCGGGCATCGGATTCGAATAGCATTGCCGCTATCCCACCCCCGCCGCCCGCGTCCACCCCCGTGAAGATCGAACCCCTGGCCACCCGCGGGCTTGCCGCTGCCGAAGGCCCGGCGCAGCGCTTCGACGCCGACGAGACCGGCTCGATGCTGGCCGACTTCCTCGGCCTCGTGGTGCGGCTGACGGGCGCCCGGGCCGGCGCGGTGCGCACGCCGACACCCGATGGCGCCAATCTGCGCCTGCTGGCCGCCATCGGCCTGTCCGACGAGATCTGCGCCCGCGACACGATGATGCCGGCCTCCTGCGGCATGTGCGGCGCCGCGCTGCAGACCTCGCTGACGCGACAGGCCAGCGCCGTGATCGGTTGCCCGGTGCGCGAGGGCGCCACCGCGACGGCAGCCTTCAGCGGCCGCGCGGTCGCGGTCCCGCTCGATCACCACGGGCGGCCGATCGGCGTGCTCAACCTCTTCTTCGCCGAAGGGCAGAACCCGCCGGCCGGCATCACGCGACTGCTGCGGCCGTTCGGCCAGGTGCTCGGTATGGCGCTCGAGAACGAACGCCTGACGCGCGAGAACCTGCAGGCCCGGCTGACCGCCGAGCGCCAGTCGATGGCCGCCGATGTGCACGACGCGCTGGCGCAGTCGCTGACCTTCATGCGCATGCGGATGTCGCTGCTCGACGACGCGATTCGCGACGGCGACTGCGCGCACTCGCGCGCCTACGCCGGCGACATCAGCGACGAACTGCGCAACGCCCATGGCCGGCTGCGCGAGATGATCAGCCTTTATCGCGCCGGCATGGACTCGCGCGGCCTGATCGCCTCGCTGCGCGAGCTGGCGGCCGCGTTCCGCCATCGCAGCGGCATCGAGCTGGCGTTCGACTGCCCGGACGGGGAACCGAACCTGCCCGCCGACCGGCAGCTGCAGATCTTCTACATCGTGCAGGAGGCGCTGGCCAACGTCAGCCACCACTCGGGCGCGCGCCGGGCGCGGCTGCTCGTCGAGCACGGCGATGCCGAGCTGCGGGTCGCGGTCGAAGACGACGGCCGCGGACCGGACGCGGAGATCCTCGACCCGCGCTGCGCCGGCCGACTCACCGAGGCCGGCCACCACGGGCTGCAGATCATGCGCGAGCGCGCCGGCCGCGCCGGCGGACGGCTGCACATCGGCGCCCTGCCCACCGGCGGCACGCGCGTGACGCTGACCGTCGACATGCCCCTGCCGCAGGCCGCGCAATGACCGCCGCGCCCGCGATCAAGCTGGTGCTGGTCGACGACCATGCGCTGGTGCGCCAGGGGCTGGCCGACCTGCTGTCGCGCGGCGCCGGCATGCAGGTGCTGGCCACCACCGGCCGCGCCGAGGAGGCGTTCGAGCTGCTGCGCCAGCACCGGCCGGACCTGCTGATCCTCGACCTGAGGATGTCGCCGACCGACGGCATCACCCTGCTGAAGAGCCTGCGCGAGCGCGGCGAAACGACGCCGGTGCTGGTGCTGACGATGAGCGAGGCGGCGGAGGACCTTGCCGCGGCGCTGAAGCTCGGCGTGCGCGGCTACCTGCTGAAGGACATGGAGCCGGCCGACGTGATCGACGCCATCCGCCGCGCGGCGCGCGGCGAACTGGTGGTGGCGCCGTCGATCTCCGGCAAGCTCGCCGCCATCCTGCAAAGCGGCGACGAACCCGGCAGCGCCGCCAGCCTCCTGAAGCAGCTGACCGGGCGCGAGCGGCAGATCCTCGGCCACGTGGCTGCCGGCATGAGCAACAAGGCCATCGCCAAGGCACTCGGCATCAGCCACGACACCGTCAAGCTGCACGTGCGCCATATCCTGGCCAAGCTGGGCCTGAGTTCGCGCGTCGAAGCCGCGGTGTTCGCGGTGCAGAACCGCGCCGTGCTCGGCTCGGACCTGCGCTGACGCCGCCGCGGATCGCCCCGGCCCGTTCAGTCGCGCAGCGCGAGCCGCAGCGGCTGGTGGTCGGAGGCGTCGGTCGACGCGTCGAAGTCGATCGAGACGATGCGCGGCGCCAGCGCTGCGGTCACCGCGAAGTAGTCGCGGCAATGGCCCCCCGTCGGCCACTGCCGCCGGTCGAACAGTCCCGTGCTGGGCGGATGCGGCGCCTCGCCGCGGACGACGCGCCAGGCATCGAGCAGCGGCGGTGCGAACAGCTGCCCGTACTCCGCGTCGGTCGGCTGCACATTGAAATCACCGCAGAGCACGGCGGCGGCCGGCCGCGGCACGGGGTCGTACGGGCTCTTCGCCGGCTTCGGCGGACGGGCCTCGTTCTCCGCGGCCTCCGCCTGCAGCAGACGCAGGTGCGCGATCTGCGCCGCGCGATGCGCGGCCGAGTAGTACTCCAGGTGCGTGGTGACCACGCGCAGCGGCCCGGCCGTCGTCTGCACCACGGCCTCGATCGCCTGCCGCTGCATGTGCTTGATGCCGCCCTCGGCCGGGTGCGGCAGCAGGTGGCGAAACAGCTGCAGCACCGGCAGCCGCGACAGCAGCGCGTTGCCGAACTGCCGCCGGGCGCCGCGCCCGCGCGCGCGGTCGAGCCCGGCGCCGAAGAAGACCTCGTAGCCGGGAAACAGCCGCCGCAGCTCGGCCACCTGGTCGGCGCCGCCGTCGTAGGCGGGATCGTTGCGCGCGACCTCCTGCAGGCAGATCACGTCGGCCTCGCCCAGCGCCCGCGCCACGCGCGCGATGCGCGCGAGGTCGAACACGCCGTCGCAGCCCAGCCCGCACTGGATGTTCCAGGTGACGATGGCCGTCATCGTCGGCCTACTTGATGCCGGCCTGCATGAACGACTGCATGAACTGCCGCTGGAACAGCAGGAACGCGACCAGCAGCGGCGACACCGCCATGATCGTCCCGGCGCTGATCACGGCCCAGTCCACCCCCGACTCCGGCGCGCCGAAGATCGCCAGTCCGACCGTCAGCGGCCGCGTCTCGACCGCGTTGGTGATCACCAGCGGCCAGAGGAAGTTGTTCCAGTGGTAGCTGACCGACACCAGCCCGTAGGCGAGGTAGGTCGGCCGCGCCAGCGGCACGTACACGCGCCAGAGCACGCCGAGGAAGCCGCAGCCCTCGACCCGCGCCGCCTCCTCGAGCTCGCGCGGCACGGTCTTGAAGGTCTGCCGCAGCAGGAAGATGCCGAAGGCGCTCGCCATGTACGGCAGGCCGATGCCGAGGATGGTGTCGACCAGGCCGAGCTTCGCCATGATGCGGTAGTTCTCGACGATCAGCACCTCGGGCATCACCATCAACTGCACCAGCACCAGCCCGAAGGCGACGTGGTGACCGAAGAACTCGAAGCGCGCGAAGGCGTAGCCGGCCAGCGTGCACAGCACCAGCTGCGCCGACAGGATCATCGTCACCAGGACGACGGTGTTCAGGAAGTGGCGCGGGAACGGCGCATAGGTCCAGGCCTTGGCGAAGTTGGCGAGCGTCAGCGGCGCGAACAAATCGAAGTGCGTGGCCATCGCGGCCGGGTGGAACGCCGCCCAGAAGGCGTAGGCGAGCGGCGACAGCCAAAGCGCCGCCAGCGCCCACGCCGCCATGGTCTCCAGCGCGAACCCGGGTCGCAGCTTCACCGGTAGTGCACCCGCTTCTCGATCAGCAGGAACTGCAGCACCGCCAGCGCGGCCAGCAGCGCCAGTAGCACGACGGTGAGTGTCGCCGCGTAGGCGGTCTCGAAGAAGCTGAACGCCACCTGGTAGACGTAGTACAGCAGCAGGCTGGAGGCGTTGTCCGGGCCGCCCTTGGTCAGGATGAACAGGTGGTCGACCAGCTTGAACGAGTTGATCGTCGCGTTGACCAGCACGAACAGCGTGGTCGGCATCAGCAGCGGGAAAATCACGCGGCGGAAGTAGTACCAGCGCGAAGCGCCATCGATCTTCGCCGCCTCTTCGAGCTCCGGCGGCAGCGACTGAAGCGCGGCCAGGTAGAAGATCATGAAGAAGCCGGCCTCCTTCCACACCACCATCACCATCGTCGCCGGCAGCACGAGGTCCGGGTCGCCGAGCCAGTTGTGGCTGCCGGCGCCGGCGAGGGCGCCGAGGCGGTCGAACAGCCCGATCTGCGGCGTGTAGAAGAACAGCCACAGGTTGGCCACCGCGATCATCGGCAGCACCGTCGGCGTGAAGTACGCCATGCGCACCAGGGCGCGGGCCGGCAGCCTGTCGTTGACCCACAGCGCCATCACCATGGCGATGGCGATGGCGGTGGGGATCGTGCCGAGCGCGAACCAGGCGTTGTTGCCCAGTACCTGCCAGAAGATCGGGTCCTCCAGCAGCGCCGCGTAGTTCTCCAAGCCGACGAACCGGGACGGCCGCACCGCGGTCCCGGTCGAGTAGAAGCTGTCGATCAAGGTGGCGACCGCCGGGTAATGCGTGAAGCCTATGAGCAGGATCGCGGCCGGCGTCAGCAGTAGCCAGCCGTAGACGTGCTTCATCCGGTCGTGCGTCACCGATAGGGCTTCAGCAGCCGTTCCGCCTCGCCCTGCGCCGCCTTCAGCGCGTCGGCGGGCGCCTTCTGCCCGGTCAGCGCCGCCTGGATCGCGTCATCGAGCAGCTTGCGCACGCGCCCGGTCTGGAAGGTGGACAGCTCCGGCGTGGCGAACTCGAACTGGTCGCGCGCGACCACCGCCGGCGGGAAGCCGGCGGCGTATTCCTTCAGCTTCGGCGTCGCGTAGGCGTCGGGGCGCACGGCGACGTAGCCGGTGGCCATGCTCCAGTCGGCCGCGCGTTCCGGCGCCGTGATCCACTTGACGAAGGCCAGCGCCGCCTTGCGCTCCTCCGGCGTGGTCTTCTTGAACAGGTAGAAGTTGCCGCCGCCGGTGGGCGAGCCGCGCTGCTTGGAGGCCGGCAGCATGGCCACGCCGAACGGGAACTTGGCGGTGTCGCGCACCGCGGTCAGGTTGCCGGTGGTGTGCCACATCATCGCCGTCTTGCCCTCGGTGAAGGCCTGCCGCAGCGTGCCCCACTCGACCGTGCCCTCGGGCATCACCTTGTGCTTCGCGCCGAGGTCGCGCCAGTACCGCAGCGCCGCGATCACGTCCGGATGCGCGAAGTTGGTGGCGTTGCCGTCCCGGCTCATCAGATCCTGGCCGTTCTGCCGCGCGAAGGCCTGGAACATCCAGTACGGGTAGCCGGTGGAAGGCACCATCACGCCCCAGCGCGCGACGTTGCCGCCCGAGTCCTTCTTCACCAGCTTCGCCGCCATCGCGCGCATCTCGTCCCAGGAGGCGGGCGCCTTGTTGGGATCGAGCCCGGCTTCCTTGAACGCGTCCTTGTTCCAGTACAGCACGATGGTCGAGCGCTGGAACGGGATGCCGTAGGTCTTGCCCTTGTAGGTGCCGTTCAGCATGAGCGCCGGG
>Ga0114939_10001980_pt1 | contig 15715 bp, 13 predicted proteins | sample AshMeaCrysSpring_FD_87196 | JGI IMG/M metagenome (GOLD analysis project Ga0114939, IMG submission 87196) | Groundwater microbial communities from Big Spring, Nevada to study Microbial Dark Matter (Phase II) - Ash Meadows Crystal Spring | ecosystem: Environmental > Aquatic > Deep subsurface >... | reverse complement strand
CGTCGTCGCGGCGGCCGGCGCGCACGCGCAGTCGCCGGCCGGCGCCAAAGCGGCCACCGGCGCCGCCGCCAGGGCCGACCCGCAGCGGCAGCGACAACTTCAGTCGGACCAGCGCAAGCTGCGACAGGAGCTGGACCAGCTCAGGCAGCAGGTGGCGCGCGCCGAGTCCGCGCGCGTCGAGGCCGCCGATGCGCTGCGTGAATCGGAGGTGGCGATCTCGGCCGCCAACCGCCGGCTGCGCGAACTGGAGTCCGAGCGAAAACAGGTGCAGTCCGAGATCGAGGCGCTGGCGGCGCGCAGCCGGGCGATCGGCGCGCACCGGGCCGACGAGGAGCGCGGTCTGCGGCTGGTGCTGCGCAGCCAGGTCGTGCTGGCGCGGCAGGCGCCGCTGCAGCAGTTGATCGACGGCACCTCGCCGGATCGGCGGCAAAGAGAGCTGGCGTACCTCGACACCCTGGCCCGCAGCCGTGCGCGCACGCTGGGCGAGCTGCACTCGCAGGGCGAGGCGCTGGCCCAGCTGCAGGTGCAGTCGGAGGTCAAGCAGATCGAACTGTCGACGCTGGCCGACGAGGAGCAGCGCAACCGGGCCGAACTGCTTAAGCAGCAGGCGGCGCGCAGCAAGGCGCTCGACCGGCTGGCCCGCCAGCTGGCTGGCCAGCGGCGCTCGCTGGAGACCCTGCAGCGCGACGAGAAGCGGCTGGCGGCGCTGATCGCCGAGATCGAGAAACTGCTGGCCGAGCAGGCGCGACGGCAGCCCGGGGAGGCCGCCCGCCCGGCGGCGCCGGCGCGCAGCCCGGCCGCGGCGGGCGGGGACGTGCCGCCGGACAGCCTGCTGGCACAGATGCGCGGCAAGCTGGTGCTGCCGGTGCGCGGCGAGGTCGTGGCGCGCTTCGGCAGCCCGCGGCCGACCGAGGCGCAGGTCGACGCCCCGACCTGGAAAGGCATCCTCATCCGTGCCCCGGCCGGGGCGGAGGTCCGCGCCGTGGCCGCCGGTCGGGTGGTGTTCGCCGACTGGCTGCGCGGATTCGGCAATCTGCTGGTGATCGATCACGGTGAGGGCTTCCTGACCGTATACGGCAACAATGAATCGCTGCTCGCCGAAGCCGGCGACAAGGTCGCCGCCGCGGACCCCGTGGCCACTGTGGGCAGCACCGGGGGCATCGCCGAGGCGGGCCTATACTTTGAAATGCGTTTCAAGGGTCGGCCGATCGACCCGCTGCGCTGGGCGCAGGCGCGCTGAGGCCGCGAGGCCGAGCCTCGGCGTTCGCTGCCCGATGCGCCCGTTTCCGGAGGTCACATGAGCGGACGTTTGCGGACATTCGCACTGATCAGCGTCGGCGCCTTCGCCGGCGTCGCCGTCAGTCTCGGCATCTCGGCCTATGCGTTCCGCGACAGCCGCGGCCCGATCCCGCTGGAGGAGATCCGCCAGCTGACCGACGTGTTCGGCGCGATCAAGAGCCACTACGTCGAGCCGGTCGAGGACCGCAAGCTGATCCAGGAAGCGATCTCCGGCATGCTGACCGGCCTCGACCCGCACTCCTCGTTCCTCGACGCCGACGCCTTCAAGGACTTGCAGACCAGCACGCAGGGCGAGTTCGGCGGGCTGGGCATCGAGGTGGCGCCGGAGGACGGCGCCGTGCGCGTGGTGGCACCGATCGACGACACGCCCGCGTTCCGCGCCGGCATCAAGGCCGGCGACCTGATCATCAAGATCGACGACACGCTCACCCGCGGCATGCCGCTGTCGGACGCGGTCAAGCTGATGCGCGGCAAGAGGGGCACCGCGGTGACGCTGACCGTCTCGCGCAAGGGCGAGGCCAAGCCGCTGGAGTTCAAGCTGGTGCGCGACGTGATCCGCACGCAGTCGGTCCGCAGCAAGGTCATCGAGCCGGGCTTCGCCTACGTGCGCATCTCGCAGTTCCAGGAGCGCACGGTCGAGGACCTGGCCCGGCACCTGGCCGACGCCTACAAGCCCGGGGCGCTCAAGGGCCTGGTGCTGGACCTGCGCAACGATCCGGGCGGCCTGCTGCATTCGGCGATTGGCGTGTCGGCGGCGTTCCTGCCGAAGCGGGCGCTGGTCGTCTCGACCGATGGCCGGATGAGCGACGCCAAACGCCGTTTCGTGGCCGCGCCCGAGGACTACCAGCGCAGCCGCGGCGACGACGTGCTGGCCCGCCTGCCGAAGGAATTGAAGGCGGTGCCGATGGTCGTGCTCGTCAACGGCGCCAGCGCCAGCGCCTCCGAGATCGTCGCCGGCGCGCTGCAGGACCACAAGCGGGCCACGGTCATCGGCACGCAGACCTTCGGCAAGGGCTCGGTGCAGACGATCATTCCGCTGCGCACCGACAGCGACAAGCCGGCGGCGATCAAGCTGACCACGGCGCGGTACTTCACCCCGAACGGGCGCTCGATCCAGGCCAAGGGCATCGAGCCCGACCTGCTCGTCGACGACACCGCGCAGGGCAACTTCGGTGGCCTGCAGATCCGCGAAGCCGACCTGGCGCGCCACCTCGAGGACAAGAAAGGAGGCGGCGCCGACGCCAGGCCCGAGGGCTCGCGCGAAGGCGCGCCCGCTGAGGCTCAGGGCGAGCAGCGCGCGTCGGGCGCGGCGCCGCGCCGCTACGAGTTCGGTTCGGCCGAGGACTTCCAGCTGCAGCAGGCGATGAACCACCTGAAGGGCCAGCCGGTCGAAACCGCCAAGAAGCCCGAGAACGTCGCCGCGTCGGTGTCCGGGAAGAAGTAGGCGCGCGGCACCCGCCCTGTGCCACGATGAATCACGGCGCCGGCAGCGCCGGGTCGCCAGCAGCCATGGCCCGATGACGCCGGCGCCATGTCCGATCCCCTGTGAACGACCAAGAACTGCTGCGCTACTCGCGCCACATCCTGCTGCAGGCGATCGGCATCGAAGGGCAGGCGCGGATCAACGCCGCCTCGGCGCTGGTGGTCGGCGCCGGCGGGCTCGGTTCGCCGGCTTCGTTCTACCTCGCTTCGGCCGGCATCGGCCGGCTGACGCTGGTCGACGGCGACGCGGTCGACCTCACCAACCTGCAGCGGCAGATCCTGCACGGCACCGACCGGATCGGCATCAACAAGGCCGAGTCCGGCCGCAAGACGCTCGCAGCGCTGAATCCGCACGTGCGGATCACGACCGTCGCCGAGCGCGTCGACGGGCGCGGGCTCGATGCGCTCGTGGCCGATGCCGACGTGGTGCTCGACTGCACCGACAACTTCGCCACCCGGCACGCGATCAACCGCGCCTGCGTCGGGCGTCGGCGGCCGCTGGTGTCGGGCGCGGCGGTTCGCTTCGACGGCCAGCTGGCGGTGTTCGACCTGCGGCAGCGGGGTTCGCCCTGCTATGCGTGCCTGTTCCCGGAGGGCGACGGCGAGGACGAACTGTGCGCGGTGATGGGCGTGTTCGCGCCCCTGACCGGCATCATCGGCACGATGCAGGCGGCCGAGGCGCTGAAGCTCGTCGCCGGGGCCGGACAGGTGGCCCTGGGCCGGCTGCTGATGCTCGATGCGCTGGCCATGGAGGTGCGCACGGTACGATTCGCCACCGACGCGCATTGCACCGTCTGCGGCGCTGCCGCCGCCGGCTGAGCTTAGAGGCCGTGAGGAAATGGTCGCCAGCGGCCCGAGGTGCCACCTCCCGGCGGACCCGTACAGAAGAGTACGGCGGGAAGCCTCAGGCGCGCGATCGGGACGCGCGGTAGATTGACTCGCAGCCCCTCGGCGGGCGCGGTTTGGCTTTCAACTGCACAACACCCTCCTGTGGTCGCCATCGCCTCTCCAACGCCTCCGTCCGGTGCCCGACCGCTGCTGGCGGCGTGCGTGGCGATCGTCGTCGTCTCGATGGCCGGCGCGCTGTACTTCCAGCACGTGCTGCACCTGCAGCCGTGCCCGCTGTGCGTGCTGCAGCGGGTGGCGATCATCGGCGTGGGATTGGTGGCGGCGATGGGCTTGCTCGCCAGCGGCGCGCGTGCCCAGCTCGTCGTCGCGGCGCTGGCGCTGTTGCTGGCGCTGGTCGGCGCGGGCATTGCCGGCTGGCACGCGTGGATCCTGGCCTATCCGCCGGAGTCGATGTCCTGCGGCCGGCCATTCGAGTGGTTCCACGCCGACTTCCCGCTTGCCGTGTGGCTGCCGAGGCTCTTCGCCGGGCAAGGCGACTGCCTGAACCTGGACTGGACGCTCTTCGGACTGGCGATCCCGCACCTGTCGCTGATCGCTTTCACGGCGCTGGCCGCGGGCACGGCCGCGGCGGCGCGCGCCGCCTGGCGGCGGCTGCGCTGAAGCTATACGAGCAGCGCCGGCAGCTGCGCTTCTACGCCCTCGCCGGGCAGCCTGCGGAATCCGCTCTTGGCGAAGCGGTGCCAGCGGCCGATCACATAGGCGACGATCAGCGACGCGCGGGCGGCAGCGTCGAAGTCGGCCGGCAGCTCGTTCTCGGTGGCCGCGACCCGGAAGCTCTGCTTCAGCGACGTCTCGATGCGCTCGAACAGCTGGTTCATCCGCTCCTGCAGCCGCTCGTTCTCGTTGACCAGCGCATCGCCGATCAGCACGCGCGTCATGCCGCGGTTGGTCTGCGCGAACTCCAGCAGCATCAGCACCGTGCTGCGCGCCTGCTTCAGCCCTGAGCTTTCGCGCTCGGCGATGTCGTTGATCAGGCCGAAGATCGTCGTCTCGATGAACTCGATCAGGCCCTCGAACATCTGCGCCTTGCTGGCGAAGTGGCGGTACAGCGCCGCCTCGGAAACCGACAGGCGCTCGGCCAGCGCCGCGGTCGTCACTTTCTCGCCCTTCGGGTCCTCGAGCATCGTCGCCAGGGTCTGCAGGATCTGCAGCCGGCGCGCGCCGGGCTTGCGCCGCGTCGATTCGCCCAGTGTGCTGACCGATTCCATTTTCATTCTTCTTGCGTGGCACGGGTCGGGCCGTGCATCGGTCCGCGGTGCGCGTCCTGCGCACGAACGCTTCCTACTGTGCAGCGCTGACTCATGCTCGACGCCCTCGAAGAGGCTGGCTGATGGGGGTTGGCCAATTCTGTCCGAAAGCCGCGCCGACGTGGGGAGTTACTTTCGTATTAGGCATTGCGGATACTGAGGCCGCGCGGACGTATCGACATCGGCGCGGACCGACCACCGGTCCTGCACGGTGGGCCGTCAATCCGGCCCCAGCAGTCGGTCAGGCGAACACAGGCAGTGCGCATGGACCGCGAACGGATCGCGGGCGGCGTTGCGCAGCCAGCGCAGGTCGCCTGCGGCCGATCGCGCCGCCTCGGGCAACGTCGCGGCGGACGACAGCCACGTGGCGAGCCAGGGCACCGTGGCGAAGGACATCTCGCCGAGCAGCACGCCGAGCAGGCGATCGACGCCGCGCGGCTCGCGCTCGACGTAGACGACGCGGAAGTCCTCGCCGAGCCCGCCGCGCCTGGCCGCGGCCTGCAGCGCCTCGTGATACGTGCCGAGACGATCGATCAACCGATGCTCGAGCGCCTGCCGGCCGGTCCACACGCGGCCCTGGGCCAGTTCGTCCATCAGCTCGACCGCGACGTTGCGTGCTGTCGCCGCCTGGCCGACGAAGTCCTTGTAGGCGCGAGTGACGCCCAGCTGCAGCAGTTCGCGCGTGCGCGGATCGAGCGGGCGACGCGGATCGAGCGCGCCGGCGAGCCAGGTCGTGGTGGTGCCGTGGGTGTGCAACGACAGCTTCTGCCAGGCGCGGTCGGCCGAGGGCACGAGCGCGAAGACGCCGATCGATCCGGTCACGGCCGAGGGATCGGCGAGGACTTCGTCGGCGGCCATGGCCACGTAGTAGCCGCCGGAGGCGGCGATGTCGCCGAAGGACGCCAGGATCGGCTTGCCGGAGCTTCGAGTCAGCTCGACCTCGCGGCGAATCTGCTCGGCGGCGAACAGGCTGCCGCCGGGGGAGCGCACGCGCAGCAGCACGGCCTTGATCGAATCGTCCTCGCGCGCGCGCCGGATCAGCTCGGCTGTCGAGCGGCCGCCGACCAGGCCCTGCGGCTGCTCGCCATCGAGCATCTCGCCGGCGGCGACGACGACGCCGACCGCGCCGCCCTGCGCCGGCGTCAGCGTGGCGAGGTAGCGCGCAAGCGAGATCTGCCGAAACGTCTTGTGCCGCGGGTCGGGGGCGCCTTTCTCCGTCATCAGCGCGCGCAGTTCGTCGCGCGTCTTCAGGCCGTCGACCAGCTTCTCGGCCAGCGCCAGCTTCGCCGCGTCGCCATCGGCCGCGGCGAGCCTCGCCGGCAGCTCGTCGATCATCCTCATCAGGCTGCCGGCCGGCAGCTGGCGCGCCGACTCGATCGCCGTCTGGTACTGGGCCCACAGGTCGCCGAGCAGCGCGGCCTCGTCGCGCTGGGCCTCCTCCGAAGGCGCGTTCTGCACGAAGGGCTCGGCCGCGCTCTTGTAACGGCCGACCTTGAAGACGTTGACGGTCACGCCCACGGCGTCGAGCGCGTCGCGGTAGTAGTTGCGGTAGCCGCCGAAGCCCTGCAGCACGACCCGGCCGTACGGGTGCAGCAGCACCTGGTCGGCGTGGGCGGCGAGGAAATAGCGCCGCTGGTCGAGGCCTGAGCCCCAGGCGATCACCGGCTTGCCACTGGCGCGGAACCGACCGATGGCGGCGGCGACCTCGCGCAGCGTGGCCAGCCCGGCGCCTTCCATGTCGTCCAGCAGCAGCACGGCGCGGGCGATCTTCGGGTCACGCGCGGCGGAGTCCAGCGCCGCGAGGAGGTCGCGCAGCTGCGTTTCGCGCTCGCGCTCGGACAGCGCGTGCACCAGCGTGACGCTCGACGGTGCGCCGGTGCGCTGCTCGACGATCGGCCCGGCGATGTCGATCACCAGCGCCGTGTTGTCCTCGAGCCTGGGCCGGTCTTCGGTCAGCCACGCGCCGATGAGGGCAACGAGGACGGCCAGGAACAGCAGGTTCAGCACCAGCGTGCGGGTGAAGCTCAGGGCGTTCCAGAGGAAGGCGAAGAATCGGCGGATCAGTCCGGGGCGGGACGCCATGCGCTACTCCGTGGGCCGGTCGCGAGGGGGCGTGAAGCTTAACGGGCGCCGGGCGCTGGCCGCCCGCCTCAGCGGCGCAGGCGCGCCCGGGCGCGCGGCAGCTCGAGCACCGAGTGCACGCGCAGGCCGATGTGGCTGCCGCGCAGGTGCCGCCCGCCGCGGTCGTGGCGGCCGACCAGCACGGTGCGGAAGCCGACCGCGCGGGCGGCGCGCAGGTTGACGACGCTGTCCTCGACCAGGACCGCACTGCCGCGCGGCACGCGCTCGCGCGCCAGCATGTGGCGCAGCATCGACCGCGAGGGCTTGGGCCGCAAGGTGCCGTGCACGCGCATCGTCTCGATCGTGTAGTTCGCGCCGAGATGGCGGTGGAGCGCCAGCGCGCGCACGACCGCATCGGCGTAACGCGCCGGGGCGTTGGTCAGCAGCACCTTGCGCCCGGGCAGCCGCGCGAACAGGCGGACCAGGCCGCGCTCGGCGCGCAGCAGGTCGGCGACTTCGAAGTCGTGCGTCTCGTGCAGGAAGTGATGCGGATCGACGCCATGGTGCCGCACCAGGCCGAGCAGGGTGGCGCCGTAGCGCAGCCAGTAGTGGCGGCGGAGGCGGTCGGCCTCGGCGCGGTCGACCGCGAGGTGCCGCTCGACATAGGAGGTCATCCGCGTGTCGATGGCGCGGAAGATCGCGTGGGAGGCGTCGTGCAGCGTGTTGTCGAGGTCGAAGAACCAGACCGGAGGCGGCCGGCGTGTACGCGACCCTGCGGGACGCACGCGCACGCCGGCGGGTCTTGTTCGCGGGCCGCCGTCCGGGCGGCCAGGCGGTCCGATTTCAACTGCCACGAAAGCGCGCCGTCGCACGCGAGGGCGAGGCGCCCACCCTGCTGCTCAATGGCTCTTGATCATCGTGCCGACGCCGGCGTCGGTCAGGATCTCGAGCAGCAGGCAATGGTCGACGCGGCCGTCGATGACGTGCACGGCGTTCACACCGCTCCTGGCCGCCTCCAGCGCCGAGGAGATCTTCGGCAGCATGCCGCCGGAGATCGTGCCGTCGGCGAACAGTTCGTCGATCTGCCGCGAGGTGAGGCCCGTGAGCAGCCTGCCGTTCTTGTCGAGGACGCCGGGCGTGTTGGTCAGCATCACGAGTTTCTCGGCCTTGAGGATTTCGGCGATCTTGCCGGCCACCACATCGGCGTTGATGTTGTAGGTCTCTCCGTCGGCGCCGAAGCCGATCGGCGAGATCACCGGGATGAAGGCGTCGTCCTGCAGCGCCCTGACCACGGCCGGGTTGATCGCCTCGATCTCGCCGACATGGCCGATGTCGTGGCTCTTGCTCGGGTCGTCGCGGTCGGGCATGCGCAGCTTGCGGGCGCGGATCAGCGCGCCATCCTTGCCGGTCAGCCCCACCGCCATGCCGCCGAAGCCGTTGATCATCGTCACCAGTTCACCCTGCACCTCGCCGGCCAGCACCCATTCGACGACCTCCATCGTCTCGGCGTCGGTGACCCGCATGCCCTGCACGAAGTGCGACTTCTTGCCGACGCGCTCCAGCGCCTCGTCGATCTGCGGCCCGCCCCCGTGCACCACGACCGGGTTCATGCCGACCAGCTTCAGCAGCACCACGTCGTGGGCGAAGCTTTCCTTCAGCTGCTGGTCGATCATCGCGTTGCCGCCGTACTTGATGACGATCGTCTTGCCGTGGAAGCGGCGGATGTAGGGCAGCGCCTCCGAGAGGATGTCGGCCTTGATTTCGGGCGTGATCTGCGGGCGATCGGCGGGCATGGCGGTTCGGTGGCGGCCGCGGGGTGCGCGAAGTCTAGCCGCTGCTGCCGCTGCAGCCGGCGCGACTAAGATCCGCGCATCCGACCAGGAGCCGCCATGACCCAGGAATTCAAGATCACCGGCATGCACTGCGGCGGCTGCGTCAGCCGCGTCGCCAAGGCGCTAAGGGCGCTCGACGCCGGCGTCGCGGTCACGCTCGAGCCGCCGCGCGCGACCTTCAGCGAGGGCGCCGAAGTCTCGCTCGACGCGGTCAACGCCCTGCTTTCGAAGATCGGCGAGTATCGGGCCAGCGCTGCCGCGTAGGCGCCGCTACAGCACGTAGCGCGCCAGGTCCTCGTTGCGCGACAGGTCGGCCAGCCGCGCATCGACATAGGCGGCGTCGAGCCGCAACTCGCGGCTCTGGCCGCTGCCGGCGTCGAAGGAAATCTCCTCGAGCAGCCGTTCCATCACCGTGTACAGGCGCCGCGCGCCGATGTTCTCGGTCTTCTCGTTCACCGCGTAGGCGATCTCGGCCAGCCGGCGAACGCCGTCGGCCGTGAACTGAAGCCGCACGTCGTCGGTGGCCAGCAGCGCCTCGTACTGCCGCGTCAGGCAGGCGTCGGTGCCGGTGAGGATGCTCTCGAAGTCCTGCACCGACAGCGAGCCCAGTTCTACGCGGATCGGGAAGCGGCCCTGCAGTTCCGGGATCAGGTCCGACGGCTTGGCGTAGTGAAAGGCGCCCGAGGCGATGAACAGGATGTGGTCGGTCTTCACCATGCCGTACTTGGTGTTGACGGTCGTGCCCTCGACTAGCGGCAGCAGGTCGCGCTGCACGCCCTGGCGCGAAACGTCCGCCCCGGCGACCTCGGAGCGGGCGGCGATCTTGTCGATTTCGTCGAGGAAAACGATGCCGTTCTGTTCGACGCTGGCCACCGCGCGTGCCTTCAGTTCCTCCTCGTTGACGAGCTTGGCCGCCTCCTCGTCGACCAGCATCCTGAACGCCTCGCGCACCTTCAGCTTGCGGCTGCGGCGGCGGCCCTGCCCGAGGTTGGAGAACATCGACTGGATCTGCTGCGTCAGTTCCTCCATGCCGGGCGGCGCCATCACTTCCATCGTCGGCGCCGGCTGCGCCACCTCGATCTCGATCTCCGTCTCGTCGAGGCTCCCCTCGCGCAGCTTCTTGCGGAACTTCTGCCGCGCCGCGCTTTCCTCGTCGCGGCGCATCTCGCCCATCGGCGGCGGCACCAGTACGTCGATGATGCGGTCCTCGGCGGCATCCTCGGCCCGCGCCCGCTGCTTCTTCATCTCCGCCTCGCGAGTCTGCTTCACGGCGATGTCGACTAGGTCGCGCACGATCGAGTCGACGTCGCGGCCGACGTAGCCGACCTCGGTGAACTTGGTCGCCTCGACCTTGATGAACGGCGCGTCGGCCAAGCGGGCCAGGCGGCGGGCGATCTCGGTCTTGCCGACCCCGGTGGGGCCGATCATCAGGATGTTCTTCGGCGTGATCTCGCTGCGCAGCGGCTCCTCGACGTTCTGCCGCCGCCAGCGGTTGCGCAGTGCCACGGCCACCGCACGCTTGGCGCGGTCCTGGCCGACGATGTGCTTGTTCAGCTCGTGAACGATCTCGCGGGGGGTCATCATGGGGCGTGGCGCCCCTCGCGTACGCGACCCTGCGGGTCGCACGTGCGCTCGGGGCGGGTGAAGTTAGGCGAGCCGCCTTGCGGCGGCTCGGCGGCGGCTCGCACGACAAAAGCCACGAAAAACCGTCGGCGCACCCTCAGTCGATCGACTCGATGGTGTGCGACTGGTTGGTGTAGATGCACAGGTCGCCGGCGATGGTCAGCGCCTTCTTGACGACCTCGGCCGGCGGCAGTTCGGTGTTGTCGAGCAGCGCGCGGGCGGCGGCCTGCGCGTAGGCGCCGCCGGAGCCGATGGCGATCAGGCCGAACTCGGGCTCGAGCACGTCGCCGTTGCCGGTGATGACGAGCGACGTTTCGCGATCGGCGACCGCGAGCATCGCCTCGAGCCGGCGCAGGATGCGGTCGGTGCGCCAGTCCTTCGCCAGTTCGACCGCCGAGCGCATCAGGTTGCCCTGGTGCTTCTCCAGCTTGGCCTCGAAGCGCTCGAACAGCGTGAAAGCGTCGGCCGTGGCGCCGGCGAAGCCGGACAGGATCCGGTCGTGATGAAGACGCCGCACCTTGCGTGCGGTCTGCTTGACGACGACGTTGCCGAGGGTGACCTGGCCGTCGCCGCCCATGGCGACGCGGCTGCCGCGTCGGGCGCTGACGATGGTCGTGCCGTGGAAAGGCTCCATCCGAACGATCTTGGGGCGCCGGCGCGAAGAATCAAGGGCCGCAGGCGCGGCCTCAGCTGCGGCGCGGCAGGACGGCGACGACCGAAGTGATGCCGAGCAGGTTCAGCAGCGCAGCCACGAGCGCATTGACGTTGTGCAGCTCGACCTTCGAGCCACCCTGCTGCATCTTGCGCAGCGTGCCGAGCAGGGCCGACCCGGCCGAGAACGCCAGCCGCCGCAACTGGTTGCAGTCGATCGCGACCTGCGGCTGGCCGCGGGCGGCAACGACCAGGCGGCCGTAGTGCGGCTCGCCCTCGCCTTCGATCACGCCGCGCAGTTCGAACGGCGATGCCGCGGCTGCAGCGGCCGCCGTACCCGCCGGCGCAGTCGCTACTGCGGCGGCGATCTTCAGGTTGGGCGCCGGCGTCTCCCACGACGGCGGCGACAGCTCGAAGGTGATGCAGTACTGGATCGCGGTGTCCTCGAACTCCTCCTGCCTGCCCATCATCCGCTGCAGTTCGAGCAACAGCATCCAGAACGCGTCGGAAGGATCGCGCCGCCCGGATTCGACCGTCTTCGACAGCAGCTCGGCCAGCTGGCCGCCGCCGACCAGCGTCAGCTCGCGCTGCGAACGCAGGAACGCCTTGAGCACGCGCAGCAGCAGGTCGGCGCCGGCCAGGTCGATGCGGCGCGCGGCCGACACGTCGAGCTGGACCGCCGCGTGCGCCGCCGTCAGGCCGCGCAAGCGCTCGAGCTGCTCGACGATGGCGCCGTCGATCGACTCCGGCAGCGGCACCGTGGGTGCGCCGCTCGGCGCAGGCTGCGGCGCCGCGGGCGCGACCGGACGGGCGGACGGCGCTGCCGAGTAGTCGACCCAGGCCGGCGGCTGATGCTCGAAGCGCAGCACGTAGTCCATCGACAGTTGCTCGAACGCCGCCTTGTCGCCGCGCTGGTTGACCAGTTCAAACAGCATGTGCCAGGCCATGCGCGTGGCATTGCCTAGGTCGCCGGCGCGCAGCGCGGCGCGCAGCCCGGCCTCGGCTTCCTCGGCCTGGCCGTTCGAAAACAGGATCGCCGTTTCGTCGACGACCGAGCCGGCGCCCGAGGTGTTGATCTCGATCGCGTCGATGTTGCCGCCGAGGATGTCGGTCACCGATTCGGCCAGTTCCTCGGCCGTCTTCGCCGCTTCGGCGGGGGGCGCGCCCTTGGCGCCCGGATGGGTGGTCTTTCCGCTTGGCGCATCCGCCGGCGGTGCGCCAACGCTCCGGCCGAGGCCGCGCAGCATGTCGCGCGCCATTTCGGACTCGATGGCATCAATCTTGGCGGCGGTTTCGAGGGCCCGGTTACGCGCCTTTTCCCGCTCGGGCAGCGCCGTTTCAGTCAACGGAAACGTCGTCGACGGCGAACTCGGCCGGTCGGGCGCCCGGTTCACCGGGCCGGAGAGCGGGCGGCCGATCGGCTTGGGCGTCGGCCGGGTGGTGACCTCGGTCGCGCCGCCCGTACGCGGTCCGGGAGAAGGAGCGCGGGCCTTGCCGCCGCCCTTTCTCGGGTCTTTCGGATCCTTCTTGAAAAAGGAGAAAACCACGCCCGGAGTCGCTCCGCCCTTCAGGCCGCGCCGGCGGGCACCTGCGCCGCCAACACAACGCCACGCACAACACCCGCTCTCGCGCGGGCAAAGACCCCTGGCCCGACGCGCAGCGGACCGCGAACCGGAAACAGGTCAGCGGACGGTCACTATAACAACAATGACTATCGGCACAGGGATGAAGACGGACGAGGGTAAACGCCCGAACGTACCGCCAAAGAGCTAGAACACCGCAGCGGCAACAGCGGCGCGCGGCCGTGGGCGCCGAGCGGCGATCAGTCGCCGAAGAGCTTCTGCTTCAGCTCACGCCGCTGCTGGGCCTCGAGCGACAGGGTCGCGGTCGGGCGGGCGATGAGACGCGGGATGCCGATCGGGTCGCCGGTTTCCTCGCAGTAGCCGTACTCGCCGGCGTCGATGCGCTGCAGTGCCGCCTGCACTTTCTTCAACAGCTTGCGCTCGCGGTCGCGCGTGCGAAGTTCCAGCGCGTGCTCTTCCTCGATCGTGGCCCGGTCGGCCGGGTCCGGAACGATCACGGTCTCGCGCAGGTGCTCGGTGGTCTCGCCGGCGTTGGCGACGAGTTCCTGCTCCATCCGCTGCAGCCGGTACTTGAAGAAAGCCAACTGGTCGTCGTTCATGTAGGCCGACTCGGGCATCTTCAGCAGCTGTTCTTCCGTTGGCAGCTGCCGGCCGTTGACGACAGTAGGCTCCTCGCTGCGGTGCGCGGAGCGGCTGAGCAGGTATTCGGTCGCCGCGGCCACGTCCTTGGCGCTGGCGACCGGCGCAGGCCGGGGCGCGGGCGCGGTGCGCGGCGACAGGGCTGGCGCCAAGTCAGCCTGGCGCGGCGCCGCGGGACGGGCCTTGGTGGCCGGCGCGGCCTTCAACGGCGCCCCGGCAGGGGCGCGCTTCGCCGCCGCAGTCTTGCCTGCGGGCCTGGCGGCGACCGACTTCTTCACCGGCTTTGGCGGCGCAATCTTTGCCGCCACCTTTTTCGACGCGGCCGCCTTCGCCGGCCTGACCGTCTTGGCGGCCGCCTTCTTCGCCGGTTTCGCGCTCTTCGCTTTGGCAACCATCTTTCCCTACCCCGTCAGTGCGTTCGCCGGGCACGCGCTCAGCGCGCCAGGCTGGCTTCCAGCCCCTTGAGAATCGCTTCCTGCGGAAGATTGCGCCCGATGAACACCATCTTGCTCGAGGGCTTCTCGTCCCGGCCCCAGGGCCGGCCGACATCGGCGCCCATCAGCATGTGCACGCCCTGCAGGATCATCCGCCGAGGGCTGCCGTTCACGAAAAGGACGCCTTTATACCGAAGCATGTCCTGACCGTAAACCTGAGTCAGCGCGCCCATGTATTGCTCCAGCTTGGCCGGGTCGAACGGCCGCGTCGACTGGAACACGAACGCCTTGATCGCATCGTCGTGATGGTGGTGGTGCACACCATGCTCATGATCGCCGTGTCCGTGGCCGTGCGCATGATCGTGATCATGGTCATGCTCATGGCGGTCGCGGCTGTCGCGGGCGCGACGCGCGTCCGGATGGTCCGCCGCGAGGAACTGCGGATCGATCTCGAGAATCGCGTTCAGGTTGAAGCCGCGCAGGTCCAGCACCTCGGCGACCGGGATCTCGCCCATGTGGACACTGCGGATCGGCGCGCGCGGGTTCATCCGCAGCAGCCGCTCGCGCAGCGAGTCGACCTCCTCCGAGGATACGAGGTCCGTCTTGGTCAGCAGGATGCGGTCGGCGAATCCCACCTGGTTCTGCGCCTCCGGCTGCTTGTCGAGCGTGGCATGGCCGTGCTTGGCGTCGACTAGCGTGACGACGGCGTCGAGCAGGTAGTACGACGCGATCTCGTCGTCCATGAAGAAGGTCTGCGTCACCGGGCCGGGGTTGGCCATGCCGGTCGTCTCGATGATCACCCGGTCGAAGTCCAGTTCGCCACGGCGGCGTCTGTCCTTCAGTTCGCACAGGATGCGCACCAGGTCGCCGCGCACCGTGCAGCAGATGCAGCCGTTGTTCATTTCGACGATCTGCTCTTCGGTGTCGGCGACGAGCAGGTCGTTGTCCACGCCTTCCGGGCCGAACTCGTTCTCGATCACCGCGATCCGGAGGCCGTGGCGCTCCTTGAGGATGCGGTTCAGCAGCGTCGTCTTGCCGGCGCCGAGGAAGCCGGTCAGCACCGTGACGGGCACGTTCGGTTCGTTCATCGCGGGGCCCTCGCCGGAACCACGCCCGGCGTTCGAAGGGGCGCGATTGTAGAAGATCCGCTGCGACCGGCATCCGGACCTCTGCCGATGCCATCCGGGGCATCAGAGACGCTGCAGCAGCAGGCCCTTCAGGTACTCGCCTTCGGGATGCGCCATTCGCAGCGGATGATCCTCGCCGGCGGCAAGCCGGCGCAGCATCTGCGCATCGACCCCGGCGTCCATGACGGCGCCGGCGACGATCTTCTGGAACAGGTCGACGCCGATCGCGCCGGAGCACGAGAACGTCATCAGGTAGCCGCCGCGTTCGAGCAGCCGCAGCGCGCCCAGGTTGATGTCCTTGTAGGCGCGCGCGGCGCGGTCGACGTGGTGGTGGCTGGCGGCGAACTTCGGCGGATCGAGGACGATCAGGTCGAACGATCGGCCCTCGGCGCGCAGCGCCCGCAGCGCCTCGAACACATTGGCTTCCCGCCACTCGGCCGCGGTCTCGGCCAGTCCGTTCAGGCGCCAGTTCTCCCGCGCCAGCGCCAGCGCATCGGCCGACGAGTCGATCGACAGCACGCTTGCCGCGCCGCCAGCGGCCAGCGCGATCGAAAAGCCACCCGTGTAGCAGAAGCAGTTCAGCGCCGCGACGTCGCGGCCGCGCGCGGACCGCGCCCTTGCCGCAAGCTGCACGGCCAGTTCGCGGTTGTCGCGCTGGTCGATGTAGAAGCCCGTCTTGTGCCCGCTGCGCACGTCGACCCAGGCCCGGCGCGCGTGCTCGCGGATGGCGAGGCGCTCGGGAGATTCGCGGCCGCGCACCACGCCGTGCGCCGGCGCCAGTCCTTCGCGCGTGCGGCCGGCGCTGTCCGAGCGATCGAAGACGTCGGT
>Ga0114939_10001979_pt1 | contig 15718 bp, 15 predicted proteins | sample AshMeaCrysSpring_FD_87196 | JGI IMG/M metagenome (GOLD analysis project Ga0114939, IMG submission 87196) | Groundwater microbial communities from Big Spring, Nevada to study Microbial Dark Matter (Phase II) - Ash Meadows Crystal Spring | ecosystem: Environmental > Aquatic > Deep subsurface >... | reverse complement strand
GCGTGCCCGCCCTGCCCCCGGCCGACCAGTTCGACCCGGTGGCCCCGTCGGGCTCGAGCGCGTTGCTCACCGACCACTACGAGCTCACGATGCTCGACGCCGCGCTGGCCGACGGGACGGCGTGGCGCCGGGTGGCCTTCGAGGTGTTCGCGCGCCGGCTGCCTGCGGGCCGGCGGTACGGCGTGGTCGCCGGGACCGGCCGGGTGCTCGACGCGATCGACGCGTTCGGGTTCACCCCCGACCAGCTCGACTGGCTCGCTGCCGCTGCCATCGTCCGGCCGGCGACGCTCGACTGGCTGGCCGGCTACCGCTTCGCCGGGGACGTCCGCGGCTACGCCGAGGGTGACTGCTTCTTCCCCTACTCCCCCATCCTCACCGTCGAGGGCACCTTCGCCGAAGCCGTGCTCCTCGAGACCATCGTGCTGTCGGTGCTCAACCACGACTGTGCGGTGGCCTCGGCCGCCTCCCGGATGACGCAGGCGGCCGGTGACCGCCCGTGTGTGGAGATGGGCTCCCGGCGCACCCACGAGGCCGCCGCGGTGGCAGCAGCCCGGGCCGCCTACGTGGCCGGCTTCGTGAGCACGAGCAACCTGGCCGCCGGGCACCGTTACGCCATCCCGACCCGGGGGACCTCGGCTCACGCGTTCACCCTGCTGCACGACCGGGAGGCCGACGCCTTCGCCTCGCAGGTGGCCGCCCTCGGTGTCGGCACCACCCTGCTCGTGGACACCTACGACGTGGACACCGCCGTGAGCACCGCGGTCGAGGTGGCCGGCACGGGCCTCGGGGGGGTGCGGCTGGACTCCGGTGACCTCGTCGCGCTCGCCCACCGGGTCCGCCGACAGCTGGACGGCCTGGGTGCCACCGACACCCGCATCATCGTGACCAGCGACCTCGACGAGTACGCCATCGCTGCCCTGGCTGCAGCTCCGGTCGACTCCTACGGGGTGGGCACCCAGCTCGTCACCGGGTCGGGGGCACCCACGACGAACCTGGTCTACAAGATGGTGGGCAGGCAGGACCCCGACGGGCGGTGGCGCGCGGTGGAGAAGCACAGCGTCGGCAAGGGTGGTGCCGGGGGGCTCAAGCGCGCCGTCCGACGCCGCGCCGGTGGCGCAGCAGTGGCCGAGGTGGTGACCATCGGCGGCCCCGCACCACCCCGCGACGACGACCGGCCGCTGCAGGTCGACCTCGTCCGGGACGGCGAGGTGGTCGGGCGCGAGCCCCTCGCCGCGGCTCGGGACCGCCACCGCTGGTGCCGGGCCGAGCTGCCCGAGCAGGCCCGCAAGCTGTCGGCCGGAGACCCGGCCATCCCCACCGTGGTCGAGCAGTATGGAGGACACCCATGAGCCGAGCACTTCTCGTCGTCGACGTGCAGAACGACTTCTGTGAGGGGGGATCACTGGCCGTGGCTGGTGGGGCCGAAGTCGCCTTCCGCGTCGGCGAGCTGCTGCACGCCTGGTCGCAGAGCGACCCGTCCGACCGTCGCTGGGATGTCGTGGTGGCCACCCGCGACCACCACGTCGACCCGGGCGGACACTTCTCCACCGACCCGGACTTCGTCGACTCCTGGCCGGCCCACTGCGTCGCCGGTACCGAGGGGGCAGCGTTGCACTCCAACCTCGACCCGCAGCCCTTCGACGCGGTCTTCGACAAGGGCGAGCACCAGGCCGCCTACTCCGGGTTCGAGGGCCGGGAGCGAGGAGGGCAGACCCTCGCCGACTGGCTGCGCGCCCACGACGTCGACGAGGTGGAGATCGTCGGCATCGCCACCGACCACTGCGTGCTCGCCACCGCGCTGGACGCGGTGCGGGAAGGGTTCGCCACCGCGGTGCGGCTCGACCTCACCGCGGGCGTGCTGGCGGCGACGACGTCCGCCGCGGTGGCCCGGATGCAGGAGGCCGGCGTCGCGCTGTCCGGCCGTCCCCACCTCGGCCGTCGATGACCAGGCCGCCAGCCACGGTGTGGTCCACCGCGCACCCCCTGTACCTGCCGCCGCGCTCCGCCGACCTGCCCGAGCCCCCGCTGCTGGCCCGCATCCGTGACGGCGTCATCGGGGACGACCAGGTGATGCCAGGGCCGTACGGCCCGCGCCGGGTCACCTACGCCGACTACACCGCCAGCGGCCGGTCGCTGGGCTTCCTCGAGGACTTCATCCGCTCCGAGGTGCTGCCTCGGTACGCCAACACCCACACCGAGTCCAGCGGCACCGGCCTGCAGACCACCCGGCTGCGCGAGGACGCCCGTGACCTGGTGCACCGCAGCGTGCACGGCGACGACGACACCTGTGTCATCTTCGCCGGCTCGGGCTCCACCGGGGCGATCGACCGGCTCATCGGCATCCTCGGCCTGCGGATCCCGTCGGCGCTGGAGGACGCCCACCACCTCTCTGCGCACATCCCGCCGAAGCAGCGACCGGTGGTGCTCGTCGGCCCGTTCGAGCACCACTCCAACGAGCTGCCGTGGCGGGAGTCGATCGCCGACGTCGTCCGCATCCCCGAGGACGCCGACGGGCACATCGACCAGTCCGCCCTGCAGGCGGCCCTGCTGGCCCACGCCGACCGGCCGCTGCGCATCGGCTCGTTCTCCGCCGCCAGCAACGTCACCGGCATCCTGTCCGACACGGCGGGCATCTCGGCGCTGCTGCACCGCCACGGCGCGCTGGCGCTGTGGGACTTCGCCGCCGCCGGCCCCTACGTCGACATCTGGATGCGGCCGCAGCCCGGTGGGGACCCCCTCGCCTACTTCGACGCCGTCTTCCTCTCCCCGCACAAGTTCGTCGGCGGCCCCGGCACCCCCGGTGTCCTCGTGGTGCGCCGCCCGCTGCTGACGAACAGGGTGCCCGACGTGGTGGGCGGTGGCACCGTCGCGTTCGTCAACCCCAGCGAGCACCGCTACCTCGCCGACCCGGTGCACCGCGAGGAGGGCGGCACCCCCGCCATCGTCGAGTCGATCCGGGCCGGTCTGGTCTTCGCCCTCAAGGACGCGGTCGGGACCGACGTCATCCGAGCCCACGAGCACGACTACGTCCGTCGGGCGATCCAGGCCTGGCGAACCGTGCCGGAGATCGAGGTGCTCGGCAACACCGACGCGCAGCGGCTGTCGATCGTCTCGTTCGTCGTGCGTCGCCCGGACGGGCGCTACCTGCACCACAACGCGGTGGTGGCGCTGCTCAACGACCTGTTCGGCATCCAGGCCCGCGGCGGCTGCTCGTGTGCCGGCCCGTACGGGCACACCCTGCTCGGCATCGACGTCGAGCGCTCCCACCACTACGACCGGGAGATCGCGCAGGGCTGCGAGGGGATCAAGCCGGGGTGGGTGCGGGTGAACTTCAACTACTTCGTCGCCGAGGAGGTCTACGCCTTCGTGGTGGCAGCGGTCGCGTTCGTCGCCACGCACGGCCACCTGTTCCTGCCCGACTACCGGTTCGACCCGGCGTCCGGCCTCTGGCGCCAAGCCGACGGGCCGGTCGAGCCTCCGCTGCGACTCGCCGACGTCGGGTACGACGCCGACGGCAGGCTGGTCTTCCCGCGCCACCACGACCGGGCGCCGGTCACCGTGCTGGGGGACTACCTGGCGCAGGCCCACCACCTCGCCCATGCCCGCCCGGAGGCCGTCGACGAATCGGGCCGCCTCGGCGCCGACTTCGAGGCGCTGCGCTGGTTCCTGCTGCCACCGGAATGCCTGACACCCTGACCCCGCCCGCCGCCAATGACCACGTGCAGTACGCCAGCAAGCGCTTCCCTGGGCTTGCTGGCCACAGGAAGCGCACGCACGCGTACTGAACGTGGTCATTTTCGCGTGGCGGCGGCGCTGCTGCGATCGTGGCCGGTATGCCCGCCGAGCCGCAGGTGCGCCGATCGGGTTCAATGAGCCCGTCATGGCCCCCTCCACCCCCCGGGTGGGTCCGAGCCCCGGCTCGGTCCTGCTCCTGCTGCTCGCCGCGGCCGTGGTGGGGTTCCTTGGCGGAGCCATGGTCGGGCTCAGCGGCCAGCGCACACCGGAGCCCGCCGACGTGGCGGCCAGCAGCCCTGCCGTCCCGACGGACTCGCCTGCGCCGACTCCCACCGCGGTCCGCCACACGCTCACCCTGGTCGCAGACCGTCAGGACGCAGACCTCGGCGAGCTGATCCGGCTCGAGGGCCGGCTCGACCCGCCCCAGAGCGGGGTCGTCCTGCAGGTGCAGCAGGCGGTCGACGCCGGCGAGTTCGCAGACTTCCCCGTCACAGTCACGACCCGCAACGACGGCACCTACGGGGTGTGGGTGCTCAGTGGCCTGCAGGGCCGCAACCAGTTCCGGCTCGTCACCACCGTGGACGGCGACGTGGTGGACTCACCTCCGGCTGTTGTCGTCGTCGGCTGAGAACACCCGGCTCTGACCCGGGTCGGCCACCCAGACGGCGGTGCCGGGGGCCCTGCGGGCCGCCTCCCGCTCGAACTGCGCCCCCGGACCGGCGAACGCCACCGACCGGTGGGCCGGCAGCCCGGCCGGCCACAGCGTGCCGTAGTGCACGGGGACGGCCCAGCACGCCCGCACCCGGCGCGCGAGGTCCGCGGCCTGCACGGGGTCGAGGTGCTCGCCGCGGACGGCTGGCCTGGCGACCGGGCCCCAGCCCCCGACCGGCAGCAGGGCCAGGTCGGGTGCGTCCACATCGGCTCCGAGTCGGTCGGTGAGCCCGGTGTCTCCGGCGAACCAGGTGCGTCGCGCGCCGTGCACGACGTAGCCCAGGGCCGGTCCCGACCAGCGCGACCCCGGGTGCCGGCGCCCGTCGTGGTAGGCGCGCACGGCTTGGACCGGCACCCCGGCCACGTCGACGACGTCGCCGGGGGCCACCTCGACGACGTCGAGGGGCAGGTCGGCCAGCAGGCCTCCCCCACCCCGGGGGAGCACCACCCGGGTGCCCGGCGGCAGCCGGCGTAGGGACGGCAGGTGCAGGTGGTCGTGGTGCAGGTGGGAGACGAGGACGGCGTCCACCGCGTCGATGACGGCCGGCGAGGGGGCCCGCCCGCGCCGCCGGGTGACGTGCGCGACCCGGCCGGTGAGCACCGGGTCGGTCAGCAGGTGCACCTCACCGTGGCTGGCCGGCTCCCGGATCGACAGGGTGGAGTGCCCCCACCAGGTGAGGCCTGTCAGCGCCCGGCGGCCTTGAGCTGCTCGGCGTACTGCACGCGCACGCTGTCCATGTCCAGGCCGCGCACCTGCTCGACCAGGTCCTGAAGGACGGGGCCCGGGAGCGAGCCCGGCTGGCTGTACACCGGGATGGAGTCGCGGTAGATCACCAGGGTGGGGATGGACCGGATGCTGTAGCGGCCCGCGAGCATCTGCTCGGCGTCGGTGTCGACCTTCGCGAACACGACGTCGGGGTGCTGCTCCGAGGCCTGCTCGAAGACCGGCGCGAACTGCCGGCAGGGGCCGCACCACGCCGCCCAGAAGTCGATGAGGACGATCCCGTCGGCGACGATCTCGTCGTGGTTGTCCGAAGTCATGGTCACGGTAGCCACGGCTGCTCCGATACGTGTGTCAGGAGGGACCAGGATACCCCTCGGGGTACCTGGGCGGTCAGGGGGACAACGCCCAGCGGCTCCGCGGGATTCCCGTCAGCCGTCGCGCCACTTGATCGAGCAGCCCAGACTCGGTCGGTGCGGCTCGGGGACGGCCCGGCCGGCGAGCGCGGCCTCGATGGCGGCCTCGAGCAGGTCCCCGGTCACGGGCACGGCGTTCCCGGGGGTCGAGCCGTCGAACGCGCCCCGGTACACCAGCCGACGGTCGCCGCCGTAGAGGAAGAAGTCCGGCGTGCAGGCCGCCTGGAACGCCCGTCCCACCGTCTGCTCGGCATCGACGAGGTACGGGAACGTCCATCCCGCCCGCTGCGCCTGAGCCCGCAGGCCGTCCGGCGCGTCGTCTGGGTAGGCCTGCGCGTCGTTGCTGCACACGCCCACCACGGCGAGGTCGGGATGACGGGCCAGCACCACCCCGAGGGCGCCCTCGACGTGCCGGACGTAGGGACAGTGGTTGCACAGGAACGCGACCAGCAGGGCCGGCGCTGCGGCGAGGTCGTCGCGGCGGACGGTCGTCCCGTGCAGGTCCGGGAGCGCGAAGTCCGGGGCGGGGCTGCCCACCGGCACCATGAGGGACTCGACAGCCATCCTCAGCCCGTCCCGTCGTCCTGCGGCCCGTCCGGCCCCTTCGGCAGCCTCGCCCAGATCTCCTTGCAGGTGGGGCAGACCGGGTATCTCTGCGGGTCCCGGCTGGGCACCCACACCTTGCCGCACAGGGCCCGGACGGGGGTACCCATGACGATGGCCTCGGTGAGCTTGTCCTTGGGGACGTAGTGGGAGAACCGCTCGTGGTCCCCGTCGTCGGTGACCGGCCGGGTGCGCTCGTCGACGACCGTCTGCGTGCCCGGGCTGCGCTGGATGGTCATCACAGCAGTCTAGGGGCCGGGATGCGCCGACGCCGGTGGCTAGTTGAGCGCCGGGTCCGGCGGGAACGAGGCGACCAGCGCCAGCGGAGGACCCTGGCGCCGCAGCACCTGGGGCCACAGGTCCATCGGGTCGGCGCTGAACGGGTCGTCCGGCAGCGAAGGCACCACGAACCAGGCGCCCTCGTCGATCTCTGCGTCCAGCTGCCCTGCCCCCCAGCCGGCATAGCCGGCGAACACGCGCATGGCTGCGATCCCCGGCGCTGCCACCTCCACCGGGGTGTCGAGGTCGATCAGGCCCCAGCCGTCGCTCAGCATCCGCACGCCGAGAAGGGAGGCCGGCGGGGTCACCCGCACGAGGCCGAGGGCGCTGTCGGTGCCCACCGGGCCACCGTGGAAGACGACGTCAGGTGCGCGCACCACGTCCGCCCACGACGGCAGGATCTCCCCGACGGGCAGCATCGAGGGGCGGTTGAGCACGACCCCCAGCGCCCCGTCCTCGCCGTGCTCGAGCACCAGCACCACGGTGCGTTCGAAGTTCGGGTCCCCGAGCAGCGGCGTGGCGACGAGCAGTCGGCCGGTCACCGATGCGCTCACACGCGCAGTCTGGCGGTCCGGTCGTTCTCCGGGGCCGCTTCGGGGAAGAACGACACCGCACCCAGCCTGGAGGCGTCGACCAGGAGCCGCACCTCGACCTGCGCGGGCGAGGGAGCACCGGCCTGGTGGCGGCGCCACCGGGCCGGCCTCGCTGAGCGCACCGAGAGCGCCCACGTCCTGTCTGGCCGGCCAGCTGTGCGCATCCGAGCCGGCGCCACCGCCTGCGGCCGACCCGCCCACTCACGGGACGGCAGGCGCGGGGGGTGCCACGATGGGGTCGAGCACAGGAGGCAGCCATGAGCGAGACCAACGACGTACCCGGCCGTTCCCCCGGCGGCCCGGGCGCGACCGGTTCGGAACCGACGCCGCGCGAGCCGGTGCCGGTACGCGTCGACTGGCCGGACGGCGACGACGTGGCGCTGCGCGTCGGCGTCGGCGCCTGCCGGCTGCGGCTGCGCCCCGGCTCGCCGGAGGCGTTCGTCCTCGGGTCGTACGACGACCCGACCGGAACCCTGCCGCTGTCGACCTCCACCGAGTACGGGGAGGTGCGGCTGTCGCAGCAGACCCGGCTGTCGGAGGTGCGGAGCTTCCGCGCCGGCGTGCCGACGCTCGACCTGGCGCTGGGCACCGGGCGCCGGTTCGCGCTGTCGGTGGCCACCGGGGCCTCGGAGGTGCATCTCGAGCTCGGCAGCCTCAGCCTGCGGCGGGTGGCCGTCCGTCTGGGCGCCGGCAGCGCCGAGATCGCGTTCTCCTCCCCCGCCGTCGGAGAGCTGGAGCGGTTCGACTGCGAGGCCGGGGCCGCGGCGGTCACGCTGCGCGGGCTGGGCTTCGCCAGCCCGGAGCAGGCGACGGTGGTCGGCGGGGCAGCCAGCTACGACCTCTCCTTCGACGGGCCGCTGCGCCGCGACGTCACCGCCCGGGTCACCACGGCGGGCGCGAGCGTGGTGCTGAGGGTGCCCGCGGCGAGCGCGGCCCGCGTCGGGGTGGTGTCGGTGCTGGCAGGGTTGTCGGTCCGGGACGGCTTCTCGACCTGGGAGGACTCGTTCTGGACCCGGGCCGGCGTGGACGGGGTCCGGCCGCGGCTGTCGGTGGACGCGAGCATCACCCTGGGCAGCCTGGAACTCGTTGCCGCCGAGGGTGGTGTGGTGGAGCCGCCGGGAATCGAACCCGGGTCCCAATGAGCCGTCACCGGTCTTCTCCGTGCGCAGTCACGCTGTCGTGGTCTCGGCTACTCCGCTTCGTGTGACCGGTCGGAGAACACAGCCCAGCCGCTGTTGGCTGTCCCTCACACCCCCGTGGCCGGGATGATCGGTGAGTCCCCTGGTCGACGCCAGGCACCGGGTCGGGGACGCCCCGGGCTGACGGCCTTGGTTCCTCGCTCAGGCGGCGAGGGCGAAGGCGTTCTGCTGCTTGTTGGCAGTTGTTGGTTCCGCGACGTGGTTAACGAGGTCAGTCACGGGTCCTCGGCACGCTTCACCGGCTCCGACGTCAGTGGTCGAAACCGTTCGGCCCCTGTGCAGTTGTCAACGTCGGGCCGAGCGGACCCGACCCACGGGTGCAGCACCCGCGGCTCCCAGTGTATTCCCGGGTGTATTCCCGGCGGGTTCAGCCGGTGCCGATCGAGCCGGTGGCGGCGGGCAGCAGCGCCAGGTACACCGGCCCGGGCGGGACGGCCAGCGGCGCACCGGCTTGGGTCGTGAGCACCCACGGCGCGGCCGGTGCCGCCTTGCTCCATCGCAGCGGCAGGACCTCGCCCGCATGGGCGAGCACACCGTCACCGGCCGCCTCGGTGACGAGCTCGGGCACGGGGTTGCCGGCCGGGTCGAGGTAGCCGGCGTCGGTGACCGGCAGCAGCAGGGCCAGCACCGCGACCGAGACGAAGCCGTCCGGCGGGCCGGTGCGGGCCCAACCGGAGCCGTTCCAGGCCAGGACCGTTGTGTGCGCCCCGGAGAACCGCAGGTCCAGCGTCGTCGCCGAGGTGCCGGGCGGCAGGGCGGCGGGATCGCCACGCTGCAGGTAGGAGGGGGCGAGCGGCTCGGTGGGATAGCCCGCAGCCAGCACCGGCAGGTCGACCAGCAGGTTGGAGGGAGCGCGGCGCGACCGGTCCCGGGAGAAGCCGGCGCTGCCCTCGAACACGGTGCGCACGCCCGCGGCCCGCAGGGCGTCCAGGGCCGGCGGCGCCCCCCCGGAGGCCACCAGCACGCCGGCGGTGGGTGCGACGATGCCGGCGTCGGAGGTGCGCACCGAGCGGACCGGGCCGACCGGCAGCGAGCCGTCGGTGGGCAGGCGCGACTGGACCATCACCGCGAGCCGGGTGAGCCCGCCCTCCACCGGCTCCTCGACCACGAGGTCGGCCGCGGCCAGTCCCAGCTGCGGCTGTGCCGAGGCGGTGTTGTCGACCTTGACGACCAGCACGGGCTGAGCGACCGCGGCGGGCGCGGGCTGCCCCGTCAGCGGCCAGGACGGCCCTGGGGTCGGCGTCGGTGTCGGGCTGGGTGCGGCGGAGGTCCAGGTGGCGGTGGGCTCGGCCTCCTCTCCCGCACCAGTGCACGCCGCCGGCGCCAGCAGCACCGCCACGAGGCCGAGCAGCACCCTGGTGCGGCGCAGGCAGGCGCGGTGGGACACGGCCGCTCAGACCAACGGGGTGGTGATGGCCACGAGCAGCCCGAGCGGCAGGGCCTGGGTCAGTGCCCCGGCCAGCGGGGACCCGCAGATGCGGGTGACACGCACACCGTAGGCCCCGAACCAGGGCAGTACCAGCGCCATCACCGGCGCGAGCAGCAGCAGGAAGCCCGGCGCCAGGCCGGTGACGGCCAGCACCACGAGCACCGCCGCCAGCAGCAGCCGGGCCACCACGACGCGGCCGTAGCCGACCCCCGGCCGCCAGGCGACCAGCAGCTCGGCGAACGCGTAGACCCCGGTGGCGAGCGCGAGGACCAGCACGCTCCAGCCTCGGGCACCGACCAGGGACACCTCCGCCCAGCCCAGCTGCGCCGGCACCGCCAGGCTCACCGCGCCGTACCCCCCGAGCAGCAGCCCGCCGCCCACCCCGCGCGCGGACGGGGTCTCCCACCGGCGGGCCACCAGCATCAGCAGCAGCCCGGTCATCGCGAAGACCGCCGCCAGGTATCCCCCGACCACCAGCGGGACGACCTCGCCGAGGGCGGGGAGGAGGGCGAGCACCCCCCCGGCGGCCAGCGTCGCCACCGGCACGACCAGCCAGACCGGCCACCTGCGGGTGCTGCCTCGCACCCGCGGGTGCTGCGGGCGCAGCACCCAGGCCGACAGCGGCCAGAACAGCAGCGCCGACCCGAGGTAGGCCAGCGCGACCCCGGCCATCCGCGGATCGGCGGCCACCGGGCCGGCAGGCAGCCGTCCGACGGCCCGGTCCAGCCACTGGACCGACTCGGCCAGGGTCTGGGTCCGGAACAGGATGGAGATGTGCTCGGCCCGGCCGATCGTGCCCGTCTGGTAGCCGAGGGCGGCGGCCTGCACGTTCGCCTCCCCGAAGCGGGCCGGCTCGGCCGAGCCGACCAGCAGCAGCAGGTCCCAGGCCCGGGCGCCGGCGGCAGGCAGGTCGGCGGCACTGGGCAGCGACAGGGCCACGGTCGCAGGAGGCGTGGGGTCGTCGGCAGCCAGCCGGGTGACCACCCCGGCCCCCATCGAGTGGCCCAGCAGTGCGGCCGGTCCGGTCGCGTCGGGGCGGTCGACGAGCCAGGTGCGCACAGTGTCCAGGTCGTCGGGCAGGCCCGTGCCCGCGGCGTCGCCGAGCCCCCGCGGGTTCGCCCCGTGGCCGCGCTGGTCGGGGACGGCGACCAGCCACCCGTCGCGTGCGAACGCGACCGCGAGCGGGTCCATGAGCCGGCCGCTGGCGGCGAACCCGTGCACGACCACCAGGGCAGGGAACGGGCCGGGCCCGGGGGGTCGCAGCACCGTGACCGGCACCCCGTCCACCTTCGTGCGCTCACGTACCAGGCCGTCGTCGGCCCGCAGCAGGACGAGCAGACCGGCCACGACCAGGGCCGCGCCGGCGACCGCGACGGCGACCCGGCCGGTCACCGACCGGCGCCAGGCCCGGTCGGGCCGGGTCCTCACCGCCCTGCCCACCGGTCTCAGCGCCGGTGCCGCAGGGCGCGCTCGGCCTCGCGGCGCGCGTCCCGCTCGGCCAGGGCCTGCCGCTTGTCGTAGTGCTTCTTGCCGCGGGCGATTCCGATCTCCACCTTGGCGTAGCCGTCCTTGAAGTACAGCGACAGCGGCACCAAGGTCAGCCCCTTCACCTGCACCGCCCGCGCGATCTCCTTGATCTCGGCGCGGTTGAGCAGCAACTTGCGGGGCTGGCGGGGGGTGTGGTTGGTCCAGGTGCCGCCCTCGTACTCCGGGATGTGCACCCCGTGCAGCCACACCTCGCCGTCGCGCAGCGACGCGTAGCCGTCCACGAGGCTCGCCCGTCCCGCTCGCAACGACTTGACCTCGGTGCCGGACAGCACGAGGCCGGCCTCGTAGGTGGCGTCGATGTGGTAGTCGTGCCGCGCCCGCTTGTTGCTGGCGACGAGCCGACGCCCCTGCTCCCGTGGCATGACTCCACCCTGCCACGCCTCGCCCGGACCCGGCATCCGGCCGTGCCGGCTACAGCCAGGAGGTGGGGTTCGTGTGCGAGCCGTTGACGTACACCATGAAGTGCAGGTGGCACCCGGTCGACGAGCCGGTGGTGCCGATGTACGCGATCACCTGACCCCGGCTGACGCTCTGACCCGGGGAGACCGCGAAGCCGGAGAGGTGGCTGTACGACGTCGCCAGCGGCGCGCCGTTCACCATCCCGTGGTTGAGCATGACCTGGTTGCCATAGCTGGGCAGGTACCGCGTCCACACCACCGTTCCCGAGGTGGCGGCTCGAACCGGGGCCCCGCACGGCGCCGCGATGTCCAGCCCCGAGTGCATCCGCCACGTCCCGAGGATGGGGTCGCGGCGGTAGCCGTAGGGCGAGCTGAACCTGCCACTGGCCGGCATCGCCAGCGGCCCGCTGCTGGCGGTCGGCGGTGGGGGCGGGGCCGGAGCCGGGGCCGGGGCCGGGGCCGGGGCCGAGCCGGACTGCCGCCGCTGCGCCTCCTCGCGTGCACGCCGTTCGGCCTCGAGCCGAGCCCGCTCCGCCTCCGCGGCCGCCGCCTGCGCCCTCACCTGCGCGGCGAGCGCGGTGATCTCGGCCTCGACGGCCGCCTGCTCCTGCTGCAGAGCCTGGTAGGAGGCCAGATCGGCGCCTCGCTCCTGCTCGGCCGCCGCGCGGGCCTGGTCGCGCTGGGACACCAGGTTCTGCACCGAGCTCGCGGCCGCTGCGGCGGCCTGCTCGCGGCCGGACGCGTCGGCGGCGGCGGACCGGGCGGCGGCCTCGGCAGCCTCGGCAGCCGCCAGCGCCGCCTGCGCCTCCTCCCTGGCGGCCTGGGCCTGAAGCCGGGCGATGCGGGCGCGCTCCTCGGCCTCCTCCAGGGCCACCCGCGCGTTGGCCTCGGCAGCCCGCATGTCCTGCAGGTCCGCGACGGCGCTGCCCTGGGCGTTGATCGCCGACTGCACGTAGGTGACGCGAGCGTTGAACTCGTCGATGCTGTCGGCGCCCAGGATGAGCGTGACGGCGTCCAGGTCCCCGAGCGTGCCGCGCTGGTAGGCCTGGGCAGCGACCTGGCCCATCTGCTTCTGCTGCGTCTCGATCCGGTCACCGAGGGCGGCGACCCGCTGCTTGGCGGCGGCCACGGCCTCCTCTGCCAGCCGCAGCGCCTCGACGGCCGCCGCCTCGCGCTGCTGGGCGGCTGCGAGGTCGCCGGCGCGCCGGGCCGACTCGGCCTGGGCTGCGGCCAACGCCTGCTGCGCGGCGGCCAGGGCCTGCTGCGCGGCGGCGAGCGCCTGCTGGGCTCCGGGCAGCTGGGCCTCGGCCTCGGCGTAGGCGGCCGTCGCCCGCGCCAACGCCGTCGTCGAGTGGTTGAGGTCCTGGTTCGCCGACTGCAGCCGGCCCTGGGTGCCAGCGAGGGCACCCTGCCGCCCCTCGAGCTGCTGCTGCAGCTGCTGGCGGCGCTGCTCGATCCGGTCGAGGCTGGACGCGGGCGCGACGGCAGCCGTCCCCACGCACAGCGCGACGACGCCGGCCACGACCAGGCCGGTGCGGCGCAGCCGCCGGGTGCTCCGTGCGGCCGGTGCACTCCCGGGGCCGTGGGGGGAAGGCCGCGAGCGGCGCTCGCGACGGACCTCGGTTGTCACAGGAATCTCCTGTCGTCACCTCCGTACCATGACCCGGGGGACCGTACACGCTTCGACACGCCGTGGAAAGCCCACCCGCACCCCGACGGGGTCGCCAAGGGACCAGCAGCACCCGGCCGCCGGCACGGGCCCAGGGTCAGACCCGCAGGTAGCGGCGCAGGGTGATGGCCGAGGCAACCGCGGCGATGCCGATGCCCGTGAGCAGCAGGATCGGCACGATCCGCCAGACCTCGCTCCAGCCGACCCACGCGGTGAACCGGAACGCCGGCACGAGGATGTCCTCGACGAAGAAGGCCTGGAAGCCCACCAGCACGAGCGAGGCCAGGATGCCGCCGATGAGACCGGCGATCGCGGCCTCGAGGATGAACGGCAGCTGGATCGACCAGTTCGAGGCTCCGACCAGCCGCATGATCCCCGTCTCGCGGCGGCGGCTGAAGGCCGCCACCCGGATCGTGTTGGAGATGAGCAGGATCGCTGCGAACACCTGGACGGCGGCGATCGCCAGCGCCGCCACCTGGAAGCCGTTGAGCAGCTTGAAGAACCGGTCGAGCAGGGCACGCTGGTCGACGACCTGCGCCACGCCCGGCAGGCCTGCCACCGCCGACACGACGCCTTCGTACTCCTCGGGGTTGACCAGCTTGACCCGGAACGACTGCTGCAGCTGTTCAGGGGTGATGTTGTCGGCGATCGAGTTGTCGAAGCGCTCCCGGAACAGCTCGTAGGCCTCCTCCTGGGACTCGGGGAAGATCTTCTCGACCTGGGGGTTGTCCTCGAGCGTGGCCGAGATGAGCTCCTTCTGCTCCGCGCTGACCGCGCCGGCGGCGCAGGTGGCCCCGGTGTCGAAGTCGTTGCAGAGGAACACCGAGATCTCGATCTTGTCGTACCAGTAGTCCTTCATCGTCGCGGCCTGGGCGCGGATGAGCAGCGCGGCCCCGAACAGCGCCAGCGAGATGGCGACCGTCACGACCACAGCCACCGTCATGGTGACGTTGCGGCGCAGGCCGGTTCCGATCTCGCTGGCGAGGTACTGCATCTGCACGAGCGCGACCCCTCCTACCGGGCGTACCCGTAGACGCCGCGGGACTGGTCTCGCACCAGCTCGCCGTCGGCCAGCTCGACCACCCGCTTGCGCATCTGGTCGACGATGGACTGGTCGTGGGTGGCCATCAGGACGGTGGTGCCGGTGCGGTTGATCCGGTCCAGCAGCTTCATGATTCCCACGCTGGTGGAGGGGTCGAGGTTCCCGGTCGGCTCGTCGGCGAGCAGGATGAGCGGCTTGTTCACGAAGGCGCGGGCGATGGCGACGCGCTGCTGCTCGCCGCCGGAGAGCTGGTGCGGCAGCCGGCCCTCCTTGCCGTCCAGGCCGACGAGCTGGAGGACCTCGGGCACGTCCTGGCTGATCTCCTTGCGCGACTTGCCGATCACCTGCAACGCGAACGCGACGTTCTCGGCCACGGTCTTGTTGGGCAGCAGCCGGAAGTCCTGGAACACCGTCCCGATCTGGCGGCGCAGGTGGGGAACCTTCCAGGACGAGAGCCGGGCCAGGTCCTTGCCGGCGACCTGGATGAAGCCCGAGGTCGGCCGCTCCTCCCGCAGCACCAGCCGCAGGAAGGTGGACTTGCCCGAGCCGGACTCGCCGACGAGGAACACGAACTCACCCTTGTCGACCTCGACGGTCAGGTCGGACAGGGCGGCACGGGAGGTCTTCGGGTAGACCTTCGTGACGTTGTCGAAGCGGATCACGAAACGTCCTCACAGGTCGTCAGACAGGGGCGGGCGCAGGCCCCGCCGGTACCACTGTACGTCCGGCCGGGCCTCAGGCCACGGTGGCGGCGCGTCGCCAACGGATCGCGGAGGCCAGGAAGGCGTCGATCTCGCCGTCGAACACCGCGGTCGGGTTGCCCTCCTCGTGCTCGGTGCGCAGGTCCTTGACCATCTGGTAGGGGTGCAGCACGTACGAGCGCATCTGGTTGCCCCACGAGCCGCCGGAGTCCCCGCGCAGCGCGTCCAACTTCGCCTGCTCCTCGGAGTGCCGCCGCTCGAGCAGCTTGGCCTGCAGCACCTCCATCGCCCGGGCCCGGTTCTGCAGCTGCGACCGCTCGTTCTGGCAGGTCACCACGATCCCGGTGGGCAGGTGGGTGATGCGCACCGCCGAGTCGGTGGTGTTGACGCCCTGCCCGCCGGGGCCGGAGGACCGGTAGACGTCGATGCGTAGCTCGTCGTCGGGGATGTCGACCCGGTCGGTCTGCTCGACCACCGGCAGCACCTCCACCTCGGCGAAGGACGTCTGCCGGCGGCCCTGGTTGTCGAACGGGCTGATGCGCACGAGCCGGTGGGTGCCCTGCTCGACCGAGAGCGTCCCGTACGCGTAGGGGGCGTGGACGACGAACGTGGCCGACTTGATGCCGGCCTCCTCGGCGTAGGAGGTGTCGTACACGTCCACGCCGTAGCCGTGC
>Ga0114939_10001978_pt1 | contig 15721 bp, 13 predicted proteins | sample AshMeaCrysSpring_FD_87196 | JGI IMG/M metagenome (GOLD analysis project Ga0114939, IMG submission 87196) | Groundwater microbial communities from Big Spring, Nevada to study Microbial Dark Matter (Phase II) - Ash Meadows Crystal Spring | ecosystem: Environmental > Aquatic > Deep subsurface >... | reverse complement strand
CTTGATTTTTGGAACTGCCCCTCAGTTCCTAGTAGTCTGTCACATCATCTTTGTCGGGTAAGAGATTAAACCGCCTCTCGGCGGTTCAATCTTTGTATAACTCTTCTTCGCGTTCTTCGTACCTCCGTGAACTAATAAAAAGTAATATTTTTAACCCAGAGAAAAAAATTCCATACTCAAAAAATACGAACTATACTACAAAGGCTTGGTTGTGATATGGAAGAGACTGTAGTTGGTGCAATATTCTGTGGCATACAACCCCAAGGCATTCCCACTAAACTACCAATCAATAGTAGAACTCCAAACATAAGTAATAAGCCACCACCAATTTTGATAGGGCTATTAGTGGATGGTGGTTGAGATTTAGACTTATCACTATTAAGTACAAGTAAGAATCCTACAGCCATAGTGACAAATCCACTGGCTAAAAATATGATGCAATTCATAAATATAAACCTAAAATATAGACCTAGATAAATACAAACCTACATTAATTCAATAATTCCACAGGCAAGGCGCCCGCCGCCAGCTTCTTCTGCTGTGCCAGGAGATTTTCTTTTATCTTCTAATTTATGAATAATAACAGCACTTTTATCAGCGTCAAATAGACTAAGGGGATTATTAGACAGGCTAACACTACTACTAAAAGTTTCTATACGTCCCTTACCAATGGGGTCAATTTTAATATTTGGTAAATCTCCTAAGTGGTATGGATGGTTATTTTCAACAGGGAATGTATCACCTTTGGGACCTGGGTCAAAATGTCCACCAGCAGACTTAAAAGGCTTTTCTCCCTCTCTAACACATTCACCTTTTTCATGAATATGAACCCCATGTAATCCAGGAGTAAGAATTTTGGGGTCGCCTTTTAAATCCACTGCAACCCATACAAATCCTTTATCTGATTGTATTGCTTGAAGAGTACCTGTAATACCATTACCTTGAATTTTGGCTTGGGCTTTAATTTCAGGAGATTTATCAGGTAAACCAGCACAAGATGTAAGTAATATTAAAAATAGACAGGCGATAATGTGGAAAAATTTCATTTTTTTATTGGCATTTTAGTTATGTATTTTATTGATATTTTACGTGATTTCTAGCCTCAAAATTTCTTCTGTTTGCGGGTAGCTCAATATCTTGCACTTGATACCAGTCATAATAATTACAGATTAATCGACTATGCCATAGCAGCCAGCCAGAGGTTAAAACCCCTGTCTAATAGCTAAAGTCTACTTAATTAGACTGGAAAAATAGCATATTTTTATGTAAGCTTAATTACATCATTTAATATATAACTAGTTGTTTACCCGTAAGGTGCAAGATTTCAGATCGGGAGGCTGGGGGTAGACTGTTGACTCTATGGCTTTTAGCCTAACAAAAATTCATGCAAAATATGCGTTTGTGTAGGGGCAAATGGCATTTGCCCCTTGGCATCATCGAAGTTACAAGATTAAAAAAACTGTATGAACCAAAAATGCAAAAATTCCACGTTTGTCAATAGCTTAGGCTAAGAGGATGTTTGGAAAGTCGAACAAGGTATAAAATGTCATTAGTCGCGCAATAAAATGGAGGGAAGAATCTAGGTTTTGAGTGCATACCGAGATGTTTCATTCCGCAGGAACTGCATTCAACATGACAAAGAAACAGGCTTTTCAAACAACCTCTAAGGGGCAAACAAACTCTCATTTCCCAAAAATTGGGGGTTAGAGGGCTTAAGCATCAATCACGACACGGCCCACAGGATAGGAGATACAAGTAAGAATAAAACCCATTTGTTTATCTTCTTCTTCTAACGCATCGGGTTCATTATCTCTATAATCAATACTTCCTTCTAACTTCTTCTTACGACAAGCCCCACAGCTACCTGCACGACAATTACTCTTAATTTTGACATCATTACTTTCAGCAATTTCTAGGATAGTTTCCTCGCCATTAAAGTTAACTTCTTTGCCTGATTTTGAAAAGTTAATTGTCGCCTTGTTACTGGCAGGAGGCTTCGGAGGAGATTTTACAGGTGTGGAAGAATTATCAGGTGGACTATCAAGATGTTGCTGTTCTGGTATGTTATTAAACATGCCTTTTAAACCACCTACCAGACCATTGCCGTTGGTAGTACTTTGTTTCGCAGTCGGTGAAACAGGTTTTTTCTTTCTAGGTGCGCCAAAGCTTTCCTCATTGTACTGTTCCATTGGGAAATCTAAACCCTCTAAAATATCATGGGCAGTTTCCATAAAAGGATTTGGTCCACATACAAATACAGTACGTTCTTGAAAATCCGGGGCAATGAGTTGTAACATTGCCGCATCTAATCTGCCTATTAAACTCAACCAACTGTTACCTAATTCTGGCCGGGTTGTGCTAACTACTAATTTGAAGTTAGGATAACGTGCAGACATTATTTCTAATTCTGACCGGTAAATGATATCTTTAGGCGATCGCGCACAATGGTAAAAAATAATATCACAATCAGACATGGTGTCCAAAATCCAACGAGACATGGACATCATGGGAGTAATCCCGCTACCTGCTGAAATAAAGAAAAGTTTTTGGGCTGGGTGGTCAAATAAGTTAAATTTACCCATCGGGCCGCTTAACTTAAGTTTACTACCTGCTTTAATATTATCGTGAAGCCAATTAGAAACTAAACCTGGTGGAACATCTGAGGAGGCTGCCGCAACTCTTTTAACAGTAATTTCTAAACTATGGGGACGAGAAGGAGTAGAAGAAATAGAGTATGACCGATCAACTTCTTCTCCGTTAATTTTTAAATGTAACGTGAGAAACTGCCCAGGTTTGTAAGTAAATAACATTGGTGGGTCAGCAACAAACCTAAAAGTCTTAACGTCATGGGTTTCATCAATAACTTGTAAACACTCAACGTTAATTTCTCCCTTTGTCCAACGTTGAATATTCCCAGGGTCAATAGTCCCAAGAGGTATATAATCTTTGGGCTGCTTTATTTGTACTTGTTTTAGATCAGTTGTACTATTTATTGCCTCTACAAATGTCTTTTGACTACTTCCGAAGCTGATATCAGAAATAACAAGAATAAAGCGACCAATTTGAATCATGTCGCTGGTCTTGATAGGATAATCTTGTTGAGCTTGAATTACTTCACCATTAAGGCGAGAACCTCCACTACTTACTAAGTCCGTAAAATAATAATCATTATCCTTAAGGAAAAATTTCCCATGCATCCGACTGACTTCACTACTATCTAAAACCAAGCTACAGTTTGGGAAACGACCAACTAGACACTGATTTTGAAGCATCTCTTCGGGACGCAACTCTAGTTCCTTAAGCTCATTTGGTTGTTGTGGATCAATGACTCGAAGTTTTAACATATTAATTTAATTAACCTTTCTTCTTTTATTACGTAGTAACAAGAGAATTTATTCAGGTACTTCACCTGAAATTTTGTAGGGGTGAGTCTAAACTCACCCCTACAAATCTTACTAGAATCTATTACTAGAATCTAAACTCCGGCATTCATTAGGCGAGAACCAACAGTACCCAGTAAATTTCTTGATAATTGAGGATTTGCAGAAATTGTAGCCTCAAAATCCTGGGCCTTAATTACTAAAACTCTTGTTCTAGAACTAGCAGCTACAGTTGTTGCATGAGTTGTACGGGTTAATATTTCTAGTTCTCCTATACTAGCTCCAGGTAATATTGGTTGGGATGATTGGGGTTTGTTGGTAATGGCTTGGATTACTTTTGCTGTACCATCAATTAATATCAATAGTTGACTGGCTGGTTCCCCAATTCTGGTAATAATTTCCTCCGGGCGATAAAATTTTTCCTGAGAATTGCGGGCTATTTCAACTAAGGAATTACTCTTTAAGCCCATAAACAAGTTGCTTTTATATAGATATAGCAACTTATCAAAGGTACCTAAAGATTCTGCTATAGTATCTCCTTGCTGTACTTGGTTTTGCCATTGCACAACAATTACCACATCATCTCCTGTACTAAAACGAACTATATCACCCTGTTTTAATTGCGCTTCTTGGTCTTTAATAAATTCGTTTCCGATACGAAGTCCATTAGAACTACCTAAATCTTTGACTTTTACTCCACTTTCGTTTATGTAAAAAATGGCATGTTGGCGAGAAACTCGATTGTCTGAAATTACAATATCGTTTTGTGGGTCTCTTCCAACTTTGATTACAGGTTTTTGTAGGACTTTCCTTTCTACCCCTTCCTTAGTTTTGACTTGGGCGGTAAGGGTTGGTAATACAGTAGAAGTTTTGACAACTTTACCTTGACCCAGTATTCTTTCGGCTGTTTCCCTTAAGAGTTCATCTTTAACACTGCTATTGTCAAGGAATTGTTTTGCTTGTTGAAAAGCTAGTTCGGGTTTAACTTCGTTTAGCGCATAAAGACTTGCTGCTTGAACTAAGGGGTCAATGTCCAGTTGCATTTTCATCAATTCATCAACTATTGCTTCTGGGTGTAAATTTCCTGCTGTGGGTGATTGAGTAGAAGCGCCAACGTTAGGTATTTTTGTTAGTAAGCTGGTGTTTAAACGAGTAGGCGAACCAGTACCCAACTTTGTTATCATCCCTGAAGCTGGTTGGGTCATTTGTTCTAACCCCTGGCGCAGGGCGGTAATGATACGGGGAGTTAAACGTTGTTCCCACCGAGCCTTTTGGTTTTGGGATTTGAGAATTTCTCTGATCAAAGGAGCTGCGTATAAACCTGTATAATCAGCTATTTCAATTGCTTCTGGAGTCTCCCCTAACATCTCTAAAATGCTAAGTAATTGACTAGTAATCAGCCTTTGTTTTTCCTGTACTGATTGGCGAAGCAATGTATAAACTGGAGCCTTAGCATTGGGTGCTAAATTATTTAATGCTTGACAGCGAACGCTCAATTGTTGCAATTGTAGAAGAAGATTTCCTGCGTTGTTTATCAGTGGCCCATCCCGATTTAACATTTCAGATAATACTAGTTCCTGTTCGTCGGCTGTAATAGTATATTCTTGGCGTAAAGCTTGGATTTGCTTCTGTTTGCGTTCCAAAGCTTCTTGTGGTGGGGTACCAGTTTCTATTAATTCCTGGATTAAAAATTCAAGGGATCGCTTATAGCCTTCGATACGTAATTGATTTTCTCGACTCCTTTGTTTTTGAGGGTCTAGAAGACTAGGGGTCTCTACATCCAATTCAGATAAAATACCAAAATGCTCTTCATCGCTAATATCTAAACTTTTACGAACATCCATCAAAACATCTAAACTATCAGCGGATTTAATATTTCCCTCTTCTAAGGATTCCTGCAAAACCCCCTTATAAATCCGGATTTTATCATCCTGTTTGACTCCAGGTAGTACTTTTGCTAGTACATACACTTCATTTGGTTGTAACTGTTGGAGCGATCGCCCTTCTAATAACTTGCCCCAATCCACAGCTATCTTATTTAATTGGTTGCGTAACTTACCAGCTAGGCTTTCGCGAGAATAACCATCTTTACTAGTAGTGATATTTCGATAAAGCCATAGACTACTTAAGCTAACAACAAAACCATTAATGACTAAAACTGTCCAGTCTGGTAGCAGGCTGATATTAGGACGCCCACCAAACATAAAGAAAACGTTAAAAGAAATAAAGGTAGACACCATAAAGCAATGGTGCTGTATCTGTTCGGCTGATAGATTAATTTTTCTTGCTTTCAGAAATGCCCGGTAAATATTTTCAAGTAAAAGGCAAACCCAATAACCAGCAATAGCACATACAGCAATAGTTATAGGTGATGCAATAATCTTAGGAATAGGAAGGGCATGACCTGCAATATAAAAACCAGGATTAAATAACGTCCTTAGCTGATTTTCTTCATGGGTCCAAGCACCAGAGTAGTAATATTCCCAGTTCCCAGAGTAAAGGTAATAAAATAGATAAAAACCAAACATCAAACCAAAATAGCCATAGAAGACCATTTTTTGGTCTGGTTTATTAATTCCATCCCAATAAGACCGCTCGGAATCTATATCAAAACAGGGAGATTGACAAGCTACACAAGCATTTTTTTCCTTCCCACTTTGAGTATCCACCTCCCGGCACATGGATTGAGTTATACTTCCTTGGGACTGAAGGTGAGATTTAGAACCCACTAAACCCCTAGGTCCTGTATATACAATTTGCACCGGAGCCATTGGACAAAAATATTGACACCAACTTCTCCCCTTAAAAAGATAGCCAACGGCAATAGCAGAGAAAATTGTGAATAACAGAAAAATGGCCATTGCGGTGCGATCGCCATTCACAAATAGAATTCTAATATTTAAGCCAAGATAAAAGAGTGCGTATTGTAGATAAAGATAATTTCGCCCTAGCCAAGATTCTTTCTCTACTCCTACTGCCTCAGGCTTTTGAGTCTCTGGGTCGGGTTTTTTTCGTTGGATTTTTAAAGCACGGGGAATCTGGGAGAAGAAATATAACGGGCAAATTCTTCTCCAGGTTTCATGACCTAAAACCAAAAGAATCAAAATTCCTATGGGTAAGACCATAGCCCAGAAAATTCTACCACCCATACCATAGGGTTGTTCTGGTAAACAAGTTGTCCGCACCTTAATACAACTTTCCGGATCGAGATACCTTTCTGGATGAAGGTGGAAAGGACTCCAAGTATTTACTGGGTCTGTTAAATGAATCGATATAGGGTCATAAAATAAAGAAAATATCAAAGTCAGCCAGCCGATTGCTATCAGCCACCTGACTAAGTGCATGTTTTTTTCAGGTACTTGACTAATCATTATTTGTACAGCTTTTAGATTTTTACTAGAAACAAGAATATAAACTCAAAATCTAAATCCAACTATTTCTCTAGGCATAAATTTTAATATTTTTAGTCAGCAATTGCATATTAATACACTTCAGCATAATCAAGAATAGAGAATTAAATATTAATTTTTTTAACACCTAAATATGTATCAAAACAACCTTGACAGACAACAATAAATATTAGACAATATTTTGCTGTGCGAAAAATAAAAACTAGCAGAGAAATTAGTTTTTATCCTAAAATAAATGCCTCTGCTAGAATTTGAAAAAAAAATTAAATTAATAAATTTCCCTAGAATCTGAAAATATAGTCAGGACTTACGCAAAGGATAAATCATCATTTTCAGTAAAAACTAGGTAAATCAAGCATGTCGGAAGATTCTTCTCTTCACTTTGTTACGCGACTAATGACAGAAATTCGTTGTTCTGCGTAAGTCCTAATAGTATTAAAGAGTCTTACAAAAAAGGTTGTTGGGCGACTGAATCTAAGTTTTGCCAACGTAGTAAATCTTCCCAATCCCCTCTGACCTCATCATCTTGAGGAAGGGTGCGGCGTAATTCTACAAGAGTTGCTAAAGAATCTTGCCAAACTCCTGAACTAGCATAAATAGCTGCTTTTTCTAGGGGACTAGCCTTTGCCAATTCCGCAGCCATCTGACTATCTGGTGTAATTTTTTGAACTAATCCATCGACATATATATCTTTTGACCTATCCTCTTCGTTACACACTACAGACAGAGACCATGTATATTTTTTACCAACTTCTAGTTGGGTAATATTAGTGTTGGTGGGTAGGTTAACACCGATAATGCCGGGATTTGGAGGAGTCGCTAACTTAACATGATGAATATCATTGTAATCATCCTGCAAGGTAAACTCTAAATACTTAGCCTTTGTATAGGGGACATAAAACCAAAATCTGGGAAAATCCGCAGTAGTTAACTGTAATTGTCCTTCTGGGGCTAAAGCTTTAAGAGGAATACTTGGTTTTGAGTTAGCATTACATAAGTTTGTGGAATTCCCATTTCTAGTCGTCGCAATGCCAGTTCTTTCTGGTGCCCCTATACCTTTAGGAACATATACAACATAACGTTTTGACTTTTTACCTCGACCATCTCTAGCGATATAAATATTAAGATTATTTAAGGCAGTATTCGCATACCTATCACCAGGTCTTTGTGCCAAAGCCCTTTGGAAATAAACTTTAGCCTGTCGATAGTTTTTCTGCCTAGTGGCATCATAACCCTGTTGCATCAAGCGATTATATTTAGAATGGGCTTGTGCTGTGTAGGTCGGAACTTCGGCAACTACTGAGATTGCGTTATAAGGAATAATTGAAGTCGTAAGACAACTCACGCAAAGAATTTTGGTTAGAATTCTTCTTAAAATCACCACTTCCATGTGAAATATACCTACTCACACTTTTTTATTCCTATATACAATTGGACTACTCGTTATTCCGCATTTTTAAGATACTTACTAAGTACCTCTAAAGAAGGATTTATTAATAAGGCTAGTGGCTAATCGCTAATGGCTAATGCGCTTAGCCATGTTTTTAGACTCCAAGAGCGCTCCCGCTAGGACTTTGATATCTCTCTAATTCCACTCCTTGGCGCAAATCTTGCCCGCTGTTAGTATCCCCCGCGCTTCGTTCACGTTAACCGAAACTTGTTGAAGCTTGTTAGCAAAGCGTGCGTCAAGAGCGCATAATGCGGGCAAAGAGAAATGCCGTGGGCGAAGAGAAGTAGACTCACCGCCAACTTCTCTTCATGGCAAAGTTTGCATTCTTCGCTCCTAGGAACGCGGCGCTCTCGCCCAGAGGCGGTTTTATCTCTTACCCAACCAAGATGGTGTAACAGGCCTAAGCCTCTGACACTACATGCTAGTTACTTCAGTCCTAATTACTTAGATATCTATTGTTTTTGAGACAAAGATTGGTCTTGAATAGGCTTGGGAACATCTTTATCATCTAAAATTGATTGGGATAACAATCTTTCATCAAGCTTGACTCCTTCTGTAGTCAAGATTTCTTTCCAGGTAGTTTCTAGATTTGTGTCACTGGGGTTGGCCCGTCGCATATTAATTAACTCTTCTAAAGTATCTACCCATGCACCAATGGAAGCAAATTTTTCCAGACGTTGCTGTGCTGTAACATTTGCCAACTCGCTACTAGAATCTTTATTACTCATCCTCATAATGCCACCACTGATACCCTTATCAGTAGAGCGGTCTTCACTAGTACAAACTGCTACAAAACTCCAACTATATTGCTTACCAGCAGCTAAGGTATTAGGAGGTAAGCGAAAACCGACTAATCCAGCTTTGCTATTTGGTTTAAATTGTTGTTGGTAAAGAGGTTTATGGTTGTCAGAAATCTTGTCTTGTTCTTCTTTTGTTCTTGATTCATCTACCGTTAGTTCTAAATATTGTGCGGTAGTTTCAGGGAGATAGAAAAATAGTGTGGGGTCTCCCTTGGTTGTCCAACTATTATTAGACATTGGGATTAATGCCATTAAAGATAAACTACTTGGGTAAGAGGGAACGCAAGGTTTATCATTACGGGAAGCACCTACAGTACGTCTTCCTGGCATTCCATTATTTGGGACATTAATACTAATTCTGGCGTTTGCTGGAGATAGGGGTAGAAAAGCCACTAAACCAATAATGGTTGATAAAACTAGTATGCTTATTTTTCTGGAGATAAATTTTCTAGAGGTTAGTTTTCGATAAATATGAGATTTCATACACTGTTCTCCTGATATTTTTTGGAGTCTGATAAGTTTTTCGTTTTCATGAAAAATCTGTTATTTTATTGGTTGTGGTGCAGCTTGGTAAGGGATGAGAGGTTCTTGTGTTAGTTGAGAATCAAAATTTACACCTTTGGCAGTGAGCAGAGACTGCCAATCAGCTTTTAATATTACATCATTAGGATACTTGTATCTTAGTTCTACTAACTTTGTAATGCCATCTTGCCAAATACCTGATTCTGCGTATATTGCTGGGATATCTACTGTTTTTGCTTTTTTTAATTGTGATTCTAATTGGGATGTTAGGGATATACGCTTGATTGTTCCTTCCACCACTCCAATATCATTAGTATTTCTAGGATTACATATAACTTTAAAACGCCAGTTATATTGCTCATTAACTTTTAAACTATTAGCTGGCAGCTTTAAACCAAACACTCCAGACATTGTATTAGGCTTATAACTTTTACTATAAACTAATTTTAGCTCTTTATCTATTACATTTAACTCTAATTTATATGCATTTGTTGTTGGTACATAAAAATATAAAGTAGGGCTATCTTTAGTCGTAAGTCCCAGGTTAGATTCAGGAATTAAAGCAGTTAAAGCTTTCTTCTCTTCTAAGCAACTACCGAGAGTTAACGGTACAGCTTTTTCAGGGTTTGCTGGTGATTGACTAGGGTTAGGTTGAGGTTTTATTGGGCTTCTCACTGGCGCCGGAGTGCCTGGAGAAGGTCGTGACTCACGGAATATACTACCTGAATTATTTAAATTTCCTTCTTCATTAAGACTAGCTGGTCTAGCACCATCTTCAGGTGGAAGATAGACTCGACTACCTAAAAATGTTCTTCTTCCTGGGGCGCCTATGGTGCCAGGAATTTCAGGAGGGGTAAATTTAACCCTTCTTCTAGCGATCGCCTCCTTTGAGGGTATCAAAGAGATGAAACCCATAGTTAAGATTAAAATTACTAAACAAGAACTTTTTGAAATCTTCATATAAAAACTCCAAGCCTTCGCACTGGGCTGAGAAACTAAGCTTTCCAAAGAATTATGTAAAATCTAGACTTCCATAAAGACAAACTAGAATCAGCTAGATATATATTAAATTTAGAGTCCACGGTGGGAGGTGCTTGTTTTGGTAAAAAGATTAAATGTGTTTAGCTAGATTCAGTACTAGTAAATTCCACAGTTGATATTCCAAAGTTCATATTCCACACCTGATAACGTTAATAACTTAAAAGCCATTGGTCTTTAATCCAGCCTCTTCAGCTCCAGCATATAACTACAACTGAGTTACCACCATTAAGGTATCTCGCCACATATCAGCAACCGCCAATATTTGTATACGCCTTAAAGAAGTCGCATTTCGTAAATTTTTTGTGAAGAAATCATCTTGTTAAGAAAATTTAATCATTTCTTTAATAATTAGTAATTGACAATCGCCTATGTTGCTATCTGTATCATTAATTACCTCAAGAACTGCCTTAGTATCATAAAGCCACAGTCGTACTAAAGCTTTAGATAAAATATCTATTTTCGGGACATAAAAATATAACTTACGCAAAACAATGAATTTATACTCCACACGGTCATAAACTGCGGTAAGTAATTGTGATTAGTCGCGTAGGGAAAGAGCAAAGGGAAGGAACAGAAGTGTTCGCATTTGCTGAAAGCGCATCCTCAGGGCGTTCTCAGAATATGAGCGATATGCTTGAATTACTAACGTTTCACGCTTAAATGACGATTTATCCTTTGTGTAAGTCCTAAAAAATATAGATAAGACTTATACTATGCTAACGATGCTTAGCGTAGCGTAAGTCTTATCTATATTTAATTAAGAGAGTTAGGTGTCTTTAGGAGAATTATTTATTTTTTAATTGGTTGTGGTGTTTGGCTTGCTGGAATTACAGCCGCTTGCCATAATCTTTTATCAAAATCTATGCCCGGTGCTGCTAAAATAGCTTCCCAGTCACTTTTTAAATTAATATCTGTCGGTTTAGCCACCCGCATTTGAGCTAAAATATCTATGGTATCTTGCCAAATTCCAGCCTCAGCTAAGATATTAAGGCGTTGTCCAGGTGTAGCTTTCTTAAGCTTGCTGGAGAGTTGGTTATCATTAACTAGTTTTATATTACCTTCTACAGAACGGGGCATCTGGTTATCTGAGCTATCACTAGAGCTACATACAACTTCAAAAAACCAGGTATACTCTTTTCCTGATTTTAAGGTATTTGCTGGTAACTTAAATCCTGCAACTCCAATTTTTCCACTGGGTTTATAAGTTTGTTCATAAACAACGCTATCATCCTCACTGCTATTATCGCTCAACTCGCTGACGACAAGTCTTAATTGAGGAGCATTTATTTCAGGAAGGTAAAAATATAAAGTTGGGTCAGATAAAGTTGTTAAACTAAGATTTGATTTAGGAACTAAGGCAGTTAAACTTAATTTGGATATTTTATCATCTGGGCGTGGAACTGCTGGCAAACAGACTTTTTTCCCTCTTGATGCTCCAGGAGTCCGTCTTCCAGGGGTACCTAAACCGGGGGGGACATTTATTTTAAGCCTAGCAATTCTCAAAGAATTTTTTCCCGTTTGTCGGATTATAGAATTTGGATTGGTTGATTGTAGGCTATTTGCTGCTGCACTTGTCGCGGGGATAAACATTGTCCATCCCATCATCAATGTTAAAAGTGTACTGGTAGTTATTTTATACATTCGCGTATTATTACTCATTTTTTTTTGTACTATAATCCTCCAAACCATTCGTATCCTTGGTCTTCCCAAAAGCCTCTTCTCGAACCCAATTTATTAACCAAAGTGATTTTTGTAACCCACTTTGATTGTTTATACCCAAGTTTAATGGGAGAAGCTAATCTTAAAGGTGCCCCATTTGCTATAGATAATGGCTCACCATTTTTGCTATAGGCTAAGATAGTTTGAGGGTGTAAAGCAGATGCAATATCCCAACTTTCCAAATATTTATCTGCAGATTCAAAGTAGATGTATCGAGCTGTGGATTTTGGCTGGGCTAAAGCAACTAAATCCCTAAGGCGAACGCCACCCCATTGAACAATAGCTGACCACCCTTCCACACAAACATGGCGGATAACCATAGATTTAGGGGGTAGTTTTTTTATATCTCCCAAACTTAACTGCAATGGCTGCTGCACCTCCCCATCAATAATTAAGCTATAGTTCTTTGGGTTTATTTCTGGTGTTTCATCATAAGTATTTACCAGTAGCGCCTTTGGCTCAATTGCACTAACTGGAAATTCCGGTACAGGAGTTTGGGGTCTAAGCAATAGCTCTTCCATTTTTTGGTTTAATGGTTCAGAAATATTACCAATGAACTCCGCAAAGTCAGCGGAAGCGCAACCACCTAGCAGTAAACCAATACTAGAAGCACCAGATAACTGTAAGAGTCTACGGCGTTTAATTAGACGGGGTGGAATAGGATTTTGTTCCATTTTTTTATTGCTAATGGCTAATGGCTAATGGCTGATGGCTGATGGCTAATGGCTGATGGCTAATGGCTGATGGCTAAGGGAGATGAGGGGCTTTGGCTAAATGGGAGTTTTAATACCTAAAATATAGAGTTTTATTCCCACTGCCCCTTAGAGATCAAATATATAACTGTTATAGAAATTGCAACTTAGATAATCTTAGGAATAGCCCCAAGGTTCATGGAATAAGGTCACCGCGCTCTTTGTGCGCCCCAGCAACCTAGACATGTTAGCGTAGCGTGCGCTTTTAGCGCATAGAACAGGAAGAAATGAGGATTTGAGGTGTTTTTTGCGTAAGTCCTGAATCTATTAGCAACTAGCAACTAGCAACTAGCAATTAGCAATTAGCAACTAGCAACTAGCAATTAGCAATTAGCAATTAGCCATCATCATGTAAACATTGACTTGATTAGGCGATCGCCACCTACCTTGATAGCAAGTAAAGAATGAGTGAGAGTAAAAATAATCACTATTGGTACGGTAACAAAATGAAATATCCTTAAAATTTGCCAATTACCAAACAAACCGGATAACCACCATAACTGGGCTGGTTTATACATCGCCAAGCCAGAAACTATAGCCAGTAATAGAATTGGAATAATTATTGTGTAAATTAAACGATGCCAAGCATAGTTTTTACGTTTGGGATTTTGGGATATTTTTAAAGCTTGAATATCATTGGATGAAACAAAACGCCTTTGCCAACGTTTAGTGACAAATATGTAGACTCCATAAACAAATAGATTTAAAGAAAATATCGACATCATCGCAAAATGCCAATCTCTACCACCAGCTAACCATCCACCAAGTAAAAGAAAGTTGGGAAAATGCCAGCCATCACGTCCACCAAAAACTGGATTTGCATTATAAATTTGTAATCCACTACTTATCATCACCACTAGGCTGATGATATTTAGTCCATGAAAAATTTTTGAGAAAACAGTTTGTTTTGGTATTGGTGGTGGTTTTGCCATAGTCTTGTGAGTTGGTTGCTGCCTAATAAGTTAAGTTGCCAGTCAAAAATATAAACATTACTAGAATGAACCATTATCATATTTTGATTATTCGCCCTCTTCTATTAGCTATTATTCTATTAGCCATTAGCCATTTAGCCATTAGCCATTATTCTATTAGCTACTAAATAAACTTAGCGTATCCGAAAGTCGCATTAAACTTACGACACCAAACAGCAGTCCCAGAAAAATCTTCCAGTTTAACTGTTGCTGGAATTTCGTAACGCTGGCTTCCTGATATTTTTTTTAGTTTACTGACGCTGACGTAATCTTTTTCTTTAAATCCAGAAGTTGGTGAGGCACTATTTCGATAAAGAATTACATATAAATCTGGCCCGCTATCAGTTTTAAAGGCATTATCTAATTCTAAATACTTTTTACCTTTTTCTTCAACAATTTTAACTGAACCTGTTGTTGTATGTTCAGCTTTCACAAAGGTCCCAGATTTTATATTTCCTTTCTCTGATTTTGCACTACTAGGAGTTGCTGTAGAAACAGCAGTAGATTTTGGTGTTGCTGTTTCTAAGGGTTTTGTAGCTGTTTGTGAATTACAGCTAACCATCATCAATGATGTAAATAATATAGCTACTAGTTTCAAGTTCATGATTTCAATCCCATTTTCTAATCTTTCTCTAATCTTTTTCTAATCTTTCTCTAGTATTTTTATCATCTTTATTTAACCTTTTTCTAAGTCTTGTTATAAAATTGTTTAAATTATATTTATTATTTTTTGTTTAATTACCTGCGCTAATTCTGTTTTATCTAAATTTGTTTATTAACAACACTGCTTTCAGTCATAATTACTGAATCTTATACAAAAATTTACACAAATCTTTCCACCATAGAATGAAATATATTTTTTCCTTCCTGCCCATGCATAAATCTATAATTTTTGTGGAGGAAATAAAGGCGCTAACCAAAGTTGAATTTCCACATCCCATCCAAGGAGAATTGCAATTGCTGTCATGGCAATAACAACTCCACCAATACGCTGTAGGCTATTACTATGGGCACGTAAACCCAATAAAGATGTACTGACATAACGTCCAGCATAGGCGATCGCTAGCAAAGGTATTCCCGCACCAATGCCATAAAAAAGAAGTAATCCAAAGGCGCTAGTGACTTGATGCTCAACTGCTGCTAAAACCAAAATACTACCCAAAACAGGACCCGCGCAGGGAGTCCAAAGTAAACCTAACTGGGTACCCAACCAAAATTCTCCACTTAATCCTGGTAGTTTTTTAAATCTACTTAGTTGCAAATAGCTTAGTAATTTATAACTCCATTTAGGAAATATAGATAACAACCCCATAAATAAGAGCAAAATTATCGCAAAACTTCTAAGACTGCTAGAAAAACCAGCAAACCACGAACTTGTAATCCCTAATAAACTACCAGTAACAGCAAAACCGCTGATTAAGCCAGCTACTAACACTACTGGGCCCCAGCGGTTTTGAGAGAGCGATCGCCCAATCAATATCGGTAATACTGGTAATACACAAGGGGAAAGTACTGTTAAAGAACCTCCTAAGATTGCTATACCAAGGGAAATAGAGGTATTTGTCATAGAAAGTTAATATTTATTTGATTCAGAATTTACGCAAAAACAACGAATTCCTATAAATCCTTTGTGTAAATCACATCTTGTACTTTACGCAAAAAACTTAGAAGAATAG
>Ga0114939_10001977_pt1 | contig 15731 bp, 17 predicted proteins | sample AshMeaCrysSpring_FD_87196 | JGI IMG/M metagenome (GOLD analysis project Ga0114939, IMG submission 87196) | Groundwater microbial communities from Big Spring, Nevada to study Microbial Dark Matter (Phase II) - Ash Meadows Crystal Spring | ecosystem: Environmental > Aquatic > Deep subsurface >... | reverse complement strand
GCCCGGCCTCGACCACGTTGATCAGGCTCGGCTGGAACGTGCCCCAGGAGGCCACGAGTGGATCCTTCGCGACGCGCGGGTTGGTCGGGTACTCCATGTTGGACGCCGCAAAGAACTCCTGCGCCTTGCCTTCCGACAACCACTCGAGGAAGCGCTGCGCCACGGCGGCGTCGCGCGACGTCGCGACGACACCGGCGCCGGAAATATTGACGTGCACGCCGCCCGCACCCTGGTTGGCCCAGAACAGTTTCGCGTTGAAGTCGGGGCGTTCTCGCACGATGCGGCCGTAGTAGTACGAGTTGACGATGCCGACGTCGCACTGGCCCGCGGCGATCGCCTCGAGCAGGGCCGTGTCGTTAGCAAAGACGTCCGTTGCGAGGTTCGCGACCCAGCCGCGCACGACGCGCTCCGTCTGCGCCTCGCCGAGCGTCTTGATCATCATCGCGACCAGCGACTGGTTGTAGACCTTCTTCGACGTGCGCAGGCACAGACGGCCTTTCCACGCCGGGCCGGCGAGCGCCTCGTACGTGCTGAGTGTCCTGGGATCCACCTTGCGCGGGTTGTAGGCGATGGTCCGTGCGCGCTGCGAGAAACCGTACCAGCGGCCCTGCGGGTCGCGCAGGTGCTGCGGCACGTTTCGCTCGAGCACGGGCGAGCGCAGGGGCTTGAGCAGTCCATGCTCCGCGGCGTTCCAGAGTTCACCGGCATCGACCGTCATCAGGATATCGGCCGGGGAATTGCGCCCCTCCGCGGCCAGCCGGGTCACGAGCACGGCGGCGTCCGCGGTCGTGAACTTCACGTCCACGCCCGTTTCCTTCGCATAGAGATCGAACAGCGGCTTGATCAGCTGCTCGTTGCGCGCCGAGTAAACGACCAGGCTCTGCGCCTGGGCGATGGCGGGAAGCATGGCCATGACCGCGGCGGCCGCGATGACTAGAACAGCCAACGGTCGGTGTGACGAGTAGCGATTCATGGAGAGCCTGACTAGAAATGCGAATGATTCTTGATTGTATCCGTGAAAGCCTGTCATGGGTACCCGGTCAGCACGACCTTGCCGATCGTTTTCCCTCCCTGCAGCAGACGCATGGCCGTGAGCGCCTGGTCGAACGGGAACCGGGCGCCGACGTGCGGCGGCCGTGGCAGCAGCCGCTCGAGCGCGGCATAGCCCTCGGGCAGGCGTTCTGCGTGCTCCCACAGCCAGATCAGGTTGAAGGCCAGCAGGCTGCGATTCGTCGAGATCATGGCCAGCGGGTCGAGGCGCGGGCGCCGCAGGTAACGCAGGCCGAGCGCCAGGTAATTCGGGCGCGCCGACTGCGACATGAAGTCGGCGGCGCCGTACAGCACATAGCGGCCTTCAGGCCGCAGCCGCTCGAAAGCCGGGTGGAACGTGGGACCCAGCACGGCATCGAGCACGCAATCGACACCTTTGACGCCCAGCGTCACGGTCGCGGCGTCGATCTGCGCACCGAAGGACTTCGCATGCCGCAGGATGACGGACGACGACGCAACGCCACGCTCGCGGATCAGGAATTCGCGCTTGTCGTCGTGCCCGACGACGGCGATCGGACGCGCGCCAAAGGCGTTGATGATGTCCAGCGCGAGCAGCCCCACGCCGCCGGCCGCAGACTGCACCAGAACGACGTCATCGCGTTGCACATCGCCCAGCACAACCACGCCGTACCACGCTGTGAGTCCCTGCACCGCCCAGGCTGCGGCCTGTTCCGGCGTCCAGCCCTGCGGCACGCGGCGCAGGTACTGGGTACCGACGTTCAGCGCCGTTGCGTACGCACCGAATCGCGTGAGCGCGATCACGCGATCGCCGGGACGCAGGCCGGAGGCCGTTGTCGTCGAACCGCCGCCGATCGATTCAATGACGCCGGCGCATTCGAGACCCGGGATGAACGACCCGGACGGCGTCGCAGAATAGAGTCCCTGGCACGCAAAGATGTCGGCGAAGTTCAATCCCACCGCTTCGACCCGGATCCGGGCCTCGCCCGGCGCGGGCGGCGCCAGGAGTTCTTCCTGCAACCGCAGGCGATCGAGGGAACCGGCGCCGGAAGTCCTACACACGAGTCGCCGGATGCTGTCCATGGCTCGAGCCAGAAAACGCTAGCCGATATTGCGAGGTTGGCTGCGCAGCACGCCTTGTAAGTAGCGCCAGAACAGTGGCTGGACCGTCGGCCACGCGATGAGCATGCGTGGCGCCATGCGCAGCAATCGGCGCGGTCCCACGAGCAGGATCAGGATCGCACTGCCCGCGATCACGAAGCGTCCCGTTCGCGAGCGCGCGTAAGCCACGGTTCGATCGGCGAAGAGCAGCTTCTGGCCGATCGTGGTTCCATCCTGTTGCAGGCCCGCGCGCAGCAAGTCGCTGCGCAGGACGAGCAGTTCCTTGCGCGCAAGGAGCTGGCCGTCGGTGTGCCGATGCAGGTTCAAGGCGACGTGTTCCTGAGTGCCGCGACGTCCCGCTTCATCTCCTCCAACGTCGATTCGAAGAGCCGCGGACGCGTCCGGATGCGGTGACGCAGGTGGATGAACATCGCTGTGGACCCGAACGCGAACAGTGCCGTGATGCAGCAGGCCGCGAGCAGCCGGTGTGTGTCCCAGAAGGCGATCAGGACGGTGACCGCCAGCATGACGAGCGCGATGACCGCGCAGAGCACGGCAGTGAAGCCGTAGAGCAGCGCGTTGGTCGCGCGTTCAACCTCCAGCTGCAGCTCGACGCCGACCAGATCGAGCCGCACGTGAGCCAGCTCGATCAGCGTCGCGAGCATCCGGCGCAGGGACGCAAAGAGACCTTGACCCATGAGGCGTGACCAGGCGGACCGGCTTAAGGGTCAGCGGCGTGCGAGCAGGATGCCTACGAGCGCGCCGACGCCTGCGGCGATGGCAATGGACTGCCAGGGGTTCTCGTGCACGTAGTGATCGGCTTCGTGCGCCGCCGCGGTCACGCGTTCCTTGGCTTGCTGTTCCAATGTGTGCAGGCGCGCACGGGCGTGCGCGAGGGATTCGGCCGCACGCTTACGGGCCGTCTCAGCCTGGCTTCCGACTTCGCCGGCGGTGGCTGCCATGAGCGCTTCTGCGTCGGACACGACCGCCCGCAGGTCGTTCATCAGTTTTTGAGTGGTGACGTCGTGCATCTGATTCTCCGGCGGCGCGCACGCAATGCCGTGCTGACACAGCATGATCCAAATCGCGGACGATTCCAATCCGGACAAGTGCCTGTCGTCGAAGGCAGTGCCCGGCCAGGCGTATGTCAGTGCGCACCGAAGCGGTATTGAACCTCGAGCAAAAATGAATCGAGGCTCGTGTCATCCTGGGCATTCAGCACGTCGCGGTCGATTCCCACTGTCTGCAGATCGAGCCGGACGTGCAGGCCCTTCGCGATCGTGACGCCGAAGCCAACCCCGAGCAGCAAATCCGTGCCGCTGTCATGAAAATCGCGGGTAATGACGATGTCGCCGAACGACTGGTCGAGGCGTTGTGTGCTCTGGCCGTCCCAGAATCCTGCACCGAGCCTCAGGTAGATCTCGAAGGGGTCTAACGGGAAGATGCCAAGGATTGAAGCCTCGGTCACGCTGGCCTGGAAGTCCACTCGATTGTTGTAGTAATCGTTGAACTCGGGCATGTAGACGAGGTTCTTGTTCCAGCCGATGCTGCCGGGATCCACGTAGTTCACCTCCAGCGCGATGAATCTGTGGACGCGCAGACCGGCGTGCAAGGAATAGCCGAAGGCTCCGTCGCCCTGATCATACTGGTCATACTCGCCCCAGTAACAATCCTCGTAGCAGACGCCGTTGCCGACGTTCACGCTGACATTCGAGTAGACACCGCCGCCGCCCATGTAAAAGCCACGCCAGGTCCCGGTAGCTGGAGTGGCCGAGGGAGCGGAACTGGTAGTGGGAGAGCCGGTTGGGTCTGCCGCGCTGGCTGTTGTCGCTGCCATGAGCACTGCGGCAATGCCTGCGGGCAGGCTGCGGACCACGTGGCCGAGCATCCCGATGATGGGGCGAAGCGAGAGTCGCGGCGTGTATCGCGAAGCGTCCATGACGTGCCTGCCTGACGAATCGCGAGCGGCTATCGGCTGAACCGGCGAGGCCGCTGGCGAATTCGATTTCGAGCGGTACGTCGGATCGTCTGCCTGGCCTGGTTCGATGTGCCAGCGCAGTTGCCGCAGATTCATACGTGCTAATTGGCGACGTGGCGGAGCCGAAATCCAAAAATTGAGAGTGGTGGGCGGGGCCGGAATCGACCCATCGAAGCGCGGACTTTCGCGCTCGATAAGAACGGATTGACGCCTGGGCATCTGCCGCACAGCCTGTGAGTGAACGCGGGCACACAGGGAAAAGGTCAATGGGTGCAGCAACCGGGCGAATCGCGGTCGTTCTCGGCGCGAGCGGCTACATGGGTTCGAACCTGGCTCCCGCGCTCGCGGCCCAGGGCTGGCACGTGCGAGCGGTCGCGCGCAACGCAGCTGTGCTCGAGGCTCGCGAATGGCCGGGCGTCGAGTGCTGGTCGGCGGACGTTCTGCAGCCCGAGACCCTTGGCCCCGTGCTCGAGGGCGCGGACGTCGCCTTCTATCTCGTGCACATGATGTGGACCGGTGGCGACTTCGTGCCGGTCGAGCGACGGGCGGCGGAGAATGCGCGCAAGGCGTGCGAAGCCGCGGGTGTACGACGCATCGTCTACCTCGGCGGCATCATGCCGAAGGAGCAGCGCTCGCGTCACATGGAGGGCCGGGCGGTCGTCGGCGACGTACTCCGCGAGGGCTCGATCCAGGTCATCGAACTGCAGGCGGCAATGATCGTCGGGCCCGGCTCGGCGGCCTTCGAGGTCATCCGCGACCTCGTCAACCATCTGCCGATCATGATCACGCCGAAATGGGTGCGTCGGCGCTCGACGCCGATCGCGCTCGAGAACGTGCTCACGTACACGATCGCGGCCGCGGACCTGCCGTTCGAGGGCAACCGAACTCTAGAGATCGCCGGGCCCGACGTGCTCACCTACCAGGAGATCATGAACATCTACGGCGAGTTCGTCGGCAAGAAGCCGATCGTCATTCCCGTGCCCGTGCTTACACCGACGCTCTCGAGCTACTGGCTGTATTTCGTCACCTCCGTGCCGCCGACCACGGCCATGTCGCTGGTCGAGGGGCTGGCGCACGACTACATCGGCGAAGGTCGTGAGATGCGCGAACTCGTGCCGCAGCGCCTGCTCACCTTCCGTGAGTCCGTAGCCGTGACGCTGCAGGCCGAGAAGAACCACGCGATGCCTGCACGCTGGGTAGAGGGGTCCATCGCCTGCCGCGACTGGAATCCGCGCTACTCGTTCTACGCCAAGAAGTTCTGCGGCGAGCATGAGACCCGCGCTTCCCGCGAGGCGTTGTTCAAGGTACTGCAGCAGTTCGGTCGAGATGGCGACTTCTTTTCCTATCGTCCGCTCTGGTGGTTACGCCGCGCGTTCGACTGGCTGATCGGCGGCCCGAGCTTCCGCACCGGTCGTCGCGATCCCGACACCCTGCGCATGGGCGACATTGTCGATGGCTGGCGCGTGCTCGGGCTGAAACCCAACGAGCGACTGACATTTTCGATGCTGATGCGCGCGCCCGGTTCCGGTCTGCAGGAATTCAACATCCGGGAGCGCGGCGACCAGCGCGTGGTGCAGCTCTGTGCCTACTGGCACCCGGCAGGATTGTGGGGTCTCTTGTACTGGTACGCGCACCTGCCACTGTACAGCCCGTTGGTCCGAAGTGCGGTGGCAGAGGTTGCGCGTCGGGCAGAATCGCTCGACGATGGTAGTCGTGCAAGGCCTCGTGCTTGTAGTCAATGATCGCCGTCATCGCAGACGCCAACAGTCGCTTCGCCTGAGGATCGGTCTCGCCGCGCCTGCATGTACCACGCAAGGGCCGATGCAGGGTCAGATCTTGACTGCCTCGAACGCCTCAAGCGCGCTTTGTGCGAATCCGCGCCAGTATTCCGGACTCTGAGCATCGGCGTCGTCATGCTCGAGGCCGTAAGTCGCGAGGAATGCGGCAACGTCCTTCCTGCTCAGATGCCGCTCGCCAAGAATCAAGTTGAGGACCCTGTATCCGGCCTGCTCACCTTCGAACCCCCGGCGCATGGCAATCTCGGCCAGTCGCTTCAGTTCGAGGTACTCGGCTGAGTTCTCGGCCCAAGTCGCGCCGGCCCGCCTGCCGCGTTCGCCAGCCTGCTCGACGTATTTCAACCGATTTTCCCCAGGCCTCACATCGGTTTGTTCCGTTGCGCTTGCCACGGCCCTGCTCCTCTCAAATCATGGCGGGATTGTCCGGAATCAGAGTACTGCCGAATTCATCTCAGCGGCCGACGACACGTTCACGGACAGTGACGGCATGGACCTGCGCACCGGCGTCGGCGACAGGCGTGTCCATGCACTTGCGCTCCGATTGACGCGCGACGGCCTCACTGGCGGACAGTGCATGCACCTGCGCCATCGCGTCGGCGAGAGCGGCATCCCGGCATTCGCGCTCCTCGTGAACTCGATTGAGCCCCTTGCCACCTGATTGATCGCACACGCTGTCGACAGCTTTCCTGATGCGTGCCTCCAGCGTTTTGATCCCTTCGGGACGCGACAGATTCAGATCGCCGTAGCTCACTATCTTTCTTGGCGCATCGCGATCCGCGAGCGAGGACTCTGTCGCGCTGTCCTGCTGCATTGAATCAGCCTGCACACCGACAGGAGCCATCTGCAGCACACAACCTGCAATGGCGACAGCGCCGAGCAAGTGATCGAATCCTTCTCTACTGGCTTTCATCACGAATTCCTCCGCATGTTGTCCGACTGGCGATGATCGATTGCGCGCATGGCCGGTCCGCGGCCAGAGCATCAAAGTGCAGGTGCGAAGTACACGCCTGCTTTCGGTCAGCCCCGTTACAGACGGAGGAATTTTCCGTGACGCTCGCCCGCGGACGGGTAAGGCATTCGTCCGGTGGTTGCACTGACCGCTGCAACTGGCGCGTCGCAACACTGTGCTACGGTCGGTTCGCGCTTGTCCCCGCGCCACGCCATATCGGAGAGTGCATGAATGCCGTCAAGGTTCCGATGCTGCGCGACAAGAAAATCGCGCTCGTTGCGCACGACAACAAGAAGCGTGACCTGCTCGAATGGGCCACTTTCAACCGTGACCTGCTGGCCCACCATGAGGTGTATGCCACCGGCACGACCGGCGGGATCCTGGAGCGACACCTGGGTTTCGCAGTCCGCAAGCTCCATAGCGGACCGCTCGGCGGAGACCAGCAGATCGGCGCCAAGATCGTGAGCAAGGAGATCGACTTTCTGATCTTTTTCTGGGATCCGCTGGAGCCGCAGCCACATGACCCGGACGTCAAGGCGCTTCTACGCATGGCCGTGGTCTGGAACATTCCCACCGCCTGCAACCGGGCGACCGCCGATTTCATGATCTCCTCGCCGCTCATGGACGGCGAGTACGATCGTCTGGTCCCGGACTACGACGAGTACCGCAGCCGCCGCATTGCACCAACTGGGATCTCCGAGCCAGGCAAGCGCAATGCCTCGCACGACCAAAGCCGTCTCGACCCGGAGTCTTGAGAGCCTGGCGAGATAACCTTGAGCGCCGGTCGTCTTTGATATGCGGCCGGCGTCACCGCCCGGTCTGAAACCGAGTCCAGATCCGGTTCTCGATTCGGGTCTGTTCGAGCGTGCGTGGCTGCATCACGTGCAGCCGCGCGCGCGCTTCCGCCGTGGGATAGGTCGCTGTGTCACCGGCCAACGACGGATCCAGCAAAGGCAACGCCGCACGGTTGAAGGTCGCGTAGCGCACCGAGGTGGCGTTCTTCGCCGCCACGTCCGCACGCAGCATGAAGTCAATAAACGCGTGCGCTTCGACTGGGTGCGGCGCGTCGCTCGGAATCGCGAGGACGTCAAACCAGCTGAGGGTACCCTCGGCGGGAATCACGTAGCGGATGTCGCTGTCGACCTTAGCCTCGGTCGCACGCACCCGCGCACGCACCGCATCTCCACTCCACATGATCGTGACGCAAAGGTTGCCCGCAGCAAGGTCTTCGAGCAACGGCACCGTGTTGATGTACCGGACATAGGGGCGAATCGCGAGCAGCGTCGCCTCTGCCACTGCGAGATCCGCGGGGTCTTCCGGGTACGGATCCTTTCCCAGCGCGAGCAAGGTCACCGACAGGACTTCAGACGGCGCGTCGATGAAGGCGATGCCACAGTTCGCCAGACGTTTGGCGACCTTGGGGTCGAACACCAGGCGCCAGCTGTCGGTCGGCGCATCCGGTGCAAGCGCGGTGACCTTGCGGGCGTCGTATCCGATGCCGGTCGTACCCCACATGTTGCCGACGCAGTGAAGGTTGCCCGGGTCGTTGATCGCGAGCAACGCCATCATCCCTGGATCGAGGTTGCCGTAGTTGGACAGCCGCGCGCGATCGATCGGCTGGTAGCCACCGGCGGCGACCTGGCGCTGCAGGAATGCCGCCGAGGGCACCACCAAGTCATAGCCGCTATTGCCCGTCAACAGCTTGGTCTCCAGCATCTCATTGCCGTCGAAGGTGCTGTAGTTGACCCGGATGCCCGTCTCGGCCGTGAACTGCTCGAGCAGTCCGGGGGCGATGTAATCCGGCCAGTTGCTGACGTTTACGACCCGTTCCGTCGCGGCGGTGACGGTACCCGGTCCTGTACGGGATTCGCGGGATCACGCCCACCGCATGCACTGAGTGTCAAAGTGGCGCCAACAAGCACGATCGATGCGATACGCAGGGACGCAGCAGGACTGATCGAAGTCATGGGATGCTCCATGCGGCATGCGAACCCACTTGTTGATAGTGACATAGCCGAGGCGGCAATGCTCCAACCGACGAGGCCTGGGGGGAGCTGTCCAGGAACACGGCAGGCGTCCAACTTTGACCGCTAGTCAATTCTCGACGCCGCTTAACACCACCCTGCTGTGATTCGGCAACCGGACTGGCCGGCCACCTCCGACACGCGCATACTTTGACTACAGGGGCCGCGAGGAGCAGTACGGCCCCGGCCATCGATGAACCGGTCGTCACTCCAAATCACCGTCCTGACGAGCCCCGCCTCGGGGCCGCGCGGTCAGGCTCGTCGCGAACTCCTCCGCAGTATCGAAGTCCGCATCCTCGCCGTGGGGCTCTTCCTGACGCTGCTTACGGTCGTGACGCTCGGTCTCGGCTATCTCGTGAATCCGGAACGGGCGGGCCGGTTCGCCGCCATGACAGGGTTGAACCTGACGGTCGGACGGGCCGCTGGCATGTCGTTCGGCTACGCGAGCGGCCTGGGTTCACCCTCGGTGATCAGCAGCAGTGCGCTGGTCGAGACAATCCAGGTGCTCGTGATCTACCCGCTGTTCGTGCTGAGTTGGAATAGCCTCCTGGACGCTGGCCGCATGCAGTGGCTCTTCGTGAAGATGCGACGATCCGCCGAGGCCAGCCAGCCGCGAGTCGCGCGCTACGGAATGATCGGGCTGTTCGCCTTCGTGTTCCTGCCGTTCTGGATGACCGGGCCGGTCGTCGGTTCGGTGATCGGGTTCCTGATCGGACTGAAGGCACGGCACAACCTGCCGATCGTGCTGACCGCGACGTATGCCGCAGTGGCGATCTGGGCCGTATTCTTCGAGTACCTGAACGAGTGGTTCGCGGCGTACGGGCGTTACGCAGCGTTTTGCCTGGTGCTCGCAGGCGCGGCCGTCGCGCTGGCCTGGAAGGTCGCGCGGGCCCGAAAGCATTGAATCATTGCTTGGACACTGCAGACGCGACGCCGAGACGCGATGCCAACGCCTCGAGGTTCCGGTCGACAGTCCATAGTCGAGTGTTCGGAGTCATCAGGACGGACGCAAGCAACGCAATGTCTACTGCACCGCAACCATTGTCGTACAGCCTCTGGTTCTCGATGAAAGACAGCACCTCGTCCGTCGTCGCGACCTTTGCTTGCCGAAGCATATTCAAGTCGCCCAGCGTCCGCTCGCGGGGAGCCGGAGGCGTACCGCACGCCAACTCGAGCACGATCAGTGGATGACAGAGAACCCGATCATTCTCGAGCAATGACCTCAGCACTGGATTCGCACGGCGGAAGTGACCGACCCACACCGACGTATCGACCAGCACGGCGCTCATCGTGTGGCGCGACCTGCTGCCCGACGACGCGGAATGTCCTGCATCCGCGGTACCGCGCCACCAAGCGCCGCCAACCGCTTTCCTGACTGAATCCGTACGAACACACGCATGGCCTCGCGGACAATCTCGGCCTTGTCCATGCCAGGATCCGCGACTTCGACGGCCTTGCGGAACAGTTCATCATCAATAGTGATCGTGGTTCTCATGTGCGCCACTCTGCATCAGACTTGATGCAGATTAGCATCAGCGCCAACATTCATCCACGCCTGCTCGACCCTCTGCCAGATCGGCCAGGACGAGCAAACGAACTCCTTGCGCCGGGCTGGTCAGTACCCTCAGGCGCGCTTGTGAAAGCTCTAAGCTGTTGTTTTTATGACACAAATTGGCATTACCACTGATGCGGCGGCGCAGCAAACTGGCTAGCCTGTAAGTCGAGATTCAGTGACAGGTCGTCCCCGCCCAGCCGTTGGCAAGGCCCGGCGCCCAGTACAGGAGGTAGTCATGCGCAAGTACATTCTCGCGTTGCTCGCGGCCACGTTGGCATTCGCGCCATTGCTCGCAAGAGCCGAGGGACCCAGCTACTCGTTCGTGGAGGCGGGTTACATCATGACCGACATCGACGATTTCGATGAGGAGTTCGACGGGTTCGGAATCGGTGGCTCCTTCGAATTCGTCGAGAACTGGTTCGTGTATGCCAGCTATCTCGACCAGAGCGCCGAAATCTTCGGTTTCGACGTCGATGCCACGGGGTTCGACGTGGGCTTCGGTTATGCGTTTCCGCTGACAGATGCGATGGATCTGTACGGCAAGCTTGGCTACACGGAAGTCGAGATCGAAGCAGTCGACGAGTCAGTCGACGACGACGGCTATACGCTCAGCGTGGGGCTCCGTGCCAAAGTCATGGAACAGCTGGAGCTCGAAGGGGCCGTGGACTATGTTGACCTGTCCGACTCCGGCGACGACACCTCACTCGGTCTCGCGGCGCGCTGGTACTTCATGCCGCAGTTCGCGCTTGGAATCGAAGGCGCGTTTGGCGACGATGCCAATTCCTACGGCATAAGCGCCCGCTGGGAATTCGGGCGCCAGTAAGTCTGACGTCGCGTTGAGCGCGGAAGCCCGGACCTTGCGTCCGGGCTTCTTGTTACTGGAGCCGCGGATCGAGTTACCTGTACGCACGCCGGTCTGCCCGAGAGTGATTGACGTAGATGCAGCGCTTTTCGTCAGTCAGGTCCGGTCGAGTCTCAATGCAGCGTAATTCCGCGCTGGTTGAGATTGTCCAGATCCACGCCACTGATGAACTCAGTGATCACGTCATTGAATGCCTGCGTCTGGTCGATCGTGACGCCGTGTCCAGCGCCTGGGATTATCCGCACGATCGAGCCAGGTACGTGCTTCTGGAACTCCCGGACGGTCTCGGGTCGTGCCTCGTCATATTCGCCGACGACGAACAGCGTCGGCAGCTGCAGCACACTCAACTGCCCGACTCGATCGTAGTCACGCAATGTGCCGTCGGAGACGAACTCCGACGGACCCCACATGTATTCATACAGCTGGGCGTTGAAACGGACAGGCGTCGACGCACACAGCGGGAGGCGCTGCCGTTGCTCCCGCGGTGTACGAACGCCGAAGTTCGCCTCGAAAACTTCGTTGGCCGCGCGGAACTCTGGCGTGTGGTAATTGCCGGTCAACTTTGCAGTCTGAATGGCATCCTGCACATCCGGCGGCAGTTGCCGCACGAGGCCATTGGCATCCTGGATCCAGCGTGGCGTCGATAGCAACGGTCCGACAAAGCTGACCGAACGCACGCCCGTCGGATTTGCGGTCAGCAGGTACTCGAGTGCCACCGTCGCGCCCCATGAATGACCGACGAGATGAACTTCCTTCAGGCCAAGCTGCTCGCGGATCGCCCGCACTTCCTGCACGAACCTCGACAGTACGGCGTCACGCTTCAGGTCGAGCATCTTGTCGGAATTGCCCGATCCCAGCTGGTCGTAGAGCACGACGGGCCGGGACGATGCGATGCCACCGACCGTGCTGGCGTAAGCGCAGCTCGTGCCTCCCGGGCCCCCATGGATCAGCAGCACTGGCACGGCATCGCCACCGCCAACGACACGGAAAGCAACGCGGCCGCCAGGCACATCCACGAACCCATCGTCTGGCAACGGCTGTTGCGACGCGCAGCCGACCAGGCTGAAGGCAGCGATCAGCAGCAGACAGCTGAGCCTGCCGATCAGTGTCATCGAGTTGCTCGACATTACCTGCATGGCGCTACCACATGCCGCCCAGAGCGACGGTGATCGCCTCGCCGTTTATGCCCGCGGCAGCGTCGCTGCACAGGAAGGCGATCACTTCCGCGACCTCGCGCGGATCCAGAACACGGTTCCGCGGGTAAATGGCGGCGCGTTCTTGCCACACCTGCTCGACGCTGACGCCTCGACGCTCCGCTTCTGTCTTCGCCGAGCGCTCGGCCATTGCGGTTCGCACCCAGCCGGGCAGCACTGCGTTCGACGTGACGCCGAACGGCCCCGCGTCCTGGGCGAGTGCGCGTGCGAGCCCGATCAACCCATGTTTGGAGGCCGTGTATGCGCTGCCGGAACGTTCCGCCTTCTCGCCAGCGGTTGAACTGGTGAACACGACCCGACCGAAGCCGCGCTTGCACATGCCGCCGGCCGTCAGCCTCGCCAGCTCGAACGGACCGTCGAGATTGATGCGCATCGTCTCACGCCAGACCTCGGGATCCTGTTCCCAGACCAGCCGCTCATGGGCTGATCCGATGCCGTGGTTCACGACCAGGATGTCGATAGGCCCCAGTCGTCGCTCAGTCTCGGCAACGGCCAGGGAGCAACCTTCGGTCGTGCCGAGGTCCGCCACGACATAATCGAGGCCAACGTTCGCCAGTTCTGTCGCGCTGCGTGATACGACCATCACGCGCGCGCCCGCTGCCGTCAGCAGCAGTGCTGCCTCGCGCCCGATCCCCCGACCGCCACCCGTCACCAGCGCCACGCGTCCGTTCATCGCTCAGCTCCCGCATCAGGATTGATAAATCGTCACACGGGTGAGCCTGCAGCCAGGTCAACGTCATCGTCAATCGAATGCGCTAGTGAGCAAGCCCAGAATCCCGACGAAGTCTTTCGGCAAGGAACCCCCAGTAGTCGCGCCCTGAGTTCAAGCAGCCTGGACTCCAAACAGTTCCGCCACGGAAGAGCGAGGGGGTCGTCGGGTATTCGCAATGTACGGATGCGGCAGCAGCTGACCCGATAGCATCGTCTGCCCTGACGATGATCAGCGAGTCACAGGGCCTAGGACCACGAGCGCGTCACCGCCGCGGGCGCGGGTTCACGCTCATGCTCACTGCCTGCGTGACAGTCGCAGGGTGTGCATCGGCGCCGCCCCGCGCCGCTCCGGTCGGCGGGGAGTCCATGCAGCAGATTGCAGGTCAATGGAAGTCCGCGTTTCGCCTGCACTGGCAAGTCCGGCACGAAGGGCAGTCGTTCGCACTCGCCGGTCTCCTCGATGGCTCACCTGCGGCCTGGCACGACCACCTCGTATTCATCGACGGTAGCCTCGCGTGCCGGGTGAATGAAGACATCGAGGGTGTGGACTTCTACTGGGCGTCGCAACCAGATGGCCTTGCCTACCTCGCGGGTCGGCTCAAGTCCGCCTGCGGGCTGCCAGGAGGATCGGCACCTCGTCGCCTGACGGATGCCTCAGTTCCGGTTCCCTTCGGCCCGATCCATATCCAGGAACTGCCGTCGGAGATGAACCCGGTCACGCAGGGCTTCCTCGGTTCACTGGTGATCTCCGCCGGATTGGTGCTGAGCCCGATCGCACTCGGCGTCGGGTTGCCCGCCGTGGCCGTGGGCAACGCGAAGGGAGCCGCGACCGACGCCAAGCGAGCCGAGGTCGCGCTTGGTCAGTCGTGGGACGAGGCCAGGGCTACGGTTGGCGATCCGATAATCAACCTGCTCTTGCCCGGCTCCTCGACCGAGGTGCGGGCATATGTCCGCGGCGACTGGAGCGTATCGTCCGCCGGCGACTGGTATGTAGGCGTCCGTGACGGTGAGGTTGCCTGGACCTGCGGCCGCGACGACTGGCTGCGAGGACTCGTGGATCGCGAAGTCGCTGCCCACCAATAGCCGCACGGCGCTGACCACCTCGCCGATCGCACCCCAATCTTGCAGCGCCATGTGAGTCCTCCTCCTTCACCTGCGTCTCAGAGCCGGACGATGACCGCCTCGCCCCGCGCCAGGATCTCGTCGCGGTCCTCGGGTGCGGCTGCCTGCAGCAGGAGATCCCGCGCCCGTTCGCGTATGCGCTCGTCCGCGCGCGGCCGGCCCAGGTCGAGCCATTTCTCGAGCCCGATCCGCGGAAACAGGCTCGGGTAATACGCGCTCTTGTAGCTGGCCAGAGTCGAAGGCGAGGTCAGGAAATGCCCGTCCGTCGCCAGCTGCGCGATCGCTTCCTCGGCGCCGATCGAGGCCGTATCGACGGCAAAGCCGCGGGCGAAGAGACGGGCGGCGCCGATCACCTCGTTGCCATAGACGGTCATCGCCGGTGAGTAGGCTTTGGAATTCAGCGTGCTGCCCACGAACGGCGCGAGCCCGACATGGCCCATGACGCTCGTGACCTGGTTCATCCACGAGGCGCCTGCCGCCAGCAGGTCCGGTCCCCAGCCGTCGCCGCTGCCGGACGTGCCTGCATGCGGAATGCCGTAATCGGCCATCATCTCCGCACAGCCGAGATTGATGAGATGGGTCTGCGGATCGTAGAAGTCGATCATGGTTTTCATGTCGAAGTACATCGGCAGGCTGCCGAGGACGACCGGCGCGCCCGGCTGCGCGAGCTGCGCAAGGACGAGCCCGCCCAGCAACTCCGCGTTCAGCAACGCGAGCGCGCCGGCACACGGCAGCGGCGTCGTCATGCCGGACATGCCGTAGTTCGAGTAGATGAACGGAATCGAGCGCGCGGCGGCCTCGAGCAGCTTGTCCGACGTCCCTTCGTTGATGACCAGCGGCGTGACGGGATTCAGGTACGGGATGACGAACGGCCGCTCGCCGAGGTCGCCGCGCACGGCATCGAGCAGCTCGAGCGTCTTCGGGAACAGACTCTCTTCCGAGATCAGGATCACCAGCGGCTTGGTCGAGTTCGCGACCATCTCGAGGACGGCATGCAGGTCGGCGATTTCGGGAGGCAGGTCGCGGATCACGCCGAGCGTCGAGATCACGTCGTAATTGGGCAGCGCCTGGCAGAGCCGGACGCAGCGGCCCATGTCGGCGCGGCTGAACGGGGTGACCTCGTCCGTCATCGGGTCCTGGAGCCAGAGGTTGGTGACCCCCGAGCCAAACCGCGCCTGACCATCGCCGAGCTGGAATGCCGGCCGGCCATGACGATCGAAGATCTCGATCGTCGCGGGCGCCGACTCGATCGCCGCTTCCACCAGGTCCCGGTGGAAGTACACGCGATCGCCCTCGACCCGGGCGTCTCCCCTGCGACAGACGTTGCGCGCGCGCTCGGAGTCCACACGCAGGCCGGACCGGGCGAGGATCGCGAGGGACGCTTCGTGCACGTCGTCGCGTTGCGCCGCGG
>Ga0114939_10001976_pt1 | contig 15731 bp, 13 predicted proteins | sample AshMeaCrysSpring_FD_87196 | JGI IMG/M metagenome (GOLD analysis project Ga0114939, IMG submission 87196) | Groundwater microbial communities from Big Spring, Nevada to study Microbial Dark Matter (Phase II) - Ash Meadows Crystal Spring | ecosystem: Environmental > Aquatic > Deep subsurface >... | reverse complement strand
AGTTCGAAGTAGGTTGTAAAACTGCGGGCTACCAGTTCGGCCTCGGTTGGGTCGAGCCGATTGACGACATAGGCCAGCCTTTGGTCGACGGCGGGGTCCACTTCGATGCGTCTTGTTTTGGCCAGGGCGCGAATACGTTCCTCTAATTCGAAGATCTCGATCCCGGCCTGCCGCCGGATCACGTGTCCAAGGACATCACCGAGAAGATGGATGTCCTCGCTTAGTCTCTCCTGTTTTTCTCGCGTCAATGGCATCAATAGGTCCTCCCATAAGGGTGATCTTGGCCTTTAAGGGCGTGAGATAGAGGCTTGGTAGTGGTCCAGAAAGTAAAAGGCGGTGATGGTCAGCGAATGGGTGATCTTGCCGGTGTGGATCAGATCGGGAATTGCGGCCAGAGGTATCTCTTCATACCAGATATCCTCCGCGCCATCGAGCATTTTCGGGGCAACATGCCGGGCGTTCACGGCCAGGTAGCTGTGACAGCGATTGTTGAGGAATGCTGGGTTGGGCGCGACGGTTCCCAGGTGGACGATCCGTTCAGCTTCATAACCGGTCTCTTCACGCAATTCTCGCGCAGCCGATATGGCCGGATCGCCGTCTTCGCTATCAACCATCCCCCCCGGCACTTCCAGCGTCACATCTTCCGTGCCGTGCCGGAACTGGTGGATCATAACGACATTCCCCTCCGGTGTGAGGGGAATAACATTGATCCAGTCAGGTGATTCCAGCACGAAAAAGCTGTGATTGGTACCCGTTCGAGGTGACCGGCTGGTGTCTCGCCGGATACGAAAAATTCGGAAATCACCCAGGTATTCGCTTTCTAACTTTTCCCAACGCTCAACCATAGCTAGAGTTTAGGCTTGTTGCCATGAAAATCAAGCTCATGGTAACGGCATGTATGCCTTCGCCATTTCCCTTGACAATCTAAGTCGTCATCGCCGAAGCATCTTCCTCTCTCGCAACCCGCCATTCCGCCGCGACAGCGGCCCTAAGCCCTGAGCGCCAGCTGAAGGGTGTGGCCGCGGGCCTGATTCCATGCTAATGTAATGAACTGGGTTACGGAATAACCCACGACAAGGGAAATTATGTTGTTAGACAATGTTGCCACGCAAATCGACCGCATGGTGCTCTATTCCATGCATCGCCGGATGCCGGAATCGTTCCGCCGCATTTATCAGGACAACCCCTCATTCGAGACTGTTCTGGCCAATACAGTAGTCGACGACCTCGCCACGCCCGTTTACAGTGTCTACGCGCCGGGCGTGCGCCCGGTGCGCCTGCTATCGATGGGCGAAACGATCCATTGCCGGGTCAACGTCAAACTCCACCCCGACCCGACCGCGCCGGTTCTGATTTACCATCACGGTTTCAGCGAGATGCCCTACGATAACTCCTGGCAGCGCATCTTCCGGCGACGGCCGCCATTCCCCTTATCGACGGTTTGCATCCAGGCGCCTTTCCATCGTCACTGGCAAGAACCATTCCGCGAAGCTTTTGCCTCGGTAACGCGGGTCTACCAGACGTTTGCCGGGTCGCTGCGGTTGATCGAATTGGTACAGCGCCAGTTTGAAGACAACGGCGCGGCCTTCACTACTCTGGCCGGCGTCAGTTGGGGCGGCATAACCAGCCTGCTCTTTGCCGGGCAATTCGGCGGTGTTCGCGCCGTCGCGCCCATGTTGTCTTCACCTAACCTGGCCCAGGTTGTTTGGGACGCGGCCGAACTGGTCGGGACGGAGATGCCGATCTCGCGAGCGCAATTGGATGAACTGTTGGACTTTACGCCGCGCTGTCACTACGATCCGGCCAGGGTCTTTCCCTTGATGGGTAAGACGGATGTATTCTTCCGCCTGGACAAGCACGCCGAACACTACGCATCCGAGCCGGTCATCGTGCATCGCGCCCATGTGTTCAGCCTATATGGCGTTCGACCGCTACGCGACCATATTTACCGGGTCGTGGCTTGGGCGTTGGCCAACGGCTGAGCCGGTGATTACCATCTGAGGCGATGGAAGGCAACAGGCCGAACGGATCAGGACTACCAAGAGCGGCTACGGCACGGGGTGACGGTCCCCTCCAACCGCATACCAACGAGATCGATGACCGGCATATATGGGTCATTCTCTCCCTGATCATAGTCGCTCTGGCGGCCGCGTGGCTCTATCACCGCGCCCTGACCTTCGCCTTTTTCAATGACGATCCGACTGGTCACTTCGCGTGGATGGAAGGCCGGACCATCCGGCAGTTCTTTACCAGCTCGGCCGAGTACGGCTATTACCGGCCGGTCGTCTTTACCATTTTACGAATCATGGAGCGTCTCTTCGGAAACGCGCACTTCCCCCATAGTCCGGTAGCCGATCATGCTCTCCTGGTTATGCTTCACGTCGTCAATGGGGTCATGGTCTGGTTGCTCGCATACCGGCTGAGCCGACGCTCGTTCGCTTTCGCCTGGATCGCCGGGCTGGTTTTCGTCGCCATGCCCTTCAGCTTTGAAGCCGTGGCCTACGTCGCTTCGCTAACCCACCCGTTGCATGTTTTCTGGGTCTTGCTGGCGCTTTTGCTGTTTGATCACGGCCGCGAGTTGGCTGTTCGCAACTCTCTCGTCTTAAGCGGCCTTGTGATGATCTTGGCTTTGCTGACTCATGAAAATGGACTGTTCATCTTTCCCGCCATGATCGGGCTGGATTTCGTCAGGCGGCCGTCTATCGATTGGCAAGCGCGGGCGCGAAGCCTGTGGCCTTTTACCCTGCCGCCTTTGCTGTTCTTGTTGCTCTGGCTGGCCATTCCCAAGAACAGCCAACAAGGTCTTAATCAATTGGGAGACATAGGTCGCAACCTGCTGCCGTTTCTCCAGTCGTTGGTGTTTCCGGTCCTGCCGTTATTGAATCTGGATGCCGGAGATACCTGGGTGCTCGTCTTGATCACCGTGATCATAGTCGCCGCCCTGGGATTGATTGCCTGGCGATTAGGCGCGTTACGGCTTTGGGGGTTCGCTCTTGGGTGGGTCTTCGTGGCCGCGCTGCCGGCCGCGCTCTTCCTATCGCCGGCCTATGTCTATGGCAGCCCGCGCCTCAGTTACCTGCCGGCGGTCGGCGTGGCCTTCTTGTGGGCTATTCCGGGGCTGATGAGTCAGAAAAACGCGGCCGTAAATTTCACCGATTTTCCCTCTGGTTCATCCGCTGATAAATCGGCGAGATCAAAATTCATTCACGTTTCGCGAGCGAGGTTTTTCGCAATAGCTTTGGTTGGGATCTATAGCGCTGCCTTGGTCCACCCAGCCCAGCCTTTCATCCACTGCCAGCTTGACTTCTACGACGAGACGAGCCGGATCGCCCGTCAAATGGCTGCCGCGGCCACGACCGTCCCGGATGATCAGGCGATTGTCTTCGTCAACCTGCCGTTTTTCTTCAGCTCCACGGCTAGCCGGCCGGAAGGCTGTCCCAACCCTTACCCTTGGACGCCCACCGGCGGTATCCTCCTGCCGCCTTATGCCCAGGCACGGGATTTTATTCGTTTCAACGGCGGACCGGACCGGCTGGTCAGTGGCGTAACCTTCTCCGCCTACGCCCCCGGCTGGCGGACATTTGGTCAGGAAATATCACCGGAGGGCCTGCGTTCGGCGGTCGCCGGTGGTTCGGTCTATGTTTTCGACCTGCTGGCTGGGGATTTCGCTGACCTGTCGGATAGTTGGCAACCGGACCGGGAAGGCGATCCGCCGCGCGGCTCGTTCGGCGAGGCGCTGGCACTGGCCGATGCGCGACTCGAGGCAACCCAAGACCGACTGGCGATCGACCTGACCTGGCGGGTCGTCGCGCCGATCAGCTTGCCTTTATCGGCTTTCATCCATGTGTACGATAGTCGCGGCGTGCTGGTAGCCCAGGCCGATGGTCCGCCTGGAATAGGCCTGGTGCCCCAAACTCTGTGGCAGGCCGGAGATGGGTTGCGCGATTATCGGCAAATCGAACTCTCAAACCTGCCGGCGGGTCGCTACACAGTAGCCGCCGGTGTTTATTCCCAAGAAGACGGAAGCCGCCTGCCGGCTACGTGGGACGGTCAGCCGGTGGCCGAAGACGCCTTGGTCATCGGATCTTTTGAAAGATAATGCTGGTGATTTCTCCACTTACCCAGCGCTCACCTTCGGCTCACTTCGGATTTAGGAAACGAGTTTATTATAGCTATTGAAGTCGCCAAGAATGTGTACAGCCCCGGTTCCCCCTCCTGGCCGGGGCTGTACGCATTTCTGGCGACTTTTTATTTGTTGCCGCAATGTGTCAGGAAGGGTCGCACCTATCCGTAGGCCAGACTCTCTCTCACGCTCACCCGCCCGGCGGCGTGGGCCGGGATAATGGAGGCCAGGAAGGCGATGCAGACCACGGCCAGCAGCCACACTCCGACGGCCGTCCAGTTGTAGGCGAAGTCTAGGCTGACCTGGAATATCGTCCGGCCGAGCAGGGCGGCGACCGGTTGGGCGATAAAGAAAGACAAGGGGACGGCCAATAGCCAGCTCATCACACCCTGCATAACGCCCTCCAGGATAAACATCGTCATGATAACCGGTGAAGTTCCGCCGATGGAACGCAGCACCCCGATCTCCCGCGTACGCTCGACAACGCTGATCGACAGCGACCCCATCAGGCCGATACCGCCAACGATACCCATAACCAGCGCCAGGCTAAACAGCATCTGGTTGACGATGCTGAAGGTATTGAAGGCATACTCGCGATCCTGCGCCCGCGTGCGACTGAAGAACGGGCTGACCTCCAGGCCGTAGGACTTGAGATAATCGTCCAGTTCCTGCATCAGGGTCGCCACGCTATCCGCATCAGATTGCCCGGCGCGGACGAGTACCTGATTGGCCCGATTGGCGCGCTTGGTCACATCGACGACAGCCTCCTCCGGGGCATAGATCGGGTCTGTGGAAAAGACATCCGGGGAGATGGCCTTGTAGGTGCCGATGACCTCGAAGTCGGCCTCACCCAGGTCGCCCAGATCGATGGTGATGGTATCGCCAATGTCAAGGCCGTTAAAATCGGCCGTCTCGCGGCTGATAACGGCCACGCGACCGCTGTCCTCCGGCGAAAGCCAGCGACCGGCGGTGATCAGCGGCTGGTACATCGTGCTGCCGGAAGGGATGCCGAATAACTCCGCACCGAGGCCACCGGTGTCTTCGACTCGCTCGCCCTCGCGCATCACGGTGCCGTTGACCGAATACCACGGCTCGGCCTGAACCACGCCGGGATACTGTTCCAGCAACGCCTCGATGCGGTCCGAACGGTGAAGTTGGAAGAAGAAGAGTCGCATATCGTACTGGCGACGAGCCAGTTCGTTGTCCAGCGTGCGGGTCATGGAGGCCGAGAGCGTCAGGACCATGATAAACATCGCTCCGGCCAGGACCAGGACGAACTGAGTCAGCAGCAGTCGCCCTTTGCGGCGGAATAGGTTGCCCAGGGCGATCGTATAGGGCGACGGCAGGACGCGCTCGGCCAGAAGCTCGACGCCCCGATCGAAGCGGGAAAAGCCGAAATCACCGCCCAGACCATAAGAAGCCAATGCCTCGCGCACGGAGATAGCCGCGCCGCGTGCCACCGGCCAGAGAGCGGCCAGCAGCGGCGCCAGGATGGCCGCCAGCACCTGCCAGACGATGGCACGAGTCGACCACTGGAAGGTCACGTAATCGATGTTGAACAGCTTCAATAATTGCTGGGTCGTGAAGTAGGCCATCAACATGCCCGCGGGGAGGGCGATCAACAGGGCCAGCAACCCGAATATCAGCACCCCGGCCAGATAGACCTTGGCCACGTCTTGGGTGGTGCCCCCCAGTGCCTTGATGACGCCGATCTGATCCGTTTGCTGGGTGATGATCGCCGTGGTCGTGTTGATGACGATAATGACACTGGTGAGCAACGACACCACAGCCAGGATTCGGAGCACAACGGTGATGCCGAGAACGGTGTCATAGCCCCAATGCCTGTCCGGTTCCTGATAAAGCACCAAGTTGACGCCGATGCCTTGCCGGGCCAGGCGATCCTTGATCTCGGCCGCCCGGTCACGGGCGTAGTCCTCGCTATAGGGCGAGACCTGGACGAGCAACTGGACAAATTGACCTTCGGGAAAGCCGAGACGGGTCATTGTCTCGCTGTCGACAAAGAAATAGGCGTTGCCGCCGAACTGTGGCGGCGGCACGAAGGGATGGCGAACCCTGCCAATGACGGGAAAGGCGCGGTCTGTGCCTTCCAGTTCGAGGGTGATCGCTTCGCCCATGTCGATGCCGTAGTAATCGCTGGTAATGCGTTCCACCGCGATGCCCCTGCTCGTCGGCCAATCTCCCTCTTTCAGTTCCAGCCGATCGTAGATCTGGTCTTCAAAGTCATCGCGCATGACCGCCGTGGCCGCCTGCCAGCGGTCGTCACCGGCCGTTTTATAGCGAATGGTGGCGATATTGAGCGGCTCGACGCCCACTACGCCGGGAATATCGGCCAAGGATTCGGCCGTGGCGCGATCGATCGGCCGGCGCAGGATGAGGTTGAGGTGGGAGGGATCGACGCTCTGGTGGGCATTGTTCATGCCCGATAGCATCTGATCGGCCAGGCCAAACATCGTGCCGATGGCGAAGACGCCGGCGGCGATGCTGATCACAGCCAGAAAGGTTCGCGCTTTGCGATGCCAGAGGTCAAACCAGACTTTATCCCAAAGAACACCCATGGCGAATTACCAATGACGAAATTGGATACTAGATACGGGGTACGAGATTCGAGATACGAGATACGACCCACCCCTTATCACCTGCGACTTGCCACCTGCGACACGCCACCTGCTACCTGCCTCACGCCGCCGGCCAAAACGGGCTGAAAGTCATGTTGATGCGCGCCGTTGTGGGCGATTAGCTCTTCGTGCAGGGTGGTGAAAGCATCGCTGGCGATTAGACCGTCGCGGACCTCGATGATTCGCGAACCACGCGCCGCCAATGAACGGCTGTGGGTCACCATGATCATCGTCTTGCCCTCGGCAACCAGCTTTAGAAATAGCTGGAAAACGTCTTCAGATGTCGTGGAATCCAGGTTGCCAGTCGGCTCGTCGGCCACCAGCAGCGGCGGATCGTTGGCCAGTGCCCGGGCGATGGCCGCTCGCTGTTGTTGTCCGCCGGAGACCTGGCTGGGGAGTTTGTGCGCCTGGTCGGCCAACCCAACGGTATCGAGCAGGTGCATCGCCCGCTCCTGACGTTCTTTGCGCGGCACCTTCTTGACCAGGTCCATCGGCAGCATGACGTTCTTCATCAGGCTGAGCGCGGGCAACAGTTGAAAGAACTGGAAGATAATGCCCAGATGCTCGCCGCGCCAAACGGCCAGCTCATTCTCGGTCATTGTATGGACCGATTGGCCGGTGACGATCACCTCGCCCTCGCTGGGGTGATCGATACCGGTTATCATGTTCAGAAGGGTTGATTTGCCGTTACCCGACGGGCCGACGATGGTGACGAACTCGCCCGGTGTGATATCGAGCGACACCCCCTTGAGGATCGTAACCTCGCTCTCGCCCACCGGGAAACGCTTAATGACGTCCTTGATCCGGACGATCGACTGTCCGTTTTCGCTGCTGATGTTCATCGCCGTTCAGTGTAGCAACATTTGTGCGTTTCATCACAATGAGGCTTGAATTCTAATGATCGACTGCCTGGACTGTATGCTTCATTTCGCATATTTGAAGCGCACGCCTACTTTATGCTATCATTTCGAAACCTCCGAGCGAACGAGGTGTGATAGACCATGCATGGAGAGGAAGCATGACCCCAAGGCCAACCGAATTGATAATCCGATTGCGCGACGTCTTCGCCGAATATTTCAATGAAGAAGAGCTACAGGATTTTACATTTGCCTTGGGTATCGACTATGAGAACATCGAAGGGAAGACGAAGAGCGGCAAAGCGCGGGAATTAGCGGAATATATATGGCGGTATGGCATGCTTCCTAAGTTGGCGATTATCGGCCCCCAGGAACGACCGGATATCGATTGGGCGGGCATCTTGAATGCCTACGTCCCCAATCTTGAGCCTCCGGCCGCTCAAAACGCCGCTAAACCGGATCATCGAGATTTGCAAAAGCTTATTCCCATCCTGGCTGACTACCCCATGTTTCAGACGCCTGACGGCCGTCGCACGGTCTTGACGCTTGCCGGTGTTCAGCCCTTGGTGAACGTCGATCTAAACGGCAGCCCCAGGTTAGTGGCCTCGAATCTAATTGTGCAATTGAATGATTACGGGCTAACGGCAGAGGGTGATAACGCGCTTGGCCGTCTATTACGATTTATCGCCGTGGATCCCGCCTTACCCCCGGCGCAACGAGATGTTATCAACGATATCCTATCTAAATACAATATAGCCTGACTCCGGATCAAACGATTTGTGACCAAGTCTTAATAGCGGCAGTATGGGCCATCGCGAAGGAGGTGTGACAATGGCGGATCAATTCTTGACAGTAGCCGACCGGCAAAAGCTCGCCCGTGTTATTGAGAATGTCTATGACATGCAGATGGGGCCGGCAGCGCGGTTCGGCTTGTTAGACCGCGCCGGCTTGCGCCGTTTCGTGCCCGGCACCGACCTCGCCGCCTCGCCAGCTGTCCTCGCCGGCGTGTTGATCGGCAAGCTGGAGCCGTATGGCATGTTGCCGAGCGAGCCGAGCGAACCGGCTTATCATGCGTTGGGCGCGTTGGTGAATTACATCCGCGAGCTAAACGACACCCCGCCCGAGGATGCCCGTTTCCTGGCCGAGGTGCTGGTCAAATACCAGTTGATCGCCGATGCCGAATACCTGGCCAGCCTCTCGGCTCAATATCAATTGAATGTTGCCCCGGTGCGGGCTGTCGACCCGACTCGCCTGCCACCCGTCGAGAACCCGGCCCCGGCCGATGAACCCGATTTCGAGCCGGCGGTCGGCGATCAGGGCGAGCTGGAACTCGTCGTCAACTCCGAGGATAATTTCCTGGATATCGATGCCCTGGCCGGCGCCATTTATACCGCCCAGGCCGTCGGACGGATCGAGTTGCCCCGCGGTCGCGCACACGGCACCGGCTTTCTCGTCGGACCGGACCTGTTACTGACCAACAATCACGTCTTTAAGTCGAAAGATGTACTGGCCTCGGCCGTCATCCGCTTCGATTATCACGTGAACGCGGAAGGCGTCGTCACCCAGGGGCGGGTCTTCGAATTTCAAACCGATTTTTACCTCGGCAGCCCTTCTACGGATCTCGACTTCGCGCTGGTTCGAGTCAAGGGCGAGCCGTTGGCCGAGCGGAAAATGCAACCGGAAGAGGAGGGGCTGGGTTATCTGGAATTGCTGCGCCGCGGCCGCCATCGGGGCTACCTGCTACTCGCTCCCAGCCTCATCGTTGAGCGCGAGCGGGTGAATATCGTCCAGCACCCCAACGGCAATCCGCAAAAAGTGGTGCTGACGCAAAACTACGTGTTGGCCACTATGAGCGAAACGCGCGTACATTACCTGGCCGACACCATGCCGGGGTCATCCGGATCGCCGGTGCTCAACCGTTTCTGGGAGGTTGTTGCTCTCCATCATAGCGGTGGAGCGCACCCACCTCTCAAAGCTACCGACAGCCTGAAGTCAGCCTTGAAAGGCAATTACAAGTTCAATGAGGGCATCCCGATCCGGGCGATTCTACCGCAGATCGAGCGCTATTTGCCGCGAAAATGAGCCTGAAAGCGGCATCGGGCACGAGAAATCATCGAAACCATTGAAGGAGTGCGCAAATGGGACGTCGAATTATCACGCCGGAGACGATCAAAAACGCCAAGGGACCGGAGGCGATGGCCCTCAACCAGTTCCCGCAGCAACAACTGGACGGTTACTGGGATCGAGTGATCAAGAATATTCCCGGCGATGTCGTGGCCGGTTGGACAGCGATCTTGGGTTTGTTTGGCGTCGCCCCAGGGATGATGGGGGATACTAACACGACAAACATCTTATGGATCATCTGGGCTATCCTGACCGTGATCACTTTTTTCTGGACCTACCGGCAGACCAAAGCGCCAAGTCTCCAACCAGCCTGGACACAGATTTTTATTTCGACTTTTGCTTTTGTTGTTTGGGCGTTAGCGTTAGGCGTGCCTTTCAACACGCTCAGTTTTTATGATTCGCGCATCGCGGCCGCCATCCTGATCGTCTTCACGCTGGCGGTCGGCGCGGTCCAGCCGAAAGAATAACGATAATTCGCCGGCAACGCTTCAACGCCGGCTTTCTTTGATGAGAATGGCGTTGAAGCGTTACATAATCGCCAGGATTAGCCCGGCAGGGAGGCCATTACCCGGCGCAAGTCTGCCAGGTCAGGCGCGACGCGATAGGGTTGGGTACCGGCTAATTCCACGCCCTTCATCGCTCCGGCGACATCCTTCAAGCCGCTGCCGGTGTTCAGGACAACGATACGCTCGTCGGCCGAGACCAAACCCTGGGCTACGGCCTTGATCAAGCCGGCATGAGCCGCCGCGCCGGCCGGTTCGGCGAAGACACCTGAGCCACGCGCCAGCGCCGGGATGGCGGCCAGGATTTCCTCATCGCTGACGGTGATGTAGGCCCCGCCCGTCTCCACGACGGCGGCCATCGCCTTCAATCGATCGCGCGGCAGACCGGCGCTGATGCTGTCGGCCAGTGTGTGAGCATCGATGGGCGGTTTGGTCAAGACGTCCTCGCCATTCTGCCAGGCCTCGGCCAGGTAATTACTGCCCGCCGCCTGAACACCCATCAGCCTGGGCATCTTCTCGATCCAGCCCAGGGCCATCAGGTCTTTCAATCCTTTGTGCAGCCCGCCGATAATGCAGCCGTCGCCAACGCTGACGAAGATGCGATCAGGCGCATCCCAGCGCAACTGCTCGCAGATCTCCAGGGAAGCCGTCTTTTTCCCTTCGGTCATATACGGATTGAAACCCGTATTGCGGTTGTACCAGCTATAGGCATCGGCCGCCTCCAGGCATAATTCAAAGGCATCATCGTAGGTGCCGCGCACGAGCATGACCGTCGACCCGAAGGCCAGCAGTTGGGCGACCTTGGCCGGCGGCGCTTTCTCGGGCACAAAAATCACGTTGGGCTGCCCGATGCTGGCGCACAGGCCGCTAAGAGCCGCGGCGGCGTTGCCAGTGCTGGCCGTGGTAATGATTTTCGCGCCACGCTCCTGGGCCTTAACGACGGCGATGGCGCTGGCCCGATCCTTGAAGGAGGCGGTCGGGTTACGACCGTCATCCTTTACCCAAACATGTTGCAGCCCTAATTGCGCGGCCAGGCGTGGCGCGGCATAGAGAGGCGTCCAACCGACCTGGAGGGGTGGGACAGCGGCATCAGGCTTCACTGGCAACAGGGGCTTATAGCGCCAGATCGAATAATCCTCATGGCGGCGCAAGCTTTCGCGGCTGATGTTGCCCTTGATGACATCATAGTCATAAGTCACATCGACGATGCCATCCGGCCCGAACTCCGGGTCGACGTAATCGATCTCGTCCGGTTGAAATGTGCGCCCACTAATGAGGCTTTTGAGGTGGAGTACGTGATCCATATCAAAAGCCCGGCCTTACTGCACGAAATGTGTCCCGGTTTTACCCTCGAGCGCTTCGGCGATGTGTTCCGGGTCGGTGACGATGGCATGTTTGCCACCGGCTTCGAGGAAGCTGATGATCGCCTGGACCTTGGGGGCCATGCTGCCCTTGGCGAAGTGAGTACCTTCGGCCAGGTAAGCCTTGGCCTCGGCCAGGGTTACGCGGTCGAGGTCTTTTTGATCGGGCTTGCCGAAATTCAACGACACTTTCTCAACGGCGGTACTGATGACGAACATTTCCGCGCCGAGTTCGGTCGCGAGGAGGGAAGAAGCCAGATCTTTGTCGATGACCGCGGCCACGCCTTTCAGATCGCCGTCGTCATCGGCCACGACCGGAATGCCGCCGCCGCCGACAGTAATAACGACGATGCCGGCATCCAGCAAGGCTTTCACCGCGTCCAACTCGACGATGCGCACCGGCTTGGGCGAAGCGACCACACGCCGCCAGCCGCGGCCGGCGTCCTCGTTGCAATCCCAACCGTCTACCTCAATGCGTCGTTTGGCGTCATCCTCGCCCATGAATGAGCCGATCGGCTTGGACGGATTCTTGAAGGCCGGGTCAGCGGCGCTGACTTCGACCTGGGTAACAACGGTAGCTGCCAACCGGTTGATCCCCATCACTCGAAAGTGATTGTAGAGGGTCTGTTGCAGGGCATAACCGATCGCCCCTTGTGAGTCCGCGCCGCAGACATCGAGCGGCACCTCATGCAGTTCATGGGCCGCCAACTCGCTACGGCGCAGGATAAAACCGACCTGCGGCCCGTTGCCGTGTGCCACGGCGACATTCCACCCGGCGGCGATCATCTTGGCGATATGGCCCGATGTCTCGTTGGCGGCGTCGTATTGGTCCTCGACGGACTGGTGTTGCTTGTCCTTGATCAGCGAATTGCCGCCGATGGCGATAACAGCCAGTTTCTCAGTCATCTCATTCTTTCTCCTTCATGCTCCTGAGACCACGGACGGCTGGCCGTGGGCAGCATCCCATTCTGTGATGAGAACAGTTACCTCGTGGTCAGCCGTCCGCGGTCCGTGTTCAGTGCCTCGTGGGTATTTATGTTTCCTTAGGAACGCATCGTCAACGCCATGACCGCCTTTTGGGCATGTAGGCGATTCTCAGCCTGGTCGAAGACGACCGAGTTCGGGCCATCCATGACTTCGCTGGTGACTTCGATATCGCGATCCGCCGGCAGGGGGTGCATGTAGATCGCATCGTCCTTGGCCAGCGACATAAGCCTGGAATCGGTGATCCAGTGCTTATACCGGTCTTGAATGAGTTTGCCCTCGTTTTGGTCGTCGGTGACGAGCAGCGGCCCCCATGACTTGGCGTAAACAACATCGGCATCCTTGACGGCTTTGGTCATGCCGTCCGGATCACTGATGACCTCGAAGCCGGTCTTGAACTTCCGCGCCTGTTCCTGAGCCTGTTCCATTATTTCCGGCATCAGCTTGAACTCCGGCGGGTGGGCCAGAACGACATCCATACCGAAGCGCGGCAGTTGCAGCACCAAGGACTGCGGCACCGAGATGGGCTTCAGGTAAGAAGACGCATAAGCCCAAGACACAACAACCTTGCGGCGGCGCAGGTCGCGGCCTTTCTTTTCCATGATGGTCATGAGGTCGGCCAGGCACTGGAACGGGTGATAGATATCGCACTGCATATTCAATACCGGCACGCGGGAAGCCTTGGCCACCAGATTCAGGTAGCGGTTGCCGGTGCCCCAGGTGACGTGGCGAATAGCGATACCGTCAAAATAGCGGCCGAAAATCTCGCCCATTTCGGTTTCAGTGTCGCCGTGGGCGATTTGCGTGGTTTTGCTTTCGATGAAAGCGGCATGGCCGCCAAGTTGGGCCATCCCGGCCTCGAAGGAACCGCGGGTGCGCGTACTGCTGAAGAAGAACAACATGGCCAGCACCTTGTCGCGTAGATAAGGGTGCAGTTCGCCCAAGGCGCGTTTACGCTTGAGGTCCCAGGCCACGTCCAGCACAGTCTCGACTTCCTCTTTAGAGAAGTCCAGATCGCCGATTAGATCACGGTTGCGAAGATCAGTTTGCATGATAATTCTCCAGAAAAAACAGCCATGGATTACACAGATTTTTGAGATTGTTGCCACTTGAGCGCAGATTGTTTTCCCTGCAACGGGCGCTTGGCTCGATCTTTGAAAAATCTGCGCAATCCATGAAATCCGTGGATTCTTCTTACTCCATTTTGCCCAGAACAAGGGCCAGCAGGGCCATGCGCATCACGACGCCGTTGAAGGCTTCCTGCCAATAGCGAGACCAGCGGGTGATATCGACATCGGCCGGGATTTCATCCATGCGCGGCAGCGAGTGCAACAGGATGGCGTCCGACTTGGCTTTGGTCGACAGCAACTCGCGGGTGATCTTGTAGTTGGCTGGGGTGCCGCCGACCTCGCCGGACCGTTCGTCGCGGCTCTTGGTGTAATCGGGCTGGACGACCGGCTCGACCAAAATCACGTCGGCGTCGGCGATCGCCTGCTCGACATGCTCGGCCTCGCGGAAGTTCAGGTTATAGTTCTTCAGATCAGCCTTGAATTCATCCGTCAGAGACATATCCGGCGGCGATACGAAGGTGATCGGGCAGTCGAACTGGGTCAAGCCATAGGCCAGCGAATGCATGGTCCGCATCCGCATATCGCCGACAGCCAGCCACTTCAACCCGTCGATGCGGCCCTTCTCGCGCAGAACGGTGTAGAAGTCCGTCAGAATCTGGGTCGGATGCTCGCCCCATCCGTCACCGCCGTTGATGATCGGCACAGACGACCATTTGGCGGCTTCATGCGGCGCGCCCTGTTGGAAATGGCGCATGACGATGACATCGCCATAGAACTCCAGCATCTTGACCGTGTCCTTGATCGACTCCTGATAGAAGTCACCGGCGCGGGTCATCTTGGCGTCAGAGAAACCGGTCACCTGGCCACCCAGGCGCAACATGGCCGCTTCGTGGGCCAGACGGGTGCGCGTCGACGGTTGGTAGAAAGCCGTCACCAGTATTTTATTGCTCAACATGTCCGACATCTGCCGGTCGCGGGCGATGGGTTCCAACTTCTCGGCGATCTCGAAAACGCGGAAGAACTCCTGGCGCTCGAAATCCTTTAATGACAAAATATCTCGTCCAGCAAAACTACGCATGATCATTCTCTCCTATAGGTTAAACTCTTCTGCGCAACAATCGCAAGCGCAGTAGATCATCACGAAAATAGGAATGAGCCTTGATGATCGGCTCATTCAGGTCGTTGTAACCGGTCTCGTCAAACGAAACGAGGGGGGTGCCAGGCTCGATCTGCAACAGGTTGGCGATTTCGCCGGTTGCCACTAGCGGCACGATGTCAGTTACATAGTAGGCCAGCCGCTGCCGGGCAAACCGCTCCAGGAATTCATAAACCGGCAGGGTCAAATCCTGGCGGCCATGCATTTCGACCAAGAGGCGCGCCGGTATCACATTCGCGGCCAGGATAACCGGAACATCATTTTCCAGGAACAGCTTTTTGATCGACACAACGGGATCATCAACTTGCAGTCCCAGCTCATCAGCCATTGCCATGTCGACGGCATCGGCCCCCGCCATCGTCTCGCTAACCTCGACCAGTCGCGTGGATGGCGTGAAGCCGTGAGCCTCCAGCATCGCCGCGTAGCCCCAAATCTCTTCCAGACGCGAGCGAATCTGCAAGACCGGGTTGTTGACAAACGTCCCCGCGCCTTGCCGGCGGCTTATCGTTCCTTCCATCTCCAGGCGACTGAGAGCATCCCGGACAGTCGTGCGACTGACACCCAGAGCTTCGGCAAGTTCTACTTCGGCTGGAATGCGGCCGTCGGGGAAGTCGCCATTAACGATCATTTCTTTAATATGGATTTTGGCCTGATCGGTCAGGGAAGGGGCGCGGCGCAGCATCATATCGGAACGGTATGGTCGTATGGTTGTATGACAAATCGTACCGCAACCGCCCTTGATTTGTCAAGCGGTCCAGCTTAAAGAATCCGAATTGGGCGGGGCGGCTCGATTTGCAGGGCTTTTCAGTGTTTAACAATCAACGAAGTTGAGCTGCAATTTGAGCATTGAACGTCCTCCGCGCTGCGGCGAGATTGGTGTAACCAAGTGACCTGGAAAGGCTAATGACGAAATTGTT
>Ga0114939_10001975_pt1 | contig 15733 bp, 11 predicted proteins | sample AshMeaCrysSpring_FD_87196 | JGI IMG/M metagenome (GOLD analysis project Ga0114939, IMG submission 87196) | Groundwater microbial communities from Big Spring, Nevada to study Microbial Dark Matter (Phase II) - Ash Meadows Crystal Spring | ecosystem: Environmental > Aquatic > Deep subsurface >... | reverse complement strand
CGGCTGGCGCGGCCTGGCCGGCGGCGTGGTCGAGGCCGCGCTCGCGGCGTTGTGCGCGGCGGCGCGATGCACGCCCGGCCAGGTCCAGGCGTGGCTCGGGCCCTGCATCGGAGCCCGGCGCTTCGAAGTCGGTGCCGACGTGCTGCAGGCCTTCGGCCACGATCCCGACCATGACGACGCCGCCCTCTTCGCGCCGGCGCCCATGAGCCAGGGTGCGCCGCGCTGGTGGGCGAACCTGCCGCGTCTGGCGCGCGGCCGGCTGCGGCGCGCCGGCGTGCATCAGGTCAGCGGGGGCGAATGGTGCACGGTCGAGGACGCTTCAAGCTTCTTCTCGTACCGGCGCGACGGCGTCACCGGCCGCATGGCCGCCGCCATCTGGATCCGCGGCTGAACGTTGCCGCGCAATCGCCTCGGCGCGCCGGCGCGCCCTGCGCCGCATCGGCGTGGCCATCAGGTAGAGCACGATCGACAGCGGCAGCACGCCATAGAGCACGAAGGTGACGACTGCGCCCAGCAGCGTGCCCTGCGGCGCCGTCGCCTCGGCCACCGACATCATCAGCACGACGTAGATCCAGGCCAGTGCTACCAGATGCATGGCCATCGCGCCGATGTGGAAAACACGTGGTCAGCCTGCGCTAAGCTTGCGTCGCAAGAATCGCGTGCAGAAAAACGACGTGCCAGAGTGCGGGCCATCGATCCGGCCTGCCGGCACCCAGAGGAGACTCCGACCATGTCCAAGCCTAACGCCTTCCTGCCGGACCTGGGCGCCGAAGGGATGCAGGCGCTGGTGGGCGACGCGCTGAAGAGCGTTTCCGGCCTGAACCTGCCGCCTGCCACCCTGGCGCAACTGCAGCGCGACTACGTCGAAGGCATGAGCGCGCTTTGGAACCGGGCCCTGCAGGGCCCCGGCGGTCCGGGCACCCCGAACGACGCGCCTGCGCTGCCGGACCGGCGTTTTGGCGCCCGGGAGTGGAGCGAGAACCCAGCGGCCCACTACAACGCCCAGATGTACCTGCTGACCGCGCGCACGCTGATGCAGATGGCGGAAGCGGTCGAAGGCGATGCCAAGACGCGGGCCCGCATCCGCTTCGCGGTGCAGCAGTGGGTCGATGCCGTGGCGCCCAGCAACTTCCTCGCGCTCAACCCCGAGGCCCAGCAGTTGGCGCTGAAGACGCAGGGCAAGAGCCTGGCCGCCGGCATGCAGCACCTGCTGGGCGATGCGCGCAAGGGCCACGTCTCTCAGACCGACGAGTCGGCCTTCGAGGTCGGGCGCAACGTCGCCACTACCGAAGGCGCCGTGGTCTACGAGAACGAACTCTTCCAGCTGATCGAATACAAGGCGCTGGGCGCCAAGGTCTTCGAGCGGCCGATGCTGATGGTGCCGCCTTGCATCAACAAGTTCTACATCATGGACCTGCAGCCGGACAACTCGCTGATCCGGCACACGGTGGCGCAGGGGCACCGGGTGTTCGTCGTCAGCTGGCGCAACCCCGACGCGTCGCTCGCCGACCGGACCTGGGACGACTACATCGAGAACGCCGCCATCCGTGCCATCGACGTGGTGCAGGAGCTGACCGGCGCCAGGACGATCAACACGCTGGGCTTCTGCGTCGGCGGCACGATCCTGGCCACGGCGCTGGGCGTGCTGGCCGCGCGCGGCCGGCATCCGGCACAGTCGGTGACGCTGCTGACGACGCTGCTGGACTTCAGCGACACCGGCGTGCTCGATCTGTTCGTCGACGAGGCCGGCGTGCAGTTGCGCGAGATGACGCTGGGCGGGAAGTCCCCCACCGGGCCGGCGCTGCTGAAGGGGCAGGAGCTGGCCACCACCTTCAGCTTCCTGCGGCCCAACGACCTGGTGTGGAACTACGTCGTCGGCAACTACCTCAAGGGCGAGGCGCCGCCGGCCTTCGACCTGCTGTACTGGAACGGTGACGCCACCAACCTGCCGGGGCCGATGTACTGCTGGTACCTGCGCCACACCTACCTGCAGGACGAGCTGAAGCTGCCCGGCAGGCTGACCGTGTGCGGCGAGAAGCTGGACCTCGGGCTCATCAAGGCGCCGGTGTTCATCTACGCGTCGCGCGAGGACCACATCGTGCCCTGGAAGTCGGCCTATGCCTCGACGCGCATCATGACCGGCAGGAAGCGCTTCGTGCTAGGCGCCTCCGGCCACATCGCCGGCGTCATCAACCCGCCCGCGAAGAAGAAGCGCAACTACTGGGTCAACGACAGGCTGCCGGCCGATGCCGAGGCCTGGCTGGACGGCGCCACCGAGGTGCCGGGCAGCTGGTGGCCCGACTGGACCGGATGGCTCAAGCCGCTGTCGGGCGCGCAGGTGGCGGCGCCGAAGTCGCCGGGCAGCCGCAAGTACCGGCCGATCGAGCCCGCGCCGGGGCGCTACGTCCGGCAGAAGGCCTGACCCGCCCGGAGCGCTGGACGCGCGACTTCAAGCGAGGGATTTCAGGGCGAACCCGGTTGACGCACCCCTGCGGCTGCGGGACCCTAACGTTCACACACCAAGGAGATGAGCATGGCAAAGAAGGTGGCTTACGTGACTGGCGGCATGGGCGGCATCGGCACCGCCATCTGCCAGCGCCTCGCCAGGGAAGGCTTCACCGTGATTGCGGGCTGTGGGCCGACGCGGGACTGGCAGAAGTGGCTCGACGAGCAGAAGGCGCTGGGCTACACCTTCCACGCGTCGGTGGGCAACGTGGCCGACTGGGATTCGACGGTGGCCGCCTTCACGAAGGCGCGCGAAGAGCACGGTCCGATCGACGTGCTCGTCAACAACGCCGGCATCACGCGCGACCGCATGTTCCTGAAGATGAGCCCCGAGGACTGGCGTGCGGTCATCGACACCAACCTGAACAGCATGTTCAACGTCACCAAGCAGGTGGTGCCGGGCATGGTGGAGAAGGGCTGGGGCCGCATCATCCAGATCAGCAGCGTCAACGGCGAGAAGGGTCAGGCCGGGCAGACCAACTACTCGGCGGCCAAGGCCGGCATGCACGGCTTCACGATGGCGCTGGCGCAGGAAGTGGCGAGCAAGGGCGTGACCGTCAACACCGTCAGCCCGGGCTACATCGGCACGGACATGGTGCGCGCGATCAAGCCCGAGGTGCTGGAGAAGATCGTCGCCACGATCCCGGTCAAGCGCCTGGGCACGCCCGAGGAGATCGGCTCGATCGTCGCCTGGCTCGCCGGCGAGGACAGCGGCTTCACCACCGGCGCCGACTTCAGCTGCAACGGCGGCCTGCACATGGGATAGCGCGCTGCGGCGCGCCACCCCTTCGGCCTGGACGCCAGGCGTTCCGGGCCGCCTCCACGATCAGGCTCCAGCGAGAGCAGCAAGCGCCGGCACCCGCCGGCGCTTCGCTTTCAGGTGCCTGCCAGGAAGTACTTGATCAGCCCCTTGGCGGCAAAGCCCAGCAGTCCGAAGCCCAGCGCCAGGAAGAGCACGAAGGTGCCGAACCTGCCCGCCTTCGACTCGCGCGCCAGCTGGAAGATGATGAACACCATGTAGAGCATGAACGCGCTGACCCCGAAGGTCAGCCCGAACTGCGCGATCTGGTCTTCGCTGAATCCGAACATCTCAGTGGCTCCGACGCGCTTCGCGCGAGCCGCGACGCGTGAAACCGCCGCACCGGGCGGCCGTCGCGGAACCGGCTGCGCCGGTCCGCCGACGGCGCCGCCAGCGAGGACGCTGCCGGCGCGAAGCGCAAACGGGGTGGTTCACTTCAGTTCACTTCCGGCAGGTCGGCCTGGGGCACCAGGTCGCGGTAGGCATGCCAGCTGCCGTAGGACAGCCAGGGCACGGCGATGATCAGGCCGAGCAGCAAGGTGCTCATGCCGATCAGAGTGATCGCCATCAGCAGCGCGCCCCACAGCGCCATCGGTCCGGGGCTCTGCAGCACCGCGCGCCAGCTGGTCAGCACCGCGGCCAGCACGCCGATGCGCCGCTCCAGCATCAGCGGGATGGCCACGACGCTGGAGGCGTACACCGGAGCCACCAGCACGCCGCCCAGTGCGAGCCAGCCTTCGAAGAGCCAGGAATGGTCGTCCAGCACCACCACGTGCAGGAAATCCACCGGATCATCGACCGCCTGCGGCGCGAAGGCGGTGATCAGCGAGGCCGAGGTCAGCACCCAGCCGGTGCCGGCCGCGGCCAGCAGCAGACCGAACAGCACGAGCCGGTGGTCGCGCGGGCGCCAGGCCGCCAGCGCGGTGCCCAGCGTCGGCGTCTGGCCCCTTTCCAGCGACCGGCTCACCGCATAAAGCCCGGTGGCGGCGATCGGCCCGATGAGCAGGAAGCCGCTGAAGGCACCGGCCAGCAGCCAGAACTGCCGATGCGCCAGCAGCAGCAGCAGCAGCCCGAAGCCGGCGACGGCCAGGCCGTGCAGCAGCGCCGGCAGCGGCGACCGCAGCATGTCGTGCCAGCCGCGCGCGAGCCAGAAGAACGGCTGCTCGTAGCTGACCGGCGCGAGCCGGCAGCGGCGTGATTGCTCGAGGGCGGATTCGGCTTGCATCGGTCTGTCTCGGATCGTTCTGCGCGTGGCCGCTGCGGTTGACGGCGGAAGGGTTCGCTATTGTCGCGGTTGCGCAGGCCGGCTCAGGCCAGCAGCCGACGCGCCGCGTCGCGCATGGCCAGCGGCCCGGCGTCGTCCAGACGCAGCGTGGCGCCCTGCTCGATCAGGCGGTAGCCGGATCGGAACGACCGCTCGTACAGCGGGTCGTAGTGCAGGCGCATCAGCGACGCGAACACCTCGGCCCACCGGCCCGCGCGGGCCAGCGCCTGCCAGCTCCTCACGAGCTCGCGGCCGCGCAGTTCGACCAGGCCTTCCAGCAGGCGGCAGAAGCCCTCCGCGTCGCCGGCGAAATGGCCGTATTCCTGCAGCAGGAGCTGCACGCGTGCGGCCTCGTCCAGATCGACGCGGATGCAGCGGCCGTGTTCGCGCAGCTGCTGCACCAGCGCCTCCGGCACGCGCAGCGCGCCGATCTTGCGGCTTTCAGCCTCGACGAACACCGGCCGCTGCCGGTCGAAGGCGCGCAGGCGCTCCCAGCACAAGGTGTCGAACCGCTTCTGGCTCGGCTGCGGCGTGCCGGGCAGCGCGCCGAGCACCGAGCCGCGATGACCGGCCAGCCCTTCCAGGTCGAGGACCTGGGCGCCCTCGGCGGCCAGTGCGTGCAGCAGCCGCGTCTTGCCGCTGCCGGTGCGCCCCCAGAGCACCTGCAGCTGCAGCCCGGCGGGCAGCGACTGCAGTTCGTCGCGCACCAGCGCGCGGAACGCCTTGTAGCCGCCCTGCAGTCGCGCGGTGCGGAAGCCCACCTGGTCCAGGAACCACGCCAGCGTGCCGGAGCGCTGGCCGCCCCGCCAGCAGTAGACCAGCGGCTGCCATTCGCGCGCCTTGTCCGCCACCCACCGGTCCAGGTGGTCGGCGATGTTGCGCGCCGCCATCGCGGCCCCCGTCTTGCGCGCCTGCAGCGGCGACACCTGCGTGTACAGCGTGCCGACGATGCGCCGCTGCTCGTCGTCCAGCACCGGCCAGTTGACGGCGCCGGGCAGGTGGTCCTGAGCGAACTCGGCGGGCGAGCGCACGTCGATCAGCTGGTCGAAGCGCGAGGCGGCCGCGGTCGCCTCGGCGGCGGTGACGCTGCGCACCGTCATCGCGCTGCGCAGTGAGGGCGCGGCCGGGCGCCGATGGCGTGGCCGGCGTGCCCGCGGCACCTGCGCGGCCGCGGTTCAGGCGGGTGCCAGGGCATCCAGCAGTTCGCTCTCGACCTGCAGCTGCGTACGCGCGTGCTGCAACGCCGACCCGTCCACCAGGAAGGTGTCCTCGACCCTTTCGCCGAGCGTGCTGACCTTGGCCAGATGCAGGTTGATGTGGTGGCGTGCCATCACCCGGGCAATCGCGTAGAGCAGCCCCGAGCGGTCGCTGGCGCTGACGGTCAGCAGCCAGCGCTGCGCGCGTTCGTCGGGGTTCAGCGTCACGCGCGGCGTCACCGGGAACGAGCGCACGCGGCGCGAGACGCGGCCGCGGCCGGGTTCGGGCAGCGGCCCGCGCGACGACAGCGCCTGCACCGCCTGCGTCTCGACCAGCGAGATCAGGTCGCGGTACGCCGCGGGGTCGCCCGGCTCGAAGCGCGTGCTGACCACCTGGAAGGTGTCGAGCGCGTAGCCGGCACGCGTGGTGTGGATCTTCGCGTCCTGGATGCTGAAGCCGGCGCTGTCGAAGTAGCCGCAGATGCGCGCGAACAGATCCGGGCAATCGGGCGAATAGACCAGCACCTGCAGCCCGTCGCCCACCGACGAGGGGCGCGCGCGCACCACGGGCACCGCCGTGTCCAGGTGGCGCCACAGCGAACGCGCATGCCAGGCGATGTCGGCGGCGTCGTGCCGCGCGAAGTAGCTGACGTCCAGCGTCTTCCACAGCTCTTCCTCGGTGCCCGGCAGCGCCGAATGCAGCGCCAGCAGCTGCCGCGCGTCCTGCTTGCGCGACTCGATCTCGGCGTCGAGGTTCGGCTTGGCGCCCCCCAGCGCGCGCAGCGTCAGCCGGTACAGGTCCTCGAGCAGCTTGCCCTTCCACGCGTTCCACACCTTCGGGCTGGTGCCGCGGATGTCGGCCACCGTCAGCAGGTACAGCGCCACCAGCCGGCGCGGCGTGCCCACCAGCCTGGCGAAGGACTGGATCACGTCGACGTCGCTCAGGTCCTCCTTCTGCGCGATGCGGCTCATCGTCAGGTGGTGCCGCACGAGAAACTCGATCAGCGCCGTGTCCTCGCGCGACACGCCGTGGTCGCGGCAGAAGCGGCGCGCCTCGGACGCGCCGAGCTCGGAATGGTCGCCGCCGCGGCCCTTGGCCACGTCGTGGAACAGTGCCGCGACGTACAGCAGCCAGGGCTCGTCCCACTGGCTGGCCAGCTGCGAGCAGAAGGGGTACTCGTGCGCGTGCTCGGGAATGAAGAAGCGGCGCACGTTGCGCACCACCATCAGGATGTGCTGGTCGACGGTGTAGACGTGGAACAGGTCGTGCTGCATGCGTCCGACGATGCGCCGGAACACCCACAGGTAGCGGCCCAGCACCGAGGTCTGGTTCAGCAGCCGCAGCGCGTGGGTGATGCCCTGGGGCTCGCGCAGGATCTGCATGAAGATGGCGCGATTGGCCGGGTCTCTGCGGAACTCGGCGCCCATCAGGTTGCGCGCGTTGTACAGCGCACGCAGCGTGCGCGCCGACAGCCCCTTGATCCCCGTCGTCTGCTGGTACGCGAGGAAGGTGCGCATGATGGCGTGCGGCTGCTCCGTGTACAGCCGGTCGTGCGCCACCTCGAGCATGCCGCCGCGGTCGAGGAAGCAATCGTCGATGGGGCGCATCGGCGCCGCCTCCGAGCCGTTGATCCGCTCTTCGATGTTGAGCATCAGGATCTGGTTCAGCTGCGTGACCGCCTTCGCCGCCCAGTAGTAGCGGTGCATCAGCACCTCGGACGAGCGCTGCACCTTGGTGGCCTTGTAGCCGAAGCTGTCGGCCACCGCGGTCTGCAGGTCGAACACCAGCCGGTCCTCGCGCCGCCCGGCAATGAGGTGCAGCCGCGCGCGGATCAGCTTCAGCGTGCCCTCGTGCTTGTACAGCTGGCTGACCTCGAAGGGCGTCACCAGCCCGCGCGCAGCCAGCTCGGTCCAGTTGCGGCCCAGGCCGGCGGCGCGGGCCACCCAGATCACCAGCTGCAGGTCGCGCAGCCCGCCGGGGCTCTCCTTGCAGTTGGGCTCCAGCGAGTAGGGCGTGTCCTCGTACTTGACGTGGCGCTGGCGCATCTCCAGCGTCTTCGCGCGCAGGAAGGCCCTGGGGTCCATGACCGCGTCGGTGGCCTGGCGGAAGGCGGTGAAGATGCGCCGCGAGCCGCACAGGAAGCGCGACTCGAGCATCGCCGTCTGCACCGTGACGTCGCGCCGCGCCTGGTCCACGCACTCCTCGACCGTGCGCACCGACGAGCCGATCTCCAGGCCGATGTCCCAGCAGGCGTGCATGAAGGCCTCGACCGTGGCGCGCAGCTTCTCGCCGGACGCATCGGGGCTGCCGTCGACGCGCGCCGCCTCCAGGCCGCTGCCGGCGGGCAGCAGCACCAGCACGTCGACGTCGGAGTAGGGGAACAGCTCGGCGCGGCCATAGCCGCCCACCGCCACCAGCGCCGCCCCCGGCGGCATGCCGGCGTGCTCCCACAGCTCCGACAGGAAGCAGTCGACGTGGCGCGTCAGCGCCTTGGTCAGGCGCGTCGCCGCGAGCGTGGTCGCGCGCGATTCTCGGAAGTGTTCCAGCAGCGCGGCCTTGCCGTCGCGGAAGCGCGCACGCATCGACGCGACGCCGAACTGGGCGCGAGGCTCGCGAGCCAGCGGGGCCTCGGGCAGCGCCGACATCTCAGGCGGTCACGAATTCAGGCGGCGGCGGGCTCTGGGCCGACAGCGTCAGCACCTCGTAGCCCGTCTCGGTGACCAGCACCGTGTGCTCCCACTGCGCCGACAGCGAACGGTCCTTGGTGACGATGGTCCAGCCATCGCCCAGCTCGCGGATCTCGCGCCGCCCGGCGTTGATCATCGGCTCGACGGTGAAGACCATGCCCGGCTGCAGTTCGTCGAGCGTGCCCGGGCGGCCGTAGTGCAGCACCTGCGGTTCTTCGTGGAACTTGCGGCCGATGCCGTGCCCGCAGAACTCGCGCACCACCGAGAAGCCCTGGCTCTCGCTGAAGCTCTGGATGGCGAAGCCGATGTCGCCCAGGCGGGCGCCGGGCCTGACGCGCACGATGCCGCGCCACATGGCTTCGTAGGTCAGCTGACACAGCCGCCGCGCCTGGATCGAGCCCTCGCCGACAATGAACATGCGGCTGGTGTCGCCGTGCCAGCCGTCCTTGATCACGGTGACGTCGATGTTGAGGATGTCGCCGTCCTTCAGCGGCCGCTCGTTCGGGATGCCGTGGCAGACCTGGTGGTTGATAGAGGTGCAGATCGACTTCGGGTAGGGCACGTAGCCGGGCGGCGCGTAGTTCAGCGGCGCCGGCACGGCGCCCTGCACCTTCACGATGTGGTCGTGGGCCAGCCTGTCGAGCTCGTCGGTGCTGATGCCTGCCTTGACGTGCGGCGTCAGCATGTCCAGCACTTCAGAGGCAAGCCGCCCGGCCAGGCGCATCGCATCGATGTCCGCCCCGGTCTTGAATGTAATTGCCATGGTCCGGGATTATCCCATCGAGCCAATAAAATCTTCCCCGAGCGCCCCGATGCCCCGAGCCTGGCGCCGCCCTGCCACCGCCTCGAGCCCTGTCCCCGCGCCCATGTCCTTCCAACCCCCGCAGCTGATGCATTTCGAGGGTGGCAACGCCCTGTCGCCGTTTCGCGCGCGCGCGCTGCTGCAGCGCCTGCAGGGCGTGTGCGAGCGCATCGCCGCGGTTTCGGCGCGGCATGTGCACTGGGTGCGCAGCGCCCTGCCGCTGGGCGCGGCCGACATCGACCGCCTGGCCGCCTTGCTGCAGTATGGCGATGCGGCGCCGCCGGACACGGCCGGCGAGCTGGTGCTGGTGATGCCGCGCCTGGGCACGGTCTCGCCCTGGGCCAGCAAGGCCACGGACATCGCCCACAACTGCGGCCTGCCGCTGCAGCGCGTCGAGCGCGTCACCGAGTACCGGCTGGGCCTGAAGCGCGGCCTGCTCGGCGGTGCCAGGCCGCTGACGACGGACGAGCGCGCGGCCTGCGCCGCGCTGCTGCACGACCGCATGACCGAGAGCGTGGCCTTCGAGCGCGAGGCCGCGCGCCACCTGTTCGACGAGCAGCCGGCGCCGCCGCTGGAGCACGTCGACGTGCTGGGCCGCGGCGCGGCCGCGCTGCGCGAGGCCAATGCCCGCTTCGGCCTGGCGCTGAGCGACGACGAGGTCGACTACCTGGTGCAGGCCTTCACGCAGCTGCGCCGCAACCCCAGCGACGTCGAGCTGATGATGTTCGCGCAGGCCAACAGCGAACACTGCCGGCACAAGATCTTCAACGCCCAGTTCCGCATCGACGGCCAGGACCAGCCGCTGTCGATGTTCGGCATGATCCGGCACACCGAGGCGGTGTCGCCGCAGCGCACCGTGGTCGCCTACCACGACAACGCCGCGGTCATGCAGGGCGGGCCGGTGCAGCGCTGGCTGCCGCAGGGCTACACCAACGCCCCGCAGTACGCGGCGCGCGACGAGACCGCGCACGTGCTGATGAAGGTGGAGACGCACAACCACCCGACGGCGATCTCGCCCTTTCCCGGCGCGGCCACGGGTGCGGGCGGCGAGATCCGCGACGAAGGGGCCACCGGCCGCGGCGCGCGGCCCAAGGCCGGCCTGACCGGCTTCTCGGTGTCCAACCTGCAGCTGCCGGGCACCGACGAGCCCTGGGAGCGCCGCCCGGTGGGCAAGCCCGAGCACGTCGCCAGCGCGCTGCAGATCATGATCGACGGCCCGCTCGGCGGCGCCGCCTTCAACAACGAGTTCGGCCGGCCCAACCTGGGCGGCTACTTCCGCGTCTTCGAGCAGGACGTGGCCGGCGTGCGGCGCGGCTATCACAAGCCGATCATGATCGCCGGCGGCCTGGGCGCGATCAGCGCCGGGCAGACGCACAAGCTGAGCTTCGGCGCCGGCACGCTGCTCATCCAGCTGGGCGGGCCGGGCATGCGCATCGGCATGGGCGGCGGCGCCGCCAGCTCGATGGCCGCCGGCAGCAACGCGGCGGCGCTGGACTTCGACTCCGTGCAGCGCGGCAACCCCGAGATGCAGCGCCGCGCGCAGGAGGTCATCAACCACTGCTGGGCCCTGGGCAGCAGCAACCCGATCCTGGCGATCCACGACGTCGGCGCCGGCGGGCTCAGCAACGCCTTTCCCGAACTGGTGGACGGCGCGGGCCGCGGCGCCACCTTCGACCTGAGGCGCGTGCCGCTGGAGGAAAGCGGCCTGGCGCCGAAGGAGATCTGGTGCAACGAGAGCCAGGAGCGCTACGTGCTGGCGATCGCACCCGAAAGCCTGCCGCTGTTCCAGGCCATGGCCGAGCGCGAGCGCTGCCCCTTTGCCGTGGTCGGCGTCGCCAGCGAGGCGCGCGAACTGGTGCTGGAGCAAGGCCCGGGCGGCGCCCGCCACATCGACATGCCGCTGGAGGTGCTGCTGGGCAAGCCGCCGAAGATGCTGCGCGACGTCCAACGCGTGCCGCGACGGGAGCCGCCGCTGGACCTGACCGGGGTGAAGCTCGAGCAGGTGGCCTTCGACGTGCTGCGCCATCCGACGGTGGCCTCGAAGCGCTTCCTGGTCACCATCGGCGACCGCAGCGTGGGCGGGCTGAGCCATCGCGACCCGATGGTCGGGCCTTGGCAGGTGCCGGTGGCCGACTGCGCCGTCACGCTGGCCGACTTTGCCGGCCTGCGCGGCGAGGCGATGAGCATGGGCGAGCGCACGCCGCTGGCCAGCCTGGACGCGCCGGCCTCGGGCCGCATGGCGGTGGGCGAGGCCCTCACCAACCTGCTGGCCGCGCCGATCACGCTGGAGCGTGTCAAGCTCAGCTGCAACTGGATGGCGGCCTGCGGCGAGCCCGGCGAGGACGCCGCGCTGTACGACACCGTCGAGGCCGTGGCGATGGAGCTGTGCCCCCGGCTCGGCATCGGCGTGCCGGTGGGCAAGGATTCGCTGTCGATGCGAACGCGCTGGCAGGACGGCGGCGCCGAGCGCAAGGTGACCGCGCCGGTGTCGCTGATCGTCACGGCCTTCGCCACGCTCGACGACGTGCGCGGCACGCTCACGCCGCAGCTGCAGCCGGTGGACAGCAGCCTGATCCTGGTCGACCTGGGGTGCGGCCGCATGCGGCTGGGCGGCTCGATGCTGGCGCAGGTGCTGGGCCGCTTCGGCGACGAGGTGCCGGACCTGGACGACGCGGTGGCGCTGAAGTCGCTGGTGCAGGCCGTCAACGAGCTTCGCGCCGCCGGGCTGCTGCTGGCCTATCACGACCGCAGCGACGGCGGGCTGTGGGCGGCGGCGTGCGAGATGGCCTTCGCCGGCCAGCTGGGCGTGAGCCTGAACGTCGACCTGCTGGTCACCGAAGGCGACGGCATCGCCGACAGCCGCGCCGAGTACGGCGATTCGAAGAACTGGGCCGCGCAGGTCGGCGAGCGGCGCACCGAGCTGACGCTGAAGGCACTGTTCAACGAGGAACTGGGCGTGGTGATCCAGGTGCCACGCGCGCAGCGCGACGCCGCCTTCGCAGTGCTGCGGCGCCATGGCCTGGGCCGCCACAGCCATGCCATCGGCAAGACCAACGACAAGCGCCGCATCGAAGTCTGGCGCGATGCCAAGGCCGTCTTCGGCGCCCCGCTGCGCGATCTGCAGCAGGCCTGGGACGAGGTCAGCTGGCGCATCGCGCGCTTGCGCGACCACCCGGACTGCGCCGATGCCGAGCATGCCGCGGCCGGGGCCGACGGCGACCATGGCCTGCACCTGCACCTGCGCTTCAACCCGACGGAGGCGCCGGCGCTGCAGCGCACGCGGCCGAAGGTCGCGATCCTGCGCGAGCAGGGCGTCAACAGCCACGTCGAGATGAGCTACGCGATGGCGCAGGCCGGCTTCGACAGCTTCGACCTGCACATGAGCGACCTGCAGGGCGGCCGCGCGCGGCTGGACATGTTCCAGGCCCTGGTCGCCTGCGGCGGCTTCAGCTACGGCGACACGCTGGGGGCGGGCGAGGGCTGGGCGCGCTCGATCCTCTTCAATGCCGACCTGGCCGAGCAGTTCGCCGCCTTCTTCCAGCGTGCCGACACGCTGGCGCTGGGCGTGTGCAACGGCTGCCAGATGATGGCCGCGCTGAGCCCGATCATCCCCGGCGCGTCGGCGTGGCCGAAGTTCACGCGCAACCGCAGCGAGCAGTTCGAGGCGCGGCTGTCGCAGGTCGAGGTGCTGGACAGCCCGAGCCTGTTCTTCACCGGCATGGCCGGCAGCCGCATGCCTATCGCCGTGGCGCACGGCGAAGGCTATGCCGATTTCTCGCAGCGCGGTGATGCGGCAGCGGTGCACCGGGCGATGCGCTTCGTCGACGGCGCCGGGCGCGCGACCGAGGCCTACCCCGCCAACCCCAACGGCAGCCCCGAGGGCCTGACCGCGGTGACCACCGCGGACGGCCGCTTCACCGTGCTGATGCCGCACCCCGAGCGGGTGTTCCGCAACCTTCAGATGAGCTGGACTTCAGGCGACATCGGCGCCCCCAGCCCGTGGATGCGCATGTTCCACAACGCCCGCCGGGCGCTGGGCTGAGCGGTCATCGATGCGCGGTCCGCGCCCGGCCTCTGATGATCCTCGGGCCAGCGCCTTGGGTTCGCGGCCCGGCTGCCACGCCGGCGCGCGACCTCAGTTCGGCCAGGCGCCCGAGGCGGCGGCGATGGCCGCCTTCAGCTCCGCGTAGCTGTGCGTCGCCGCAAACTGCGGGAACTGCGCGGCGATGGCCGGCGGCGCGTGGATGAAGAAGCCGGCGTCGGCGGCGAGCAGCATGCCGGTGTCGTTGTACGAGTCGCCGGCCGCGATGACGCGGTAGTTCAGGCTCTTCAGCGCGTTCACCGCCGCGCGCTTCTGGTCCTTCTGCCGCAGCCGGTAGTCGACGACGCGGCCCTCGCCGTCGACCACCAGGCGGTGGCAGAACAGCGTCGGCCGGCCGAGCTGGCGCATCAGCGGGTCGGCAAACTCGTAGAAGGTGTCCGACAGGATGATCACCTGGTAGCGCGTGCGCATCTCGTCCAGGAACTCGCGCGCGCCGGGCAGCGGGCCCATGCCGTCGATCACCTGCTGGATGTCGGGCAGCTTCAGGCCGTGCCGGTCGAGAAGGTCGAGCCGGTAGCGCATCAGCTTGTCGTAGTCGGGCTCGTCGCGCGTGGTGCGCGTGAACTCGGGGATGCCGGTGCGCCTGGCGAACTCGATCCAGATCTCCGGAACCAGCACGCCTTCCATGTCGAGGCAAAGCACCTGCATTCATCGCTCCCGCTTGCGCGGCCGAGGGCCCCGGCCGCGTCCGGCGCGCATGCTAACGCAGCGTCTCGGCCAGGCTGCGCAGCGCCCGGGCGGTGGATTCGTCGGCAGCGAAGAAGGTCTCCAGCGCCAGCTCCGACAGCGTGATGTCGGTCGGCGTGCCGAAGACGGTGACGGTGCTGATGAAGCCGAGCACGCCGACCGGCGTGTGCAGTTGCAGCGGCACGTAGACGTGGCCGTCCGGCAGCACCGGCTCGATCGGCTCGCCGCCCGGCACCGGATAGCCGCGCAGCTCCTCCGCCAGCGCCGCCAGCACCGGGTCGCCGCTGGCCGCCACCTGGTGGCGCAGCCGGTGCAGCAGGTGGGCGCGCCACTGCGGCAGGTTGACGATGCGCGGCGCCAGACCGTCTGGATGCAGGCTCAGGCGCAGCACGTTCAGCGGCGCTGCCGTCAGTGCTTCGGGCAGACCCTGCAGCAGCAGCGGCACCATGCGGTTGCTGGCCAGCATCGTCCAGTGCCGGTCCACGGCCAGCGCGGGAAAGGGCTCGTGCGACGCCAGCACCAGCTGCACCGCCTGGGCCGGGACGCGCATCTCGGGGTCGGCCAGCGCATGTTCGCGGTACAGCGGCGCGTACCCGGCCGCGGTGAGCAGCCGGTTGCGTTCGCGCAGCGGCACCTCCAGCCGGTCGGCCAGGCGCAGCACCATCTCGCGGCTGGGCAGGGCGCGGCCGGTTTCCAGGCAGCTGAGGTGCCTTGTCGACACCTCCGCATGGCTGGCCAGGTCGAGCTGGCTGAGGCGGCGCCGCTGGCGCCATTCGCGCAACTGGGTGCCGACGGGCTGGATCTGCTGCATGCGGGCACGATAGCCCAGCCGCCGGCCCGTGGCCATGACCTGCGGGGTCATGGCCCGGGAGCGCGGCCTGCGGCTCAGTTCAGCACCAGCTTGAGGCCGAAGGGCTCGCGGGCCTCGGCATGGGCCTCGGGCACGGCCCAGACCACCGGGCATCGAGGGCTGAAGTCCGCCGGGCCGTCCAGGTCGGTGAGCACCACCACCAGGTCCGGGCGGTGTCGCGCCGCTTCTTCCAGCAGCGGCGTGAAGTCGGTGCCGCCGCCGCCGTCGAATCGGATGTCGCGCAGCGTCGAGCGCCCCGGCTCGAAGTGAAGCACTTCGCGCACCCGCAGGTCGCCGATGATCAGCGCCAGCCCCGCTTCGGTGCGGCGTGTAATGGCCTCGATCTCGCGCGCGAAGCGATCCATCAGCGCGTCGTCGATCGAGCCGGACACGTCCACCACCACCGCCAGGCGCGGCACGCGCCGCGACGGGCTGACGCCGGGCTCGAAGGGCATGCGCCCGTGCCTGCCGAAGCGGCCCTGGTTGGCCAGGTACGAGCGCGACGGCCGCGACCACGTCAGGCTGCGCTGCGGCGACAGTGCCCGCGCCAGCTGCGTGCGCAGCCACTGTTCCCAGGGCGTGCGGCTGCGCGGCAGGTCGGCCAGCAGCGCGCGCAGCAGCGAGTGCGGGCCGTCGCCGGCGTGTGCGCGCTGCAGGCGCTCGCACCACTCGCGCGCAGCCGCGGCCTCGTCCTCCGGTGACGTGGGGTCGGCTTCGCCGCCCCGCACCAGGTCGCGCGGTCCCCTGGCGCCCATCTCGCGCACGCGCTTGGCCTTCGGCCCGTCGGCACGCACCTGCGCGGACCGGCCCGGCTCATCGCGCCGGCCGCCGTCGCCGCCG
>Ga0114939_10001974_pt1 | contig 15736 bp, 10 predicted proteins | sample AshMeaCrysSpring_FD_87196 | JGI IMG/M metagenome (GOLD analysis project Ga0114939, IMG submission 87196) | Groundwater microbial communities from Big Spring, Nevada to study Microbial Dark Matter (Phase II) - Ash Meadows Crystal Spring | ecosystem: Environmental > Aquatic > Deep subsurface >... | reverse complement strand
TGCTGCCCGAATGGCAGCTGGTTCGCATGACGCGGCCGGAATTCACGGCGCTGGCGGGCTGACGTAGGCCGACACGTCGACCGCATCGACCTGTTCCGGCCGCAGGAAGCGCCGGGCATACTCCAGGTAAACGCCGGAGGTGAGGAAAAGGTCGAAGAGCTCCGGGTCGACGTGGTGGTCCTTCTTCATGAAGGACATGATCTTCACCGCCTCCGAGAGCGTCTTTCCCTTCTTGTAGGGCCGGTCGACGGCGGTCAGTGCCTCGAAGATGTCCGCGATGGCCATCATCCTTGCCACCGGGCTCATCTCCTCGCGCCTGAGGCGCTTCGGGTAGCCCGTGCCGTCCATCTTCTCGTGGTGCCCGCCGGCGATTTCCGGCACCCGCCGCAGGTGGCGAGGGAACGGCAGCTGCGAGAGCATGACGATGGTCTGCACGATGTGCTCGTTGATCTTGTAGCGGTCCTCCTCGGCGAGCGTGCCGCGCCCGATGGCGAGGTTGTAGAGCTCGCCGCGGTTATAGAGGTGATCGGGCACCTGCATCCGGAATCCCCACGGATTGTCCTCGGGGATGATGTCGGCGGGCCCCCGCTCGAAAAAGTGCTCTGGCTTGTCGGCGATGAGCGGCTCGGCGGCCGGCAGCGGCACGGCCGGCGAGCGTGCCTTGCGCGCCTTCTCCTCGTGCGAGATGCCGATGCGGTCGTCGAGCGTTCGCATCCAGGTGCGCGAGGCGATTTCCCGAAGGCGCGTCACGCGCTCGGGGGCCATGAACTCGCCGCCCTCGTTGCACGCCGCGACGAATGCGTAGTCGCCGTCCAGCGACGCGAGGGTGGCGTCCAGCTCCGCCTTCCGGGCGCCGGCATCGCCCCCCGCGGCCACCGCCCGCCAGTACGCGATCTCCGCGTCGCGCTTGAGCACCTCGAAGCGCATGCGGATCTCGTGGATGCGGTCGTAGATCGTCTCGAGCTTCGTCGCCTTGTCGACCACGTACTCGGGCGTGGTCACCTTCCCGCAATCATGCAGCCAGGCGGCGATGTGCACCGCCTCCCAGTCCTTCTCGGTCAGCGTGAAATCCCGGTACGGCCCGTCGCTCGCCTCGCAGGCCGCCTTCGCCAGCATCTTGGTGAGCTCCGGCACGCGCGCGCAGTGGCCGCCCGTGTAGGGGCTCTTCGCGTCGATGGCGCCCGCGATGAGGCGGATGAAGGCCTCGAAGAGGGCCTTCTGCGCCGCGATCAGCTGGCGGGCCTCCAGCGAGACCGCCGCCGTTCCCGAGAGCTCTTCCACGAAGCGCACGAGGTCGCCGCCGGGCTCGTCGTCGTACGCGAGCAGCATGAGGCCGAGAAGCTCGTTCTCGCGGTTGGCGAGCGGCATCGCAATATGGCACGTCCGCATCTTCCCCAGCGCAACGGACAGCGGCTGCAGCAGGTCATCGGGTGCGTCGTGCCGCGCGATCGCTCCGGAGGACGCATGGCGGGCTGACACCGCGCCCGAGAGCGCGGCATCGGCGTCGGCCACGGTCAGCGGCGGCATCGCGACGGCGAGGTCCTCGCCGCCGGCGCCGCGCGCCGATGCCTGCGCCAGGAGGCCCTTGCGGTCTTCGAAGAGGTAGAGCACCCCTGCCCTGGCACCCGTGGCGGAGATCGTCTCGTCCAGCAGGCGCGGCAACAGGCGCTCGAAGTCCTCCTCAGCGGCCACCGTGGCGGTGAGGCCGAGGAAGCGCCGGATCGTCGACTTCATGGATTCCGTGGCGTCGCGAAGCTGGCCGACCTCCGCGATCAGCGTTGGCGGACTCCCCGGCGTCGAGAAGTCGAAGCGCCGCACCGCCGCCATCTCGCCGGCCAGGCGCTGCAGGGGCGCGGAAACCAGTCGTGCCAGGGCCACCGCCAGCGGCAGGCAAAGGACGATCACGCCGAGCGCCACCGCCAGCATCACGGCCTGCGCCCGGCGGGCGTCCGCGAGGATCTCGTCGCTCGCCACCGCGCCCACGAGGAATATCGGCGCACCGGCTCTCGTCGGCAGCCGGTCGACCATCAGGCGCCAGTGGCGGCCGTCGGCGTCGATCTTGAGCGTCCGCCTCCCGACGGGGTCCACCGCCGCGAGCCCGCCGCGGAAGCTCTGGGCCGCCAGGGCCGCGAGCGGCGGGCTGCCGAGATCGGCCATCGTGGCGCGCTCGAGCGTGCCCTCGACCCGGCCGGGCACCACGGCCTTCGCCGGATCGGGGTGCGCGATGAGCCGCCCGGCGCCGTCCACCAACGCCAACTCGACGGAGGGCGAAGGCCGCAGGGTGGCGAGGATTCGCGAGACCTCGAAAAGCGGTACGTCGGCGCCGACGACGCCCTGGTCGCCGGCGGTGGGCAGCGCGAGCGTCACGCCCACGACGCGGTTGGAAAAGAACGCATAGGGCTCCGTGCGGATGCGCCCGCGCGCGGCGACCGCCTCCGCGTACCAGGGGCGCACGCGCGGGTCGAAGTCGGCGTAGTCCGGCCGGTCCGCCGACATGACGACGTCCAACCGCTCGTCCAGGTAGAGGTAGCGCCCGCGAGCGACGCCTTCCGCATCGCGGTCCCGGCTCTGCACGAGGAACGCCGCCGACGGTGGCGCGGCGAAGCGGACGCGGTCGGCCGCCTCGCGCAGGTGGCGCAACAGGAAGAAGTCGCCGTCGCGGTAGCCCACGTAGACCGCGGCGATCGTGTGCGACGTCCCCAGCGTTGCCGCGAGGAACGGCACGCTCTCCAGGCGCGCCTCCAGCGAGCGGGCCTGAGCAATCCGGTGCAGCCTCAGCAGGTCGATCGCGAGACCCGCCGGCTGCAGCAGGCGGTCGATTTCGCTCGCGATCCGCGCCGAGGATCGCTCGAACATCTGGTCGGTGGCCTGCTCCAGCATCGCCGACATGCGCGAGTAGGCGATGCCCACGATGAGCCCCCCGACCACGACCACAAGGCCGACCAGCAACGTCGCGATGTGGATCCGGAGGGGAAAGGTCCGACGGGGCATGCCCCTAGAATACTGCGGGGAACGGGCAGCGTCTCGGCCCGCTCCCCGCGCCCGCCGCGTTGACGCTACCCCCCCCTCGGCGTAGCATCGGTCACCATCCCCCCGCGACTGACCTAAGCCCTTGGCCTGGAAGCGAAAATTGCGACTCCTCCCGCTCGTTGCGGCGCTCGCCGCGGCGGGTGCGGTCGCTTCGCCGCCGCCCACGCCGGCCAAGCCGGTGACGACGATTCCCGAGGCCTTCGACGACGTGGAGGTCCCGATGCCGGATCCGGACCTCTGGCACCGCATCCGGGTCGGCTTCCTGCTGGAACCGCTCGACAGCCCGCTCGTCGAGGAAAACGAGGCCTGGTACGCAGGCCGCCCCGACTACATCCGGCGCTTCGTCGATCGCGGCAGCCGCTACCTGCACCACATCGTGGAAGAGGTCGAGCGGCGCAACATGCCCACGGAGATCGCGCTCCTGCCGGTGATCGAGAGCGCCTTCAACCCGCACGCCTACTCGCGCGCCAAGGCATCGGGCCTGTGGCAGTTCATCCCCTCGACCGGCCGGACTTTCGGCCTCGAGCAGGACGCGTGGAAGGACGGCCGCCGCGACATCGTCGCCGCCACGCACGCGGCGCTCGCCTACCTGCAGCGGCTCTACGACATGTTCGGCAGCTGGGAACTCGCGCTCGCCGCCTACAACTGCGGGGAAGGCTGCGTGGGACGCGCGATCGCGGCGAACCAGAAGCGCGGCCTGCCGACGGACTTCCTGAGCCTGAAGCTGCCGTCCGAGACGATGAACTACGTGCCCCGGCTCATCGCGGTGAAGAACATCATCCTCGCGCCCGCGCTCTATGGCATCGAGCTCGACTCCATCCCGGACCAGCCCTACTTCACCGCGGTGGCGTCGCCCCCCAAGATCGACGTGAAGCTCGCCGCGCAACTCGCGGGCATGTCGGTGGAGGAATTCGTGGCGCTGAACCCGGCGCACAACAAGCCGGTGGCGGTTTCCCTCGCCTCCTCCGGCACGCTGCTGCTGCCCCTCGACAAGGCCGACGGCTTCCGCGAGAACCTCGAGAACTGGGACAAGCCGCTGGTCACCTGGAACACCGTCCAGGGCAAGAAGGGCGAATCGGTGGACGCCATCGCGAAGCGCTACGGGCTCACCGGCGCGTCGCTGCGGCAGGTGAACAACCTGCAGGTGGGCAAGAACGGCCGGCTGGCGGTCGCTCAGCCCATCCTGGTGCCGGGACGCAACCCGGCGGGCCCGCAGCCGGCAGGCGCAAAGGCCGCTCCCGAATCCGCGAAGGCGCCGGTGGCAAAGTCCGCGCCGCCGTCACCCGCCGCGAGCACGCCCTTCTACACGGTGAAGGCCGGCGACACCCTGCAAGGCATCGCCCGCCGTTTCGGCAAGGCAGTCCCCGACCTCCTGCGCCTCAACAACCTCACGGCGCGCGTGACGCTGCAACCGGGGCTGCGGCTGCGCGTGCACTGATCAGCCGAGGTTGGCGGCGGCGAAATCCCAGTTGAGCAGCTTGTCGATCACGGCATTCACGTAATCGGCGCGGCGGTTCTGGTGGTCCAGGTAGTAGGCGTGCTCCCAGACGTCGATGGTGAGGAGCGGCTTCAGGCCCTGGGTCATCGGCACCTCGGCGTTGCCGGTCTTCACCACCTTGAGCTTGCCGGCCGCGTCGGCGCACAGCCACCCCCAGCCGCTGCCGAACTGCCCGACGGTGGTGGTCGCCATCTGCTTCTTGAACTCGTCGAAGCTGCCGAAGGACTCGGCGATCTTCTCGGCGATCGTGCCCGTGGGCACGCCGCCACCGTTGGGCTTGAGGCTCTTCCAGTAGAAGTCGTGGTTCCAGATCTGCGCGGCGTTGTTGAAGAGCGGCGCCTTGTCGGCCTTGCCCGCCGTCGCCATCACGATCTCCTCCAGCGGCTTGCCCTCGAACTCCGTGCCTTTCACGAGGTTGTTCAGGTTGTCCACGTACGTCTTGTGGTGCTTGCCGTGGTGGAAGGACAGGGTGTTGGCCGTGATGATGGGCGCGAGCGCGTCGGCCGCGTACGGAAGGGCCATGAGGGTGAACATGTGGGGTCTCCGGGGTGCGCGTTGGGGAAAATGAAAATTATACGGTGAAGCGCCGTACCGGGTTCGTGTACCGGGTTCGCGAACCCGGTACACGGGTCAGGCGGCGCGCGAGGCGTCCCAGCCGCGGGGGATGGAGGCGAGGAGGCTGCGCGTGTACTCCTGCCGCGGGTTCAGGTAGATCTCGTCGGCGTTGGCGATCTCGACGATCTCGCCCTGGTTCATCACCATGATCTCGTCGGAGATGTACTTCACCACCGCGAGGTCGTGGGAGATGAAGATGTAGGAAAGCCGGTATTCGTCCTGGAGGTCCTGCAGGAGGTTGAGCACCTGGGCCTGCACGGAGACGTCCAGCGCCGAGACCGACTCGTCGCAGATCAGCACGTCCGGCTTCATGGTGAGGCAGCGCGCGATGGCGATGCGCTGGCGCTGCCCGCCGGAGAACTCGTGCGGGTACTTGTAGAAGGAGGCCTCCGGGAGCCCCACGCGGGAGAGCAGGTGGAAGGCCATCTCGACCCGCTCCTTCGCATCCCTGCCAATGCCGTGGATCTTCATCGGCTCGGTGAGGATGTTGCCCACCGTGAAGCGCGGGTTGAGCGAAGCGTACGGGTTCTGGAAGATGATCTGGATGCGCCGCCGGTAGGCCATCATCTCCCGGTCCGACAGCGAGAGCAGGTTCCTGCCCTCGAAGAGCACCTCGCCGCTCGTCGCGTCGTGCAGGCGCATCAGGGTGAGGCCCACCGTGGTCTTGCCCGAGCCCGACTCGCCCACGAGCCCCAGGGTCTTTCCCCGGGCGAGGCGGAAGCTGACGTCCTTCACCGCCGGCACCGCCCGCTTGCCGAAGAGGCCCTCCTTGAGGAAGAAGGTCTTGCCCAGCCCCTTCACCTCGAGGACCACCGCGTCGTCGCGCGTCACGCCGCGCGGCCGCTCCGCGAAGTTGGCCCTGCCCCCGCCCTCGCCCATGAAGTCCTCGATCACCGGCAGCCGCATCGGCCGCCGGTCGAGCCGCGGGCGGCACTCGAGCAGCGCCTTCGTGTAGGCGTGCTGCGGGCGCTCGAAGATGTCCCGCACCGGCCCCTGCTCGCGGATGACGCCGTTCTGCATCACCACCACGTGGTCGGCGATCTCGCCCACCACGCCCAGGTCGTGGGTGATGAAGAGCACCGACATGTGGTGGCGCTCCTGCAGCCGGGCCATCAGGTCTAGGATCTGCTTCTGGATCGTCACGTCGAGCGCCGTGGTGGGCTCGTCGGCGATGAGGAGCTTCGGCTCGCAGGCGATCGCCATGGCGATCATCACGCGCTGCTGCTGGCCGCCGGACAACTCGTGCGGGAAGCTGCGCACGCGCAGCTGCGGCTCGGGAATGCCCACCTCGGAGAGGAGTTCCACGGCCCGCGCCGCGGCCGCCTTCGGCGACATTCCCATGTGCAGGCGCAGCACCTCGCCGATCTGCTCGCCCACCGGGAACACCGGGTTGAGCGAGGTCATCGGCTCCTGGAAGATCACCGAGATGTCCTTGCCGCGGATGTCCAGCATCCGCTCCCGCGGCGCCCTGAGCAGGTCCGTGCCGCCGTAGAGGATCCGGCTTTCCGCGGGGATGGCCGCGTTCTCGGGGAGCAGCCCCAGGATCGACATCGCCGAGACGCTCTTGCCGCTGCCGGACTCGCCCACCAGCGCCACGGTGCGGTGGGTGGGGATGTCGAAGGTGATGCCCTTCACCGCATCGAACGTCGTGTGCCGGTCGACGCGGAAGGAGACCCGCAGGTCGCGGATCTCCAGGAGGTTCTGTTCGCTCGTCATGCTCGTCGCCCCCGGGTCACTTGAGCTTCGGGTCCAGCGCGTCGCGCAGGCTGTCGGTGAGCATGGAGAAGCCGGTCACGAGGATCGCCATGCTCGCCCCCGCCGCGAACAGCTGCCACCACTTGCCGATCACCAGCTCGTTCTGCGCTTCGGCGAGCATCGTTCCCCACGACACCATGTCCACGGGCACGCCGAGCCCGAGGAAGGAGAGGATCACCTCCGCCTTGATGAAGCTCACCACGTGCTGCGAGAGCTGCACCAGGATCACGTGGCTCGCGTTCGGCAGGATGTGCACGAACATGCGCGAGAAGTGCGACGCGCCGATCGCCTGCGCCGCCTTCACGTACTCGCGGCCGCAGTGCTTGATGTACTCCGCCCGCACCAGCCGGTAGATGCCGGTCCAGCCGGTGAGGGCGAGGATCACGATGATCGTGTCGAGCCCGCGCTTGAAGACCGCCGCGAAGGCGAGGATGAGCAGGATGTAGGGGATCGACGTGAAGATGTTGTAGAACCACTCGAGGAAGTCGTTCACCTTGCCGCCCCAGTAGCCCGCCATCGCGCCCAGGATCGTCCCGATGAGCGTGGCGAAGAGGGCCGCCGTGAGTCCCACGAAGATCGAGACCTCCGACCCCTTCACCGCCTTGGCGAGCACGTCCCGGCCCCACTTGTCGCCGCCGAAGGGGAGCGACTCGGCGCGCTTGACCTCGGTGACGGCGATCTTGGCGGCGCGCTCCTCCCACTCCTTGTAGCGCGGCGCGAGCGGATCGATGTCCGAGAGGTCCACCGGCTTCGCCTTGGGCGCGAAGTCCCTTTGCGTGACCTCCTTCGCCTCGAGGTTCTCCGCGCCGGCGAGGAAGGACGGATTGGCGTAGGAGACGCCCTTCTCCTTGTTCCAGTCGCCCGCGAGGATGCCCGCGTAGGACGCGATCATCATGAGCAGGTAGGCGGCGACGACGGCGAGCGACACCATGCCCACGCGGTCGTTGCGCAGGCGGCGCCAGGCGAGGACCCAGAGACCCGGCGATTCCTGCATGGCCGGGGGTGCGCAGTTGGCGGTGACGGAGCTCATCGGGGCCTCACTTGAAGGACACGCGCGGGTCGACGGCCTTGTACAGCACGTCCACCAGCAGGTTCACGAACATGGTGAGCATGGCGAGGTAGACCGTCACCGCCTTGATCACCGGGAAGTCGCTGCGGTTCACCGCCGTCACGATCTCGCGGCCGAGGCCGGGAATCGAGAAGAACACCTCCAGCAGGAACGAACCCACGAAGACGCTGGGCAGGTGGATGCCGACGTTGGTGAGGATGGGGATGAGGGCGTTCCGGAGGACGTGCTTCAGCATCACCTTCTTCTCGGGCAGGCCCTTGGCGCGCGCGGTGCGCACGTAGTCCTGGTTGATCTCCTCGAGGAAGAAGGAGCGGTACAGGCGCAGCTGCGGCGCGAGGCCGACGAGGATGGCGAGGAAGATGGGCAGCGGCGCGTAGTTGAGGACGTTTCGCAGCGTGCTCTCGCTCCAGCCCTGCACCGGGAACCAGCCGAGGATGAAGCCGAAGAACCACTGCCCGACGATGATGTAGACGAGGAAGCTGATCGACATGGCGGTCGTGCAGATCACCATGATCGTGCGGTCGGTGAGGCTGCCGCGCACGTAGGCGACCATGATCGCGAACACCACCGCGAGCAGCGTCTCCAGCACCAGCACCGGCACCATGATCGTGAGCGTGGGCCCGACCCGCGTAAGCAGGATGCGCGAGACCTCCTCGTTGGTGGCCCAGCTGCGCCCGAAGTCGAAGGTGAACACCTGCTGCACGAAGACCCACAGCTGATACCAGTAGGGCTGGTCCACGCCCAGCTGCTTGCGGATGTTGGCGATCTGCTCGGGGTTCGAGATCTTGCCCGCCAGCACCTGCGCGGGGTCGCCCCCCACCCAGTTGAACAGGAAGAAGATCAGCAGGATCACGCCGGCGAGCGTCGGGATCATCTGCCAAAGCCTTCGGATGACGTATGCGGTCACGCGTCCACTCCTTCGCAGGAAAAGGGGTCAGATCCCATTTCCGGAATTCCAGGCGCAGGCAAGTCGAAAAAGGGATCTGACCCCTTTTTCACTGGGCCGCCGCTTTCTGGGCGACGAGGTCCACGTCGAGGTACTTGAAGTTGGTGTAGAGAATGGGGTGCTTCTTGTACCCCTTCACCCACGGGTACTGCAGGTGGCTGAAGATGCGGTGCACGCCCAGCCGGAACGGCGCCCAGGCGAGCATCAGCCGGCTCATCTCGCGGTAGAGCGCGTTGCGCTCGGGCCCGTCGGGCAGCGCGAGCGCCCGGCGGTACAGGCTGTCGTAGGCCGCGAGCCGGAAGCCGGACTCGTTGGACTGTCCCGCGTTGGGGCCGTAGAGCAGCTGCAGGAAATTCTGGGCGTCCGGGTAATCGGCGATCCACGCCGAGCCGGCCAGCACGAACTTGCCGACCTTCTTGTCCTTGAGGAGGTCGACGAACTGCACCGCCATCGCCTCAAGGCGGATGCCGACGTCCGCCATCGACTTCGACCAGAGCTCGGCGAGCTGGCGGTTCTCCTGGCTGCCGGCGTTGTACTTGTACTCGACCAGGAGGGGGCTGCCGTCGGGTTGCTCGCGCCAGCCGTCGCCGTCGCGGTCGACGTAGCCGAAGAGGTCCAGCAGCGCCTTGGCGCGCGCCGGGTCGTGGTCCTGCGCCGCCGTGCGGAACGCCGCGTCGTAGCCGACCACGCCCGGCGGCACCGGCGTCTGTGCCGCCACGGCCTGGCCCTTGCGAAGCACGGCGATCTCGCGGTCGCGGTCGTAGCCCAGCACCATGGCCCGCCGCAGCGCCACGCGCGCGGGCGCGTAGCCGCCCACGGGGTTCGGGCGTCCCGAGGCCGTGTCGTTCAGGTTGAAGACGTCATAGGTGACCTCGGGCTGCTCCTCGCGGAACACCCGCACGCCCTGGCGCGCCAGCGCCGGCGCGAGCTTCCCGTTGGGCAGCGCCTGGTGGATGAACGCGAACGGCATCTCGTCGAGCAGGTCGTGCTCCCGGTTGAGGAAGGCGAGGAAGCGCGGCTGCTCGTCCTCGATGGGGTCGATCTCGACGCGGTCGAGCAGCGGCAGGCGCTTGCCGCGCAGCGCCTCGAGCGCCGCGCGGTCCCACGCGTCGGCCGGGTCGGCCCAGCGGGCGTCCAGTTCGTAGCCGCGGTGCAGGGGATTGCGCTCGAGGACGATCTTCGAGCGCCGCACCCACTCCTTCAGCACGAACGGGCCGGTTCCCACGGGATGGGCATTCGTGTCGTCGGCGTAGGCCTCGATGACCTCGCGCGCCACCGGCACGACGTTGGGCATCGCCATCACGTAGAGGAAGTTGTAGTCCGGCTCGAGCAGCTTGAAGCTCACGGTGTAGCGGTCGCGCACCTCGATGCCGGGCACCCGCGCGTCGTAGTCGAAGCGGCCGGTGCGGCGGGCGGCCTCGGCGAGCGCGTCCAGCCCGGCGATCTTCGACTCGAAGAGCCAGGCGTAGGGGCTGCGGTTGGCGGGGTCCCGGAAGCGCTTGATGGCGAAGTCGACGTCGTGCGCCGTGAGCTCGCGCCGGTTGCCCTTGAACGCCGGGTCGTCGGCGAAGAGGATGCCCGGGCGGAGGCGGAAGGTGTAGCGCGTGCCGCCCTCCTCCGGCGCCGGCACCGATTCCGCCACCAGCGGCACGAGCCGCACCGGCCGCGCCAGGTAATCGTAGGTGAGCAGCGGCTCGTACAGGTTCTCGCACACGCCCACCGAGTAGCGGTCGTCGACGCGCTGGGGGTCGAACCCGGCTTCCGCCGTCCGGAAGGCCATCCGCAGCACCTTCCGCTCCACGGCCGCGCCCGCCGGCGACGCGGCGGCGATCGCCCAGGCGAGGCAGGCGGCGAGGAGGACGGCGGGGCGCTTCAAGCGGGGCTCCGGATCAGGGTGAACGCGCGATTATAGAGGCTGGCGTCCGGCCGCGACCGGATGCCGGTGCGGAACATCCCGTCAGTGCCGGCGGGAGACGTCGATGTCCACGTAGCGGTAGGCGTCGTGGAGGAAGGCGTGCTTGCGCCAGCCCAGCACCCAGGGCTGGATCATCTGGTCGCGCTTGCGGTGGACGAAGAGCTTCCACGGCGCGTAGGCGGCCACCAGGCGCGCCATCTCGCCGTAGACGCGTGTCCGCTCGGGCCCCGGCGGCAGCGTGGCCGCCTTCTCGTAGAGGCGGTCGTAGGCCTCCAGCTGGAAGCAGCCGTCGTTGGACGACCCGCAGTTGGGGCCGTACAGGAGCTGCAACCCGTTCTCGGCGTCTGGATAGTCGTAGTTCCAGGCAAGATGCCAGTTGGAGAGCTTGCCGAGCTTGGACTTCTTGCGCAGGTCCGGCCACTTCTCGACCAGCACGTCCACGCGGATGCCCACGGCCTCGACGTTCTTCTTCCAGAGCTCGGTGAACTGCCGCTCGAGCTGCGAGGGGCCCGTGGCATAGGTGAAGACGAGGGGGCCGCCGTCGGGGCGGTCGCGCCAGCCGTCGCCGTCGCGGTCGACGTAGCCGAACATGTCGAGGAGCGCCTTCGCCCGCGGCGGATCGTAGGAGCGCCCCACGTGGAAGTCCGGGTCGTGGCCCAGCACCCCGGGCGGCATGGGCGAGTGCGCCTCGATCGCGGTTCCCTTGCGCACCAGTTCCACCTCGTCGTCGATGTTGTACGCGAGGCCCACCGCCCGCCGAAGCGCCACGCGGTCGGCCGAGTATCCTCCCCACACCGGGTCCTTCATGTTCCAGTACAGGTAGCTCACGTCGATGTCGACGCCCGGGATGTACTTCACCCCCTTCTTCGCGAGCCATGGCGCCAGCTGCCCGGCCGGCAGCGCCATGTTCTTGAACTCGTAGGGCAGGTTCACCCAGTCGAGCTCGCCGTTGAGGAACGCGAGCCAGCGCGGCTGCGACTCCTCGATGACGGAGATCTCCACGCGGTCGAGCTGCGGGATGCGCTTGCCCCGCATCTCGGCCAGCAGGCGCTGCGACACCGGATCGTCCGCCGGCGGGTCGGCCTCGAAGTACTCCTCGCGGTAGCCGGGGTTGCGCTCGAGGACGATCTTCGACGATCGCTGCCAGTCCTTCAGCACGAAGGGCCCGGTGCCCACCGGGTGGGCGCCGATGTCGGTCCCGTAGCGCTCCACGACCTCGCGCGCCTGCGCGCCCAGCGTGCACATGGCGAGGATGTAGAGGAAGTTGTAGTCCGGCTTCGCGAGGCGGATGCGCAGCGTGTGCGACTCCGGCGTCTCGATGCCGCGGATGGGGCGGTCGTAGTCGAGCCTGCCGGCCTGCTTCGCCTGCGCCGCCGCCTCGTCCAGCCCCTCGATGCGGCCCGCCACCAGCCACGCGTTGGGCGAGGCGATCTTCGGGTCGATGAGGCGCTTGATGGCGAATTCGTAGTCCTTCGCCACCAGTTCCCGCCGTCGCCCGCCGAAGGCCGGGTCGTCGGCGAAGTGGATGCCGCGCTTCAGGCGGATGGTGTAGGTGCGGCCGCCGTCGGTGATCTCCGGCATCGCCGCCGCCGTCTGCGTCTTCAGCCGGTAGGGGCGCGCCAGCATGTCGTAGGTGAGCGGCGGCTCGAAGATCTCCTCCATCACCGTGTTCGAGTAGGTGTCGGAGGCGAACGCCGGGTCGAAGTTGGTTTCCGCGATGAGGAACGCGACGCGCAGCACCTTCTGCGGCGCGGCGACCGCCAGGGCGCAGGCGGCGGCCGCGAGGGCCGCCGCGGCGACCCGCACCAGGCGCGAGGGGCGCACCGCGGCTACCGCGCCGCGCGGGCGAGCGCGGGCAGGTCGATGTCGACGTACTTCCAGAAGCCGCGCATCACGGGGTGGCGCTTGTAGCCCACCAGCCAGGGGTGCGAGAGGTCGGTGTAGATGCGGTGCACGCCGAGGCGCCACGGCGCGTAGACGAGGAAGAGCCGGTTCATCTCGCGGTAGATGGCGTTGCGCTCGGGCCCGTGGGGCAGGCGCTTCGCCTGCTCGTAGAGGCGGTCGAACTCGGGCACGCTGAAGCGCGAGTGGTTGGCCTGCCCGCCATTGGGGCCGTAGAGCATCACGAAGAAGGCGTCGGCGTCCGGCACGGCGGCACTCCACCCGAGGCCCCACATCTGCAGCTTGCCCGCCTTGGACTCCTTCAGCAGGTCCGGCCACTTCGCCTTCCTGAACGCCATGCGGATACCTACGGCGTCCATGTTCTTCTTCCAGTTCTCGTCGAGCGCCTTCTGCTCGCCGGAGGGCGCCGAGGCGTACTCGATGGTGAAGGGCTGGCACGGTTCGGTGGGCGCCTTTCGGGGCAGGTCCCGGTAGCCGTCGCCGTCGCAGTCCGTGTAGCCGAACATGTCGAGCAGCGCCTTGGCCTTGGCCGGGTTGTACTCGGTGGCCGTCGAGCGGAAGTCCGGGTCGTAGCCCATGGCGCCGGGGCCGATGGGGCTGTGGGCCGGGATCGCCTGGTTCTTGCGCGGGATGCGGATTTCGCTGTCCACGTCCTGCCCGAGCACGACGGCCCGGCGCAGCGCGATCTTCTCCGGCGTGTAGCCGCCCACCAGCGGATCCTTCATGCCGAAGTAGGAATAAGTGAGCTCCATTCCCGGCACCCGCTCCATCCGGATGCCGCGCCGCCGGAGGTTCGCCGCCAGCTCATTGCTGGGCGTGGCGATGTTGGCGAAGTCGTTCGGGATGCGCTCGATGAAGTCGTGCTCCGCGTTCAGGAAGGCGAGCCAGCGCGGCTGCGCCTCCTCCACGATGGAGACCTCGACGCGCCCCACCATCGGAAACCGCCGGCCTCGGAGCTTCGCGGCGATCGCCTGCGCGGCGGCATCGCCTTCGGCCGGCGTCTCGTCGTAGGTCTCCTCGCGGTAGCCGGGGTTCGCCTCGAAGACCATCTTCGAGGAGCGCTTCCAGAAGGTGAGCCGGAAGGGGCCCGTGCCCACGGGGTGCTCGCCCACCTTGTCGCCGTAGTGCTCGTCCACCTCGCGGGCCACCGCGCAGGTGAGGTTGCAGTAGGCGAGGTAGTAGAGGAAGTTGTAGTTCGGCTGCTTGAGGCGGATCTGGAAGGTGTAGCGGTCGAGCGCGCGCAGGCCCTCCGCCAACGTGTCGTAGTTCATCCGGTTCGCCTTGCGCGCGGCGGCGAGCACCTCGTCCATGCCGACGATCTGCCCCTCGAACTGGTACAGGTTGGGCGACCGCTTGCGCGGGTCGAAGAGGCGCTTGATGGAATAGACATAGTCCTCGGCCACCAGCTCGCGCCTGGCGCCCTTGAGGGCCGGGTCGTCGGCGAAGTAGATGCCCGGCCGGACCCGCATCGTGTACAGCGTGCCGTTCTCGGTGATCTCGGGCATCGCGGCCAGCGTGTTGGGCACCAGCTTGATCGGCCGCGCGAGGTAGTCGTAGGTGAGCGGCGTGTCGAAGATGTTGGCGATGAGGTTCGACGAGTAGAGGTCCGACACCTCGGCGGGATCGAAGCTGGTCTCCGCGATGTTGAAGGCGTAGCGCAGGACCTTGGTCGGGTCCGAAGCGGGGCTGGACAGGGGAACGGCGAGCGCGGCGGCAAGCGCCAAGCGGGCGAAAAGGCTCGCGAACGTCATCGAAAGCGATCCTCCGGAAGGGAAACGGCGGGGCGGGAGGCGCGAATGGGATAAGATTCGTGCCCTGCCACCATCGAAATTTGGCGCAATTCTACTGGGAAAGGACGCTTCGAGATGGGGTTCCTGAAGGGCAAGCGCATCCTCGTCACCGGGATGCTCTCCAACCGGTCCATCGCCTACGGCGTGGCCAAGGCCATCGTCCGCGAGGGCGGCGACGTCGCGTTCACCTACCAGGGCGAGGGCATCCGCGACCGCGTGGCGGGCCTGGCGGCGGAATTCGGCTCGGCGCCGATCTTTCCGTGCGACGTCGCCGACGATGCGCAGATCGATGCCCTGTTCGCGAGCCTCGCGAAGCACTGGCCCGAGGGCTTCGATGGGCTGCTGCACGCGATCGCCTTCGCCCCGCGCGAGGCGCTGAAGGGCGAGTTCCACGAAAGCGTCAACCGCGAGGCCTTCCACATCGCCCACGACATCTCCAGCTACAGCCTGGCGGCGCTGGCCAAGGGCGCGGCCCCCCTCATGGAGGGACGGCGCGGCGCGATCGTCACCCTGACCTACCTGGGCGCCATGCGCTCCATCCCGCGCTACAACGTGATGGGCCTCGCCAAGGCGAGCCTGGAGGCGTGCGTGCGCTACCTCGCGCTCGGCCTCGGGCCGAAGGGCATCCGCGTCAACGCCATCTCCGCCGGCCCCATCAAGACGCTCGCGGCCGCGGGCATCGGTGACTTCGGCAAGATCTTCCGCTTCGTCGAGAAGCACTCGCCGCTGCGCCGCAACGTGACGGCGGACGAAGTCGGCAACGTGGCCGCGTTCCTGCTCTCCGACCTCGCGAGCGGCATCACCGGCGAGGTGACCTACGTGGACGCCGGCTTCAGCACCACCACGACCGGCCTCGGCGGCGAGGAGTAGCGCCCGCGATCGCAGCGATTGACCCCGCGCCAAAAGGGGCGTGGTGGCCATTCGGGGCCGGGGCCGGCACGAACGCCGCGCCACTGGCGTGACGCGGTTCCCTCGGGAAAATGAAAATGCCCGGCGGCTGCGGAACTCGCGGACTTCATCCAGACGGGGCCATCGGCCCCGTCGTCGCATTCACGCTCGAACAGTCCTCGCCGAAACCCCGGGCGCTTTCCGCTCCTTTTGGCTATCGCTCATGATTGGCCCCGCCTTCCCCATCGCCCCTCGCCTCGCGGCGGCGCGAACGTCGAGCGCTGCCGTGCCCGTGGCAGCCCCGAAGTCGTCGCGCATCCGATGGGTC
>Ga0114939_10001973_pt1 | contig 15739 bp, 16 predicted proteins | sample AshMeaCrysSpring_FD_87196 | JGI IMG/M metagenome (GOLD analysis project Ga0114939, IMG submission 87196) | Groundwater microbial communities from Big Spring, Nevada to study Microbial Dark Matter (Phase II) - Ash Meadows Crystal Spring | ecosystem: Environmental > Aquatic > Deep subsurface >... | reverse complement strand
TCCCCGGCTGCCGCCGGCAGGCCGCCGGCTGCGACCTGGACCACGCCGTCCCCTACCCGCACGGGCCGACCAGCGCCGCGAACCTGCACGCGCTGTGCCGAAGGCATCACCGCCTCAAGCACGAGACCGCCTGGCAGGTCACCGCCCGACCCGGCAGCCGCCTGGAGTGGACCAGCCCCCTCGGCGCGGTCTACACCACCGACCCGCCCGACCCCGGCGGCGAGGCGTTCACTCGACACCGGCCCTTGTCTGAGGCTCGCGACGACGACCCGCCGCCCGGTGCCTTCATGGACCCCGCGCGCTACATCGACCCCGCGGACTGGCTGGACCAAGAGATCGAGGGCCTCCTGGACGAGGCCCTGCTCGACTGGCTCGATGCGTCGGAAGCGGCGTCCCTGCGCTGGGAGCGCGGGTAGCCGTCGTCGTGGGTGCGACTAGCCCGCCGTTCATGCCACGGTGATCCCTGCGCCGCTCGGCGCGCGGCCCGCTCGGGAGTCCCCATGGCGCACGACGACCCATCCGGCACAGCACGGCACGCGCACTCCGTCGACGCGCACTTGGCACGCTTCACCGGCCCCCAGGCGAAGGCGCTGCAGACAACCCGCGAGCGCATCGCCGCGGCGCTGCCCGGAGCCGTCCAGGTCATCTCGTACGGCATGCCGACCTTCAAGGTCGACGGGGTCGCCGTGGTCGGGTTCGACGGGTTCAAGGGGCACAACAGCCTCTTCCCCTACAGCGGCTCGGTCGTGGCGCTGGTCGCCGACGCCCGCCCGCAGTGGGCCGTCAGCAGGGGCACCATCCAGTTCCCCGTCGCTCAGGCCTTCCCTGCGGCGCTGCTGAGGCGGGTCATCGCCACGCGCATCGCCGAGATCAACGCCGGCTACCCCAAGAGCGGCGGCCAGACCAAGGAGTTCTACGACAACGGCCGGCTCAAGGCGTCCGGCCGGATGCGGGCCGGGCAACTGCACGGGGCCTGGCGCTGGTGGCGGCGCGACGGCTCGCTGATGCGCACCGGCTCGTTCCGCGACGGCGCCCGGGCGGGGGAGTGGACCACGTACGACCGCGACGGCCGCCCGGTGAGGACCACCCGGTTCTGACCGGGCGTCCACGCCCCCCGCGCCGGCGGGCTGGTGATGGGTGCGCCCGCCGTGTCACCGTGTGGTGGACTCCCTAAGCCGGAGCGCCACCTCTGGAGGACCGATGACGCTCGATGACCTGATCAGCACGGCACGTGACGCGATCACCGTTCGCCGCGTCTTCGGCGACCCCTACGAGAGGGATGGCCTGACGGTGATCCCCGCAGCCCGGGTGATGGGCGGGGGAGGCGGCGGCAACGGCACCGACGACGCAGGCCAGCAAGGCGAGGGCGGCGGCTTCGGGCTGGTCGCCTGGCCGGCCGGGGCTTATGTCATCAAGGACGGCGAGGTGACCTGGCGGCCGGCCCTCGACCTCAACCGGCTGGCCGCGGCGGCCGCGAGCGTGGTCGTGGCGGTGCTCGTCACCCGGGCATGGGCCGGTCGGCGGTCCGCGTGACCACAGGTCTGGGTGACCTCAGGGCCGGCTGGTCCGCGCGCCACTTCTGAGCGGGGCGGTCAGTGGCCCACGGCCAGCTTGAGCGCGATGACCGCGGCGGCCACGCCGAGGACCACGGCGACGTAGATCAGAGCCCGACCGCGGGACGTGCGCTGGCGCGCTGCCCGATAGCCCACCAGCGTGACGACGCCGAGCAGGAGCACCTCGGACACGAGCGAGCCCCAGTCGGTGCCGAACACCAGCGGTGGCACCGCGGCCAAGACGACGACCGGGACGCCGCCGAGCGCCTGCGCGCGCAGCAGCCGCAGCGAGTCGTCAGCCAGCGCACCGGCGTTGACCAGGCGCGAGGACATCCGGAAGGCCACATGGTGCGCGGCCAGCAGGCCTAGGCCGGTGAGCAGCACGATCAGCGCGACCTCGGCGCCGGTCTCCCCGCCGTCGCCGGGGGTCGGGGTTGCCAGCAGCACGGCGAGCAGGGACAGGCTCTGGTAGAGGGCCATCGTCACCGCCTCGCGGGCCACCTCGACCTGCAGGTGATCGGCCGAGCCGCCGTCCGCCTGGCCGCTCACGAGGCGGCCACGACGGGGCAGGCGGCGGCCACACCGACCGCGACCTGGGCTGCTGGCATGGGGCTGCCTCCTCTGCGGGTGGACGGGCGGGAGCGGCCGAGGCTACTCGCCGCCGACGATTCCGGCTTCGATGACCTGCCCCACGGCCGTGGTGACGACGATGGCGATGCCGTTGGGGATCTCGCCCTCAAGTTCGGCCACCAGGTCGGCGACCGGCGGCAAGCCCCCCGGCGTCTGGATCTGCACCACGATCTGGTTGGACGTGAAGTCGACCCCTTGGACCGAGGCGCCAGCGATGGGGGACAGCCACTCCTCGGCGGTCGTCTGAACCCGCCCGGTGAAGAACGTCACCAGGTAGGTGGCGGCCGTGTTAGCGAGCAACGGGATGATGACGACGAACAGGAGCAGGCTGATCGTGAGGTAGGCCTTGCGGCGGGAGGGCGGACGGGCCTCCCGCGCCTCGGCGCTGTAGCCGACGGCCGTGAAGACCAGGGTGCCCGCGAGCACCAGGGCGAGCAGGTTGGACGCGAACAGCACCAAGGCGCCGATGGCCAGGGTGAGAGACCCCTGGCCGAGGCACACGCCGACGACCGCCAGCGGCGGCACCAGTGAGATGGAGATGGCCACGCCCGGCAAGACGGCGGCGACATCACGGCGGGCCAGGGCGATGGCGCCGGCGAACCCGGTGGCGACCGCGGCGACCAGGTCGAAGAGCCCGGGAGAGGTGCGGCCGGCAATCTGGCTGTTGCCGAGTAGGTCGAAGCTGCCCGGCAGCACGAGGGCGAAGGCGACCCCGACCAGGACCACCGAGGTGGCGCCCAGCAAGACGAAGCGCACGGCCCGGCTGGTGGCCTTCGGATCCTGCTTGGCGATCCCCAGCGCGATGCCCATGATCGGGGTGGACAGCGGCGCGATGATCATGGCGCCGATCACGGTGGCCGTGGAGTCAGCAAGCACGCCGGCGGTGGCGATGACCGCCGAGAGCACGAGCATCGTCCAGAACGCCGACTCCTTCGAGCGGGCGTCCCCTGACGCGAGGTCGAGGTCGTCGGTGAGCTCAGCCAGCGTGCGGCGCTGCACATCCGGCAGCACACGGTCCGACAGTCGCGAAGGCATGGGGTGAGCATGGCCGAGGGCGTAACCGTTATCAGGTACGCCACCCCGCGTGTTGCCCGCCGCCGGTCGGCAAACTTCGGGGCATGCAGGTTGACCTCAACTCAGGTCCGGCGTTCGCCTTCGGTGAGATCACACTGCCCCCCGGTGGCGCGGTCCGGGTCGAGGCAGGTGCGATGGCGATGACCCGCGGTGACGTGCAGACGGCCACGTCCACCCAGGGCGGGTGCATGAAAGGCCTGCGCAGGTCCATCGGCGGGGAGAGCTTCTTCGTCAACGACTTCAGCTCGATCGCAGGCGGAGTGGTGGCGGTCGCCGCGGCGCTGCCGGGCGATATGAGCCTGGTTCCCGTGGCCGCCGGCAGCACCCTGCTCGTGCAGTCCGGGTCGTGGGTGGCGTCGGACTCGGGCATCGACGTGGACGCGAAGTGGGGCGGCGGCAAGACCTTCTTCAGCGGCGAGGGCCTGGTCACTGACTTCACCGGGCCCGGACGCCTGTGGCTGCAGACCCGCAGCAGCAGCGACCTGATCTCCTGGATCCAGAGCAAGCTGCCGCCCTCACGCAGCTAGCCGCGGTCAGATCCTCGGAGTACGCAAGGGACCAAGGGCACTATCGGTCCCCACGGTCCCCGGGGACGGTTGAGGTGGTCCCGCGAGGGCGCGGGCTGGCGGCTGCCGGCCGTCGGACGTGAAGGAGACCGCCGTGCAGGGAGCGATCATTTACACGTGGACGGGCGCGATCCCGGGCCGCGAGCTGGACTCCAAGGCCGTGATGGAGGCCAGCGACGCCTTCTACGACCAGCTGATGGCCGAGGGCAAGATCGCAGGCCACGACTGGTACCTGTCGACCCAGGGCGGCCACAACCTGATGATCGTGCGCGGCGAGATGGACGCTCTCGCGAGCATCCTCGCCGACCCGGACCTGATGGACCTCAACACCAAGGCCGGCATCGCCATGGAGCACCTGACCTGGGCGCTCTACGCCACGGGCGACAGCGTTCCCCACATGGCCGAGACCTACTTCGAGACCGCCGCCCTGCTCTAGGGCGCGATCGCCCGAGCCCCGTGGACACGTCGCGGCAGTGGGTCGTCGCGGTCAGCGCGGTCGTCGGCGTCGCGGTGGCGTTCTTGGCCTCGGGCGCCGTCGTCGGCACCCCCGTCAACCAGGTCGCCGACGGCGCGCTCGCCACGGACGCCACCCTGGTCGCGCCCGCCGGGCCCGCATTCTCGATCTGGGGGGTGATCTACACCGGGCTGCTCCTGCTGGCGGCCCTCCAACTCACCCCCGCGCGCCGTACGGATCCGCGGCAGCGCCGCGTCGGCTGGCTCGTCGCCGCCTCACTGCTGCTGAACGCGGCCTGGGTGGCGGTGATCCAGGCCGAGTGGCTGGCCCTCAGCGTCGCGGTGATCGCGCTGCTGCTGGCCGACCTCGTCGTGGTCCTCGTTCGGCTGGGCGAGTCCCCTCCCTCGACCCGGTACGAGGCCGTCGTGGTGGACGGCTCGCTGGGCCTCTACCTGGGCTGGGTGTGCATCGCGACGGTCGCCAACACCGCGGCGACGCTGGTCGCATCAGGGGTCGACGCCGAGGGTGCGGCCGCGACGGCCTGGGCTGTCGCCGTGCTCGCCGTCGCCGCGGGGGTCGGTGTGCTGCTGGCGGTCGGGCTCAACGGCCGGATCGCCCCCGCGATCGGGCTCGCGTGGGGGCTCGGCTGGGTCGCGGTGGCGCGCGCATCCGGCGAGCCGGAGTCGATGGCTGTCGCCATCGCCGCCGTGGCCGCGGCGGCGGTCACTGTCGGCAGCGCCCTGTTGGTGCGGGCGCGCGCCTCGGCCGTCTAGCGATCCGACCGCACCGCGCCCTCGACCGCGCGACCGACGCACGCCAGCCGGCCCTGGGGCGCCTTCGGGCAGCTGCGGTTGCGGCCCGCACCCATCGGCTTACCGTGGAGGTATGACAGAGCAGCAGGTGTACGAGGTGGTCGAGATCTACCCGGGCTTCGAGCTGCGGCAGTACGCCGAGCACGTCGTGGCCGAGGTGGAGATGACCGGGGCGTTCGAGCGCGCGGGCAACGCCGGGTTCGGGCCGCTGGTGTCGTACATCAGCGGCCGCAACCGCACCGGGGCGAAGGTCGCGATGACCGCGCCCGTCATCCAGGAGACCATCGAGGAGCGGCAGACCCACCTGGTCTCCTTCGTCATGCCCGCGGGCTCCACGATCGACCAGCTCCCGGAACCGTCCGGTGAGCGGATCACGATGCATGAGGTCCCCGAGCAGCTCGCCGCCGCCGTGACGTACTCCGGGCGGTGGACCGAGTCGTCGTACCGCAAGCACGTCGACTCGCTCCGGGCGGCCATCGCCGACGCCGGCCTCGAGGTCGCCGGCCGCCCGCGGTACGCGCGGTACGACCCGCCCTGGAAGCCTCCGTTCCTGCGCCGCAACGAGGTCGTCATCCCGGTCGCCAAGATCTGAGGCACGACTTGCGGCAGGATGATGTGCTCCCCGAAGGGTGAGGAGCGTCATGCACGGGATCAGGCCGTGTCTGTGGTTTGACGGGCGGGTGGACGAGGCCGTCGCCTTCTACACGTCGGTGTTCCCGGACGGCGAGGTGCTCGACGTGAGCCGCTATCCCGAGGGGAGCCCCCCGCCCGGGCAGCCGGGAGACGTGCTGACCGCGACCTTCCGGGTCGCCGGCCAGGAGTTCACGATCCTGAACGGCGGCCCGGGCTTCCCGCACAGCCCGGCGGTGTCGTTCATGGTGAACTGCGACGACCAGGCCGAGGTCGACCGCGTCTGGGAGGCACTGCTGGACGGCGGCCAGCCCAGCCAGTGCGGCTGGCTGAGCGACCGCTTCGGGGTCTCCTGGCAGGTCATCCCCGCAGGCCTTGGTGAGCTGCTCGGCGACCCCGACCCGGGCCGCGCCCAACGCGCTATGCAGTCCATGCTGGCGATGGTCAAGCTCGACATCGACGAGATGCGGCGGGCAGCCGCAGGCGGATAGTTGAGCGCTGGATCACCGGGGGCTTAGGGTCGCCTAATGCCTGACGCCGTGACCACCGAGCACCTCACCAAGACCTTCACCTCCCGCGGAGGTGATGTCGAGGCGGTGCGGGGCGTCGACCTGGCCGTGCGCGAGGGCGAGATCTTCGGCTTCCTCGGCCCGAACGGGGCCGGCAAGTCCACGACCGTGCGCATGCTCACCACGCTGACCTCGATCACCTCCGGACGGGCCACCGTCGCCGGGGTCGACGTCGCGGCTGACCCCGACGGCGCCCGCCACAAGATCGGCGTGGCGCTGCAGGAGGCCGGGCTCGACCCCCGCCAGACGGGCCGGGAGATCCTGCAGCTGCAGGCCCGGCTGTTCGGCGCCTCCCGCGCCGAGGCCGTGACCCGCGCCGAGGAGCTGCTCGAGCTGGTCGACCTCACCGACGCCGCGGAACGGATGACCAAGACGTACTCCGGCGGGATGAAGCGCCGGCTCGACCTCGCCTCCGCCCTGGTGCACCAGCCCGAGGTGCTGTTCCTCGACGAGCCCACCACCGGCCTCGACCCGGCCAGCCGGCTCGTGGTGTGGGACGAGGTCCGCCGGATCAACGCCGCCGGCACGACGGTCTTCCTCACGACGCAGTACCTCGAGGAGGCCGACGCGCTCTGCGAGCGGCTCGCCATCATCGACGGCGGGCGGGTGGTGAGCGAGGGCACGCCGCAGGCGCTCAAGGACGAGCTCAAGGCCCGCCGCAGCCTGACCGAGGAGCCGACCCTCGACGACGTCTTCCTCGATGTGACCGGGCGGCGGCGCGAACGCACCGCCGGCGAGGTGCGGGAGGTGCAGGCATGACCAACGCCGTCGCGGTCCTCGGCGAGCGCGCCCTGCGGGAGGCCAGGCGCACCCCCGACGCCATGGTGCCGACGCTGCTGATCCCGCTGTTCTTCCTGGTCGTCAACGTCGGCCAGGCGGCCAAGATCTTCCCGACCGACAGCACGGAGTTCCTCCAGGGCCAGGGGTACGCGGCCTTCCAGCTGCCGAGCTCGCTGCTGCTGGCGGCGTCGTTCGGCACCTCGGCGCTGTACCTCGTCGAGGAGATCGAGGGCGGCTACTTCGACAAGCTGCGGGCCACGCCGGTGCACCGCTCGTCGCTGGTGCTGGGGCGGCTGGTGGCCGTCGCCGTGCAGAGCGTGCTGATGACCACCGTGCTCGTCGGCGTGTCGCTCCTTTTCGATGTGCGGATCGCCAGCGGTGTCTTCGGCTTCCTGCTCCTGGTCGTCCTGGCGGCCATGTGGGCCGTCGGCTACGCGGGGTTCCTGCAGTTCGTGGCGCTCAAGACGCGCAGCGCCGCGGCCACCAACTCGGCTGGGCTCGTCTTCTTCCCGCTGCTCTTCCTCACCCCCAACTTTGTGCCCCGCGAGCTGCTCTCGCGGCCGATGGAGATCGCCGCGACGCTCAACCCGGTGACGTACGTCGTCGAGGCCATGCGCTCGCTTGTGCTGGTCGACCTCGACTGGCCGGTGATCGGGATCGGCTTCGCGGTGGCGGGGGCGTTCGTCGTCGCGATGGTCGCGCTCAATGTGCGGACGATGAGCCACTACGACTGACCCGCCAAGGTGGGAGCCATTTCTGCTTGATCAACCCCGACCTGTGCCGGCCGCGTGGGCGCTGCCCGTCCTCGTGGCCCTGCCCGACCCACTGGCGCCCTCCAACCCACTGGGGTCCCTCGACCCGGTGGCGCCCTCCAACCCACTGGGGTTGATCAAGCAAGAATGGTCGGCGGCGGGCACGTGAGGCTCGGTACCGTTCGGGCATCCGCGGCCCGAGGGGGGGTGCTGTGCCAACAGGCGACGCATTGGTCGACCGGCTGCTCTCCCTGCGCCAGCATCAGTCCGACGGCAGGCGATCGCCGCACAAGCCCCTGCTGGTCCTGCTGGCGTTGGGACGGCTGGCTGAGTCCGGCTCCAGCGCCCTCGAGTGGTCGGTGGCCGAGGACCGGCTGGCCTCCCTCATCGCCGAGTTCGGGCCGTCGTCGAAGACGGGGCGTGCGCAGAGCGCCGCGTACCCGTTCACTCGACTGCGCAGCGACGGCGTCTGGCGGTTGTCGCGCGACGTTCCGATGGACGCTGTCGCGCCACTCGCTGAGGCGCCCGTGACTGGCGGGTTTGTCCCTGGCCTCGAGGACGCCCTGCGGCGCGACCCGGATCTGCTGCGGTCTGTGGCGCGCGAACTGGTCGACTCGCAGTTTCCGGAGACCCTGGCGCAAGACGTGCTGCTGGCAGTGGGGCTCGATCCACAGTGGGTCGCGGGGGGCCTGGCGGCAGAGCCCCCCGGGGAGGCGCGTCAGCGCAGTGCGGCTTGGCGGGAATCCATTCTGCGCGCGTGGGATGCCCGGTGCGCGTTCTGCGGATTCGATGGCGCCATCGCCGGAGCCCCGGTGGGCATCGAGGCGGCGCACGTGCGGTGGTTCAACTTCGACGGACCCGACGCACCCGACAACGGCCTCGCGCTGTGCGCCCTGGACCACAAGCTCTTCGACCGGGGCGCCGTCGGGCTCACGCCGGACGGGCGGATCGAGGTCTCCCAAGCCTTCCGCGCGGCAGGTCCGGCCGGGCGGGCGGTGTACGCCCGGCACGGGCTGAGGCTCGACCCGAGGCCTGGCACCGCGCTGCCCGCCGAGCCGTACGTGGACTGGCATCGCAGCGAGGTCTTCAAGGGCGAGCCGCTGGCAGGCTAGCCGCGACGCCGGCCGGGCGCCGCGGTCCGGCGCTAGGGGCTATCCGGCGAGGTACTTCTGCAGGCCCTTGGTCGCGCCGTTGACGGTGTCCTTCACGGTCTTCTTGATGATGAAGCCGGGCAGCGGCAGCGACACGTCGATCGCGAGGGTCAGCGTGACGTCGGTGGTCGAGTCGCCGTTGTCCTTGAGCTGCCAGGAGCCCTCTTGGGACCGCTGCATGCTGCTCTTGCTGGCCAGGCTCCACGAGTAGCCGAGGTCGCCGTGGGCGTACGTGACGTCGAACTCGTCCTTGGCGACCTTGGCGTCGTTGCCGATGCGGGCCTTCGTCACGCGGCCCTCGTCGTCGGTCTCCAGCGGCTCCGACTTGAACATGCCGGGCCACCACTCCCGCTGGTCGGCGATGTTGAGCAGGACGATCAGGACGTCGGCCGCGGGCGCGCCGATGGTCACCGTCTTGGACTCCGTGTACGGGCTCATGGGGTCAGGCTAGGGCTCCGCGGGCCGGGCGGTAGCGTCGCCTCACGATGGCTGCCGCGCCAGCCGCCCTGGAGGAGTTCTCGATGAGTGACCGCCGACCGATGAGCGTCCAGGACGCCCTGTGGCTGACGATGGACCGCCCCAACAGCCTGATGGTGATCGACTCCATCATGTGGATGGAGCAGCCAGACTGGGACAAGGTCTCCGAGGTGGTCCGGGAGCGGCTGCTCGACAGGTTCCCCGTCTTCGGCTGCCGGCCGGTGGAGACCGAGGAGGGCTGGGCCTGGGAGCCCGACCCCGACTTCGACCTCGAGCGGCACCTGATCCGGGTGGAGTACGACGAGCCGGCCGACCTCGATGAGGTGCGCGCGTACTGCGAGGCCCAGCGAAGCGTCCCGTTCGACAAGTCGCACCCGCTGTGGGTGATGCACCAGCTCGGCCCGGTGCAGTTCCGCAACGGCCAGGTCGGCGCCGTGGTGATGACCCGCTTCCACCACGCGATTGCCGACGGCATCCGGCTGACCCAGGTGCTGGTCGGGATGTGCGACCTCACCGACGCGCCCGTCGAGACGGCCGTTACCTCCGGGATCGGCGGATCGGTTAACCCCGTCGCCCACGTCAGCAAGGCGGCCAAGGGCGTCGGCGGGCGGGCGGTCGGCACGGCCACCCAGACGGCGGCCAAGGCGCTGGAGGTCACGGAGGGGACGGTGGCCGCCGCCACCGGCGCCGCGGTCGGCGTGGCCAAGGCGCTGCCCGGCACCGTGGCGATGACCGCGGGGATGGCCAAGGGCGCGGCCAAGGAGCTGCCCGCGATGGCCCAGGAGGCCGCGGGCGCGGCCGTCGGCCAGGCGATGCGCGCCGCCGCTGACCCCGAAGGCGCCCTCAAGGCGCTGCCCGGCCAGCTGACCTCAACCGCCGCCTCGGCGGCGACCACCGCCGTGAACACGGCGTGGTCGGTGGGCCAGCTCGCCGGCGGGGTCGTCGCCAAGGTGACCGGCAAGGCGACGGGCATCGCGACCACGGTGGCGAGCCCCGCGTTCGACCTGGTGTCCGACCCGTCGCAGTTCGTCGACGCGGTCAAGGCGCTGTCGGAGGTGGACCAGACGGGGGTCAACAACGTCGCGTCGCTGTCCAAGCTGGCCTTTTCCGGGCGCAGCGTCGAGACGGTGTGGACCGGCACCCCCGGCGTCGACAAGACCGCCGCGTGGGCCCGGCCGATGCCGCTCGACCTGATCAAGGCTGCAGGCCAGGCCGAGGGCTGCACGGTCAACGACGTGCTCATCACCGCGGTGGCCGGGGCCCTGCGCGGCTACCTGCAGCATCACGACGCGATGGTCGACGAGGTCATCTGGATGATCCCGGTCAGCCTGCTGCCGTTCAGCGCCGCCCTGCCCAAGGACCTCGGCAACCACTTCGCCCTGGTGGCCCTCGAGATGCCGCTGCACATCGCCGACCCGAAGGTCCGCCTGCACGAGCTGGCCCGCCGGATGCGCCGGATCAAGAACTCCCACGAGCCCGTCCTGACCTTCGGCATCCAGCGGGCGATCTCGGAGTCGCCGCGCGACCTCGGGGTCTTCCTGACGAACTTCCTGGCCAACAAGGCCGTCGGGGTGCTGACCAACGTGCCCGGCCCGCGCAACCAGATGACCTTCGCGGGGACCCCCGTGGCGGGCGTGCTCGGCTGGGCGCCGTGCTCGGGCGACCAGCCGATGACGATCTGCATCTTCAGCTACAACGGCAAGGTCAACGTCGGCTTCGGCACCGACCGCGAGCTGATCCCGGACTCCGACCTTCTGGCGCAGTGCTTCACCGACGCCGTCGCCGAGATCTACGAGGCCACGGTGGGCCCGTGGCCGCAGGAGGTCGCCGAGGGGCGGCACGGCTCGTTCGAGCGCTGACGGGGGAGCTACGAGGCGCGGATCAGGTCGAGCGCCTCGGCGACGCGCAGCGACTGCTCGAGCGGGAGCACCCACGCGCCGTGGGCGCCGCGGATGGCCGCGCTCACGTGCTCGACCATGACGCGGTACGGGTCGACGGGCGCGAAGTGCTCCACCCGCTCCTCGGCCGCGGTCGTCACGGTGAGGGTGCTGGGCGACAGCCACGAGGTGAAGGCGGCCCGGCCGTCGAGGACGAGCGTGCCGCGGTCGCCCTCGACGCGCACCCACTGGCCGGAGTCCTCGTCGATCGAGCAGCGCATGAAGGCCTCGGCCGACCCGAACGAGAGCACCGCCTCGGTCGTGAGGTCGACGCCACTCGGTGAGAGCCGCCGGGTGGCGCCGACCGCCTGGAGGTCGGCGAACCCGGTGGCCCACAGGGCCGCCGCCGTCGCGTAGCAGCCGACGTCGTAGAGCGCCCCGCCGCCGCGGGCCGGGTCGAGCCGGTAGTTGCCGTCCGCCACGCCGGCGAACGTGAAGCCGGCCTCGACCCGCCGGACGGCGCCGATCGCGCCGGAGCGCAGCAGCGCCTCGGCCCGGCGGGTGCGGGGGTGCCAGCGGTTCCAGGACGCCTCGACGAGCAGCCGGTCCGCGGCCCGCGCGGCGGCGGTCATCTGGCGCACCTCGTCGGCGGTGAGCCCGAGCGGCTTCTCGCAGAGCACGTGCTTGCCGGCTGCCAGCGCCCGCTCGGCCCACGGCAGGTGGTCGTCGTTGGCCAGGGCGATGTAGACGGCCTCGACCCGCGGGTCGGCCAGCACCTCGTCGTACGAGCCGTACGCGGCGCCGTGCGGGCCCAGGGCGGAGGCCCGCGCGACCTCGCGGGCGCCGGCCGCGACCAGGGCGGCGCCGTCGGCGCTGTGAACCGCGGGAGCCAGGGCCGCCCGGGCGATGTAACCGGCGCCGAGGAAGCCCCAGCCGACGGGCGCGGTCACCGCGGCACGACCGGTCGGCCGTCGTCGAGCGCGGACCGCTCGGCGGCCTCCATCACGGCGACCACCCGGCGAGAGCCCTCGGCGGTGACGGTCGTCGGCAGGCCTGCGAGCAGGGCGTCGGCGAGCTCGCGGTGGAAGGCGTACGGTGGGGCGGGCGGCACCGCCATCGCGGTCACCGAGCCGTCGGGCGCGTGCAGGAAGAGGTCGGCGGGGGAGTCGGCGGGGGCGAGCACGTCCTCGTCGAGGGTGCCGATCGCGTTGCGCGCCACCACGCGCTCGGTTCGCCACCGCCCGACCACGGCGCCCTCGGTGCCGAGCACGTACCACTTCGGTTTGAGGGCGGCCGCGAGGTCGGAGTAGACGAACTCGGCCTCGACCCCGTCGGCCATCCGCAGGGTCACCCGCGAGTGGTCGGCGTTGGTGACGTCGTGCCAGCGGCGCTTGTGGTTGGCGGCGGTGACGTACTCGATCGGGCCGGGGACCAGGTCGAGGACCTGGTCGAGGACGTGGGAGCCCCAGTCGAAGATGGCGCCGCCGGAGACGCCGGCGTCGGAGTGCCAGTAGTTGCAGGGGTGGCCGTAGCCGCCGACGAACGTCTCGAGGTGGAAGACGTCGCCGATGCGGCCGGCGGTGACCGCCGCGCGCAAGGCGAGGTAGTCGGGGTCCCAGCGGCGGTTCTGGTAGACGAGCAGCGTGCGGTCCTGGGCGGCGGCCAGCGCGAGCAGGTCGTCGCACTCGGCCGACGACAGGGCCATCGGCTTCTCCAGCACGACGTGCTTGCCGGCCTCCAGCGCCTGGCGCGCCCACCGGTGGTGGCTGTCCGGTGGGGTCGACACGACGACAAGGTCGATGTTGTCGGCGGCGACAAGCGCGGCGCCGTCGGCGTACGCGCGGACGTCGGGCGCGAGGTCGTGCGCCGCCGCGACGCGCGCGGGGTTGCTGTCGCAGACTCCGGCGAAGACGAGTCCGGGCATGTGCTGCGCGGCCTTGCTGTGCTCGTGGCCGATCGCGCCGTAGCCGAGCATGGCGACCCGCACGGCGGGGCCCTCGGCGCGGCCGAGCACCGTGCGCAGCCAGCGGTGCACGAGGCGCAGGAAGTCGCGGTCTCCCCACGGCTGCGGGCCTGAGCCGACAGTGAGGGCACCGACGCCGGTTGCGGCACGCCAGGTCGCCACGGGGTACGTCGTGAGCGCAAGGTCACAGGTGACGCCGACCTCGACGTCGCCGGTGGCCTTGTCGACGAGCACCGCGCGGTCGCGTACGAGGACGTCGCCCTGGCCGCGCGGGTCGACCGAGGCCGCGGCCCGCAGCCGCATTTCGTGCGCCGGGGACAGCCCGGCGGCAAGCAGCCCGGCGGCCTCGGCCAGCGCGCTGCCCGCTGCCAGCCGGTCGAGGGTCGGCCCGGCGAGCACGAGCGGGGTGGTCGCCGCGCGGGCCAGCAGCCCCTGCTCTTCGTCGGGGGTGAGCGCGCGGTCGGTGACCAGCAGGACCGCGTCGGCGTCGGCTGCGTCGGGCCGCGCGTCGAGTCCGGCTGCGTCGAGCCACGGAGCGCCGAGGACGGCCGTCCGCAGCGCGGGGTCGTCGAGGCGCAGGTCCAGGTCGACGGTGAGGGCGGCGCGCGGGGAGGGGCTGGTGGAAGGCGTCACCGGCCCAGCCTACGAGCGATCCCGCTCGGCCTGCCGATCGGGCGATTCCCCGGACACGGCGGTCGGCGCTGGGTAGCGTCCAAATCAACCCTGTGCACCCTATGGAGGGCATCTCCGTGAATCCTCGAACCCCCCGAATCCGCGCACTCGCCGGGGCGGCCGCGTTCGCCCTCTCCGCCGCTGGGGTGGCACTCGCGATCCCCGCGTCGGCCGACCCGCCCAGCGGCGGCTCAGACGTACGCGACACCGGCGCCGACTACAACAAGGGCAAGCCGCTGCCGTTCTCCAAGAAGCTGTCGGAGACGGCCAAGGGCAAGTTCAGCGACGGGTACAAGGTCGGCACGGTCCGCCGTTGGCCGGCGCTCGACGACGTCTCCGGCGCGACGTACGTGAAGAACTACCGCCTGCGCGGCTCGGGGGACCACATCGAGGTGTGGGTCGCCGAGAACCTCGCGTTCCCCGCCGGCGACTGCCGCAACACCGTCGGCGGCGGCGAGCTGGTCCAGGTCACCGACAGCCAGGTGGCCGGCTTCATCAGCGAGTTCGACGGGAATATGTACCCGAAGGAGTCCGCGGCGTTCTCCATCGCACCGAGCCGCGATGGCCGGAGCACCCCGCTGACCCGCGCGTACTCGCACTACTTCGACCTGCCCGCCCGCAATTTCAAGGGCGACGGCGGCCGCACCGTCGTCCTCGTCGACAATGTGCGCGACCAGAACTTCTACGACCCGACCGCACCGGACGGCAAGACGTTTATCGCGGGGTTCCACTACTCGCTGTTCAACGAGTACACGAACCGCAACGTGATGACAATCGACGCGTTCGACTGGCTGCACCGCACCGGCAACGCCACCGTCGACGACAGCGGTGACCCCGAGTACCAGGCGTGCGCCGACTACCTTGGGCGCCCCGGGCTGGGCTCGCCGCGGCCGTACAGCTATGAAGGCGTCTTCGCCCACGAGTACCAGCACCTGCTCGAGTACTACGCCTCCCCCGGCGAGTACACCTGGCTGAACGAGGGCCTGTCGATGTTCGCCGAGACGCTCACCGGCTACGTCGACCCGTCGATCGACCCGGGCGCCGAGGGCGCGAACTCCTACGCCGACTACCTCGGCTTCTCGCCTGGCTTCGGCGGGCCTGAGCAGTCGATCACGCGATGGGGGGACCAGGGCGACCCCGAGATCCTGGCCGACTACGGCGCGGTTGAGGCGTTCCTGCTCTACCTGCACGGGCGCTTTGGTGGCGACGCGTTCACGACCCTGCTGCACAGCGGCCCGGAGAGCGGGCTGGCGGCGCTGCAGGCGGCGCTCGACGCGTCCGGGTATCCCGACAAGGCGCTCGACGTGGTGCACGACTTCCTGGTGTCGATGGCAGTCGACGCCGAGTTGGACGGCGGGGCGGCCCTGGTCGGCGGATCGGCTGACCGTTTCGACACAGTGGCGATGCACGCGAAGGTGAACTGGGACAGCGCGGACATCTTCGGCTCACCCGGAGCCCCGACCAACGGCGCCGACTTCGTTCCGCTGGGTGCGGCAGGAAGCCTCAACTCGGTGGAGTTCGCCGGCTCGCCGAACTACCCGGCCACCCCGACCGAGTGGACCGAGGACGGTGGACGGCTCTACTCCGAAGCCGGCGACGGACTCGACCGCGCGATCGCCCGCCAGATCGACGTCCCTGAGGACAACCCGACGGTGACGGTCGGCCTGGAGTGGAACACCGAGGTGGCCTGGGACTTCGCCTTCGTGCAGGTCTACGACGATGACCTCGGGCAGTGGGTGAGCCTGGCCAATGGCGCGACGACCGCTGTTGCTGACCCCG